>Ga0247823_10000298_pt1 | contig 42964 bp, 37 predicted proteins | sample 13C_PalmiticAcid_2_FD_192426 | JGI IMG/M metagenome (GOLD analysis project Ga0247823, IMG submission 192426) | Soil microbial communities from agricultural site in Penn Yan, New York, United States - 13C_PalmiticAcid_Day30 | ecosystem: Environmental > Terrestrial > Soil > Agricultural land... | reverse complement strand
CCGAAGCCCTGCTGCGCCTGCGCCCCGCCCCCGCCCACCCGGCCCTGCCGCGCCTGCTGATCATCGGCACGGCGGCCGAGGCCGAGGCCTTCCTGCGCGACCCGGCCCTGGCCGAGCGCTACGCCGTGGTCGGCCTGCTCACCCCCGAGGCCCGCGAGACCGGCGACGAGATCCGCGGCGTCTGCGTGCTGGGCGCCATCGACCGCTTCGACGCCGTCATGCGCCAACTCAGCGACGGCGGCCTGTCGCCGGCCGCCGTGCTGTTCCTGGCCGAAGCCCCCCTGAGCGCCTTCGGCGCCGAGCGCCTGGGCCGTCTGAAGAGCGAGGGCGTGCGCCTGCTGCGCCGCCAGGGCGTGGTCGAGATGGGCGAAGGCCCCACCGCCGCGGCCCTGCGCGAGATCAGCCTCGAGGAACTGCTCAGCCGCGCCCCCGTGCGCCTCGACCCCGCCCCCGTGCGGGCCCTGGTCAGCGGCCGCCGCGTGCTGGTCACCGGGGCCGGCGGCAGCATCGGCTCGGAGCTGTGCCGCCAGATCGCCGCCAGCGGCGCGGCCCACCTGACGATGGTCGACGCCTCCGAGGCCAACCTCTTCCTGATCGACCGCGAGATCGCCGAGGCCTGGCCCGCCCTGCCGCGCCGCGAGGCCCTGTGCGACGTGCGCGATGCGGATCGCGTCACCCGCCTGCTGGCCGCCGAGCAGCCCGACATCGTCTTCCACGCCGCCGCCCTCAAGCACGTGCCGATGGTCGAGAACCACCCTTGCGAGGGCGTGCGCACCAACGTGCTAGGCACGCGCAACGTCGCCATCGCCGCCAAGGCGGCCGGCGCCGCGCACTTCGCCCTGATCTCGACCGACAAGGCCGTGGCCCCGTCCAGCGTCATGGGCGCCACCAAGCGCGTGGCCGAGGCGATCGCCCGCCAGTTCGGCGGCGGCGGCCAGATGCGGGTCGGCGTCGTGCGTTTCGGCAACGTGCTGGGCTCGGCCGGGTCGGTGGTGCCGGTGTTCCGCCACCAGATCGCCCGCGGCGGCCCGGTCACCCTGACCGACGCCAATGTCGAGCGCTACTTCATGACCATTCCCGAGGCGGTGTCTCTGGTGCTGCGGGCCGTGGCCCAGGCGGCCGCCGACGCCGAGCCGCCGGCCGGCGTGCTGACGCTCGAGATGGGCGAGCCCGTGAAGATCATCGACCTGGCCCGCCGGATGATCGAGCTGCAGGGCCTCGTCCCCGGCAAGGACATCGAGATCCGCATCACCGGCCTTCGTCCTGGCGAGAAGCTGACCGAGGCGCTGGTCGACATCAACGAGACCGCCGCGCCCAAGTCGGCCGGCGTGGTCGAGGCCACCCCTGTCGCGCCGCCGCCGCGCATCGACGAGGCGACCCTGGCCAGCCTGGAAACCGCCGCCATCGCCGGCGACGAGTTCGGCGTGCGGGCGCAACTGTTCGCCCTGGTCGAGCGGCTGAGGGCCACGACGCCGGAGACGGCGAAGGCCTAGAACCTACTCCTCTGGGTGCGAACGAGCGGGAAGAGCGTTCCAATATCCGTAAAACCCCCGCGAAAGCGGGGGCCCAGGTGTTTTATCGTCGAGCGCCACGCATTTCAGAAAAAGCCTGGGTCCCCGCTTTCGCGGGGATTTTACGGGAGAAGGGGCAGAGCCTGTCCCTCCTCTCAGTGAAAATCCCGGCTTCGCAGCAGCCGGCCCGACACCTTCTGGCGTACGCGCGGCGCCGGCGCGCCGGGTTCATCCCGTAAGGTCGAGAGCTCCGCCGACAGGTCGGTGAAGCCCTCGGCGACGATGTGGATCACGCCCTCGGCCGCCTGCACCCGGCCGTGCACCACCAGGAACGAGGCGGTCATCACCACGTTGCGGTCGGCCTCGAAGCGGTCCTTCCAGACGACCGCATTCGCAACGCCCGTCTCGTCCTCCAGGGTGACGAACACCACGCCCTTGGCCGTGCCCGGCCGCTGGCGGATCAGGACGAGCCCCCCGACCGACACCTTCTGGCCGTTGCGGAATTTCGGCAGTTGGTCGGCGGTGACCGCGCCCATCTCCCGCAGCATCGGCCGGTAGAATCCGCACGGGTGGGCCTTCAGGGAAAGGCTGGTGGTGCGGTAGTCCTCGGCCACCTCCTGGGGCTTGCCCATCGCCGGCAGGGCCACCTGGTCCTCGAACAGCGGCAGCCCGGCCAGCAGCGGGGCCTGGACCGGCGCCTTGTGCTCGCCCTTCAGCCCCTTCACCGCCCACAGGGCGTCGCGCCGCGACAGGCCCGTGGAGGCGAAGGCGTCGGCCTCGGCCAGCAGTTCCAGCGCCCGCTGCGGCACGCCGCCCTGCGCGAACTCCGCCGGCGTGCGGGCGCCCTCGTCGCGGGCCTTCACCAGGGCCTGGACGTCGACCGCCTTGAGGCCCTTGATCTGGCGCAGGCCCAGGCGCAGCGCCTTCCAGCGGGGACGGGTCTTTTCGCAGGAGATCTTGCGGGGGTCTCGGCGCTCCTCCCCCGTGAAACGGGGGAGGCGGCGCGCTGCGGATACGCAGCGTGACGGAGGGGGCGAGGGACAGAGCTCGGCGCCCAGTCTCGCCCCCTCCACCGCTTCGCGGTCCCCCTCCCCCGCTGGCGCGGGGGAGGAGCTGGAAGCCTCCAAAGTACAATCCCAGTCGCTGGCCATCACGTCCGGCGGCCGCACCTCGACCCCGTGCTCGCGGGCGTCGCGCACCAGCTGCGACGGCTGGTAGAAGCCCATCGGCTGGGAGTTGATCAGGGCCGCGCAGAACACGTCCGGCCAGGCCCATTTGATCCAGGCCGAGACGTAGACCAGCTTGGCGAAACTGGCCGCGTGGCTCTCTGGAAAGCCGTAGTGGCCAAAACCCTCGATCTGCTTGAAGCAGCGCTCGGCGAAGTCGCGCTGGTAGCCGCGCCGGACCATGCCCTCGACGAACTTCACCCGGTACTCGGCCGGCGTGCCCAGGTTGCGGAAGGTGGCCATGGCCTTGCGCAGGCCGTCGGCCTCGTCGGGCGTGAACTTGGCCGCCTCGATGGCCAGGCTCATGGCCTGCTCCTGGAACAGCGGCACGCCGTAGGTATTGCCGAGGATCTCCTCCAGCTCGTTCTCCGGTCCATGCTCGGGCGACGGATGCGGCCAGTCCACCGGCTCGATCCCGTTGCGGCGCTTGAGATACGGATGGACCATATCGCCCTGGATGGGCCCTGGCCGCACGATCGCCACCTCGATGACCAGGTCGTAGAACCGCCGGGGCCGCAGGCGCGGCAGCATCGACATCTGCGCCCGGCTCTCCACCTGGAACACCCCGATGCTGTCGGCCACGCACAGCATGTCGTAGACGCCCGCCACCTCGGCCGGCACGTCGGCCAGGTCGACGATGCGCTCACCGTGATCCTCGCGCAGCATGCCGAAGGCGCGCTGGATCGCCGTCAGCATGCCCAGGGCCAGCACGTCGACCTTCATCAGGCCCAGGCTGTCGATGTCGTCCTTGTCCCACTCGATGAAGGTGCGGTCCTTCATCGCGGCGTTGCCGATCGGCACGGTCTCGTCCAGGCGCCGCTTGGTCAGCACGAAACCGCCCACATGCTGCGACAGGTGGCGGGGAAAGCCCATAAGCTCGGTGGCCAGGGCCACGGCGCGGGCGATCTCCGGCGCCTTGGGATCGAGCCCCGCGTTCTTCAGGTGCTCCTCGGGCAGGCCGTCGCCCCAGCTGCCCCAGACCGTGCCGGCCAGCAGGCTGGTCACATCCTCGGTCAGGCCCAGGGCCTTGCCGACGTCGCGGATGGCGCTGCGCGGGCGGTAGTGGATCACCGTGCCGCAGATGGCCGCGTATTCCCGGCCATAGCGCTGGTAGACGTACTGCATCACCTCCTCGCGCCGCTCGTGCTCGAAGTCGACGTCGATGTCGGGCGGCTCGCCGCGGTTTTCGGAAATGAAGCGGGTGAACAGCAGCCGGTGCTTGGTGGGATCGATCGCCGTCACCCCCAGGCAGTAGCAGACCGAGGAATTGGCCGCAGACCCCCGTCCCTGGCACAGGATCCCCTGCCCGCGCGCCCAGCCGACGATGTCGTGCACGGTGATGAAGTAGTTGGGGTAGTCCATCTTGGCGATCAGCCGCAGCTCTTCCCTCAGCTGGGCGGCCACCTTCTCGGGCACGCCGTCCGGATAGCGCCAGGCCGCCCCCTGCCAAGTCAGGTCGGTCAGGTGCTGCATCGAGGTCTTGCCCGGCGGCACCGGCTCGTCGGGATACTCTTCCTCGAGGTCCTTGAGGTCGAAGCCGATGCGCTGGACGATCTCGGTGGTGCGCGCGATCGCCCTTGGCCAGCGCTCGAAGAGACGCGCCATCTCGGCCGGGGCCTTGATATGGCGCTCGGCGTTGGCCTCGAGGCGGAAGCCGGCCTCCTGGATCGTGCAGTGCTCGCGCACGCAGGTGATGACGTCCTGCAGCGGCCGCCGCTCGGGGCCGTGATAGAGCACGTCGTTGGTGGCGACCATCGGCGCCCCGGCGGCCTCTCCCAGGGCGTCGAGGCGCGAGAGGCGCTTGAGGTCCTGGGCGGCGTAGGCGCGGGACGCGGCCAGCCATACCCGGCCCTTCAGCACCGCGGCGATGCGGGCAAGGTCGGCCTCGAAGGCGGCGTCCAGCCTTTCCGGCGGCACGACCAGGACAAGTTGCCCCTCGGCGTGCTGGGCGAAGTCGGCCCACGACAGGACGCACTCGCCCTTGCCTGCCCGCCGCTGGCCCACCGTCAGCAGCCGCGTCAGCCGCGCGAAGGCCTCGCGGTCGGACGGATAGCAGAGCAGGCTCGGCGCGCCGTCGGCGAAGTCGAGGCGGCAGCCGGCCAGGGCGCGGACCTTCAGCTTCTTGGCCGCCGTCCAGGCGCGCACCACCCCCGCCAGGCTGTTGCGGTCGACCACGCCCACGGCGGAAAGGCCCAGGGCCTCGGCGGTCAGCATCAGCTCCTCGGCCCGCGACGCCCCGCGCAGGAACGAGAAGTTGGTGGTGGCCTGGAGTTCGGCATAGGCGGTCATGGGGTGCAGGCCCGCAAGATCCTCCCCCTGTGGGGGAGGTGTCCGCGAAGCGGACGGAGGGGGGAGCAGCTGATGAACGTCGACCGCCGCGGAAGCTGAGAACGCCCCCCCTCCGGCCCTCTGGGCCACCTCCCCCAGGGGGGGAGGATCCCGGAGGGCCGGAGGGGGAAGAGGCCATTGAAATCGACGCGCGCACGAACGTGAGGAATGACTTCCCCCTCCGTCGGCTTCGCCGACACCTCCCCCTTCAGGGGGAGGGTCTTTGCGCCTTCAACCAAACAGGCCATGCAGCCACCATTTCGGCAAAGCATCGTCGCCATAGAGCCCCTGCCGGTAGATCCAGAACCGGCCGCCGGCCTCGTCCTCCACCCGGTAGTAGTCGCGGATCTTGCCCGGACCCGTGTCGTCGAAATCGCCCCGCCACCATTCCTGGCCGATACGCTCGGGGCCCTCGGCGGCGCGCAGGCGGTGATGGCGGCCGCGCCAGGTGAAGCGCAGCGGCGGGTCGTCGGGCAGCTTGGCCATCACCTCGATCGGCTCGGGGCGTTTCAGCAGGCGGGTCGGGCGCGGCAGGTCGGGGTTCCACGGCCGGGCGCTCGCCGCCCCCGCCAGGGGCGCGGACCGGCCCACGGCGCGCTCGGGCACGTGGCTCTCCACCGGGTCGGGCCGCCAGACCCGCCCTTCGCCCAACCGGTTGACCAGCCGGTCGACCAGCGGGGCCAGGGCCTCGGCCGCGTCCAGCTCGGCGTCGATGCGCGCCTGCCCTTGCGCCAGGGCCTCGACCGCGAAGGCGTGGACGGTGATCACGTCGATCCCGAACCCCGGATCGACGACGTCGAGCCTGGGCGCGACCAGCTTGGCCAGGCGCACGGCGTCACGCCCTGGGCGCGCCAGGCCCACGGGCACGGCGAAGGCCTTGCCGTCCAGGCGATGGTAGACGACCTCGAACCGCTTGGCCCCGCGCCCCTGCGCCTCCAGCCGCTTGCAGATCAGGGCCAGCACGTCGGCGGCGACGCGGGCCAGATCCTCGGGCGCGCTGATGGGCTCGAAGAAGGCCAGGCGCTCGAACCACGGACTGGCGGGACGACGGAAGGCCAGGGCCTCGCCCGCCGCCCCCAGGGCCTGGTCCAGCCGCTGGGTGAAGGAAAGGCCGAAGCGCTTGGCCATCTGGGCGCGCGGCAGGGCGTAGAGCTGGCCCACGCGATGCAGCCCCAGGCGCGGCAGCTGGGCCTGGGCGGCCTCGTCCAGCCGCAAGGCCGCCACCGGCAGGCGGGAGAGCGCCTCGCGCTGGCCGCCGGGCGGAACCACCGCCTGCTCGCGTCCGAAACGGGCCAGGGCCCAGGCCGCCCCGGCGGTGTCGGCGATCGCCCCGCGCGCCGGCACGCCCCAGCGCGACAGCCGCTCCAGGAGATCGGCCAGCATCGCCGCCTCCCCGCCCCACAGGTGGTCGGTCCCGGTGATGTCGAGCAGCAGTCCGTCCTCGCCGTCCACCGCCACGGCCGGCGAGAACCGCACGCACCAGTCGCAGAGGCTCTCCAGCGCCCGCCGGTCGGCGTCGGGGTCATGGTCGGCGGTGACCAGCTGCGGGACCAGCGCCAGGGCGTCGGCGGCCTTCTGGCCGGCGGAGAGGCCCCGGGCTGCGGCGGCCGCGTCGACGGCGGCGAGGCGGCGCGTGCCGCGTTCGGAGACCAGCAGGGCGAAGGGGGGATCTTCTGAGATCCTCCCCCTGAAGGGGGAGGTGTCGCCGAAGGCGACGGAGGGGGAAGTTTCTGCTGAGGCGGAAACCCCTTCCCCCTCCGACCGCTTCGCGGCCACCTCCCCCTTCGGGGGGAGGATCTTTCCCTCACCCCGCTCTGCGAAGCCGTTCGGGTGGTGTCTGCGCCAGGTCGTGATCGGCCAGTTCGGACACCACGCGGAAAGGATGCGGGCCATGATCGGCCTCCGAATGTTCCAGGATCCACGCTCCCGGGCGTCCGCCCCGGCAGCGTTCCAGCGCCACGCGCCAGGCCGCAGGACCGAGCCCCAGCCCATCCGGCGGCGCGCGCCCCGGGGCGCGCCCCACCCGCCAGCGGCTGAAGGCGGCCGAGCCGGTCGCCCCCCTGGCCGGTCCGCCATAGGGCCGGCGGTGCAGGACGACCCCGAAGCCCCCCGCCCGCTCGCAGGCCAGTTGCAGCCGACGGCCGGCCACCAGGTCGGGGGCCTCGGCCTCGCCGATGGCGACGGAAACGCCGGGCGTGGCCAGGGCGTCCTCCATCACCGACAGCCCCTCGGCCTCGTCGCGGACCCGCACCACCACCAGCCGTTCGACCGGAAAGCCCAGGTTCACCAGGCCCGGCGCATAGAGGTCCGAGCGCCGCAGCACCCACACCACCGCCCCCTTGGCGGCCCGGGGACGGGCCAGCAGCGCCGCGAAGGCCGCCGTCGCCGCCCCGCTCTCACCCTCCAGCCCCTCGCCGACCACCTCGTGCCAGCCGGCCCGGGGCAGACCCCCGCCAGGCAGGTGGGAGTCGATGCGTGGGTCGCCGAACGGCAGGACCGGAGTCGGAGTCCGAGTCCCCGCCTCGATGGCGGCGATCCGACCTCTCAGGGCCTCGATACGCGCCTCGCGCGAGCCAGGCATGGCGACCTCCGTTCCCACTTTGTTCTGATCCTGATGGGGGCGGGAGTCAAGGTCGCGGCGTGCGGCGGGGTGTCGCCAGGAGACGCCTCCTCCCCTTCCCCTTCATCCCGTCATTCCCGCCCTTGTGGCGGGAAGCCCTCTCTCAGCCGCAAATGGGGCGGATCGTCGGCGATCCGCTTGCGCTTCACGTGCGAGCGGAACCAGGGGTTCCCGCCACAAGGGCGGGAATGACGGGAGTTGGGAGCAGCGCCCCTAGACCCGCTCCACCCGCCGTCCCGCCAGGGCGCTGACCAGGGCTTCGGGGGCGGCGGGCTTGTGCAGCACCGGGCCGTCGTCGAGGCCGGGCTCCTGGTAGCCGGTCAGGTAGACGAAGGGGATGGCGCGCTCGGCCAGCGCCTTGGCCACCGGCGTGACCATGCGGCCGCCGAGGTTCACGTCGAGCACGGCGCGGTCGATCAGGCTGCTCTCGATCAGCTCCAGGGCCTCCTCGACGTCGCCGGCGGGGCCCACCACCTGGGCGCCGGCCAGGGCCAGCACGCGGGCCAGCTCCATGGCCACCAGGGCCTCGTCCTCGACCACCAGCACCCGCTGGTCCTTCAGCCCCCCGTCGGGCAGGGCGCTGGTCGTCGCCGCCGAACGCTCGCCGCCGCCGGCATGGGGCAGAGCCCCGCGCGAAAGCTCGATCCGACAATGCAATCCCTCGCCCCGCCAGTCGTGCGAGACCTGCGCGCCCAGCTGCTTGCCGGCGTTCTGGATCAGGGTGGAGCCGAAGCCCCTCCGGGCCGGGGCGACCGTCGGCGGACCGCCGCCTTCGCGCCAGTCGACGACCAGCCGTCCGGCGTCCCAGGCCCAGCGCACCTCCAGCACCCCGCCGGGCGTCGACAGGGCGCCGTACTTGCTGGCGTTGGTGGCCAGTTCGTGCACCACCAGGCCCAGCGACTGGGCCGCCTCGGCCCGGATCAACACCGGCGGGCCGTCCAGCACCACGCGGCTCTCGTGCTCGACGCTGTAGGCCTCCAGTTCCTGCTCCAGCAGGGCGCGCAGCACCGCGCCGGTCCAGCGGGTGGTCGACAACAGGCTGTGCGAGCGGGCCAGCGAGCCGATGCGGCCGCTGAGCGCGGTGACGTACTGGCGCTTGTCGACGAAGGGCGTCAGCTGGACCAGCGACTGCACCACCGCCAGCACGTTCTTGGCCCGGTGGTCGACCTCGCGGATCAGCAGGCGCTCGGTCTCCTCGGCCTGGCGCAGGGCGGCGTCGGCGCGGGCCCGGCCGCTGGCGGCCCAGATCAGCTCGGCCACGTCGCCGACGAAGGCGACCTCGTCGACGCCCCAGGTGCGCGGCCGCTCCTGGCAGACGAAGAGGTAGGAGACCAGCCGTCCGGCCTTGACCAGCGGCACGGCCACGAAGGCCAGGATGTCGAGCGCGGAATAGGCCTCGAGACTGTGGCGGGTGCGCATGTCCTCCCGGACGTCGTCGATCACCACCTGCACGCCGGCCCGCAGGTCGTCGCTCATCGCTGGGCCGAAGTCGTCGAGCACGAACAGCGGCCCGACCAGGGGCTGCACGCCCTCCCCGCCCCATTCGCCGACGATCTGGGTCGAGACGCCGGCCAGGTCGACCTCGGCATAGCCGGCGCGCTGGGCGCCCAGCTGCTCGGCCAGCACGGCGCAGGCCTTGTCGGCGATGGCGGCGACCTCGCTCTCCTCGCGCAGCTGGCGGCCGAGATCCAGCATCAGGGCCCGCCGCCGCTCGCGCACGAGCAGGCGCGCCAGTTCGGCCTCGGCCCGCTTGCGCGCCGAGATGTCGGTGACCAGCACGTAGTAGCCGAGCACCGCGCCGTCAGGCGCCACGTCGGGCACGTACTTGGCCTCGACATGGCGCAGGCCCGCGGCCTGGTAGGGCACCTCGCCCTCGAAGGTCAGGCTCTGGCCTTCCAGCGCCCCGTCGACATGGTCGCGGACCCGCTCGTAGGCGGCCTCGCCCATGACCTCGAGCAGGGACTTGCCCTCGATGTCGGCGCGACGGACGCCGAACCAGGTCTCGTAGGCGCGATTGACGAAGCGGTAGCGGCGGTCGGCGTCGACATAGCCGATCAGGATCGGCACCGCGTCGGCCATGGTCGCCGAGAAGGTGTCCCGTCGGCCGGCGTGGGAGGGCGAAGGGGCGTCGTCGGTCATGGATTACGGCGCTCGTTTCGCGAAGGAGCGGCAGGCTTGCACGCCCACCTCCGCAGGTGGAGTGAGACAAACGGTCGCGCCCTGGCTGACCGTCGGAGCGCCTCAGCCCTCCTCGCGGTCAGGGTCCTCCCTACGGAAGGTGACCACCAGCACGTCGCGCCGCGCCTCGCCTCCCGCTTGAAGAGGCCGGATCGCGGTCACCCCATGCAGGACGCGATGATCGTCGATGAACACCGCGTCGCCCGGCTGCGTCAGGGTGAAGGAGCCCAGGGCGCGGCCGTCGGGGGCGAAGATGTCGGTGACGCCGCTGGCCACATTGTGGCGCTCGACCAGCATGACGATCACCCAGTCGACGCCGTCGCGGTGCGCGCCCTCGGGCGTGGGCAGGCCGGCCTCGCCGTCATGGGCCTCGATGCGGAACTGGTGCAGCTCGACGTGCCAGGCCGCAGGCGGCGCCTCGGTCAATGGGTGAAAGAGATCCAGGCCCGCCTTCAGCAGGCCTTGCGTCACCGGATGCTCGGCGATCCCCTGCGTCACCGGCTCGAACCACCGCTGCACGCCGCCGTTCAGGGCGTTGTAGTCGCGGCTCTGGTAATGCGGCTGGTGCGGCTTGCGCGTGATCGTCCCGTCCGCCGACGCGGCGAAGGCGGCGAAGCGGCGGCGGCGATAGCGCCCGCCGTCGGCCATGAAGCCGTCGACGCCCAGGTCGTTCCAGCTGTCGGCGAAGAGGTCCCAGTCGGGCAGCCCGCCGAGCAGGGCGCGCGTCTGCGCCGCCGGCACGATGGCGAAGCCTTCGGCCTCGATGCTGTCGGAGACCGCGCTCACGCCGGCGCTCCCGGACGGAAGAAGAGCCCGAGCTTCAGCGAGCGAGCGATGCGCTCGGCCTTCTCGCCGATGATCGCCGCGCGCGGAGCGTCGAACAGTTCCACGCAGGTGGCGTGGAACAGGTTCAGCCACGGCGTGAACATCCATTCCTGGAAGCCCTCGATGCGCTGGTGAACCGCCATCGGCGAGCCCTTGTAGCGCCCCGAGCCCTGCAGCACCGTGGCCCAGAAATCCTTCAGCGTGGCCATGTGATGGGGCCAGGCCTCCTCGGCGATCTGGCCGTTGAACACCGGCCCGATGCGCGGATGGCGGCGGACCTTGGCGTAGAAGGCCTCGACCAGGGCGTCGATCTCGGCGTCGGTGAAGGTCGGTTCTTTGAGGGCGGGCTCGGACATGGGCCCTAGATGGTCCCAAGCAGAGCGCCAGCCAAGCTAGGGATGATCACTTATGACTTCAAAGTCCTCCAAGCCGTCATCCCGGCCGTAGCGCGCAGCGCGTAGAGCCGGACCCAGGGGCCGCCGCGATACGCCGGCCACCAGCGGGAGGCGAACGCATGCGCCGCGCCCAGTCCCCTGGACCCCGGATCGGCCTGCGGCCGTCCGGGATGACGAGATAGTTGGCGCCGGAGCCTCAAGCCTTGCCCGTCACCCCCTGCTGGGGCGCGTTGCCCTGCAGGGTCCAGTCGCCGGACCTGGCCTCGGTCCCGCGATCCAGGCGCAGGTTGTTCTGCACGTTGTCGACGCCCGAGACGCTCTCGGCCAGCAGCTCGGCCCGGCGCTTGTCGTCGCGGGTGTGGACCGTGCCGCTCAGCGTGACCTCGCCGTCCTTGACCGCCACCTCGATGAACGAGGCGTCCAGCCAGCCGTCGTCGGTCAGGCGGTCGCTGACGTCCTCGCGAATGCGCTCGTCCGAGCGGCGATAGCCCTTGGGACCCCGGCCGCGATGGTCGGCGCGGACGGCCGCGTCATGCTCGCGGCGGCGCTGGGCGTCATGGTCGCCCATCCAGGCCGAGACCTCGTCGCGGGCCCGCTCGAACCAGCCGCGGTCATCGTCGTGGCGGTCACGCGGATGGCGGGCATAGGCCCAGTGCTCGCGCCCATGGCCATAGTCGTGACGCCCACGTCCCGGCCCGTCGGTGTAGTAGTTGCGCTCGCGCTCGTGGCGGCGATCGAAATAGGCCCGGTCGCCGTAGTCGGGCGCCTCGCCGCGATAGCCGCCCCCGCCGTAGTCGGCCGTGGAGCCGCCGAAGTCGAAGCCGCCGACCTGGCCGTAGTCGCCCGGCGCGCGGTAGCCCCGGCCCGACGCGTAGTCAGAGCCCGAGCGGATCGAGCCGTAGCCGATGTCGCCGCCCTGGCTGATGGCCCGGCGCAGTTCGGCGCTTCCCGAACGATGGCCGGACGACCGATGACGCGGCTCGCCGTAGCTGCGCTGCTCGCGGGCGGCGTAGCGGTCGCGCCAGTCGGGATCCTGGGCGTAGCGGTCCTGGCGACGTGAAGCGTCGTAGCCGTAGCCGCGCTCGTCGTCGAAATCTCGGTCGCGGTCGATCTCGAAGCGGCCTTCACGGTCGTTCCAGCGAGACTCGGGCATGGGTGTTCTCCGTGGCTTTGTGATCCATGGACGCGTCGAGACGTCCTCGGCCTCAGAAACGGAGGGGCCGAAAGGCCTGTTCCCAATGCGACGCTTCTTTGGGTAGCGAGGCAGCCAACTGTGGATGATCGCGGGATAGGTCGGCGACGGCCTGTAGATTGTCGCTGAGCAAGGCGTGCCTTCGCGCGCGGGGAAGCTTATGCTGGGGCCAATCCGCCATGCGCTTCGACGACCGCTTCCTTGAAGAACTGAAGTCCCGACTTCGCCCCTCCGACGTGGTCGGAAAGACGGTGAAGCTGCGGCGGCAGGGTCGCGAGTACGCGGGACTCTCGCCCTTCACCAAGGAAAAGAGCCCCTCGTTCTTCGTCAACGACGACAAGGGCTTCTACCACTGCTTCTCCAGCGGCAAGCACGGCGACATCATCAGCTTCCTGCAGGAGACCGAGCGCCTCACCTTCTCCGAGGCGGTCGAGCGGCTAGCCGCCGAGGCCGGCATGTCCCTGCCCGAGCCCGACGCCCGCGCCGCCCAGGACGACCGCAAGCGCGCGGGTCTGGGCGACTGGATGGAGCTGGCGGCCGCCTGGTTCGAGGCCGAGCTGCGCCGCCCCGTCGGCAAGGACGCCCGCGCCTATCTCGACCGCCGCGCCCTGCCCGAGGACCAGTGGAGCCGCTTCCGCATCGGCTTCGCCCCCAACGGCCGCACGGCGCTGAAGGACTATCTGGTGGCCAAGGGCGCCAAGCCCGGCGACCTGGTGGAAGCCGGCCTGCTGATCGCGCCCGAGGACGGCGGCGCGCCCTACGACCGCTTCCGCGACCGGATCATCTTTCCGATCACAGACACGCGCGGCAAGGTCGTCTCGTTCGGCGGCCGGGCCATGGATCCCAACGCCCGCGCCAAGTACCTGAACGGCCCGGAGACCAGCCTCTTCCACAAGAGCCGCGTGCTCTACGGCCTCTATGACGCGCGCAAGCTGCTGCACGCGGCCCAGGCGGCGGCTCCGACCGAGCAGACCCCGATGCTGGTGGTCGAGGGCTACATGGACGTCGTGGCCTGCCAGCGCGCCGGCCTTGCGGCCGTGGCGGCCATGGGCACGGCCCTGACCGAGGAACAGATGGAGGCGCTGTGGCGCCTGCATCCCGAGCCGACCCTGTGCTTCGACGGCGACAAGGCCGGTCAGCGCGCCGCCAGCCGCGCCATCGACCGCGCCCTGCCGCTACTGAAGCCGGGCCGCTCGTTCCGCTTCTCGATCGTCAGCGGCGGCAAGGACCCCGACGACGTGCTGCGCGAGCAGGGCCCGGCGGCGCTGAAGGCCCAGGTCACCCAGACTACGCCCTTCGTCGAGGCGCTGTTCGTGCGCGAGCGCGACCTGGAACCGCTGGACACGCCCGAGCGCAAGGCCGGCCTGAAGCAGCGCCTGCGCGCGGCCGCCGGAACCATCGCCGACAAGGACCTGGCGTCCGCCTACAAGGATGACCTCTACGCCAAGCTCGACCTGCTGTTTCCCAAGCCGGCCTATGGCGGGGGCGGCGGCCAGGGCGGCGGCTATGGGGAGGGGCGCCCGTTCACGCCGCGCAACGGCGGCGGCGGCTGGAAAGGCCGCGAGCGCGGTCCGCCCGATCCCGGCATCCGCGGCGTCGCCCGCGAGCAGATCGGCCGCCGGCTGAACCCCTTCCACGCGGCCGTGGCCATCGCCGCCGTCGACCATCCGGCCTGGGCCCGCCCCTACGACGAGGCGCTGGAGCGGATCGGCTTTGGCGAAGCGCGCCTCAAGGGCCTGGCCCACGAGATCTTCGAGGCGCTGATCGACGACATCGGCGAGGACACCCCGTTCCGCGACATCCTGGTCCGCAAGGGCCGGGGCGAGGAACTGGCCGAACTCGACCGCCTGGCCCAGACCCTCAAGCCGCCGTTCCTCGATCCCAAGATGGAGCGCGAGCGGGCCCGCGCCCTGTGGGCCGCCTGCTACGAGGCGATCGTCGAGGTGGGCGACGCCCAGCGCGCCCTCAAGGCCATGCGCGAGGAGGCGGTCACCGCCGCCAGCCTGACCGCCACCCGCGACCTGCGCGATCGCATCGCCATCCTCGAACGCCAGATCAGCAACCTGGAATTCTGGCAGCCCGCGCACTAGGGCGACGCGTCCTTCACCGCCAAGCTGCAACCCGCTAACAACGCCGCCATGCGCATCGTCGTCGTCGGAGCCTACGGGCTGATCGGGTCCTATGTGACCGCCCGCCTGCTGGCCGACGGCCACGCGGTGGTCGGGGTCGGCCGCGACCTGACCCAAGCGCGCCGGCGCTTCCCCAGCGTCGACTGGCGCGCCGCCGACCTGCGCACCGCCAGCGTCGCCGACTGGGCCGCCCTGCTGACCGGCGCCGACGCCGTGGTCAATTGCGCCGGCGCCTTGCAGGACGGCCCGCGCGACGACCTGCAGGCCGTCCATGCCGACGCCGTCGCCCGCCTGGTCGAGGCCTGCCAGGCGACCGGCGCGCGTCTCGTCCACATCTCGGCCGCCGGGGTCGCGCCGGGTCGCATCGATCCGTTCGGCGCCACCAAGCAGGCGGCCGAAAGCCTGATCGCCCAGAGCCGCATCGACTGGATCATCCTGAAGCCGGGCCTGGTGATCGCGCCGGCGGCCTATGGCGGCACCGCCCTTCTACGCGCGCTGGCGACGTTCCCGCTGGCCATCCCCGCCGTGCATGCGCAGGCCCGCGTGCAGGTGGTGTCCGCCGAGGACGTCGCCGCCGCCGTGTCGACCGCGATCCTACCGGACACAGCGCCCGGCCAGAGCCTAGACCTCGTCCATGCCGAGCCGGTCGCCCTGGGCGACCTGCTGACCCGGCTGCGCGGCTGGCTGGGCCTGGCGCCCGCCCCCGTCATCGCCCTGCCGCCCGCCGTCGCGGCGATCCCGGCCAGGGCCGCCGACGCCCTGGCCTTCCTCGGCTGGCGCAGCCCGATGCGCAGCGCCGCCCTTCAGCAGCTGCGCCTGGGCGTGGCCGGCGAGGCCGCGCACGCCGCGCGGCTGGGCCTCGTCCCCCGATCGCTGGACCAGATCCTGGCCGCCATGCCGTCGAGCGTGCAGGAGCGCTGGTTCGCCAAGGCCTGGCTGGCCAAGCCGCTGATCCTGGCGACGCTCTGCGCCTTCTGGCTGGTCTCGGGCCTGATCGGCCTGACCGTCAGCCGCCAGGCCGCCGTCGCCCTGCTGACCAGCGCCGACATGCCCCAGCCCCTGGCCCAGGCCTTCGTGGTCGGCGGCGGGATCGTCGACATCGCCCTGGCCCTGCTGGTCGCCCATCGCCGCACCGCGCGCCTCGCTTTGCTGGGCATGATCGCCGTCACCGCCGGCTACCTGGCCGGCGGCGCGGTCGTGCGCCCCGACCTGTGGCTGGATCCGCTGGGCCCGCTGGTGAAGAGCATTCCCGCCGCCGTGCTGGCGATCGCCGCCCTCGCTCTGCTGGACGAACGCTGATGGACCTCTATCTCCTGCTGAAGGCCGCCCACGTGGTCGGGGCCACGATGCTGCTGGGCACCGGGGCCGGCATCGCCTTCTTCATGCTGATGGCCCACCGCACCGGCCAGCCGGCCCTGATCGCCCATACCGCCCGAGTGGTGGTGATCGCCGACACCGTGTTCACCGCCACCGCCGTCGTCATCCAGCCGATCACCGGCGCGGCCCTGGCCCATGTCGTCGGCTACCCCCTGCTGAGCGGCTGGATCGGGCTGAGTCTCGTGCTCTACGTCGTCACCGGCCTTTGCTGGCTGCCCGTGGTCTGGATCCAGATCCGGCTGCGCGACCTGGCCGACGCCGCCGCCAGGGCCGGCCAGCCCCTGCCCGAGCGCTACCACCGCCTGTTCCGCGCCTGGTTCGTGCTGGGCTTCCCCGCCTTCGCCGCCGTGCTGGCCATCGTCTGGCTGATGCTGGCCAGGCCGAGCTTCTGACCATGACCGCCTATTCCGCCGCCCCATACTCCGCAGAAGACGTCGCCCGCCTCGCCGAACGGCTGCTCGATCGCAGCCTGCCCAAGGCCGAGTGGACCCACGCCGCCCACCTGAGCGCCACTCTGCGCCTGGTGCGCATCCGCGACGAGGGGCTGGAGCGCGACCTGCCAGGGATCATCCGCGCCTACAACGAAGCCGTCGGCGGGGTGAACGACGACACGAGCGGCTATCACGAGACCATCACCCAGGCCTATCTGGCCGCCATCCGAGGTTTCGTCGCCGCCCTGCCGGCCGGGCTCGACGACGGCGAGGCGGCCGCCCGCCTGCTGGCCACGCCGCTGGGCGATAGGGCCTGGCCGCTGGCCTTCTGGTCGCGCGAGCGATTGTTCAGCATCGCCGCCCGTCGCGGCTGGATGGAGCCGGACCTCGCGCCGCTGGAGCACGCCCCGCCCGAGGGCGCGCGGTGACCCTGATCCTCGCCCTGGCCCTGCTGGCCGCCAACCTGTTCTGCTTCCTGCTGTTCGCCCACGACAAGGCCGCCGCCGTGCATGGCGAGCGCCGGGTGCCCGAGCGCGTGCTGCTGCTGTCGGCGGCGATGTGCGCCGCGCCGGGCGCGCTGCTGGCCCAGCGCTGGCTGCGCCACAAGACCCGCAAGCAGCCGTTCGGCGCCTGGCTGACCCTGATCGTCTTCGCCCAGGCCTGCGCGGTCGCCGGCCTCGTCGCCCTGGCCTTCCAGCGCGGCTGAGCCATGCGCCAGCGAATTTCGGCGCCGCTGCGCGCCCGCATCGCCTATCAAGCCCCATGACCCAGCGCCTGCTGACCCTGCTTCGCGGCAAGACACCCATCCGCCCGCTCGACGCCCTGAAGGGCGGCGGCGGCGCCTTGCTGGGCCTGCTGTTCGCCGGCCTCCTGGGACGTTTCGCGGTCGGCGGCGGCGACTGGCTGCATCCGCTGCTGGTTGCGCCGATCGGGGCTTCGGCGGTGCTGGTCTTCGCCGTGCCCGCCAGTCCCCTGGCCCAGCCGCGCGGCGTGATCGGCGGCAACGTCGTCTCGGCCTTCATCGGCATCACCGTGGCCATGCTGCTGCCCACCCAGCCCCTGATCGCCGCGCCCCTGGCCGTGGGCCTGGCCATCGCGGTGATGATCCTGCTGGGCTGCCTGCACCCGCCCGGCGGCGCGGTGGCCCTGATCACCGTCATCGGCGGACCGGCCGTGACCAAGGCCGGCTATCTCTTCGCGCTCAATCCGGTGGCCGTGGACTCGGTGCTGCTGGTCGCCGCCGGCATGGCCTACAATCGCCTGGTCGGCCGCTCCTATCCGCACAGGGCCCCAGCCCCGCCGCCCAGCCCGCACGGCACGACCGATCCCCTGCCCGCCTCGCGCATCGGCTACGACGCCGGCGACCTCGACAAGGCCCTGGCCCGCTACGGCGAGCTGCTCGACGTCAGCCGCGAGGACCTCGACGCCCTGTTCCGCGAGGTCGAGATCCAGGCCCACCAGCGCCTGCACTCGCAGATCCGCTGCGGCGAGGTGATGTCGCGCGACGTCATCCGCCTCGACCGCACGCAGTCGGCCGAAAGCGCCCTGGCCTTCCTGCAGCGGCACGACCTGCGCGCCGCCCCGGTGGTCGACGAGGACGGCCGCGTCATCGGCATGGCCCGCCGCGCCGAATTGCAGGCCAACCGCCGCCGCACGGTCGAGGCCGCGCTGGATCCGTTCGTCCACCGGGTGCGCGAGGGCACGCCGATCGCCGCCCTGCTGCCGATTCTCTCCAGCGGCCAGACCCACGAGGCCATGGTCGTCGACGGCGACCGCAAACTGGTAGGCGTGATCACCCAGACCGACCTGATCGCCGTGCTCTATCGCGCCCATATCGTCGAGAGCGTGCTCTGACGAGGCTTGACTGACGCGCGCGTCGCCGCGCCATGCTGGGCCAAATCGATAGGGGAAACGCCATGCTCGTCGTCCACCATCTGAACAACTCGCGCAGCCAGCGCGTGCTGTGGCTGCTGGAGGAGCTGGGCGTGCCCTACGAGGTCAGGCGCTACGAGCGCGACGCCAAGACCATGCTCGCCCCGCCCGAACTGCTGGCCATCCACCCCCTGGGCAAGTCGCCGGTGATCACCGACGGCGACAAGACGATCGCCGAGACCGGCGCCATCATCGAATACATCCTCGACGCCTACGGGAACGGCCGCCTGATTCCGCCGGCCGGTACGCCCGAGCGCCTCCGCCTCACCTACTGGCTGCACTACGCCGAGGGCTCGGCCATGACGCCGCTGCTGCTGAAGCTGGTCTTCACCGCCCTGCCCGCCCGCGCGCCGGGCCTGCTGAAGGGCCTGGTCAAGGCCATCGCCGCCAAGGCCCAGTCGGGGTTCGTGGATCCGCAGTTGAAGAGCCACATCGACTACTGGAACGCCGAACTGTCCAAGTCCGAATGGTTCGCCGGTCCCGAATTCACGGCCGCCGACGTGATCATGAGCTTCCCGCTCGAGGCGGCGGTGTCGCGCGCCGGAGCCGGATCGCGCCCCAAGGTGAAGGCCTTCCTCGACCGCATCCATGCCCGTCCGGCCTATCGCGCCGCCCTCCAGCGCGGCGGCGAATACGCCTACGCCGACTAGGAAGAAGGCTTGCAACTCAAGGCCGAGCTTGCGCCTGCGACATGGCGACGCTCGGCCTCCGCCTTAAGACTTCACACACCACGGATGCGCAAAACCTCTCCCTAGAAGCCGCCCGTCCATGGCTCAGCTTACCCGGAGATCAAGGTTGTCCCTGTCGCGCGTTCGAACCTGGCGTGATCTGCTTCACGCCCTGGGTCGGACACTGGCCGCAACCTCCGCGATCATTGTCACTCTATTGGCCGTGACGTTGTCCAGCGCCTCGCCGCGCGACCCCGGCCGTGTGGCCGCCGTCTTCCCGCCCTGGTGGACCCCCGCCCGCGCCGCCGGCGCCGCCACCTCGGCCGGCGACATATCCGGCGCTGGCGCGGTTCCCTTCATCCTGATCCTGCGCGGCGACCCGGCCACGCTGGGCGGCCGCCTGCGCGCCGCCGGCGCCCTCGTCCTGCTGGACCCCGACGCCGCCGGCGTCTGCGCCAAGACCGTCCTGGAGCCCCGCCCATGAGCACGAAGCCTTCGAATCTCGACGCGCAGCGCCGCTCGGGCGGCCGGCTGATCCTGCTGCTGACCGCCCTGATGGCCCCGATCGTCGTGGCCGCCCGGTTCCTGGTCGGCGAGCCAGTGCTGGGCATGGCCGTCGCCACGGTCATGGTCACGGCTCTCGCGGCCGGCGCCGTGCTGCATCGGGGCGAGACCGCCACGGGCCGCATCCTGTCGGGCGTGGCGCTGATGGCCCAGGTCTCGCTGCTGGTCGCGGCCCTGGGCGGCCACGACTGGCAGATCGACATGCACATGGCCTATTTCGCGGCCCTGGCCCTGCTGGTGGTCTATTGCGACTGGACCGTCATCGCCGCCGCCGCCGCCACGGTCGCCGTGCACCACCTGGCGCTCAGCTACCTGCTGCCTAGCGCCGTGTTCCCCGGCTCGGCCAGCCTGGGCCGGGTGCTGGTCCACGCCGTCATCCTGATCGTCGAGGCCGGCGCCCTGATCGCCGCGACCTTCAGCATCCACCGCGTCATCGCCCTGGCCGAGCGCGCCCGGGCCAAGGCCGAGGCGGCCATGCAGGAAGCCCGCGAGGCCGACGCCGCCGCCGACAGCGCCCGCCGCTCGGAAGAGGAAGGCCGCATCGCCCACGCCGCCGTCCAGGCCGCCGCCGAGCGCCAGCGCGCCGACATGGTCGACGCCCTCGCCGCCAGCCTGTCGCGCCTGGCCAAGGGCGACCTGTCGGTGCGCCTGATCGAGGAGTTCTCCGAATCCTACGAGCAGCTGCGCGCCGACTTCAACCAGGCGGCCGGCAAGCTGGCCGGGGCCCTGGCGATCATCGACGAGCGCGCCTCGGGCGTGCGCCACGGCTCCGACCAGATCGCCGACGCGGCCGCCAACCTGTCGCGCCGCACCGAGCAGCAGGCCGCCAATCTGGCCGAAACCGCCAGCGCCATGGACGAGATCACCGCCACCGTCGGGCAGACCGCCGACGGCGCCCGCAAGGCCGCCGCCGTCGTGGCCCGGGCCCGCGACGACGCCCGCCGCTCGGGCGAGGTGGTCGGCGAGGCGGTCGACGCCATGGGCGCGATCGAGACCTCGGCCACCCAGATCTCGCGGATCATCGGGGTGATCGACGAGATCGCCTTCCAGACCAACCTGCTGGCGCTGAACGCCGGCGTCGAGGCCGCCCGCGCGGGCGAGGCCGGCAAGGGCTTCGCCGTAGTCGCCTCCGAGGTGCGGGCCCTGGCCCAGCGCTCGGCCGAGGCCGCCAAGGAGATCAAGCAGTTGATCACCACCTCGACTCGCCAGGTCGGCGAGGGCGTCGAGCTGGTCGGCCGCACCGGCGAGGCGCTGGAGCGGATCGTCTCGCAGATCGCCGAGATCGACGGGCTGGTCTCCGAGATCGCCGCCAGCGCCCAGCACCAGGCCCAGGGCCTGACCCAGGTCAACACGGCGGTGAATCAGATGGACCAGGTGCTGCAGCAGAACGCCGGCCTGGTGGAGGAGACCGCCGCGGCCACCCACGCGCTGAACGACGACGCCGGCGAGCTGGCCCGCCTGGTCGGCCAGTTCCAGTTGCCCGGGGATCGCAAGGCCGGGGCTTTGCCCCGCGGTTTGCAGCGGGCCTGAGGGCCCGGCGCCGTTCTCAGCTTGGCCACGCAACCGTTGCGGTGCGTGAGACTTGCTTATCCAGAACGCGGCGCCTATCCTCTCAGCCCCCGGTCGCGCTCGCCAGCGACTGGAAGTCTTCCTCCCTTAGGGCGAACCGAGCTAAAATCCACAATGGAAAAAGTGCCGATGACCGTCGTGGGTTATCAGACCCTCGACGAAGAACTGAAGCGTTTGAAGACGATCGAACGGCCCGCCGTGATCGCCGCGATCGCCGAGGCGCGTTCGCACGGCGACCTCTCGGAGAACGCCGAGTATCACGCCGCCAAGGAACGTCAGGGCTGGATTGAAGGCCAGATCGCCGAGATCGAGGACAAGATCGCTCGCGCCCAGGTCATCGACGTCTCGAAGCTCTCCGGCTCGCAAGTGAAGTTCGGCGCCACGGTCAGCGTGGTCGACGAGGACACCGAAGAAGAAGCCCGCTACCAGATCGTGGGCGACCACGAGGCCGACGTGAAGTCGGGCCGCATCTCGCTGAGCTCGCCGCTGTCGCGCGCGATGATCGGCAAGGAAGTCGGCGAGGTGGTCGAGGTCAACACGCCCGGCGGCGTGAAGGCCTACGAGATCCTCAAGGTCGAGTGGGTCTAGGCTTCAGCCCTAACCCCGCCATAAAGTCCGGCCAATCGCCGCGGAGTCGCCTGTTCAGGGTGGTTCCGCGGCGTTCGCCGTTTTGAGGGCTGGAGCGATGAGCGCCAATCAGACGCCAGGTCCCGAACCGCTGACCATCTGGGCCGTCTCGGACGGCCGCGCCGGCATCGAGGCCCAGGCCGTGGGCCTGGCCGAGGCCATCGCGCGCAAGCGTCCGGCCAGGATCGTCGTCAAGCGCGTGGGCTGGAAGGGCCGCACCGGCCGCCTGCCCTGGTGGCTGGCCTGGCTGCCGCGCCGCTGGTTGACGCCCGAGAGCGAGATCACCCCGCCCTGGCCCGACCTGTGGGTCGCCGCCGGCCGCGCCACCCTGCCCCTGTCGATCCGCCTGAAGAAATGGTCGGGCGGCAAGACCTATGTGGTGCAGATCCAGGACCCGCGCGTCCCGGCCCACATGTTCGACCTGGTGATCCCGCCCAAGCATGACCGCCTGACCGGCGACAACGTCGTGCCGATCACCGGCTCGCCGCATCGCGTCAGCCAGGGCCGCCTCGACGCCGAGTACGAGAAGTTCAAGGACGCCATCCAGGCCCTGCCCCGCCCGCGCGTGGCGGTGCTGCTGGGCGGCAAGTCCAAGGCCTTCGACCTGCCGGTCGAACGCGCCGCCCAGATGGCGCACGAGATCCAGCTGCCGCTGGAACAGGAAGGCGGCAGCCTGCTGATGACCTTCTCGCGCCGCACGCCCGAGCCGGCCCGCGCCCTGCTGGCCGCCCGCCTGCGCGACGTGCCCGGCATCATCTGGGACGGTGAAGGCCCCAACCCCTACTTCGCCTTCCTGGCCGCGGCCGACTACATCCTCGTCACCGAGGACTCGACCAACATGGCCACCGAGGCGGCCTCGACCGGCAAGCCGGTGTTCATCCTCAAGATGGAAGGCCAGAGCGTGAAGTTCCGCCTCTTCCACGAGGAACTGGAGCGCCAGGGCGCGGCCCGCCCCTATGGCGGCGCCTTTCACGGCTGGACCTACGAGCCGGTGGACGAGACCGGTCGCGCCGCCGCCGAGGTCCTGGCCCGGATGGACGCCCGCAAGGCCAAGGCCTAGCCTGGCTGGATGATCCTCGCCGTCCTGCAAGCCCGCATGAGCTCCACCCGCCTGCCGGGCAAGGTGCTGATGCCGATCGTGCGGGCGCCGATGATCATCCGCCAGATCGAGCGCGTCGCCCGCTCCCGGCGGATCGACAGGCTGGTCGTGGCCACCAGCACCGATCCGCTCGACGACGCCATCGAGGCGGCCGTGCGCCGCGACGGGATCGCCGTGCATCGCGGGCCGCTGGACAACGTGCTCGAACGCTTCGTCGGCGCGCTGGACGCCCATCCGGCCGACCACGTGGTGCGCCTGACCGCCGACTGCCCGCTGGCCGACCCGACGGTGATCGACGCGACCATCGACCTGCACCTGTCGTCTGGCGCCGACTACACCAGCAACAGCCCCGAGGGCGCGGCCTTTCCCAAGGGCCTCGACGTCGAGGTGATCACCGCCGCCGGCCTGCGCCGCGCCGCTACCGAGGCCGACAGCCCCGAGGCCCGCGAGCACGTCACCTGGGACGTCTGGAACAATCCCGATCGCTGGAACCTGGCCTGGCTGCCGGACGCCCCCGGTGAGGGCGCGGTGCGCTGGACGGTCGACCGGCCCGACGACTACGCCTTCGTGGCGGCGGTCTATGACGCGCTCTATCCGGCCGACCGCGCCTTCACCTCCGACGACGTCCGGGCCTTCGTGAGAAGCCGGGAAGACCTGCTGAACTACGGCGGCGACCGTCGCGCATAGGCGCCGGGTGCGACAATCGCGCCGCGCTCCTTAAGGACAGGGTTAACAAAGTATTCGGCAAAGCGGCCCCAGGCTGCTGCCGCGACCGCTCCACCGGTTCGCGCCAGCTTTTGAGGGGCCTCCGGTTCGGGGGCGGACGGACATGCGCGCCCTGCCCGACATCCGGGGTCTGAAGTACCCCGACGAGTTCATCGCCCGCCACTTCTTCAAGCGCGGCCTGCATCAGCGCGCCGGCAGGGTCGTCGAGCTGGGCGGCGGCACGGGCAACAACCTGTCGCTCTACGCCGCCTACGGCTGGACCCTGGTCAATGTCGACTATTCGGCCGCAGCGCTGGAAGACGCCCGCTGGAACCTGGGCGAGGCCGCGACCCTGATCCAGGCCGACCTGTCGCTGGGCCTGCCCGACGGGATCGAGGGACCGATCGACGTCCTGCTGATCCCCAACCTGCTCTGCTACCTGACCAACGCCCAGGCCCACCGGGTGCTGACCGCCGTGCGCGAGAAGCTGGCCCCGAACGCCGAGGTGTTCGTCCGCACGCGCCTGGTCGACGACTACCGCTATGGCCGCGGCGTCGCCGAGGAGCCGGACGGCTTCCGCCTGGCCACGCCGGAGACCGGCGAAGAGGGCCTGTTCAACCTGTTCTACACCGAGGCGGGCCTGGTGAACCGCCTGCGCGACGAACTGGGCCTCACCCAGCCCGACGTCTTCCGCATCGCTTTCGACAACCTGCAGGCCGGCGTCCGGGTGCCCCGCAACAGCGACCTCGTGGTCTGGGGGAGCGCCTCGTGAGCGGTCGCATCCGCATCGTCGGCGGCGGCCTGACCGGGATCATGGCCGCCTTCGAGGCCCATCGCCTGGGCTGGCGCAACATCGAGCTGCACGAACGCTTCGACGCCCTGGGCGGAGTGGCCCGCCCCAAGGTCGTGAACGGCGCGGAGATGCGCGACGGCTGCGTCTATTTCGGCCCCGAGGGCGACGTCCTGGTCGAGCGCCTGAAGGCGCAGGGGGCGACCTTCGAGACCTTCGACAACCGCTTCGGCTCGCTCAGCCTCGACGGCGCGGGCAAGCGGGTCTTCACCTGGGACTTCGGCGGTCCGGCCGTCGACTGCGCCAGCCTGCGCATCGCCCGGCCGGCCGGCGACAGCCTGGCCGACCGCATCGCGGCCTACTCCTCGCCGATCGCCGAGACCCTGGCCGAATACTGCCGCTGGCACCTGGGCGCCGATCTCGCCGCCGTGCACGGCGAGGCGGCCATCCCGCTGGCCATCAACCGGGTCTATCCGGCCGGCGCCGAAACCCCGGCCCTGGTCGCCCTGAAGGCCTCGAACGAGTGGGCCGACGAGCTGTACGGCGTGCCGCGCGGCCTTTCGGGCCGCACCGCCAACGTCACCGCCAGCCTGCCGGCCGGCGGCTTCACGGCCCTGTTCGAGACCTGCCGCCGCGCGCTGGAGACCCGGGGCGTCGACATCCGCTTCGAGAGCCTGATCTCGCCCCGCCAGGTGATGGCCGAGCACGCGGCCGGCGACACGGTGGTCTGGGCCGCCAATCCGACGCCGCTGTTCAAGCCCATGGGCCTTTCGACCCCGTCGCTGGTGAAGAAGAGCTTCTTCACCTACGTCTTCGAGGCGCAGTTCGACGGCCCCTGCCCGGTCTACGTCCAGAACTTCACGGCCAAGGGCGACTGCTTCCGCGCCTATCTGTACGAAAGCGGCGGCAAGACCCTGGTGGTGGCCGAGTGCGTGCGCGAGGCCGACCTGCGCGCCCTGCCCGGCGAGATCCGCGGCCTGCTGTCGGGCTTCGGCTCTCTGAAGACCGGCGCCCTGCTGCACTCGGGCGCCCAGCCGCGCTGGATCTATCATTCGCGCGACGCCATCGCCGGCCTGGCGACCCTGCGCGAGAAGCTGACCGAGCGCTTCGGGCCGTCCTTCGTCTGCGGGGCCTGGGAGCCCTATGGCAAGAGCGCCAAGCTGGCCGAGGTCGACGCGGCCCTGGCCATGGCCCGGAATGCGCCCGCCGCCGGCCTGGCCCTGGTCGGATGAGCAAAGCCTCGCCCCCGAAGACGGCGGCGATCATGCAGCCGACCTATCTGCCGTATCTCGGCTATTTCCAGCTGATGGCGGCCAGCGACGTCTTCGTGTTCCTCGACGACGTGCAGTTCGCCCGTCGCTCGTGGCAGTCGCGCAACCGGATCCTCACCGCCCAGGGCGAGCTGATGCTGACGGTCCCGGTCAAGAAGCACGACCGCGACACGCCGATCCACGCCATCCGCATCGACGACGGCCAGCCCTGGCGCGACAAGCACCTGGCGGCGATCCGCCACGCGTACGGCAAGCGGCCGTTCTTCGCCGAGGGCTTCGCCTTCGTCTCCGAACAACTGGCCCGAGAGCCCGACGGCGCCCTGGCCGACCTGACCTGCGGCTTGGCCCAGGCCGCGGCCGAGCGGATCGGCCTGGAAACCGAATTCGTCCGCGCCTCCAGCCTCGGGGCGGCGGGCGCCCGGTCCGAGCACCTGCTGGCCATCTGCCGCGCGGTGGCCGCGACCGAGTATGTCTCGCCGACCGGCTCGGCCGACTACATGGAAGAGGACGGCGTGTTCGCCGCCGCCGGCTTTCCGGTCCGCTTCAAGCCCTGCCGCATGGCGGAATACCCACAGGGCCGGACGGAGTTCACGCCCTATATGAGCTTCGTCGACGCCCTGATGAATGTCGGCTGGAGCGGCCTGAAGGCCCTGGTGGCCGCCTAGCCGGCCACCATGTCCCAGGCCAGCGGCTCGCCGCGGGTCAGGGCGCGGGCGGCGGGACGGCCCAGCACCTTGTCGAGATCGGCCGGGGGCAGGCCGTTACCCGGGCGCACCGAGCGGACGTTGTCGCGGGTCAGCGGCGCGCCGGCCGGCACGTCGGCGGTGACGTAGAGCGAGCGGCGGAACAGCAAGGACCCCTGCTCGGCGCCCAGAACGTCGTAGTGGGCGCGGCCCAGCGAGGCCCAGGCGTTCTTGGTGTCGTCGACCAGGGCCTTGAACTCGGACGGCTCCAGGCTGAAGGCGGCGTCGGGACCGCCGTCGGCGCGGGCCAGGGTGAAGTGCTTCTCGACCGCGCAGGCGCCGACCGACACCGCCGCCACCGAGGCGGCCGTGCCCGGGGTGTGGTCCGACAGGCCGATCGGGCAGCCGAACCGGGCGGCCATGTCGGCCACGGTCCGCACATTGGCGTCGGCGAAGGTGGCCGGATAGCTGGACACGCAGTGCAGCAGCAGCACGCCCGGCGCGCCGGCTTCCAGCGCGGTGCTGCGGGCCGTCTCGATCTCGGCCAGGTTGGCCATGCCGGTCGAGATGATCAGCGGCTTTCCCTGAGCGGCCGCATAGCGGATCAGCGGCAGGTCGACGGCCTCGAACGAGGCGATCTTGTAGGCGGGGGCGTCGAGGCCCGCGAGCAGGTCGACCGCCGTCTCGTCGAACGGGCTGGAGAAGATGGTCACGCCACGCTTGCGGGCCCGCTCGAAGATGGCCGCGTGCCACTCGAACGGGGTGTGGGCTTCTTCGTACAGCTCGTACAGGCTGCGCCCGTCCCACAGGCCGCCGTGGATCTTGAACTCGGGCCGGTCGACGTCAAGCGTGATGGTGTCGGCGGTGTAGGTCTGGATCTTGATCGCGTCGCAGCCGGTGTCGGCGGCGGCGTCGACCATCGAAAGGCAGCGATCGAGGCTGCCGTTGTGGTTCCCCGACAGCTCGCAGATCACATAGGGCGGATGGTCCGCGCCGATCTTGCGGCCGGCGATCTCGATTTCGGGCGAAGCGGTCATGGGCGGAAACTCACGCGGTTTGTCCCCTATTAACCCTGAAATCGTGGACGAGGCGTCAATCGCCGCCGCCACCCCCGCCATCGCCCCCGCAGCCGCCGCCGTCGGAGGAGGAGCCGCAGTCCGACGAGGACGACGAGGACGACGAGGACGACGAGGACGAGGTGTCGGAATGGTGGGTCGAGCCGCTGTCGCCGCCGTCGCCCTTCTTGCCGCCGGCCTTGGCCTCTGCCGGCTTGGCGACCTGTAGCGCCGTGCCCAGGCCGCCGCCGATGGCGATGCCCACGCCGATGCCGATCGCCAGGTTGTCGAGGGCCAGGCCCAGCGCGACCCCGATCGCCGTCCCGATGCCAATACCGATCGTCAGTCCGCCCTTCATGGTGTCCCCAAAGCCATCGCAACGACGCGGAATCGACACTATATGTTCGCCCATGTCCACTACCGCTCCCCGCCAGACGCGCTGCCTGATCATCGGTTCGGGCCCCGCCGGCTACACCGCCGCCATCTATGCCGCCCGCGCGCTGCTCAAGCCCGTGCTCATCGCTGGCATCCAGCCGGGCGGCCAGCTGACCATCACGACCGACGTCGAGAACTATCCGGGCTTCGCCGACGTCATCCAGGGCCCCTGGCTGATGGACCAGATGCGCGCCCAGGCCGAGCACGTGGGCACCGAGTTCGTCAGCGACATCGTCACCAGCGTCGACCTGTCCAAGCGCCCGTTCGTGGTCAAGACCGACAGCGGCCAGGACTGGATCGCCGAGACCATCATCATCGCCACCGGCGCCCAGGCCAAGTGGCTGGGCCTGGAGAGCGAGAGCAAGTTCCAGGGCTTTGGCGTTTCGGCCTGCGCCACCTGCGACGGCTTCTTCTATCGCAACAAGGAAGTCGTGGTGGTCGGCGGCGGCAACACCGCCGTCGAGGAAGCCCTGTTCCTGACCAGCTTCGCCAGCAAGGTCACCCTGGTGCACCGCAAGGACGAGCTGCGGGCCGAGAAGATCCTGCAGGAGCGCCTGCTGGCGCACGAAAAGGTCGAGGTGGTCTGGGACAGCGTCATCGACGAGGTCGTGGGCGACAGCGATCCCCAAAATGGACAACCTGCGGGCGTCACCGGCGTGCGCCTGAAGAACATCAAGACCGGCGAATTCACCGAGCTGAAGACCGACGGCGTGTTCATCGCCATCGGCCACGCCCCGTCGTCGGAACTGTTCGCCGGCCAGCTGGAAGTCGGCCCCGGCGGCTACCTGAAGGTCAAGCCGGGCACGGCCTCGACGGCCGTCGAGGGCGTCTACGCCGCCGGCGACGTCACCGACGACGTCTACCGCCAGGCCGTGACCGCCGCCGGCATGGGCTGCATGGCCGCCCTGGAAGCGGTTCGTTTCCTGGCAGAGGAAGACCACAGGAAGGCTCACCATCCGATCAGCCACGCCGAGGCCACCGAGATCGGCGCCTGGTAGGGCTGGGTCTGTGAAGTCACGAAAGGGCCGCTCCGAAAGGGGCGGCCCTTTTTCTTTGATGCGCTTCCTGAAGGGGGAGCTTCACCATCTCCGTAAAACCCCCGCGAAAGCGGGGGCCCAGGTGTTTTATCGTCGAGCGCGGCGGATTGCAGAAAAAGCCTGGGTCCCCGCTTTCGCTGGGATTTTACGGATGGGGTTTGACGGCCGGTATTACGGCGGCTGAGAACGTCCCCCCTCCGTCGCCTTCGGCGACACCTCCCCCAGAGGGGGAGGATCTTTTAGAGCGGATTCAGCAGGTTCGGCGGCCTGGGCTTCGGCTTGGGCGGCGACGCCTCGACGGGCGGCGGCGGCGCGGGCTTGGCGGCGGCTTCGGCCTGGACCTCGGGGAGCACTTCCAGAGCCTTGTTGATGCGGGCGATCTCTTCGGGCGTGGCTATGCGGCGGCCCGCGACGCTGCCCTCGACCTTGATCCGTTCGCCGCCCGGCGCCGTGGCGTCGGGGATGACCACCAGCCTGGCGTCCTTGAGGGCGGCGGTCGGCGCGGGGCCGCCCAGGGTCTGGGCGAGATTCTGGGCCAGGACGGCCGGCGGCGCGGCCTCGAGCGTGCGCGGGTCGGCGCCCATCAGGGTGGCGGTCGAGATCTGCGTCTCGCCGCCAGCGTAGCGGCCCTTGAAGGCGGCCAGCGTGCCCGACGGTCCCGTCCAGCGATAGAAGATGTGCGTGCCGACCTGCTTCAGCTTGACCAGGGTCGGGGCCCAGTACGGGGCCACGTAGTCGGCGTGGTAGTGGGTGGCCACGCCCACGTCCTTCATCACGAAGCCCGACAGCGCCCTCCTGGCCACGGCCTGGGCGCGATCCCAGATCGTCGGGACCACGGCCTTCTCCAGCGAGCCGTCGCAAGTGAAGCTGAACTGGCAGCCGGTGCTGCGCAGCGAGCCCTCGTAGATCACCCCGCAGATCGACTTGGGATAGCCCGGATGGCGCAGGCGGTTGAGAACGGTCTGGGCCACGGCCTGCTGGCCCTCGGGCGCCTCGAAGCCGGCCTCGAAATAGACCGCCTGGGTCAGACAGTGCAGGGCCCTGGCCCGCTCCTCGCCCGAGGTCTTCAGCACGAAGGGCCGGGCCGCCTCGATCGGCAGGGCCGCGGGCAGGCGGTAGCCGTTGATCAGCCGCGCGTCCTCGAAGCTTGGGGCGCCATCGCCCAGCACCGGGATGGTGGCGATGTCGATCACCTCCCAGCCCTTCACGCGGCCCCAGTAGTCCTTGCGCGGACGCGGATCATGGCGGCGGGCCAGGGCCAGCATGGCGGGGTCCATGTCGGCCGTGTAGCGGGCCAGCCCCGCGTCGGAGAGCGCGCCGGCCTGGCTGGCCACCCCCGCCGCGCGACCATGCTGGCGCGCCAGGTGGTAGGCCGTCGCGCACGCAGAAAGGCCGCCGACGGCGATCAGCGCCGCGGCGGCCTTCTTGCCCGGATGTCGCCTTGAGGACGGCACGCGGGGTGGTCGGATTACTTGCTCAGGGTCGAGCGCAGCATCCAGGCGTGCTTTTCATGGGCCGCCAGGCGCTGGGTGTAGAGGTCGACCGTGGCTTCGTCGCCCGCCTCGTCCGGGGCCTCGATGGCGCCGCGCAGGGTGGCGATGACCGTCTCGTTGTCGGCCAGGAGTTCCTTGATCATGCCCTCCCAGTCCTTTTCGGCGTCGCCGTCCTTGATGCTGGAAAGGTTGCCGAAGGCGGCGTAGCCCTGCGGCGCCAACTCGCCCAGCGCGCGAATGCGCTCGGCGATCAGGTCCAGAGCGGCCCATTCTTCGTTGTATTGGCCTTCCAGGAGGATGTGCAGGGACTGGAAGTAGGGCCCGCGAACATTCCAGTGATAGCCGTGCGTCTTGAGGTAGAGCGCATAGCTGTCGGCCAGGACCTTGTTCAGTCCCTGCGCGATGTCAGCGCGTTGCTTGGCCGAAATGCCGATGTTCGGAGCGGTCGCCATTCATGATCTCCCGTGTTGCGTGTCCTAGGTAAGCGTGTCCATGCTCTTGGCAAGCCTGCTCATGAGCGCGGAGCAAGAATGAACAAAAACGATCCGCTCGCCCCCACGCCGACGCCGCGCCCTGCGGCGTCCGCCCTGCTAAGCGCGTGGCTCATACCAGAGGTTCCTCCGCCGTTCTGGCGGGCGGCCCTGGCCGCGATCGTGGCCACGCTGGCGGCGCTGGGCATGCGCTTCGCCCTTCTGGGCCCCGACCAGACCCTTGGCGCGACCCAGGCCTTCTTCCCGGCCATGGTGCTGGTGACGCTGTACGCCGGCTGGCGCTGGGGGCTCGTGCCGATCGCCAGCGGCGCCGCGCTGGGCTGGTGGCTGTGGGCCGGACGCTACGCCGACACCCTGAGCGAGCCGCAGACCGCCTCGATGGTGCTCTACCTGGTCTCGGCCACGGCCACGACGGCGGTGGCCCACGGCATGCGCGCGGCGGTAATCGGCCTGGCCGAGGCCCGTCGCCGCCAGCAGGACGCCGAGACGCGGCTGGACGTGACCCAGGCCGCGGCCGGCGTCGGCCCCTGGGAATGGGACGTCGCCACCGGGGCCCTGCTCCTGTCGCCGGCCGCGCGGCGCAACCTGCGCCTGCCGCTGGAGGGGCCGCTGGATTTCGAGCAGGTGGCCTCCGCGGTGCATCCCGAGGACCGCCCCCGCGTGCAGGAGGAGATCAGGCGGGCGATCAAGAGCGGGCCGCTCTACGAGGTCGAGTACCGGCTGGTCGACGGGCCGGACGGCGAGCGCTGGATCCACGGCCTGGGCCGGATCGAGCGGGACGCCGCGGGACGGGCCGTGCGCGTGCTGGGCGTCAATTTCGAGGTCACCAAGCGCCGCCAGGCCGAGGAAGGCCTGCGCGAGAGCGAGGCCCGCTTCCGCGCCCTGGCCGACAGCGCCCCGGCCCTGATGTGGATCACCGGCATGGGCGGCTCTCGGGAGTTCGTCAACGCCGCCTATGTGGACTTCGCCGGCGCCGACTATCGCGACGCCCTGACCCTGGACTGGCGCACCCGCATCCATCCCGAGGACCTGCCGACCATCCTCAAGGCCCAGATCGCCGGCGAGGCCTCGCGCAAGCCGTTCAGCCTGGAGGCGCGCTATCGGCGGCCCGACGGCCAGTGGCGGTGGCTGAAGTCGTTCTCGCAGCCGCGCTACGGCCCAGGCGGAAGCTTCGCCGGCTTCATCGGCATCGCCTTCGACGTCAGCGACGCCAAGGAGGCCGAGGCCAAGCTGACGGGCATGAACGAGCTCTTGGCCGACAAGGTCGACGCCGCCGTCGCCGAACGGGACCTGGCCCAGGCCGCGCTCAGCCAGGCCCAGAAGCTGGAAGCCATCGGCCAGTTGACCGGCGGCGTGGCCCACGACTTCAACAACCTGCTGACCGTGGTCATCGGCGCCCTGGACGCCGTGCAGCGCCATCCCGACGACGCTCGCCGGCGCGACAAGATGATCGACGCTGCGATGACGGCCGCCCGCCGCGGCGAAAAACTGACCCAGCACCTGCTGGCCTTCGCCCGTCGCCAGCCGCTCAATCCCGAGATCTGCCGCGTCGATCGCCTGATCGCCGAGAGCGAGGCCCTGCTGCGCCGCGCCGTCGGCGAGGTGCTGCCGCTGAAGCTCAGCCTGGGCTCGGGCACGCGCACGGCGCGGATCGACGCCGGCCAGTTCGAGGCCGCCCTGCTGAACCTGGTGGTCAACGCCCGCGACGCCAGCCCCCCGGGCGGCGCGATCGTCGTGGAGTCAGGCCCCGAGACCCTCGACAGGCCGCGCGGCGAACTCAAGCCCGGCGCCTACCTGCGGGTCGCGGTGCGCGACGAGGGCAAGGGCATGGACGCCGACACCATCGCCCGCGCCTTCGAGCCGTTCTTCACCACCAAGGCCTCGGGCAAGGGCACGGGGCTGGGCCTGTCGCAGGTCTACGGCTTCGTGCGCCAGAGCGGCGGCGAGGTCGAGATCGCCTCCAAGCCCGGCCAGGGCACGACGGTGTCGCTGCTGCTGCCGGCCAGCCACGAGGGCGCGATCCTGCAGGCGGCGCCGGTGGCCCCGCCCGCCCCGCGCCCAGGCGTCGAGGTGCTGCTGGCCGAAGACGATGTCGAGGTCGGCGACCTGGTCGAGGCCATGCTGATAGAGCTGGGCCACAACGTGCGCCGGGCCGGCGACGCCGACGAAGCGCTCAGCATGGCCCGTGCCCATCCTGACCTTGGCCTGCTGCTCACCGACGTGATGATGCCCGGCGACAAGAGCGGCGTGGACCTGGCCTCGATCCTGTCGGCGGAGCGGCCCGAGCTGCCGATCCTGCTGAGTTCCGGCTACACCGGCCAGGAACTGGCGGAAGCCCGCGCCGCGCCCTGGCCGCTTCTGCGCAAGCCCTATGCGCTGGACGCCCTGGTGCGGGCCATAGACCAGGCCTTCGAGACCCGCCGCCCGCACTGACCTGCCCTTGGACCTTCGGGGCGGGCTTGGACGGGGTCGCGCGATTTTTCGTCCGCATGCTTTGCATTCCCGGAACGAGCGGCTATATGTGGATAGCCCCTTATGCTCATTTTCAGCATAAGTCGCGACGCTGGACGGAGCCGCAACCTTTGCCCGGCGTTTTTTGAGGCCCAGGAAATGCTCACTTTGAGCATAAGAGAGGACGACATGGCCGACGGTTTCGCGCCCCTCGCCTTCACCGCCGATATCGAGGCGGAAACCGCCGCCGTCTGGGACAAGGTCAAGCACCACGTCACCCCGATGGAGTGGCGTCTGCAGGCGCCGCTGATCTCGGAGATCAACCGGATCAAGCGCGAGAAGAACGCCGCCATCCTGGCCCACAACTACATGACGCCGGACATCTTCCACGGCGTGGGCGACTTCGTGGGCGACAGCCTGGCCCTGGCGAAGGAAGCCGCCAAGAGCGACGCGGCGATCATCGTCCAGGCCGGCGTGCACTTCATGGCCGAGACCAGCAAGGTCCTCAGCCCCGAGAAGAAGATCCTGATCCCCGACCTGCTGGCCGGCTGCAGCCTGGCCTCGTCGATCACGGGCGCGGACGTGCGGCTGATCAAGGAGCGCCATCCGGGCGTGCCGGTGGTCACCTATGTCAACACCACCGCCGACGTGAAGGCCGAGACCGACATCTGCTGCACCAGCGCCAACGCCGTGCAGGTGGTGGAGTGGGCGGCCAAGGAATGGGGGACCGACAAGGTCATCCTGATCCCCGACGAGTTCCTGGCCCGCAACGTCGCCCGCCAGACGAACGTCAAGATCATCGCCTGGGCCGGCCACTGCGAGGTGCACAAGCGCTTCACCGTCCAGGACATCGCCGACATGCGCGCGGCCTGGCCCGGCGCCGAGGTGCTGGCCCACCCCGAATGCCCGGCCGAGATCCTCGAGGCCTCTGACTTCGCCGGCTCGACCGCGGCGATGAACGACTACGTCGCCGCGCGGAAGCCCGCTCAGGTGGTGCTGATCACCGAGTGCTCGATGGCCAGCAACGTCCAGGCCGAAAGCCCCGGGACCCAGTTCATCGGCCCCTGCAACATGTGCCCGCACATGAAGCGGATCACGCTGCAGAACATCTACGACGCCCTGGTTCACGAGCAGTACGAGGTCACGGTCGACGCCGACGTCCTCGACCGCGCCCGCCAGGCCGTGCAGCGGATGATCGACCTGCCCCCGCCCGCCGCCCCGGCCCGCTACGACCTCGTCAAGGCGCGCCACCACGTGGATGTGGAGCTGATTTGAACTCCCTTCCCCCCTGATGGGGGAAGGGTTGGGATGGGGGTGACGCGGCTTGTCCGCTTCAACGCCCTCCCCTCGTCTTTCTCGGATGGCCGAACCGCCGTGTTCACCCCCATCCCCGGCCCTTTCCCCCATCAAGGGGGAAGGGAGTGGAGTATGAGATGGCCGCACGCATCACCTTCGACGGCCCCGTGATCCTCGGCGCCGGCCTGGCCGGCCTCAGCGCGGCGCTCGCGGCCAGGACGGCGCTGGTGCTGTCGCCGACGCCGCTGGCGACCGGCTGCTCCAGCGCCTGGGCGCAGGGCGGGCTGGCCGCAGCCCTGGCCGGCGACGACACCCCGTCGCTGCACGCGGCCGACACCATCGCCGCCGGCGCCGGCCTCTGCGACGGCGACGCCGTGGCGCTGCTGACCCGCGAAGGCCCCGCCGCCGTCCGCGCCCTGGCCGCCATCGGCGCGCCGTTCGACCGCAAGCAGGACGGCGACTTCGTGCTCAGCCTCGAAGCCGCCCACTCCAAGGCCCGCGTCGCCCGCGTGGGCGGCGACGGGGCCGGCGCGGCGATCATGGCCGCCGTTATCGCCACGGTGCGCGCGACGCCGACCATCGATGTGCGCGAGAACGCCCGCGCCCGCCGCCTGCTCCAGGACGACACCGGCCGTGTGGTCGGCGTACTCGCCGAGATCGACGGCGCCCTGGTCGAGATCCGCAGCCATGCGGTGATCCTGGCCACCGGCGGTGTCGGCGGCCTCTACGCGGTGACCACCACGCCCGCCCAGGTGCGCGGCGAGGGCCTGGGCCTGGCCGCCCTGGCCGGCGCCGAGATCGCCGACCCCGAGTTCGTGCAGTTCCATCCCACGGCTATAGACATCGGCCGCGATCCCGCGCCCCTGGCCACCGAAGCCCTGCGCGGCGAAGGCTCGATCCTGCGCAATACGGATGGCCGCGCCTTCATGGCCGACTATCACCCGGCCAAGGAACTGGCGCCCCGCGACGTGGTGGCCCGCGCCATCCATGCCGAGCGCGCCGCCGGCCGGGGCGCGTTCCTCGACGCCACGACGGCGGTGGGCGGCCATTTCCCCCACGAGTTCCCGGCCGTGTTCGAGGCCTGCCAGAGCGCCGGGATCGACCCCCGCCGCGAGATGATCCCCGTCGTGCCGGCCGTGCACTATCACATGGGCGGCGTGGCCACGGACCTGGACGGCCGCGCCAGCCTGCCTGGCCTCTACGCCGCCGGCGAATGCGCCTCCACCGGCGTGCAGGGCGCCAACCGCCTGGCCTCCAACAGCCTGCTGGAAGCGGCCGTGTTCGGCGCCCGCGCCGGACGCGCGGCGGCGGCCGAGGGCGAGGCCGGCGGCGAGACCGTCTCGCTCGCGCCGCTGCCCGATCTGCCGGATGAGGCGTTCCAGGCCCTGCGCAAAGCCATGAGCCGCGACGCCGGCGTCATCCGCGACGCGGCGGGCCTGGCTAGCCTGCAGGCCGAGATCGCCGTTCTGGAAGCGGCTCACGGCCCCTGCCCGCCCCTGGTCGCCGCCCGCCTGATCGTCGACGCCGCCCTGGCCCGCCAGGAAAGCCGGGGCGGTCACTATCGGTCTGACTTCCCCGAAAAGGCTGTCCCCGCCCGCACCTTCGTCACCCTCGACCCCGTCCAGGCCGGTTTGCGCCACGCCGCCGAGTAGTGGTACGTAAGGGGAACGGAGACGCGACCATGAGCACCAACCTCGGTCCATCTGACAGCCCTTTCGACAGCGCGGCCGAAGGCTTCGCCGAGCAGGGCGTGACCGAGTTCCTGCTGACCGTCGACGACCTGGAGACCATGCTCCGGGCCGGAATTTTCGATCGCGACGACGCCACCCGCGTGGAACTCGAAGACGGAAGGCTGGTGCGGATGTCGTCGGAATCGCTGCCCCATGCGCGGACCGCCGCCCGTCTGTCGCTCGCGCTGAACCTGGCCCTCTCGCGGTTGGGCCTGACCGACCGCTACGAAGTGCTCAACGGCGGTACGGTCCGCGTTTCCGATATCTCGGCCTTCGACCCGGACGGCGCGGTGATCGCCCGCGACGCCGAAGGCTTCTTCATGCGCGCCGACCAGGTGTTCCTGGTCATCGAGTCTTCGCTGGCCACCCTCAAGCGCGACCTCGGCTCCAAGAGCCGCGCCTACGCCGCCGCCGGGATCGCCGAATACTGGGTGATCGACGTCACGCACGCCCAGCTTCACGTCTTCCGCCGTCCGTTCGAGGGCGAGTGGACCGAGCGCCAGATCCTTAACCCCGACGACAGCGTCTCGCCGCTGTTCGCTCCCGACGCCGACATTGCCCTGAAGAGCGTATTTTGACCGTCCCTCCCCGTATCGAGCCGCTGCCCGACCTTCTGATCCGTCCCATCGTCGATCTTTCGCTAGCCGAGGATCTGGGCCGGGCCGGCGACATCACGGGCCTGGCCTGCATCGATCCCGACGCCCGGCTTTCGGTGGTGTTCGCCAGCCGCCAGGACGGTCGGGTCGCGGGCCTGTCGTGCGCCCGCCTGTCGCTGGCCGCCCTTGATCCGACCGCGACCTTCGAGGTGGTCACGCCCGACGGCGCCGACGCCGCTACGGGAACCGTGCTGGCCCGCGCCGAGGGCAACGCCCGCGCCGTGCTGGCCGCCGAACGCACGGGCCTGAACCTGCTGGGCCGCCTGTCGGGCATCGCCACCCTGACGCGGGCCTATGTGCGCCTCGTCGAGGGCACGGGCGCGACCATCGTCGACACCCGCAAGACCACGCCGGGCCTGCGGGCGCTGGAAAAGTACGCCGTGCGCTGCGGCGGCGGGGTCAATCACCGCTTCGGCCTCGACGACGCGATCCTGATCAAGGACAACCACGTGGCCGCCTGCGGCGGGGTGGGCGAGGCCGTCCGCCGGGCCCGCGCCTTCGCCGGACACCTGGTCAAGGTCGAGGTCGAGGTCGACGGCCTGGACCAGCTGGAAGACGCCCTGAAGCACGGTCCCGACGTGGTCATGCTCGACAACTTCAGCCTGGACGACCTGAAGACCGCCGTGTCGCTGGCCAAGGACCGGGCGGTGCTCGAGGCCTCGGGCGGGGTCAACCTGACGACCGTCCGCGCGATCGCGCAGACCGGCGTCGACGTGATCAGCGTCGGCGCCCTCACCCACTCGGCCCCGGTGCTCGACATCGGCCTGGACGCGGCCTGAGCGGCCGCCTCCCTACGGCCGCGGGATCGCCTGGCTGAAGTTGAACACCCGGTCGGGGTCGGCCTTGGCCTTGATCGCCTTCAGCCTGTTCAGGTTCTCGCCGTAGTAGGCCGTGGCGAAATAGTCAGGGCTCTTGGGATCGTGCGACAGCGAGGGGTCGGCGAAGTTCTGGTAGGCGCCGCCGCCGGCGCGGGGCCACATGGCGGCGTAGAACTCGTCCTGCCAGACGCGGTTGGCGTCGAGCAGGATCTTGTTGTGGCTGTCGCCCTCGCTCCAGTAGAGGCCCACCACCATCAGCCAATGGCTGTCGCGGTGCACGAAGGCGGTGTCGGTCGGCTTGGGCGTATTGATCGCCCCGCCGGTCTGGAAGAAGCGCAGGTCGCAATAGCCGTTGACGCCGGGCCACTGGCGCAGATGCCTGAAGCCCAGCGCCAGGTCCTCCACGCCGAACTTCGGATTCCTGACGAAGGCCGAGCGCTCCTGGTAGAAGGTGGCGAAGCCGTCCTCGTGCAGGAAGTCCTGCGCGGCCCAGTAGGGCAGCTCGTTGATGCCGGCCCCGCCGGTCGGCGCAGCCACGTCGAGCACGGGCTTGAGGATCTTCAGCAGCTCGTCGCGCGGGCCGGCGTACTGGCCCAGCACGCTGATCGGCACGTCGTAGCCGGCCTTGTACTGCAGCGGCGTGATCGCCCCGAACGACACCCGTGAGCCCAGCTTGCCGGGCGCGGCGTTCAGCACCTCCATCAGCATGGCGCCCAGCGCCTCGACCGAGACGCGGGGGCGGATCTCCGGCGTGCGGCTCCAGGAAAGGTCGAAGACGGTGACGACCTTGCCCTTCACGTCGAAGGTCTGGAGGGCGAACTCGGTGCTGACGCCGAAATTGCCGCCGCCGCCGCCCTGGCAGGCCCAGAACAGGTCGGCGTCGCGGGGGTCGGGCGCCTTGGCCAGGAGCCGGCGCTGGGCGCCGTCGGCCAGCACGATCTTGCTCTCGACCAACTGGTCGCAGGCCATGCCGTGGGCGCGCATGTTGAAGCCGATGCCGCCGCCCAGCAGGAAGCCGGCCGCGCCCACCGACGGACAACGCCCGTGGGTCACCGCGCGGTCCTCGGCGCGCAGCAGGCGATAGAGGTCGCGGTTGCGCGCCCCGGCCCCGAACCGGGCGACCCCGGTCGTCCTGTCGTAGCGGGCGTAGTTGATCAGGCTGGTCTCGATCAGCAGGCCGTCGGTGACCGAATAGCCGGCATAGGAATGGCCGCCGCCGCGGATGATCGGCCGGATGTCGTTCTCGCGCGCCCAGCGGACGGCGAAGCCGACCTCGTCGGCCGAGGCGCAGCGGGCCACGCCCTGAGGCAGGGTGTGGGCGTAGCGCAGGTTGTTGGGCAGGGCGATCACCTGGTAGTCGGCGTCGCCCAGGCGCAGCAGACGGCCCGAAAGCGCCTTGGACAGCTGCGCCCAACGGGCCTCTGGCGGACCACCGGGAGCGGGAGTCGGCGGCAGGGCCGCCGCGCGCGGCGACAGGGCCAGGGCCGTCTGCGGCGCCAGGGCGGCGCTGGCCGCCAGGAAGCCGCCCGCGGCCAGGAAGTCCCGCCGGCTGGCGAAGTAGCGCTTGGTCTGCATCGTCTCCCCACTCTGTTGTCTGGTTGGCCCTGATCGCTCGATCAGAGGCAGTCGGCCGCCACCTTGCGAAGGTCAGGCGCGCCGGCCGGACGCTCGGGGTCCAGCATCAGCTTCTCGTCGCCGCTCAGCCCGGCCCGGGCCGCGTCGAAACCCTTCTCGCGACCGCGCGCATAGTCCTCCAGCGCCGTCATCGCCTTGGGCGACAGCTGGGCCTGCAGGACGTTTGACGCACAGGCGCAGCCCACGCGGTCGAGCTTCAGCCCGAAGGCCTGCAACTCGCCGTCCAGGCAGGCCCTGGTCACCGCCTGGCGTTGGGCGGCGGGCGTGTCGGCCTGCACCCGGCCGCAGGCGCCCAAGGCCAGCAACGCCAAAATCGTCAGAATCGTACGCATGCTCTTCCCCTACCCGGCCAGGGTGGCGATGCACGCATCGGTTTTATGTGAAAATTATAACGCCCCGCGCGTTTCGCCAACCATCGGGCGCCGTAGCGGAAAGTCTTTGCGAAACCACCATTGCCACCGGTGTCTTCCTGGCTCATCTAGGCGCTCGGGCGGGCTTCAAGACCCGCCGGATCATTACCGAGGCGCCCCCGTGACCATCGACACCGCCGCCAGCCAGGCCCTGCGCCTGTCGGCCACCAGCTTCCCCGCCGCCCTGCCCGGCGTGGCCCTGCCGGCCTATGAGCGCGACAAGGTGGAGATCGGCGTCGTCCATTTCGGTCCCGGGGCCTTCCACCGCGCCCACCAGGCCTTCTATTTCGACCAGCTGCTGGCCCAGGACCCGCGCTGGGGGATCTGCGCGGTCTCGCTGAAAAGCCCCGGCGTACGCGATGCGCTCTCGCCCCAGGACGGCCTCTACACCCTGGCCCAGTTGGACCACGAGACGAGCTTCCGGATCATCGGCTCGATCCTGGAGGTGCTGGTGGCGCCGGAGGACCCGGAAGCCGTGTTCGCGCGCCTGGCCGCGCCGCAGACCCGCGTCGTCACCCTGACCGTCACCGAGAAGGGCTACACCCTGACCGGCGAGGGCAAGCTGGACACCGCCCACCCCGACATCGTCCACGACCTGGCCGAGCCCGGCCGGCCGGTCAGCGCCGTGGGCTACATCGTCGAAGGCCTGCGCCGCCGCTTCGCCGCGGGCCTGCCCCCCTACGCCGTGGTGGCCTGCGACAACCTCGCCGACAACGGCTGGCGACTGAAGGCGGCCACGGTGGCCTTCGCGCAGGCCGTCGATCCGGCCCTGGCTTCCTGGATCGAGGCCAACGCCGCCTTCCCGCGCACCATGGTCGACAGCATCACGCCCGCCACCGACGACGCCTTGCGCGCGCGCGTGCAGGCCGCGACGGGGCTGGCCGACGCCTGGCCGATCCAGCGCGAGGCCTTCACCCAGTGGGTGGTCGAGGACGTGCTGGGCGACGGCGCCCCCGATCTCGCTTCCGTGGGCGTCACCCTGACCGACGACGTACGCGGCTTCGAGCGGGCCAAGCTGCGCCTGTTGAACGGCGTGCACTCGACCCTGGCCTATGCCGGCCTGTTGAAGGGGCACGAGACGGTGTTCGAGGCGGTGGGCGATCCGGCCCTCGAGGCGCTGGCCCGCGACCTGATGGTGCAGGACATCATCCCGACCCTGACCGCGCCGCGCGGGCTGGACCTCGCCGCCTACGCCGAGGCCATCCTCGATCGCTTCCGCAACCCCGAGATCCGCCACTTCCTCAGCCAGATCGCCTGGGACGGCTCGCAGAAGCTGCCGTTCCGCATCCTGGGCACGGTGAAGGACGCGCTGGACTGCGGCCGGAGCGTCGAGCGCCTGGCCGTGCCGATCGCCGCCTGGTTCCATTTCCTGAAGACCCGCGCCGCCGAGGGCGCAGCGGTCACCGACCCGCTGGCCGACCGCCTGCTGGCCGTCGTCCAGGCCCTGCCCGGCGACGCCAAGGGCGACGTCGCGGCGTTCCTGGCGGTCGAGGCGGTGTTCCCGGCCGAACTGGCGGGCGACGCGCGGTTCGTGGCGGCGGTCGAGAAGGCGTACGGGGAGCTGAGCTAAACTATACTCCCGTCATTCCCGCCCCTGTGGCGGGAAACCCTGGTTCCGCTGGCAGGTGAGACGCAAGCGGCGTGCTCGGCACGCCGCCCCTTCTCGCCCTTGCGACTTTCAGAGGGGTTCCCGCCACAAGGGCGGGAATGACAGGAAGAGAGAAGCTTACGGCTTCCAGTCCGGCAGGTTGGCCAGTTGGTCCTTGGTCAGCTTGGTGCGCACCAGATAGTCGTTCGGGTCGCCGGGCTCGGGCGCGACCGAGACATCGGCCAGGGCCACCACCACCTTCTTGTCGGGACCGACGCGGTCGATCTCGATGACCACGGCGGTGGGCTTTCCGGCCGCGTCCAGCAGCACGTGCTCGACCTCGCCGGCCTTGCGGTTGGCCGAGTCGATGACGTCGGCGTCCTCGATCTGGCCGACGGTGAAGCTGCCCTTGGCGCTCAGCGTCTCGTCTCGGGCGATGGTGGATTGGGCGAAAGCCGCGCCGCCGACGAGGGCGAAGGCGACGGCGGTCAGGGCGATCCGCTTCATGGCGTGTCTCCGTGTTGATGCACCGGAGCCAACGCTCCGTACACGGCGCCGTTCCGAAACTAGGCCCGCACGCCCCTGCCCAGCACCACCGGCGCGACGGTGCCCAGCAGGATCTTCAGGTCGAACAGGAAGGAGGCGCGGGCCAGGTAGTCGGCGTCCAGCGCCACCTTCTCGGGGATGGCCAGCTCGTCGCGACCGTTGATCTGGGCCCAGCCGGTGACGCCGGGGCGCAGGGCGTGGACGCCGGCGGCGGTGCGGGCGGCCACCAGGTCGTCCTGGTTGAACAGCGCCGGGCGAGGACCAACCAGGCTCATGTGGCCGACCAGCACGCTCCACAGCTGCGGCAGCTCGTCGAGGCTGGTCTTGCGCAGGAACGGCCCCACCGGCGTCAGCCAGCGGTGCGGGTCGTCCAGCAGGTGGGTGGCGACCTCAGGCGTGTCGATCCGCATGGTGCGGAACTTCGGCATCGGAAACAGGCGGTTGCCCCGCCCCACCCGCTGCGACCAGTAGACCGCCGGGCCGGGCGAGGTGGCCCGCACCAGCACGGCCACGACAGCCAGCGGCAGGGCCAGCGCGGCAAGGCCCGCCGCCGCGGCGGCGAAGTCGAAGGCGCGCTTCAGCACGAGATCAGGCCAGGTCGCTGGCCGCCGCGTCGAGCAGCAGGTAGGCGCGGCCGGCTTCCGAGGCCAGCAGCGCGGCCACGAGGAAGCCCTCGCGGTCCTGCTGGGCGGCTTCGCTCACCATGCCGGCGTAGCGGCGCACGAAGCGCTCGGCATTGGCCTTCAGCGTGGCGTCCGAGAACAGGCGGCGGACCAGGCGGCGGATCGCGGCCGGAGCCAGCTTCTTGACCACCTCGCGGGCGCCGTTGTCGTCGTGGGTCTGGATCGCGGCGGCGATCTCGTCGATGCGGCCGCGCGGCAGCAGGGCCGAGGGGTCGATGCCCATGGCCAGGATTTCGCCGGCCAGCTTCTCGCCCAGGGCCGCGTCGCCCGGCGAACTGCCCTGCATGTCGCCCAGCAGGTTCTTCCAGCTCCAGCCGCCCTCGTCCTGGGCGGGCTCGGGCGGAGCCGGCGCCGCGCCGCGGCCGCCGGCGGCGTCGAACATGGTGCGGAACTCGTCGTCGGTGGCTGTCGGGGTCAGCTTCAGGCGCTGGCGCGGCGGCGGCTCCAGCGGCGCGAAGTCGTCGTTGGGATAAGCCGGCGGCGGGGTCTGGGCGCGCGGCGGCTGCGGCGCGCCCAGACC
>Ga0247823_10000297_pt1 | contig 42996 bp, 57 predicted proteins | sample 13C_PalmiticAcid_2_FD_192426 | JGI IMG/M metagenome (GOLD analysis project Ga0247823, IMG submission 192426) | Soil microbial communities from agricultural site in Penn Yan, New York, United States - 13C_PalmiticAcid_Day30 | ecosystem: Environmental > Terrestrial > Soil > Agricultural land... | reverse complement strand
TCGTCCCCCTGGCGGGGGTGTGGGGTTCGATTCCCCTTGACCATGGTGGCGAAAAGGATTGCCGGTAATTGCGCCGGAACCGCGCGGAGGGGTTCGAATCCCCTCCTGACTACGAGAGCAGCAGATCCGGAACGAGGGCGGATCGGGGATGGGTGAGAGCTCGACGGCGTTAGCCATAACCCGATCCAACGTCTAGATGCCGTAGTTGGCTCTCGGCCAGCGCCCGTAAAGCCCGGGGCACCCCACACCGGGGGCGTGAGTGAGCTCTGGTCCCCGGTGTGGGACATCGAATCAGGAACAGACACCGAATCAGGAGAACTGAGATGACCGACACCACCGACCCGTTCGAGGACCCGACCCCCCGCGTCTCGGCCTTCGCATCCGCCGACTCCTTCCGGGGCCGCATCGTCCTCATCGAGCCGACCAAGGTCGAGCGGGACGTCCCCAAGTCCAGCGTGGACCCGACCGGCGCACGTGGTGACAAGATCACCGCGACCGTCACCGTCCTGGACGGCAAGGGCCCGGTCCAGGTCTACTCCCAGAAGGTCCCCACCGGCCGCTTCCTGGACGGCCCCATTCACCGTGGCGTCTGGTTTAACCAGGAGCAGGTTACCCAGGGACTCCAGCTGCCGGACGGCAAGACGCTGCGCAAGCGGGTCCTGGTCCGTCTGGACACCCTGAAGCCGGGCGGTGTCGCCGGTCCCGGCAACCCGTGGACCATCAACGCTGTGTCGGCCGAGGAGAAGTCGGCTGCGGCGCAGGAGCTGGCTCGGATCCAGCTGGCCGAGCAGGATGTGGACCCGTTCGCCCCGGCGGCCGACAAGGCGCCGTTCTAACCCCCTGAGACTCCCCCTGTGACCGTTTCCCCCCGACGGCGCGGTGCAGGGGTCGAGATGAGAAGCCCTTCCCGGATGGTGGCCCCCGGGGAGGGCTTCTCTGTGTAGTCGAAGCCCTAACGGATGTCCGATTTATCATCTCATGGCGGGTTGTGGATAACTACACAAAGTAATCTTCTGACAGGGGTTGACACGACCCTGGATAGGTTGTTTAATTGAGACATCAGCCAGGGAGACAGGGAGCCGGAAATGATCGAGATCGAGATCCGCGACTACACGAAGATCAGCCCCAAGGGCCGGGCGGCCGGACGGCGCTGCACCTACTACTCGGTGGAGGCCACCACGGTCACCGAGGCCAAGGCCAAGGCCACCAGGACCCACGAGCGGCGGATCGCGGACGGGGACCTGGTACCGGCCGCCAAGAGCCTGGGAGCCCAGCAAGCCTCCGGGACCTACCTGATCGACTACCGGATCCTCTGAGACCAGGGCCCCTGAGGGGGCCCTTTCTCATGCCCGCAGGTTGTTTAGTTGAGACACCTAACGAGTCGTCGATGAGATGATAAATCGGACATCGATATAGTCGTCACTCACGGTAGTTATCCACAACCACCTATGAGATGATAAAACGGACATCGATGTGAGCCCCGGTTACTTGGTGAGACCGGCCGAATCAGGGCTCCCCCGGAACCGCGCGGCCAGCCCCACCAGGAGCGCCAGGACGGCCGCAGAGCCGCTCACAGTCAGCGCCCGGACCCACCCGAAGGTGAGGACGTCGAAGGGCGTGGCAGCGGCCGCCAGGGACGCCAGGGTGATGACGAACACGCCGATGACTCTCTCGGCCAGATCCTTCAGGTACGTGCTCATGGTTCCTCCTATGACTGGGTCATCTTCAGGATGGTGATCGTGCGGTCCCCGATCGCGTACCCCGCCGTGTTCGGCGTGGTGTCCGCGCGGAACTCCACACTGAATGCGTCCGTCGTGCCGTTCATGAAGCAGCCCACGGCCAGCTGGAGCACGCGCACGTTGCGGTCGAACGAGTCGACCGGCACGTTGTGACTCGTACCCCCCAGCCGGGGAGCTGGCACCAGGGACGTCGGGTTGGTGAAGTCGCCCCGGCGGATCTGCAACGCCATGTAGTTGACCGTGGCGCCCGCGATCGTGAACACCGGCACATAGACGGTCGCCACGGCGAAGTAGAACCCGGGGTCGTCCGGGAAGATCAGCCTCTGGCCCGCGTCCGGCGACGTCATGATCACGTTCGCCGTGTTGAAGTCCGTCACGTTGAACGGGATACGGTCGTCGTACGGGGCTGCGGGCGCGTTCACGTTCGCGCGCGCGGTCGACTCCGAGACGAAGGGCGTCGTGCCCCTGAAGCGCGCCACAGGGCGCCCTGTGAGCCCGTCCTGGAGCGCGCACACGTCCGCGTCGATGGCTTCGGCCAGACGCTGGAGATCGCCCGGCACGTCCGTCGGGTCGGTCGGGAACGGGTACGGGTAGAACCGGTTCGGTGTGGTCCCGGGCATCAGTCAGCCACCTTCGTTGCGGAGAAGGACCGGGCCGAGATGTTCAGGGCCGCGCCCGACTCCTGCCGGACCTCCACCCGGATGAAGTCGCCCACCGTGTTCACCTTGTAGAGCGCAGTCGTCGTCATCTCGGTGTCCATGTTCTGCGCCCCGCGCCTGCTGTCGTGCGCCAGGTTGCCGAACAGGTTCGCCACCAGAATCAGGCTGCGGCCGTTGACCGTGGCGTTGCCGTTCGAGGAGAAGTTCACCTCGGCGGTCACCAGGTAGATACCGGTCTCGGTGAACGTCAGCCGGTCGTTGTTCACGCCCAGGTTCGCCATGGCCGCGTTGTCGTACTCCTCCGTCGCGAACGTCGCGAACACGTTCGTGTTCTGCGCGATCGCCTGGTTGGCGCTCGCGGACACGCGCGCGGAGGGACGGTTCAGGGCGGCCGTCCGGCGGGCCACGAGCGTGGCCACGTCGGTGTCGACGTCCTGGGCGAAGTCCTGGATCTGGGCGGGCGGGTTGGCCGGGTCGCCGTAGGTCGGGTACGTGTACCCGCGCGGGGTGTTGGCTGGCATCTCAGTTCCTCCGGGCGATGACGGAATCCCAGACCAGGGCCTGACCGGCCGCCAGGGTGGAGCGCAGGGCCACGCGCATGAAGAACGTGGCGGCCGGGACGGTCACGCTCCCGGCCAGCACCTGGAACGGCGGGTACTGCGGGACGTTCAGCCGGTCGGCCACGTTGATGCTGGCGGCCGACACCGTCGGGAACAGGTCCGTGGAGTTGGCGAACCACATGGCGTCGATGCGGGCCCGGCCGGTCTGCGCGCCACCCGCGTAGTCCCCGCCGACGAACGCGCTGATGGACCAGGACTCGCCCGTGTTCACCGGGATCGGGTCCGAGTACAGGTAGTGGTCGGAGGCCTGCGCGGTGTACACGCGCGCGGCAAAGTCGCCCTCGGGCGGGTTGTCGATGTCCACCACGGTCGCGGTCGACGAACCGCTGATGTCGTACGAGATCCAGTGGGCGGGCTGTCCGCCCGGCTCAGAGCCTTCGAAACTGCCGTTGGCCACAGAGTTCGACCCGGCGCCCACGATGCGTCCTACGGCCACCCAGGTGGCGTCCTGGCGCACGAGATGGACGACCGTCCCGGCGGCCGGAGGGGACACGGCGGTCGACGTGAACGGCAGGTCGAACGCCACCTCCATGGTCGTTCCGCCGACGTCCACGAACATGCTGTTGGGTGTGGCCAGCACAACCACCCCGATACGCGACTCGGTCAGCGCGCCGGGGAACTGGCCCGCGACACCGATCGGGCTAGACATTGACCAGGATCTGCAAGACCCACATCCGGTGGTTGTACGTGGCCACGGTGGCCGGGTTGCCTGTGTGGGCGGTGCGCGTGTTGAGGAAGTCCCCGGCGCGGAAGAAGCCTACGTCCACCCAGTTCACGTCCTCGCTGGTACGGCCCGTGATCACGTGGCCAGGACCCTGGCGGGACGACCACGGGTCGCCGTTCAGCAGGGGGTCGACGCGCATGTTGGTCACGGTCGGCGAGAAGCCGGACAGGCGGACGCTGCCCCCGAGCATGTACCAGCCGTCCTCCTGGATGCGGAACCCGTCCCCGTCCAGGTCGGCCATGCCCCCGGTGTCGAACTCCAGGGAGGCGTAGAACTGGTTGACCTCTGTCCCGGCCGTGTTCGACGCGCCGGTCATGGCGCAGGCCGGGGGCGCGGTCAGGGTGTCCGTCAGCTGGTCGGCATACGCCTGCACGGCCGCGTCCGTGGCTTCCGCCAGGTCCCGGAACTGCTCGATGTCCGAGGCGTCTTTGACCAGCGGCGGGTCACACTGCGGGTACGGGAGCCCGAGGCATTCGGTCGTGTCCATGTCGTCCCTCCTAGTCCAGTGTCGCTTGCGCGCGTACGAACCCGCGAGTGCCCAGGGACATGGTGCCCGGACCCAGGGGATAAGAGATCGTGTCGATCACCTGGATCTCTGACACGTCGCGCGACGTGAGGCGGACTGTGTCGCCCGGCTCCATCGTGTAGTCCGGCACCACCTGGGCGCTCCACTGGGTGGCCAGGGCCGTCGACGCGTTCAGCTGGCCGCGCGCGTAGATCGTGGCCTCACCCACCGTCAACGGGGTCTGCACCTTAATGATCTGCGTGACGTTCCCGAAGGGGCCGTCCCAACGGGTAGGGCTGGTGGGGCTGGAGTCCTGCGCCGTCACCCGGAACGGGGTGCCCCCGTCGAACCGCTCCACCACCACGGTCACGCTGTTGGCCGCGTCGTTGCGGGTGATCGACGGGGAGCCCGAGATGAGCAGGCCCCGGGGCCCGTCGGCGAACGTCTGCACCGGAGTGCCCACGTCGTAGGCGTAGGAGCGCACCACGAAGGTGCCGTCCCCGAGCGTGTACCAGCGGCCCCCGAGCGTCTCGGACAGGTCGTCCAGGGCCTTGCCCCGGTCGGTGTCCCAGACCAGCTCGGGCGTGATCGCCTCCGCGTCCACATCGGACGGTCCCAGGACGGTGCCCGGCAGGACCTCGGCGATCAGCCGCTGGATCTGTGACAGAACCGTGATCCGGAACTCCGACACCCGGGGCTGGCGGAACTCGTACGCCACCACGTCCGCCGCGAGGTCCTCGACCTGCGCCGTGACAGACCCGTCATCGTTCCGGGTTACCGTGCCGACACGCCCCGTGATGATCGGGAACAGCTCCTCGGAACCGTCGCCGTACTGGATGCCCGCCCGGATCTGCGCCACCGTCTGGTACGGGGTGAGCACGGACGTGGCCGACGTCGGCCAGAACTCCCCGCCCAGGGTGAAGCTGGCCGTCCTGGTCACCCGGTGCGTCAGGTTCGCCGTGACGGACCCCCCGTACACGGGCACGTCGCGCGCGAGCACGGGCCCGCCCGGACCCGCGTACAGATCCACGCGGAACGCCCCCTGCTGGTTCGGGGCATGGATCGCGTCCTTGTAGACGGTGCTGGATGCGAGCATTAGCCGACCGCAGCCCAGATGGCGTTGCCGGTCAGCGTGCGCGACGCCATGGTGATGGACGCGGGCAGCGTCGTCTGCGCTGCGGGCCCCGTGGTCCAGGCCCCGTCGGTCGCGGTCAGGTTGATGTTCACGATCGTGGGCGTGAGCGCGGACCCGCGCGCGAAGGCGGGCGTCGTGCCCGCGTTCGACAGGATTGCCACGTAGTAGGCACCGGGGGTGGTGATGACGACCGGCGCCGTGAGCGCCATGTTCTTGCCGCCGATCGTCCCCCAGTTGGCCGTCTGGTCGGCCGTCTGTCCGAGCCGGTTGCCGCCCGCGTCGTAGAGCCCCGCGAAGTTCTGACCGGCCACCAGGGCCGCACCTACGGTACCGATGCCGACCGCCACGGTGGAGACCGTGACGGGCTGGCGGATCCACACCTTGACCATGTTGACCGTGCCCGAGGTGAGGGCTGTGGCGACCATGTTGGGGCCGGGGCTGAAGTTCCAGGTGATCAGGCCCTGGTCGGCAGCCTTCGACTCCTGGACTCGGTCCAGGTTGGCGAGAGCCGTGTTGAGCGGCGTACCCCATGCCAGGGAGCCGATCGGGATCGCAGGGAAGTACGGGGTGTATGCCATGGTCCTATCCTCCGTCGCCGTAAGGGCCGTCGCCGTACATGCCCTCGCCGTATCCGTCTGTACCAGGGGGCTGGGTAGCCTCGCCCGATGCGACCTGGCCCCAGGTGTATCCGGACGCGATCAGGTCCGCGTAGGTCGGGAACGCCTCGGCCAGCTCGCACCAGTTCGCCTCGGCCGTGCCCTGCTTCGGTCCCAGGGGCGCGTCCACGATCGTGAACGGCGCCACCCACAGCCGGTAGGGGTAGCGCTGGTCGCGTACGCCCGAGAGGTACTCCTCGGTGACGTCCCCGGGCTGCACGATGATGTCCGGCAGCCCGTACACGAGCGGGGTCTGGATCTGGATGGGCCCGCCCCACGCAAACAGGGCCTCCACCGCATCCTTCGCGGCCAGCGTCTTGGACAGGATGCGCAGCTCCCCGTCCAGCCGCTTGCGGCGCCCGTACAGGTCGGCCGGGACCCGCGAGTTGTACACGTCGAACAGGTTGGCGTCCGCCCGGTAGACCTTGTCCCCGAACCCGGCCCACACCAGCTCCGGCGCGTCCGGCCGACAGATGGCCGCGAGGGCAAGGTGCGGGGTCGCGCAGAACATCAGCTCCAGGTTTGCCCACGGGCGCAGGGGGTCCTTGATCAGGACCGTGCCCGTGGATACCTCGACGTAGGGGCCCTGGATGATCGTGAACCCGCCCGGGTCGCCCGTCCAGCGGTACCAGACGTTGGTGTCCAGGGGCGCTGTGGAGTCGTAGAAGACACCGACCTCGGCCAGCAGGTCCGCGCTTCCGATCAGGGTCCACGGGCCCGTGGCCGACAGGCCCCGCTCGATGGTGGCCGTGGTCTGGGTGCCGGGCGCTGCGGTGAAGTCGGCGGTCAGGTAGACGATGCCGTCGCTCATCGGCGCACTCCTGTGATCGCGAGTCGGTCGCGCGCCATGTTGGACCGCGCGATGCGGGCATCGAAGTGCCCGTCGAGCCGTTCGTTGCCGATGAACACCTGGACGGTCGGCTGGACCTCGGACGGCTGAGGCAGCCTCAGCGACTGACCGCCCGGCAGGGCGAACGAGGGCGCCAGGGCCGCGATCCCCTGGAGCTCGGACCGCAGGTCCGGAACCCCGGCTTCAACGCCCAGTCGGAAACCCTCAATCGTGTTCTCGCCGACCTCCATCATGAGGCGGGACGGGGACTGGATGCCGAGGAAGTCTTTGGCCGCGTTCACTGCGGACTGCGCCATCTCCGCAGCCGCCTGAGCAGCCGACCGGATCTGCCCCTCGATGCCGTTGACGAACCCCATCACAAAGTCGGCACCGGCCTGGACCAGGGTCTGACTGGTGTCCCCGAGGCTGGCCGCGATCCGGCTGGGCAGCGAGGCGAAGTCGCGCAGCACGCCTTGGATACCCCGGCTGATCGACTCACCCATGTCGGACGCCATTTGCAGGAACCGCTGTGCGACTTCCTGGCCCAGCCGCTGAAGGGTCTGGACCACGGAGTCAGCGAAGCCTGCAACAGCCTCGGCCGTCTTTGCAGCCACCCGCTTGACGAGTTCCTTCACGCCCTCCCAGGCTGCGGAGAAGTCGCCCTTGAGGAAGTCGACCAGGATTTGCAGGATGGGTACAAGGATTCCCGAGATCACGTCGGCCGTGAATTGCAGGCCCTGGACCGCGAATTTGATGAGGAAGTCGATGACCGGCTGGAGGATCGGCATGAGTTCGTCCTGGATTTCGCTGACCAGGGTGAGGAGCTGCGCGATCACGGGGGCGAGTGCTACCAGGACCTGCCCGAACGCCTCGGCCAGTACGGCGATGACGGGCGCCAGCTGGGTGATGATCTTGGTCAGGATTGGGAAAATCTTCGTCGCCAGGTCGATGAACGGCGGAAGAATGGCGGGCAGTACCTCGGTCGCCAGGGTGGTGAACAGCGGAACGAGGGCGGACTCCAGTACCGACGCCAGCTGTTCGATGAACGGGACCATGGCGTTGATGATCTGACCCAGTGCTTCGAACAGCGGGGTGAGGACCGGCAGGATTGCGGCGATCAGGCTGGACGCCAGCTTGATAAGCGGAGTCACGGCAATGACCAGCTGGCCGAATGCGTGACCGACCGACACCAGGACGGGTGCCAGGGCGGTCATGATCCGGCTCAACCCGTCACCCAGGGCGCGGACCAGGATCTGCACCGGGGCCGCCAGCGCCTGGAAGATCGGGCCGAGGGCCTGAAGCGCTTGCGAGATCAACGGCAGTACCGTGTCCGCCACGACCCCGGCCGTCTGCACGAGCGCCTTGAGCGCCTGCTGGAAGCCGTTGGACGCGGTCACGTTCTCGAACGCCTGGGTCACCTTCTCCATGACGGAGAAGAGACCCTCGCCGTCGGACGACACCGTCTTGAGGATGTTGCCGATGCCGTGGAACACGTTGCCCGCGATGCGCCCGAGCTGAGAGATCGCGCTGACCGCATTGTCGATGGCCTTTTCCAGCGCCCCCGACTCGAAGGCTTTGGTCAGCCGGTCGCTGATCCTGGTCCCGGCCGCAGCAGCAGCCTTCGTGATCCGGTCGAATGCCGGGGCTGCTGCTGCGCCCAGCTGACCCAGGGCGGTGGTCACCTGCCCCGGGGTCTGCCGCAGGTTCCCGAGGCCCTTGACGGCACCATCCAGGGCCCGGCCGAGGATGCCGTCCTGGGCAAGCTTCACGGCCGCATCGGCCACGCCCAGGGCCATCAGGTTGAGTTCCTTGGACGTGTTCCGCAGGGCGTTGCCGACGACCGGGAGCACGGTCGACCCGAGGTTCTTCAGGGCGTTGTCGAACCCCGCGAAGAAGTTCTGCTGGACGTCCTTCTGGATCGCTGACAGATCCTTGCGCATGGACTGGAGCTGGAGCACGAACGCGCGCGCGTTCGGAGCCAGGTTCTCCATGGCCTTGGCAAGGTCCTCGGGGCTGGTCTCAGGGTCGAAGGCTGCCGAGACAGCGTCCTCCACGCCGACCATGGCCAGCTTGACGGTGTTGGTCGCCAGCTGCACGGCGATCAGGCCGGACACAGCCACGGCGGAGGCGGGCGCGATCGACTCCACAGCGGTGGCCACACCGGCCAGCAGGGGGACGCTGGAGCCGACCGCCAGACCGAATGCACCGATGCCTGCGGTGGCCTTCCCGAGGCTGGGGAGGAGGTTGAGGAGCCCGCGCCCGAGGCCCGCGAGCGCGCGGGCGCCCCGGCCGTCGCGGTCCACGTCGACTTCCAGGTCGATCTCGGGGGCCGACGCCTCAAGCTCCGCGACCAGGGCCGCGATCTCAGCGTCGAGTTCGGCGATGTCAGCGTCGAGTTCCGCGTCGAGCTGGATGTCGTTGGCGCGCAGTTCGGCCGCGCGGATGACGTCGTCCAGGTCGTCTTGGAGCTCGGTGAGCGCCGCCAGCTGGTCCAGCCGGGCGTTCAACTCGACTGGGTCGGCCGCCAGCTGGGCGTCCGCCACGATGGCGTCCAGGTCACGGATGAGTTCGGCAAGCGAATCGTCCGCGTCGAGCAGAGCCTGGAGTTCGACGGCATCAGCGTCTGCCTCGGCCGTGCGGACGATCTGTTCCAGGTCCCGTTCGAGCTGTGGGAGCGCATTCGCTGTGGAGATGATCAGATCGACTTCAGCCTGTGACGCCACGCCGTTCCCTCCTTACCTCTTGCCGGTCATCTGCGACACCGCAGCCATGGCTGCCGCCGGGTCCAACCCCCCGCCATCATCCCACTCATCCTCATGATCAGCCGGGGGGATGGACAGGGAGAAATCGAACCGGATCCGCCCTTTCTCGTCCTGTCCCTTGACGCACAGCGCGTATACGGCTGCGCACCATTCGCCGACCGACCGTTGCCACGGGTCCACGTTGGCCAGCACGAGTCTGCCGAGAACTTCCGGCTGGACGGACGTGGACAGCAGGCGCCCGGCCTCCCACCACTTGCGCCCGGCCGCCTCGCCCAGGATCCGCAGGGACTCCGTGCGCAGCTCGTTGACCGCGTGCGGGTGCTCGATCAGCAGGTCCGCGATGCGGTCCCGGTCGTCCGGTCCGGCGAGCACGGCGGCAAGGAGGCTGAGGCGCTCCAGCCCCTTCGCCCAGACGGCTGCGGGCTGGTAGGGGATGGAGATCCTGGTCCCCGCCACGGTGACGGTTACCGGCTCGCGGAGGATCGGCGCAAAGTCACTCGGCATCTGCGGGCGCAGGCTGGTCCGCCTTCTGGCGCTCCACGAGTTTCTTGAACAGCTTGCCCGAGATGTCCTCGACAGAGACCTCGCCGCTGATCAGCCGGTCCGTGATCGCATCCCACTGTTCGGCCCCGGCAGACCCGGACAGCACCTTCATGATCACCTTGAGTGACTTGAGGGGGCTGGCACTCATGTTGATGACCGTGACGACGCGCGTGACGTCGTCTTCCTGGAGTGGCGCGAACCGGTAGGCCGTGCCCTTGATCTGGATCGTGTAGTACTTGTCGTCGCCCATGGTCACGAGTCTACGAGGCGGTATGCCGGAACGAGTATCCGCGCGCGGACGCGACCTCACGCAAGGCCCGGTCCAGGAACGGGTTCGGCTTGGTGCCCGGGTGGTGGACGACCCTGGCGAACACAATCCGGCCGCCGACCCTGAAGCGGAGTGCCTGCGCCCGGCGCGGCCGGATGATGTGCGGCCGGGTGCCGTCGTTGACCATAGCCGCGTACTCGACGTCGGACCCGACGGTGTACACCGAGCGGAAAGCAAAGTCCCGCCGGGCCTCAATCCTGATCGACGCGCGCAGACGTCCCGTATCCACCGGAGCCAAAACTTTCGCCCGGTTCATCACCTGCCGGGCCGCTGTCTCCAGCTCGCTCCGGCGCGCCCCCCGCAGCTGACGGTTCAGCTGCGCCCGGTCCAGCCGGATCCGTGCCACCTGTCACCACCTCCACCAGCCCCATGGCGAGCCACGCGCGCACGAGTTCGCTGAGCTTCACGTCCGCTTCATCACCCTTGCGCAGGCCGTTGAACGACGTACGCACCCGCACGCGCGCACCCTCGGACGCGCGTGCGGGAGTCTTCTTCGCAGCCATGATCGCTCCTAACAGCAGACAGTCATACGGACGCTGACCTGCATGGTGCCACCGATACAGTTGCCGTCCACGCCGAAGGGCAGGTACTCGCCGACCGCTACCTCCTCGGCCGTGGTCTCATCCAGGTCCCCGAACGCGCAGCAGATGGCTGCCTCCATGGCGCCCTGGTCCGCGTCCAGCTGCATGGCCACGGCCGCCCACTGTTCCTCGGTCGGCACCGTGCTGATGTCCGAGGACGGGGCGCACCGGGCCACGCCCAGCTCCAGGTTCAGCGTGCGCTCCTGCTGGAAGCAGGCCACGTTGTCCAGCTCGCCCAGTGAGCGCACCCCCGAGATGGACTGGATGCGGACCCAGCCGAGGCCCGAGCAGCATTCGTCGGTCTTGGTGCTCAGAAGTGGGGTGACCTCGGATCCGGCACGCAGCATGATCGAACTGGCCGGGGGCGGGTTCGGGCCCGCGAGGAGAGCCGTTTCCAGGCAGTCCAACAGCTCCTGGGCAAGGACGATGGCCTGTGTCATGTCATGTACCTCTGCGCCGGGACGTCGGCCGACAGGACGCGCGACCGCATGGCTTTGCGCGCCGGGTTCACGGCCCTGATCCACAGGTCCACGTTCGCGATGCCCGTCAGACCCGATTCGAGCAGCGTGTTCGGGTCCATCACCTGAACCTCGATGCCGTTACGGGTCATCGACGCCAGCTGCTGAGGCAGCGCGCAGTCCTGGCCCTGGCAGGCCTTGGCGAACTCACCGGCCAGCTCCCCGGCCGCCAACTGACCCGAGCGGGGGACCACGCGCCCGCGCTGGTAGGTGACCGAGAACGCGCCCGGTTCGTCGATGTCCGCAGCCATGTCCTGGCAGTCCGGCCAGCATTCACCGTCGATACGGACCAGGACCGGGATGCCGCGCAGCGAGTCAAGCCGGTACGCAGAGGGGTCCAGGACGATGCCGTCCACCCTCACTTCATCGATCACCGAGACCGGCCCCGGGATGGCGATCTCACACGGCGCGGAGCAGGAGCAGCCGCCGGTGCAGCCGCAGTTGCGCCACACTCCGGCGTCGATCCAGGGGATCATCCACGGGCCTGTTGCCCCGGTGAACCCGCCCGAGTTGACGGGGAACGCCATGTAGCCGTCCGGCCCCATGCACCTGGGACCGCACGGGCGCAGCGTCACGGAACAGGCCCCATATTGTCGGCCTGTTAGCGCCCAGAGGATCTGCACGGCCCACTCGGAGGCGGCCGTCTGCACGTTCGGCGGGACCGATGCCCAGTCGGCCACGCACAGCGTGTCCACAGTCCAGTTGCACGGCGTGCTGCTGTCCTGGGGGTCGACCGACCCTGGGATCACTACGTCGATGACCGGCATGGAACCTCCTTACGGTCGTGAGAACTTGCCCGGGGCCGGGATGAACGTGGCCTGCGCCTGATCCGTCAGGTCGGTTGCCGTCCGGATCACACAGATCCAGCCTACAAGCGCGCTCACGAAGACCGGGTTCGTGACGTACTCCTCGGTGTTGATGTTCAGCGCGGCCGCCGACAGGCTCGGGTACACGCGCTGCCCGTACTGCGCCACCAGCTGGTCAGGGGCGTTGTCCTGGGCGAACACGAACACGCGCTGCACGGTGGCCACCAGGGGGCCGCCCGGGACCGGGGTGACGACCCCGCCGACGTCGTAGTTGGCCGGGTCGATGACTGTGACCGGCGCCCCGAACACGGTCGTGGCCGAGGTGGCTACCCGGAACTGCGCCGGGGACTGCGCTGCGATCGGGGCGATGTTCGGGTTGCCGGGGACCAAGGTGTGGTTGAAGCCCCGGGAGAACATGGTCCCGGCCGACAGGTTGAAGCTGAGGTTGGGCCCGTTCGGCGAGAAGCGGGCGCCCTCCAGGATAAACGGGCCGAGGGAGTCGGTCAGGTCGGCCAGCTGGTTCGCGGGCTGCGCCATGAGCAGGGGTACGGCCTTGGTGAAGACGACGACCCCGCCGAACACGATGGAGAACCCGAGCGTGATGTTCGCCCTGCGCTGCTGGGGCGTGGGGTCGTCGAGGAGCTCCAGGAAGTTCCCGGCCGCATCGACCTGCCACCACGTGAGCGTGCGCGCGAGCGCGGCCGGGGACAGGGGTACGAGCTGCGCGGGCACGTGCACGCGCGTGAGCGTGGGCCGGAAGCTGTCCGTGGCGTAGTCCACCACGTAGCCCACGGTCTCTTGCACGCCGATCGACGTTCCGGCCGCCGTGAAGTTGCCGCCGGACATGATGCCCGTCGACAAGGCGACGGAGGCACCGTCCCAGGAGTCCAGGGCGACGGGGTTGCCGACGCTGACTCGGAACGAGCGCGCGTCGATGTAGATCCAGTACTCACCCTCCTCCGCCCAGAAGTCCAGGAACCCGGACCCGTCGGTGTTCAGCGGGTTGGTGAGCGGGATCGTCCCGGCCTGGTCCGCCCACAGCGTGGCCAGCCCGTTGGAGCCGAAGGGGAAGACCCTGGCTGACACGTTGGTGGCCAAGGCCCCGTTGGGGTACCAGTACAGGTCCCGGTAATGCGCCAGGGCCACGGCCCCTCCTCAGGTGAGCTGGACAGTCAGGCACGGCCCCTGGTCGGTGCCGTCCGGGGTGCCGAAGGTACCGGGCAGCGCGCCACCCACCCCGTCGACGTAGTAGGTGTTCGTGTTGGATGAGATGGTGGCGGCCGCGTCCGAGACGATCGGCTCCCACGACGACCGGGACGACACGCTGAGCGTGAGGCCCGCGCTCTGTCGTCCGATCACCAGGTAGTGGAGCACGGGACGCACGGCCGTGGACAGGCCGCTGATCGTGCGCAGGCCCGTGACCCCGGCCGTGACCGTGCCGTAATCGGCCAGCAGTGTCGTGGGCAGCGCCCCGTCCGACTCGTAGATGCCCATGCGCATCAGTCCGCCGACCAGGGCGAGCGTCACGTTGGCCGCGACGGCCGTGACCGTGCAGGTGCGCCCGGGCCAGAACGGCAGGGCGTACAGCCTGCCGTCCGGGATGTTGATGGATGCGGCGTTGCCGTAGGCGGGCAGGCCGTGCCACCGCGTGGACGCGATGACCGGCAGGTTGCCGACCGGCCCGACTGTGATGGGGATCCCGGCCGCTCCGTCCGACACCTGGACCTGGTCCGTATCGGACCTGTACCACATGTCTCCCGAGGCGACAGAGGCGGGGGTGGCCGTCGTGTTGAACAGGCGCGCGGCCACCTTGAGCAGGACGGACATCAGGCAGGCACCGGGACCACGAGAAGACGGTACTGCGCGGCGGTGGGGGCGACTCCGAAGATCAGCTGGACGTCGTCCTCGGCCACGCGGTTGATCGTGGGGTGGACGGTGGCGCCGGTCGCGATCTCGTAGACCTGGACCAGGACATCGAAGGTGGAGAAGTTGTGGCTGACGGTGAAGCTGGTGGCCACGCCGTTGCCGATGTCCGACGCGAACCCCTGCGGGGCCGACGCGGTCAGCTGGTTGACGTTCACCGCGTCGGTTCCGGCTACGCCCGGAGCCAGCTCGGTGATCTTCAGGCTGTTCATGTCGATCTGCTGGACGAACTGCACGCCGCTCATGGTCTACCTCCGCAGCAGGGCGGTGCCCGAGACCGGGCTACCGAATGTGATCACGGTCTGTTCCGTGGTCGGGTGCGTGACGTCTGCCTCTGCTGACTGACCTGCCACCAGGATGCTGACGTTCGGCTCTACCCCGAAGTGATGGTTCACCGTCCAGGTGGCGGCCGCCACCGGCTGCGCATGAACAAAGGTCCCCGGCCATGCATCGTCTGTCTCGGCGGGGTGGACGACGATGTGGACGACTGCGCCCGCCACGTCCACGGCGTACGCTCCCGGGGCCGCGTAGAAGTCGATCAGGCCGTCCGCCCCGGTGAGTACCGGGTTGGGGAGCGGGATCGTCCCCGCCTTGTCGGCGAACGTGGGCACGAGACTGTTCCCGCCCAGGAGCGCTAGCGGGAACAGGGTGTTGGCTGCTGGGTTACCGTCCGGATAGGTCAGAAACTGATGGTAGTGAATGAGCGGCATGGTGACCCCCGAAGGGTGATCACTTTCCGGAAGCCCGGAAAGTGATCACCCGGTACCTGTTACGGAATGACGAGCGCGACCGCGCCACAGGCCGGGGTCGGGAGCGGCGCAGCCGTGACCTCGAAGTGCACGAAATCGTCGTCGTCGATCGGCGAGAGAAGCGGCTCCAGCGTGGCCGGGACCGTCGCGTCACGGCGGACCATGTACGGGCCCACGCCCCACTGGGACTCGTTCACGGCACGCGCGGTGAACGTGAGGACCAGGGCGCCGTTCTGGTGGACCCACTCGCCCCACTGAGCGTCCTTGACCCACGGGTACAGCCAGTACCCGTAGTTCGTGAACCCGCCCGCCGTGCAGGCCTGTCCGGTGATGCCGGACCAGATCTCCAGGGCGAAGTTCGCGGTGCCGGTGAGGGCCGCGTTGATGCGGAAGCCGACCGTGTTCGGGGTGGGGGTCGCGTCGTCGACCACGAGCGGGTCACCCGTGATCAGGTTGATCATCTGGGGGTCGGTGACACAGACGATGATCGACAGGTCGATCCAGCGCAGGGCCGGGTCCGACCGGTCGTCGATGCAGATGTCACCGTTGGCGTCAGCCTGCGAGATTTCTTCGGCGTCCAGGTAGTTCGGGGTTGCCGTGACCGAGACGAACGACTTGCTCACCAGCGTGGACGCGGGGCCCTCAACCGGAGCGCCACATTCGTCCAGGAGCGTGAGCCGCATCATCTTGCCGCGCGACTGGGTTGCGCACACGGTAGCCATTACTCTTCACCCTCTTCCTTCTTCTTGGCCGGGCGCTTCCTGGGCGCGGGCGCAGGGCTGTACAGGTCCGCCAGGTACGGCGGGATGCGGAACTCGGAACCGTTCCCGTCGGTGCGCACGTGCGCGGGTGAGGACGCGAGCGCGAGCAGGTCCCGCGCCACCTTCTTCACCTCGCCCGGGTCCGGGATCACGGTGATCCAGTCGTCTTCCACTACGGCACCGCCGGGGCGGTGGCCACGGCCGGTGCGGCAACCGGAACCTGCACGGCGTAGACCTCGGGGCAGTCCCAGGTCAGGCCGAACACTTCCTCGGCCACCACGTCCCACTGGTTCAGGGACCGGTCCAGCGTCTGACGTGGGTCGGGCTGAGGCAGGATGCCCGAGCGCCACATATTCACAGCGCCGGTCATGAACGCCCAGACGAATCCGGCCGCCGGGGCGACCCCGGCCGGGCCGGTGATGCCGTACCCGGCACCGAATGACCACGTGGACCCGATCGGGGTGCGCAGGACACCGGCACCGCCCTGGCGGACGATCAGCTGCGAGTACGCGGCGGCCGCGTAGGCGCGCATGTTGATGTGGATGGTTCCGGTGTAGCCGTAGACCCCGTAGAACGCCTCCTCCAGGGCCGCGATGGCCGCGCCCGCGCCCGGGGCGGACGGGGTGACGATCACAGTGCCGGGGTGGCCGATCAGGTTCGGGTCGACGGGGACGACAGTGCCACCCCAGAAGCCCTCCTCCACCAACGTCTGCTGCGAGGTGACGAGCTGGTCCCGGACCGCGTTGCGCATTTCCTCGGCCGTGCGCCCGACCGATCCGCAGCGCTTGCGCGCGACGGTCCAGAACGGGTCGAAGGGCATGAGGTCCGAGCCCTCTACGAACGTCTTCTCGGGGCTGACGAGACAGGTCTGGTTGTACAGCTGGCCGTCACCGCAGTGATCGGCGAAGAACTGTCCGCCCGCCGCGATCAGGCGGGTGTCCATCGTCTGCACGCTCGCCACAGCCGTGAACAGCCCGTAGTGCAGGGGCGTGGTCGGCGGTGTCGGCACGAGCTGACGGTTAGTGATGATCTTTCCCATGGTCCCTCCCTTCTGTCTGAGGGCCCCCGCCCGTCACAGGGACGACGAACGGGCGGGGGCTGTACAGGGGGTGGGTTACGGCGCGTCCGTGCAGTCGATCACGTGGGCGCCGGTGGTGCCTCCGGTGCAGCCGGTCACGGTGTAGAGACGCTGACCGGGGCACGGGTAGATGGGCGCGAAGCCCTCTTCCGCGAACAGGTCGGTGTACTCGTTGACCGCGAGGCTGGCTGCGTCGTAGACGTTGGTCAGGGTGACGACGTCCTGGCGCGCCGCCACGACCGAGCCCGCCGGGTAGGCGAGGAAGGACACCGTGGACGGGAGGGACGTGTTGAACGGGGTCGCGGCGTCACCGCCGGGGAACGCGGCGTTGAGCGCACCGCCGGTGATGAGACCGTCCTGCCATCCGCGCACGAACTGGACGCGCACGCCACGGCACGAGAACAGGTTCGCGATGTAGGAGTCCGTGACGCACAGCAGACCGCCGGTGTCGCCGGAACGGCGCGAGAGGTCGGCACGGATCTGGGGGAGGATCCAGTGGGGGAGGACGACCTCGATGGTCGAGTCCCACGACAGCATGAACCGGTACAGCAGGTCCTCGCGCGCCTGCTCCACACCGCTGAGCAGGGCGGACGTGAAGGAGTCGGTGCCGTCCGCGTCCACGGCCGCGAGCGTGGTCGCCGCGCCCGCGCGGGCGAGGATGTCCGCGATGATCAGGCGGTTCATTTCCTGCTCGTGCGAGGCGAGCAGGCCCTGGCGCCAAGCCGAGACGACCTCGGGGTAACCGGCCGCCTGAAGGAAGCTCACCCGGATGCACAGCGCCATGACGTCGAGGCGCCGGTTCTCGAAGGTGGGGCAGGGGATCTCGGAGCAGGTCTTGACGGTGTCGGCGATGACCTGGGCTTCGGTGAGGAAGTTCGATCCGCCACCGGCCGCCACGGCGTTCGCGTAGATCGTCGGGAAGTCCGGCTCATCGGTGTAGTTGATGCCGCCTCGCGTCACGGTGACCGTGGGCAGGTCGAGAAGACCGACACCCGCCACCCAGTTCGTGCAGAGGCTGTAGTCGTTCTGCGAGGGCGCACACCAGCCCGCAGCAGCCGTCAGGGACGACGCTCCGGTGTCGATGGAGTGCTGCCACGCCTTGGCCAGGGAGCCGCCGTGCAGGCGCTTCTCGTCCCGCGCGCGGCGCAGGATGGCCATCGACTCCTCGGGGTTGTCGGTGTCGATGGTGAACTGGGCGCCACGGTCGCGCTTGTACTGCGCGATCGCCTGCCGTCCGGAGCCCCCACGGTGGCCGAAGCTGCGTGCGTTCTCGATGAGCGCCTTGGAGACCTCGGTGTCGGAGGTGAACTCCTCGCCGACTCCCTTGCCGATGAAGCCGCCCGCGTTGGCGCCGACGTGGGCGCTGATGCGGGTGACGGATCCGTCGCTCACGTTGCCCGCGACCGGGACGGGCGGCTGTGCGGCCATCTGAGCCACGCTCGGGACCGCGACGGCCTGGGAGACCGGGGCAGCCTCCACGGGCGCCACAGGGGCCGCCTGGGGCTCGGGAAGGACCGGCTGGGGGATCTGGGGGAGGTCACCGAGGCTGGCGAACACGTCGCGCTTGGCCTGGACGGCCTGGGCGCGCTCCACGCGGGCCGCCTGCTCGGCCTGGATGGCCGTGACGCGGTTCGCGCACTCGGTCAGCTCCTCAGCCTCGCCTGCTGCGAACTCGGCCTTGGCGGACAGCTCGCGGCCGCGCTCCCCGGCTCGGGCGAACTCGGCCGCGAGGGCCGCGTCGTCCAGGGTCGTGGGGTCGAAGGCCTGCGAGACCTCGGGGGTGGTGTCGTCTGCCATGGCGATTTCCTCTCGTGGGCAGAAACGGAATGGACACGTTTTCCACCACTCGCGAGGCTCTCAGCTCATCCACCAGCGGTACGACCAATGTACGCCACCGGTCAAGCGTCAGGGGTTGACACGTTGGACATCGTATGCTAGTGACCGTATGCTGATCACCATGAAGTCACTCGACAACGGGCCGACTCAGGTCCGCACCGTCCGCATCCCCGAACCGCTCTGGACCCGACTCACCGAATGGGCGCAGTCCAGTGGCGTCGGTGACTCCGAGGCACTGCGACTGCTCCTGGCAATGGGACTGGACTCGCCGACGCCCGTAGAGCGCCGGGCCCTGCTGCCCTGGATGAGCCCCGACCATGCGTACGTCCAGGTACCCCCGGGGTCCGACTGGTGGGATCTGGACGACGTCGTGGGGTGCCTCCCCGGCGCCCGGCGCTATACCGGCCCGAGGCACCGCCGATCGGATCGCTGGTGGGAGATTCCCCAGGAGGGGGCCGGTGACGTTGAGTCACTATTTGCTGGTCGCCCAGAGCGAGTAAAGCTGCACGTAGCGTAGTTAGACGGGTTAGACAGCTAAATCTATTAACGCCTCACGTGGGGTTGTCTCTCTAGCCGTTAATAGAAATAGCTGTCTAACCCGTCTAGATGTCGACTGACCTGCTATTTCTGCTTGGCCACCGCGCGCACCATCGGGGCGGTGCTCCCCTGCGCGTCACTCATAGCGACCGCCATACGGGCCTCACCCTTGGTCGCGAAGCGCCCTTTGGACCCGTCACGGAAGGTGGCTTCCCACTCCCAGTTCGCCTGCCGGGCCCGTGACCCGCAGCTACCGCACGCCATGATTCGTCCCTTCGTTCTGCGCCCAGGCCCACCGAGCCCGGGCAACTTCGCCGCGTGGCGGAGCCACATACGGCACGTATTCACCCTCCACGGGCACGATCCCCGAGGACGCGATCAGCGTGCGCTGCACACCCTTCTCGTGACCACCGAGGGCGAACGCGTTGGCACCGAACGCCACCCGCGCGCGCGGGACCGGGAAGCCAGGGGTATTCACCGAGCACACCGCGATCAGCTCCAGCGATCCGCCCACCCGGCGCCAGTCACCCGACACCGGGGACGTACGGAACACCTGCTTCACAGCCTCCGTCGCGTCCGGCAGGATCCAGCCCGCCACCCAGATGCCGTACTCATCCTCCCCGGCCACCACGCGCGCCACAGCAGCCCCGGGATCGTCGTAGTGCTGCGTTGCGGCCTGGAACGCCAGCTGCGGGTCCGCATGCCGGGGACCGGCCACCAGCGTCCCCACGGGCAGCACGTAGCCGTCCTGGGTGGCCTGCTCCGCCACGTGGAAGTAGGCGTAGCCGCTCTGGGACGCGGGCGCAGTCACGCAGCCGGGCAGGCCCACGTGGCACGTCTCCCATCCGGCGATGTGACCGAACACCCGGCCCGAGTCCGACACCGTGACCGGGGTCAGCCGGTCCAGGTCCGGTTGCCGGAACCAGTCCGATGGAGGCAGCTGCGGCGCAGCCGATGCGTAGAGCCAGTCCGGAGCAGGTTCGGCCACGTCGGCCATCGGCTCCACCGGCATCGGCTCCACCGGCATCGGATCCAGCGTCACCGAGACGTCGGCGAACGCGGGGATGGCCACCAGGGTCGCGCCCGCGATCCGCCACTTGGTGATGACGAGACGCTCCTGGTCGTCCATCTGGTACTCGATGTCGTCCAGGTCCACGGACGGCCCCAGAAGCCCCGCCTCAAGCTGTTCGATGACCGCGTACGGCGCAGAGTCGAGCATGGTCCCCGTCGCCGTGACCATGCCGTCACCGATGTGCAGGGACTCGATACGCGCGACCACGCGCGAGCCCCCGTGCCCGTCATCGGACAGCTCCTGCCACATCAGAGGCAGAGGCAGGTCCCGGGACGACCCGCCCACCGGCGCGATGATGCGCCCGTCGCCCGTGGGCACGCCCAGCCGCGCGAGGACCGCGCTCCAGGTACGGCTCACGGGGTCATCTCCGTCCGCGCCCAGAGGTACAGGAGCAGGTCCTGGTCCAGCTGGAGTTCGTTCTGCGTGACCATCGTCAGGATCTCTTCAGGGTCGGTCGGGATCGGGGGCCACCCGTGGATCAGGTGGTACGTCGCAAGGTCCATCACTGACTTCCTCTCGCGTTCTGACGGTCGGTCCAGTCGATCGTCTCACCCAGTACGTGGGGCAGCATCGTGCACCGGCAGTTGATCACCTCGTTGCCCGGCGCGCGCGGATCGCCCGGGAACAGGAGCTGCGCCCCGCCCACCTGGAACGGGGAGCGCAGCAGAGTGCGCTGCTGGTCGGCCGCCCGGTGCGTCGGCCGAGTCCTCGCATCCGCCGTGGAGATCCACACCTTGAACGGGGCCGGATCCCCGCGCTGCTCGGCCTCCATCTCGGCCGCCCGGAACACCCCGGCGTTCACCGCGCCGATCGTCTCGGTCCTGGCCACCGTCATGGCCCGGTTCCGCCACCTGTCCGTGCCCGACGCGGTGAGGATGACCTGGATGTCGTCGCGCACCCGGTCCAGGCTCCGGCCCTCGGTGATGCCCCGTTCCACCTCTGCCACGATCAGGGCGTAGACCTCGTCGGGCACGTTCTTCATGCGGTTCCCGGCCTGGTTCAGGTACGTGCTGACGAACGGGTCCGTACGCGGCGTACCGGCCGCCGTGACACGACGCCACGCGTCCGTCAGGACGTTGCCGACCTCGGGCACGATCTCGTTGTCGACCTGCGACGTCCAGAAGCCCTGCGAGTCGGAGACGCGCGCCGGGTCGACACGCCCCTCGCGCAGGACGGCCGGGCGCACCTTGTCCAGGAACCGGGTCATGCTGCGGTACCAGGAGTTCCCGATGCGCTCCTCACCCTCGCGGATGAACGACTGGGCGCGCAGCCGCTGGGGCAGGTCCGGGTCCTCGCCAGGGGGTGTGGTCACCGCTTGTACTCCTTGGGGAGCGCGGCCAGGACGGCACGCAGCTCCTCACGGTCGTGGGGCCGCTCGTTCATCAGGAGCCGGACGCAGTAGTCGCGAAGCTCCTCGCGCAGGGTGCGCGGCCAGTACCCGAACGCCTCGGCCACCGGGTCCGTGAACTGGAACGAGCCCTCCAGGATCTCGTGCGCAGCCTCCCCGTAGGGGATCACCGTGTGCAGCTCATGGCGCGGCGTGGTCTTGAACTGACCCCTGTTCTGGTTGGTGAGCAGCCGCCCGCCCGCCCGCGAGAGCGCGTCGTAGACGATCAGCTCGGCAGCAGCCACGAGTCCCTCGGGCACCGGCTCTTCGCCCTGCGTGCCGGGCAGCGCGTTGACCACCGGCGCCGGGGGCTCGGGAACCTCCAGCTCGCCTCCGGCGCCCACCTCCGCGTCGACACCGGCCGCCACAGGGGCGATCTCGATCCCCAGGTCCAGCGCCCCGGAGACACCCGGGTCGGCAAGCAGCGTGGGAGCTCCGAGCGTCACCTTCTCCAGGAAGCGACGCGTGCGCTCATCCGGCGACGGCATGGCGTCCAGGGGCACACCGGATTCGGTGAGCATGTACTCGTCTGAGATAAGGATCTTGTCGTACAGCGACTCCAGCGTCTCCCGGTCATCGGGCCGGGCCACGATCGCCGTGGTGTCCCACCCGAGCTCGGAACGCTCGGCGTCCTCGGGGCTGAACCCCATGGCGATCAGCGCGGGCCGGTACCAGAACTCGGTGATGGCGTCGCCGATGGCCTTGAGCAGGGGCTCGATGAAGATCTTGTAGGTGGATTCCTCCACCTGCCACGCGGACCAGTGGTTGGACTCGCCCTGCGTGCCCTCGGCCACATCCTTCGGCATGTCCAGCGTGGCTGCCAGACGGCGCAGGCCCGCGTCCCGCAGGTCCACCACGGAGGCGTCGAACTGGGTGCCGAGGTCGTAGTGGGCGAACGCGCCACCGCTCGCGATGTGCTCAGCGGGTGCCGTGAACGCGAGGGGCACCTGACTGCTGGCCTGCCCCGGATTCTGGAGCCCCGCCTCGGCCGCCGTGATGAGCGCGTCCGTGAACGCCTCACCCGACGTGTCGAAATCGCCCTTGGGGAAGTCCAGCTCCTCAGCGAGCGCCATCACGCCGTTCATGGCGATACGCGAGTCGAGGCGCGCCGCGATGTTCTGCGACGACTTCTCGATCTCACGGCAGATGGGGAGCGCGGGGCGCACGGCCGAGTCCGCCTTGGCCTGGTCGTCCCAGTGCGGACACCAGATGCGGATGAGCCGGTCCTGGGCGGTCAGGATGACGTGCTCACCCGTGAACGGGTCGGTGTACTCCCACGACTCGCCCTTGGCGCGCACCTTGGTCCCGGACAGCACCAGCCACTTGTCCGGCTTCCCGGGCTTGCCCGGCCGCACGATCAGCCACGCTTCGCCTACCACCTGCCAGCACAGTGCGATGAGCCGGAGCAGGCCCGCGCGCTGCGAGACCCCGCCGAGGGTCTGCGCGGCCACGGCCTGCTCCCTGGGGTCCGAGGACGGGCCGGTGGGCTTGCCGGTCTCGGCATCGAGTTCGGTCGCGTGGACATCCGCCTGGGAGACAGCGTTGGCGATCCAGATCAGGGGGCCGCGCAGCTCGCCGATGGCGTCGAAGAAGTAGCCCGCCTCCTTCTGCCACATCTCGGTCGTGGTGTGCTGACGGGAGCGGTTGATGCGTTGGACCCCGGGCCCGTTCATGGGCATGGCGGCCGCGACGATGGTGCGCCCTGGGTGCTTCTTGCCTGTAGCGATCTGGATCGCGTCCCGGATACCCATCACTCCCCGTCCTCTCGTGCGGCCAGCCATCCGGCCACGTAGCTGAGCGCGAGTGCCGTGAGCACCCACAGCCCCGGTGTCCCGCCCCAGGTGAGGACGGCGATCACTCCTGCGCCCGCGTACACGGATGCACACCAGTCGCACACGATCAGATAGGCGAGCAGGCCCTCGCTCGACAGGCGTCGCAGCGCCCATTGGCGGGGTGCCTGCGTGATGCGGTCCGTGGTGACGAGCCGTGTGGTGCGGGCGGTTGCCAGGGCTGCGATGAGCAGCGTGATCGCGTCCATATTGCTCCTATGATGCCCGTCGCTGCTGGGCACGGCGCCGTGCGGCGATGGCGGGGTGTTCGCCCCCTCCGATGCCCCGCCGGGCGTGGGGGTTGATGACCACGGATTCGGACCGGTCGTGCTTCTTCATCAGGTGCGCCACGGCGTGGACCATGGCGTCGAGCCGGTCGGGGCTCTCGGGATCCTCTTCAGGGATCCAGGTGGTGAGCTGATCCTCAAGCTCGGGGAACGAGCCGACGTGGCAGACGCGCGCCTGTTCGTAGCGCATGGCAACAGGCTGGGCGCGCAGCCGCTTGCCCTGGGAGGCGTTGACGCGGCGCAGGGGCGGGGGGCCGCCACCGGGGTTCCGGTGCTTCCACGCCATGCGCAGCACGGTCTCGATCCAGTCCTTGCCGCCGTTGTCCTCGACGACGACCAGGGACGCGCCCCAGGTCTCGTGGAGCGCCCACGCCCGGGCCGAGGCGCGCTCGGGGGACAGTTTCTCGGACCCGTCGTGCAGGATGTAGTTCTTGCCGTCGAGCCCGCGCCCTGCGACGACCAGGCCGGTCTCGTCGCCGACACCGGTTCCGGCGGGGTCCATGCCGACCACGATGTTGATGAGCTCGGGGGCTTCGGTGACGCGTGAGCCGTCGATGTGGCGCCGGGCGACCAGGGCGCCGGGGAGGTCGTCGAGGATCTCTGCGCTGAGTTCCTGGCGGCCGAGGGTGGTGCCCTCGTATTTGGAGACCACGGCGCGCTGGAAGGTGGCTGCGAGGTTGTGCAGGTTGTCGTAGGTGGTGCCCTTGGTGAGGGCGGTCATGGGGTCTTTGACGAGCTGCTTGATGAGGGGGAGTGGCCGGGGCGTGGTGGTGATGCAGATCTGGGGGTGGTCGCCGAGGCGCATGCCGAGCTGCGCCATGTCCCATGCCTCTTGGATGTAGCGCCATGCGGCCATTTCGTCGAACCAGCCGTAGTGGTGCTGGGGGCCTCGGAGGCGGTTGGGTTCGTCGGCGGAGTACAGGGTCTGGATGGCGCCGTTGGGATAGGTGAGCTGGCGCTTGGACGGGTTGTAGACGGGCCGGAAGGTGGCGGGGGCACAGGAGAGGATGCCTGATTCGCCCTGCACGAGGATGTCCCTGGTGTCGGCTGCGGTGGGGCCGATGAGCGCGCCGCGTTCCTGGGTCCGTGCCTTTTCGATGGCCCACTCAGCCCCGAGCCTGGTCTTGCCGAACCCGCGTCCGGCGAGCGCCATCCAGACGTCCCATTCCCAGTCGGGGGCGAGCTGGGAGGCGCGTGCGTGGCGGCCGGGGGCGCCCTTGTGGGGCTTGCCGTCGCAGCCGGGCCGGGCGCAGCGCCACGGGACCTTGCCCCCCTCCGCATCCTGGACGACCTGCTCCAGGACCTCTTCGAGGCGTGAGAGGGAGGCTGGGTCCATGCGCTCCAGTTCGGCCCGGGTGAAGCTCATGCCTCCTCCGGGATCCTGCTCTGGAGTTCCAGGGCGCGTTCGACGAGCGCCTCGATGTTGGCGATCTTCTCGGAGGACTTCTTGGTCTCGCCCATGGCGAGGCTGTTGGCCTCGATCTTGGTCATGGCGATGCAGGCTTGTGTCCAGCGGATGGTGGGGTCGTCGCGCCGGGCGATGAAGTCGTCGAGCCGGGAGTCGAGCAGGCCCCGGAGCTTGTCCATGAGGGCGAGGTTCTTGTCCCTGGTCTCGGCCAGTGCGTGGACCATGCCGTCTGTGTCGGCGGACATGACGTAGCCGTCGTAGGCGACGGAGCGCGCGACCCAGTCATGCGTGGCTGACCAGCGCTCCATCAGGGCGGTTGATTTGCCCAACACGATCCCGACGGACGCCAGACTGCGTTCGGTGCCCTGGTGGAGGTACTCCTTGAACGCAGTGTAGGCAACCGTCGACTCGCCGTTACGTCGTGTCCAGATCTGCTCGCTCATCCCGTACGCCCCTTACGTCACCTTTCGGCACAGGAAGTAGTCCTGCTTCTCGATCTCTACTATCGCGCCCGTGTAGCCGACCGGGCACGCTTCAGCAGGCTCGCCCTTGTCGCCTTGCGGACCAGCGGGCCCCTGAGCCCCCTGCGGGCCTGCCGGACCCTCCACGCCCTGAACTCCGGGCTCTCCTCGTTCCCCCTGCGGGCCCGGCGGCCCGGCCACGCCCTGCGGTCCGACAGGGCCCTGGCTGCCATTTGTGCCGTCAATGCCCGCAGGGCCGGAAGGTCCGACAGGTCCGGGGCCGCCGTCCGTACCGTCTTTGCCATCACGCCCGTCCCTCCCGTTCGTGCCCGAGTCGCCCTTGGGTCCCGCGACCGGGACACCGCCGAGGGACCGCACCTGCTGGGCGAGGGCGACCCGGTCACGTTCGGCGGTGTCCAGCCGGTCGGCAAGCCGTGAACCGTACGCGATCGCGTACGCGACGCCGACGGACAGTGCCACGAGCACGAGCCACCATCGGACGGTCTTCACGGCTGCTTCCCTATCAGGACGTACAGGATGATGCCCACGATGACAGGTGCGACCACGCCCGACCAGAGCCACCGGTTCACCGAGGCAAGCCGGGCCCGGTCGGCCGTGACCGCGTTCTCCAGATCGAGATGGTCTTTCGCCAGGGCCGCCAGCTTGAGATCCATGATCTCTTTGGTGACGTACATCGACTGCTCCGCGCGCATGCGCGTGACGTCTGCCTGGAGTGCCCGGATCATCTCGGCCAGCGTGGGCTCATCCATAACGCGTAACCCCGGTGGGGTCAGCTCTGAGGCCACGAGTGCAGGGAGAGCCACGCTTCCTCGACCGTCACGACGGTCGATGCGCGGGACACGATGCGGAACACGAGCCGGTTGGTGACGTGGCCGTGGACGGGAGCGGACTCGGGCGGGACGGGGTGGCCGAGGTCCCAGCCACGGATGGCGTGGCGGATCTCGCTCTCACCCATGAGGAGGCCGTTGCCGTCCTCCTCGGCCGCGTAGACCTCGACGAAATCGCCCTCGCCGAGGCCCGCGAGGCGCAGGTTCAGGATGCCGTCGTAGACGATGTTGGTGCCGACGGTCTTGCCTCCGTCGCCGTGGCCGTTGGCGTCGTCCGGGTACTCGGTCGTCCAGTAGATAGTCTGGGCGACACCGGGGACCAGGGAGAGATCCTCGGTGCGGCGGAGCAGGCTGCGGTTGGGCTTGGTCATGGGTGTCCCTGTCGTCGGGGGTACGGGCGCCGTGCCGGGGTTCCAGGACGGTGCGTGCGCGAGGCGCTCTTTGATCTTCGCACGGAGCATGGGCATGGCGTCCGCCATGGCGCCGGGACCCTTCGGGTCCGACTTCCAGTCCGACCATTCCTTGTGGCCGATGACTGACTTTTCGGTCCAGCCGTGGAACCGGCAGATGGCCGTGGCCCACCGGACGATCGCGTCGACCTGGGCGTCGGGCCACGGGTCCTTGCCGTCGCCGAGGTTGACGCACTCGGCCCCGTAGAAGTGGGCGTTGCCGTCGACGGCGCCCGCGCTGCCCTCGTGGTGGTGCGTGGCCGGGGGACGGTCGCCGTAGCGTTCGTCCTTGACGGCCGCGAACACGTCGGGGCTGCCTGCGCCCGCGTGGTTGCAGCGGCCGTTGCCGGTCATGTAGGCGGTGCCGGACTTGCCGATGACGGACTGGCACAGCGGCCCGGGGAGCTCGCTGTAGCCGTCGTAGCAGAGCTTGACGGAGGACATCTCTCCGGAGGAAACCGTGTGGTGGATGATCACGCCGTTGACGGGTCCCCAGGCGCCCTTGTGGTTGCGGTTGTGCATCCGCCAGGACTGGTACTCGTTGACCGTGACGCCTTCGGCGATCAGTGCGGCCACGAATTGGCTGGCGGTCATGGGTATGGCCATATCACGTCCCTGTGTCGTCGTCTGACCCAGGGTACGCCGAAGCCCCCTGACCTGGCAGACAGGGGGCTTCGGTTGTGCGGTCTACTTCTGCTTCGGGGTGGCCGGTACGGGCTTGGGCTTCGGCGGGTAGTGGCCCCCGCGTGAGGCGCTGTAGACGGTTGTGTACTTCGGGTCCGCCTTGGCGGGGTCCGGCTGCTTGAGTGTCATTTGTCGTACCCTTCCGGATCGCCGGTGACCTCACGGACGCTGGCGGGGCCGAACGTCCACTCGTGGAGGTCGTCCCGGTCGTCCAGGGCGCCCTCGATCCAGCCCTGGAGGTGGCTGGCGACTTCATCGACGTCGATGTAGTCGCCGTGGAAGGTGGCCTTGACGGTCAGGGTCACGTACTTCGTGGTGCGCTCGCTCATGATTCGGCCTCCTTGGTGATCTCTTCCGTCAGCCACGGCGAAGGCCGGGTGACCATCCAGCGGTTGGCGTGCGTCGTGTCACGCATCAGCGTGACCTGCGGTTCTTCCTCCGAGCCCCTCTCGGAGAGCGGTGGGGGAGCGGGGTTAGGTGCGTCCTGCACGGGCTTGTTGGGGCGGCATCCGGCCCACCAGACGGCCACCGCACCGAGTGCCCACACGAGGAGTACGAACGCGTCCCGGGAGTAGACGAACACTGCGATGCCGACCCCGGCGGCGGCCGTCACGAGGACGGCCGCCCCTTGCTGTTCGGGGGTCACAGCGTGCCCCCGGGGATCCACGCCCCGGCCATGTTGACGGCCGAGGCGAGCGGTACGGCGACCACGGCCGCCACCCCGGCCGAGAGACCGAGTGTGGCCCCCGATACGATGCCCCGCTTGTGGCTCCAGCCGAGTCCGTCCCCGGCCCGCTTCATCCTGATGACCGCAATGGTGAGGATGATCAGCGTCATGGCCAGCCCGCCGTTCGTGAGGGGCTGCGAGAGGCCCTGGGCGACCGCCTGACGCTCGCCCCCGACCCCGTAGATCAGGGCTGCGTCACCGAGCCATCCGGCACCCCAGACGAACCAGTCCGTGAGCCATCCGACAACGCCTCCGGTGCACATGGCCATCAGTGCGCCGACCGCCCACATGGCCGAGAAGGGGGCCAGGTCGGCCACGTGCTTGAGCGGGGCCTTCCGTAAGGCCCTGAAGCCGGGCCACCAGTCGGCGAGCTCCGCCGCGAGGCAGATCAGGCCGATGACAAGGGTGCCGTAGGTAATGCCTTCAGTGGCGTTCATCGCAGCACCCAGTCCATGAAGGCGGTCAGGGCGACCAGGGCCGCGAGGCCCCAGACCAGACCGAGCATGAAGTCTTTCACTGTGGCCTCTTTCCACGGGTGAGCAGGACGTGGTGGATATCGCGCCAGTCGGGGCGGCTGGTCCAGTCGCCGATGCACAGGTAGTCGAATCCGACCGCCACGCCGCGCAGGGTGTTGATGTCTTTCACGTACTTGACTTCGGGTCCGCGCGGATTCAGCGGCGGATTCTGCTCCCGGCACCACCAGTAGTAGCGCTGGTAGTTCTGGGCGACGATGAACTTCACTTCTCTTCCGATTCGAGCCACGCAAGCAGCCGGTCCGCACGGTCCTGTCCGATGCTGAGTTCGCGCCGCATGCCCCGGACGGACGGAACCGTGCCGGACATGGCGCACCCGGCCGCGTACTCCTTCGCGGGTGCGGCGTACTCCTTGTCGCGATCTTCGAGTACGACCGAGTGCACTGCCGTACCCGGGGTGTACTCGGGCGGGAGTGCGGGCACCGGGCGCAGGTACGGCACGGGTGCGTCCGCACTCGCCTCCCACTTGTCCGCGTACTCGTCTTCCTGTGCGGCGAGTACGGCCGTACCCGGGTACGTCTCGGGGTACTCGGCCGCCATCCAGTCGGCGGGTACGTGGTCGGGTGCGGCGTACTCCAGCTGACTCGCGCGGTGGGTGCAGGCGATCGGGCCTTCGCCCTTGTGCTGTCCGTCGCACCCGTCCAGGTGGTAGCCGGGCGCCCATGCGGGTACGGGTGCAAGGCTCTGACCTGCGACGGGTACGGGTGTACCCGCCTCGGGTGCGGAGTCGGGTACGGGTGCACTCACTGCACCCGCCTCCGTACCCCAGATGAGTTCCTGCCGGGTACGGGTGTACTTCAGCGAGTACACCCGCCACACGATCAGGGGTGCGACTGCACCCACGGCCGCGATGACCGGCCACCGGACGTCGAGTACGCCTCCGGCGATCAGGTGCGAGGTCACGTTGGCCGCGACCATCGCGAGTACGGCCACGAACACGTCCCGGCGCTGCTGGAGTGCGCGCACCACGTACAGGTCGAGTGCGCCGGGTACGGCGAGTGCGACGTACTCGTTGAAGTGCGCTGCGGTGGCCAGGGTGTACTCGGCGTGCGCGGTGGAGACGAGTGCGCACCCGAGTGCACCCCAGAGGATCCAGTCCTTGCGGGTACCCGCACTCACTGGAGGCCCCGGTGCGCATCGGCCTGGGTGAGCCGGGTGCACTCGCAGGTACGGCCGCCCGAGATCTGGCCGTGGCAAGCAGCACCGCCGTGGAGACCCCATCGGTGTCCGCACTCGCAGCCGACCAGCTGTCGGGGCGCCTGTACCTCACTGGGCTTCATACAGCGGGTGCCGGTGCGGTGCCAGTGCGCGCAGTCGGGGCACTGCTCGCCGATGGGGGCGCCGGTCCGGATGCACCCGCAGACGGGCTGCGCCCGGTGGAGCGCCCACAGGTACCCGCAGGCCTGACAGGGGTCGCTGAGGCGCACGCCGCGCTTGGCCAGCTCCCCGCACGGGCCGCCGCTCTCGGGACCGTCCATGGAGCCCCACAGCTTGTCGTCCCACGTGGGCTCGGGGTGGCCGACGTCGCGCGGCTCGGGATCGACGTCGATGTGTCCGGCGCCGGGGCGGGCCGCGAGGGGGAGGACCGCGCTCACGGCGTCCTCGGCCGCCTTGCGGACCATGCGCTCCAGGAGGCTGGTGTCGGGGGTGCCCGCGTAGGCGGGGTACAGCCATTCACCCAGGGCCGCGTGGAGCTTGGTGACCTCCTCACGGCTCAGCTGGACGCTCACGAGCGTGCGGGTGCGGTCGTTGTTCCGGGTGCTGTGGAAGACGAGCGCCGGGGTACCCCGTTCGGGGTTGTCGTGCACGTCCAGTTCGTCGCCGTCGTAGTCCGCGTAGGTGAAGATCGCCATCAGTCATCCTCCCCGGGCGCCCAGTGCGCCCAGTCCCTGGGCCCGGGGCCCGTCAGCATTCGGTAGTGGACCCTCATGAGTCCGGTGGTCTTGTCGGCCGCCCAGTGGGCCACGAGAGGGATTGCTGCGGCCCTCATGGCCAGGTCCTGGACGGCGGTGCGCTCGTAGGGCGGGATCACCGGGTTGGTGATCTTGCACTGGATGAAGAGCAGGTAGCCGGTTTCGTCGAACAGGTTGAACCGCCCCAGCTCTGCCACCGCCACAACGTCGACGGCGCCGCGCGAACCGGAGGAGCGCAGGCACGTGTACCCGTGCCCCTCCAGGTCGTGCATCACCTTGAGTTCGAAGTTGGCGCCCTGCCGGGTGGTGTTACGCGCCACGGCGCAGACCCCGGATCATCCGGATCGCGCGGTTCGTCCGGCGCACGTCCGGAGCACCGGTCAGGGCCCGCACATCGCGGTTAAACTTCCGGTCACGGATCTTGTCCATCCATACACCGGACGCCAGGACCACGAAACCGATCACAAGTCCGAGGCCACCTGCGAACCCCAGCTGTGCCCAGTTGACGTCCATGATTTCTCCTCTCTCGGGTGGTGCGGAGTGCCCCGGGCGGGAGTCGGACCCGCCCTGCGACCATCGGGGCTGTGGTGCTAGACGGGCATCGGCATGGGCTCTGCGGCCGTGTGCACGATGACGGTGAGCGGACGGTCCTCGCGCAGCGCGTTCCAGCACCGGATGTAGTACGCGAGCGCGAGCGGCGTGGTGAGGACCTTGCCGGTGACCTTGTCGCGCACGAGGCGGCTGCGCAGGGTCAGGACCGGGTGTCCCTCGGTGAGACCGGCGCCGGTGGCCAGCTGGGCGAAGAACTCGGCCGCCAAGTCTTCCTGGATGTTGTGGAAGAGGTGGTGGGCGAACCCGGTGACGGTGGCTCCGGCGGGCCGGTAACTGCTGTTGGTGCGGGCGCCGATCTCAGCTGAGCGGACGATGCTCGGGTAGGTCTGGAGGACCTCCCGGATCTCGGCCGTGGAGGGGGACTCGGTGTTGGTGAACTTGTAGTTGCCCCGGTCCCACATCCAGGCCCGCCGGGCGACGGCGGACAGGACGTTGGCGTTGCTCATGCCGTGGATGCTGAGCGCGTCGGCCGTGGTGCGCTTGCGGCCGGAGTCCATGGTGTCCTGGGCTTCGGGGTCCAGGCCGGTGACGACCAGCATCCCCGGGAGGGTAACTCCGGACTGGACGACTGCTTCGAGGCGGTGCTGGCCGTCCGAGATGCGGTTCTCGGTATCGGTCCGGTAGAACGGGTCGCCGTTGACCTTCCAGTCACCGCGAGCCATGGCCCTGGCGTAGGCCGCGACCGTCTTGGCGTTGAGGTTGCGGTTGCGGGTGTTGAGCTTGAGGAGCTGGGCTGCCAGCTCGGGGGTGACGTCCTGGATCTCGATCTTCACTTGCTTCTCCCTTGAGGTGATCGGGGTGGAGGGGGCCGGGCCTCTCACTTGTCCGGCCCCCTTCCGATGTCTCAATTAAACAACCAGCCGTACGAGGTTGTCAACCCCTGACGTACGGATCGAAGATGTCCGCGCTGAGCCGCAGGTCAATGGCCTCCGACAGCTCGCCACGGCGCATCCGGTCGGCACCCTCGATGCCCAGGGCAACCGCGTAGTCGAGCTGTCCCTGGGACGGCTTGTCCCTGCGCCACCGAGCGCTGCGGGCCACCGAGAAGTCGGCGTAGTCCTCAGCAGTCGCCTCGCCCCACGCCATGGCCGACCCCAGGTCCAGCCCAAGACGCTCCGTACGCTGCCAGCCACCGTCCCTGGTATGCGTGCAGACGTCCCAGGTGCCCGGTTCGGCGGACGGCCACAGGAACACCCGCACCGTCCCGCAGTTGATGAACAGCACGCCCTTGGGGGTGCGCTGCCACGCGTGCTCGGAGGCTTCGAAGGAGTTGACCTCGCGCACCTTCAGCTCGAAGGCCAACGAGCCCGCAGGCACCTTCTTCTCCTGCGCCTCGGCCTCACGCACAACCGCCTCGGCCAGCGACTCACCGTCCCCGATCGCCTCGACGACCCCGGGCTCCAGGTCGATCAACGTGCGCAGCTTGTTCGCCGACGCGCCGACCAGGTCCAGGACCAGCGCCTCCGTCTTGCCCGGATAGGGGCGCAGGACGCGCCCGACCATCTGGGCGTACAGCGGTGCGGACCGGGTCGGCCGGGCGATGACTGCCACCTCGGCCTGTGGCATGTCGAAGCCCTCGGTGAGGACCATGCAGTTAACAAGAACTTGTGTCAGGCCGGTCCGGAAGTCGTCGTAGACCACCTGACGCTCTTCCCGGGATGTCTCCCCGCTCACCACGGCAGACGGCACACCCGCCACGTGCAAGGCCTCACGGGCGGCCCTGGCCGTTTCCACGGTCGGTGTGAACACGATGCCCTGGCGGACCCCTGCGTGCTCCCTGTAGGCGTCTGCGATGACCGAGTCGAACTTGGACTCCATGAGCGCGTCACCGAGCGCTCCGGCCTGCCAGTCGCCCATGCCGACCTTGACCCCGGCCATGCTCAGCGACTCCAGGTCGATGCGCTTGGTCCGGACGTCGGTCAGGTACCCCTTGGAGATCATCCAGAGGATGGAGCGCTTGTAGACCACGTCCTGCCACTGGTCCCCGAGCCCCTGCTGGTCGCCACGGGCCATGGTGGCCGTGACACCGAGCTGGAGCGCGTCCGGGAATGCGTCGTAGATCTTCTGGTACGACGCTGCGGTGGCGTGGTGGCACTCGTCGGTGATGATCAGGCCGATCTTGCCCTGGCGTTCCTCGCCCCGGAACAGCTCCGACCGGCGCTTGGCGCTGGCCAGGGTCTGCACGGAGCAGACCATGACGTCGGCATCCACGTCGTTGGACTCGGCCTTGACCTTGCCGACGTTCACGCCCGGCATGACCGCCCGCAGCTTCGCGATGGCCTGATCGACCAACTCGTCACGGTGGGCCAGGATCATGACGCGTCGGCCGTACTGCCAGCCTGCCTCCGCCCGTACCCGCCACTCCTTCACCAGGGCCGAGAAGACGACCGTCTTCCCGGCGCCGGTCGGGAGCACGACCGCCGGACGCTGCATGCCGTCCGCCCACGCCTTGAACACGGCGTCGATGGCGTCGCGCTGGTAGTCGCGCAGCTTGATCTCGGTCATCCACCCATCACCCGGACTTCCTGCTGGCACCATCCCGAGTCGCACACGTGGTGGCCGGGGTAGAGCCGCTCGAACTTGCTCCGGCACGTCTGCTCGACCACGTACGACGCGTCGCGGGACGCGTGCACGCTGGCCGGGACGGTCTGCTGGACGTAGGGGGTGCCGTGGTCGGTGGCGAGCGGGTCGCCGACGATGAAGAACACCCAGATGCTGAGGATCATGACTCCAGCTCCAGTTCGTTCCAGTCGAACCACGCGGAAAGCCCGGTCGGGTCCCCGTCCAGCTGTACTCCGCACCCGATCGACAGGAGGGCGTTCGGGCTGGTGTAGTCGATCATTCCGCCGGTCCCCCGGGGGAAGGGGTCGGCATCCACGGTGATCTTCACCCGGTCGCCGACCTTGAACTTGGTCATGGCTGCCTCTTCTCGTTGCGTTTCTGCTGACGGTGCTTGATCTCCCAGGTCGTCCGGTCGTAGGACTGGCGCCACCCCTTGCAGAGGCCGCACCGGCACTTGTACCGGTTGTAGGCCGAGGGACCACCGTGGTCGATGCCCGGGGGCAGGTCCACGGTGTGGCCCTCGTAAAAGCCTGGGAACGGGAGCTGGATCCAGCGCTTCCGGCTCATTCAGGGATGAGCGCGGCTGCGCGGCTGCGCAGGATGGCCACGAGTTCCCGCAGGACGTCGGCCACCTGCTGGTCGGCATCCCAGGACGCCTGCTGCTCCAGCAGGTCGGCCGCGTCCAGGTAGGCCAGTGCGGTGCCCCATCGGGCGCAGGCCGCGTTGGTGGTGGCAACGCCCATTCGGGATGCGGCGACGCGGACCTCGGCCGAGACGTGGGAGACCGAGACGTGCATTTCCTTGGCGATCTCGTTCTGGCGCCTGCCCGCTACCAGACCTTCGATGATCTTGATCTGGCCTGGTGCCAGTGGACCGGTGCGCTTGCGCTGGTCGTAGGCCACGGGGCCTCCTTCCGTAGGTCGATGTCTCAATTAAACAACCACTCCGGGGTCCATGTCAACCCCTGTCGCCACGCCGTACCCTGGGGTCATGGACACACAGAACACGCGCGTCACGCGCGCGCAGGCGGCCGAGCTCGCGGGGGTCACGCCCCGGACCATCAACAGGTGGAGTGCCGAGGGGCGGATCCAGTGCTTCCGGCCGAACGGACCCTGGGGTCCGGCCGAATACGATCCCCGGGAGGTGCTCGCGGCCGCCAACAGGACCGCAGAACTGCTCGCCCTGCTGAATCCCGGCACAACGGACATCTCGACTTAGAGGATCCTACGGAAAGACGGATCTAGACGGGTTAGACAGCTATCCCGGTTAACCGCCATGTAAGGTTCCTATACGCGAGGGGGATCCGAAGTAGCTGTCTAACCCGTCTAGGACGTGGCTAGGCCCAGCTCAGGGCCCCTACAAGCAGACCGCCCCCGAACCTCTGAGAGGCACCGGGGGCGGCTCGCGCACCGTCAGACACGCATCAGAAGGGTACCGAATGGGCCTCATCACGGGAGAGCTGTCTTCCGAGCACTACCAGGAAATCACCCACGACTCGGCCGTGGCCGAGGACATCGCCGCCGCACGCGGCTACCGCACCCTCACCGGCACGGGCGAGGACAGGGACCTCCTGGAGTCCCTCGGCTTCCTCCCCTACGTCCACGGGCGCGACGACGCCTATCCCGGCCTCCTGATCCCCATGCACGGCATGGACGGGTCCGTACGCGGCCACCAGTTCAAGCCCCGCATCCCGCGCATGCGCACCACGGACGGCCACGCCACCCCGATCAAGTACGAGACCCCCAAGGGCCACCCCAACGTCGTCGACGTCCCCTCCTTCACGGCCGAGAGGCTGCGCGAGGCGCCCTCCACGCCCCTGTGGATTACCGAGGGCGTGAAGAAGACGGACTGTCTCGTGTCCCAGGGCCGGGCGGCCGTGGGCCTGACGGGAGTTTTCAACTGGAAGTCCCGCCAAGGCGTCCTCGGCGACTGGGACGAGATCCCCATCAAGGGCCGTCCGGCCGTCGTTTGCTTCGACTCGGACGCCTCCGGCAACCGGCACGTGCAGCTGGCCATGGTCCGCCTGGGCGCGTGGCTGAAGTCCCGGGGCGCCACCACGGTCCACTATCTGGTGGTACCGGCCGAGGTCGACGGCACCCCCGTCAAGGGCGTGGACGACTTCTTCGCGGCCGGGGGCACGATGGAGGCCCTGTCGGCTGCAGCCACGGAGAAGCCCCCCGGCACGGGCGAGAAGGACGCTTCGTTCACGGACGCGTTCCTGGTCGAGGAGCTCGCCGGATCGCTCCAGGGCCGCTTCTGCTGGGCTTCCGGCCTCGGGTGGCTGCGCTGGAACGGGCGCGTATGGAAGGAAGTCTCCGAGGTCGAACCCCTGGAGCAGGTCCGGGTGTGGGCCGCTGAGCAGCACGACGCGGCCTGTGATGAGCAGAAGCGGGACCGGTCCAACCCCACGATCACCTCCAAGATCGCGGGCTGGCGCGCCATCCTGAACAAGGGCCGCCTGGTCGCCCTGCGCGACCTGGCCAAGGGCCTGCTCCAGCGGGACGCGGCCGAGTTCGACGGGGACCCGGACCTGCTCACGTGCAAGAACGGGACCATCCACCTGCCCTCGGGCAAGCTCCTGCCGTTCGACCCCGAGCACTGCATCACCAAGTCGGCCGACGCGGAGTACCGGGCGCGCTGCCAGAACCCGCACTGGGACACCGCCCTGTCGGCCGTGCCCGAGGGCATGCAGGAATGGTTCCAGGACCGCATGGGACAGGCCCTGACCGGCCACCCGGTCCCGGACCACATGCTGGTGATCGCCCACGGCGGTGGCGCCAACGGCAAGTCGACCGTCATGAACATCGTCCGGCGCACCCTGGGCGACTACGGCGTCCTGGTGTCGGACCGCGTGCTCATGGCCAACCCGGACGCGCACCCGACGGAGCTCATGGACTTCCGTGGCGCCCGCTACGCGCTGATGGAGGAAACCCCTGAGGCCCGGCACCTGAACGTCCAGCGGCTCAAGACGTCGATCGGCACCGAGTCCATCAAGGCCCGCCGGATCCGGCAGGACCCGGTGGAGTTCCTGACCTCGCACAGCCTGTTCATCAACACGAACTACCGGCCGATCGTCACCGAGACCGACCACGGCACGTGGCGCCGTCTGTCCCTGATGCCGTGGCCGTTCACCTTCCGGAAGCCCGGAGTGCCCCTCTCAGGGCCGTACGACCGTACGGGCGACCCGAAGCTCGCCTACGCCGCGAACGACGCTCTCGTGCGCGCTGCGGCCCTCTCCTGGATGGTCGAGGGCGCGCGGGCCTGGTACGCGCGCGGCCGCATGATGCTGCCGGTGCCCGAGCAGGTCGAGCGTGAAACGCGGGACTGGCGGGCCGAGACCGATCTGATCCTGGGCTTCGCGGACGAGTGCCTGCGCTTCGAGCAGGGCGCGTTCACCCAGACCCAGTCCATGCTCAAGGCGTTCAACGACTGGGCTGGCGAGCGCGGCCACCGGCCGTGGAACGACCGGACGTTCGCGTCCCGGTTCGGGTCCCACGACATCGTGCGCGCGGCCAAGGTCCAGCAGGGCCGGTTCAGCGTCGGCGGCAAGCAGCAACGGGGGTGGAGCAACGTGGAGATCAGCACGGACGGCATGGACCCGTTCACGGGCGAGCGCGAGCCGGAGTCTCCGGCGCCGGAGTTCTGGGGAAATGAACCGGCGGCCGAGCTTCCCGATGGCTGGGGAGAGACGCCTCCGGCGCCTGAGCCCGTCGCCATCGGGTTCGACCTGGAGACCGCCGACGCGGACAAGCTGTTCACCGGCGGGCACGAGGGCCCGTTCGTGCGGCTCCCTGGCGTGATCGCCGACTACAACGATCTGGCACTGATCAAGCCCGAGCCGCTGATCGAAGAACTGAACCGGGCCGACGTGATCTACGGCCACAACATCCTCGGGTTCGACCTGCTCGCCCTGGCGCACCATCACGGGGCCGATTACGACGCGCTCGCGGCCAAGTCCGTCGACACGATGGTCCTGGCCCGCCTGATCGATCCGCCGCTGTCCAAGGGCATGCCGAACGGCTACTACGGCCTGGATGCCGTGGCGCAGCGCCTCGGCCACGAGGGCAAGACCGACTACCTCAAGGCCATGGCCCGCATTCACGGCGGGTTCGACAAGATCCCGGTCACGGACAAGGAGTACCAGGACTACCTTCGCGGCGACCTCGCGGCCACCAAGGCCGTGTACGAGGCCATGCCGGAGATGAGCGACTACGCCAAGCGCGAGATGCAGGTTGTGGCGCTTCAGAACCGCATGACGCTGAACGGCTGGGCGGTCGACACCGAGCTCCTCGCCGAACGGGTTGCGCACGAGGACGCGCAGCGCGCGGAGGCGGTCCGGATCCTCGCCGAGGAGTACGGGATGCCGACGCACCGGCCGGACCGGTTCAAGCTGAAGTCCAAGCGCGAGTGGCCCCTCGTTCTCCAGGACCGGCGGTCGGTCACCTACCTGCGCTGGACACAGGACCTGGACGACGACGGTGAGCCGGTCGGCGAGCGTCGTCTCGAACCCAAGACGGTCCACGGGCTGGCCATCGTGGCCGCGCGCCGGTACATGCGGCTGTTCCCCGAGGCGGCCGTGGCGCGCGGGCTGGCTGAACGCATCCCTGGCGAGGTCTACGACGCGCCGTGGGCGACCGAGGGTGGCCGTGAGGCCATCGACCGGGCGTTCCGGGACGCGGGGGCCCGTCACCTGCCGACTACCAAGTCCGGTCAGCTGGCGCTCGGCTCGGACGCACTCGGGTACAAGCCCTGGTTCAACACGGACACCGGGAAGTCCCAGCCGGGGCTCATGCAGGTGTACGCAGGCAACGAGGAGCTCGGGCGCGTGGTCGAACTCGTGCTCCAGGCCACCGGCGCCCGGCGCAAGTACGCCGAGGTGGCGAACTGGGTGACGGACAAGGGCCGGGTGCACGCATGGATCGGGAGCGCCCAGGGTTCCGGCCGGTGGGCGCAGGTCAAGCCGGGCATCTCCACCATGGGCAAGCGCGGGGCCGGTGCGGCCGAGCGGGACATCATGGTGGCCGACCCGGGTCACGTGATCATCACCTGCGACCTCTCCCAGGTCGACCTCAGGGCCATGGCTGGTCTGTCCCAGGACCCCGCGTACATCGAGATCCTCCAGCCGGGCCGGGACGCGCACATGGAGATGTCCGACGTGTACTTCGGCGAGCGCACCGAGGAGTCCCGCCAGAAGACCAAGGCGTTCAACCACGCCGGGAACTACGGCCAGGGCCCCAAAGCTGTCTCGGAGCGCACCGGGATCCCCCTGGCGAAGTGCTACGAGATCCAGCAGGCCAAGGCCGAGGCGTATCCGCGTCTCGCGGAGTACATCGCTGAGATCCGGGAGGAGGCTGCGTCCGGGCGCCTGCTCGACAACGGGTTCGGGCGCCTGATGCGGCCCGATCCCGAGCGCGCGTACACGCAGGGTCCGGCCCTGATGGGCCAGGGTGCGGCCAGGGACATCATGTGCGAGTCCCTGCTGCGGCTGGTGCGCAAGTGCCAGGAATGGGGGCGGCCGGTACAGCCGTACCTGCGCGCGGTCGTTCACGACGAAGTGGTGCTGTCAGTGCCTGAGAAGGAGGCGGAGTACTGGTCAGCGGCGCTGAAATCGGCGTTCACGTGGGAGTGGCGCGGGGTGCCGATCCTCTGCGAGGTCTCGAAGGCGGCTTTCCGCTGGTCGGAGTGCAAGTGAGGTCAGGGGTTGACAAGACCTCCCGATGGGTTGTTTAATTGAGACATCGAGAGGGGGCCACCCTCCGGAACGACAGGGGATCGCGATGAACATCGAGTCGAAGATCTGGAACTACAGCCCGACCGGCACCAAGGTCCACGCATTCGGGGCGGACGGGTCCGCACTCTGCCGGAGCAGCATCGTGCGGTCCGCCGAAGGTGCGATCGACTACAGCGAGGCCAAGGGCCACCCGATGTGCGCCAGCTGCGACCGGAAGTTCGAAGCCCGCGTCGCGGCGGCCGAGGAGGTCGTCACCTTCACTGAGCCGGAGCCCACGATCACCCCCGCGATGATTGAAGCGCTGGCATGGCTGCGTAACGGCTGGGACGGCGACAACTCCGAAAAGGCCATCGAAGCGTTCGAGATGTTCGACAACGCAGGGATCTTCGCGGCGATCGACGCGGTCAGCGAGTGCACCTGCCCTCCGGATGAGCGGCGGAAGAGCGGGACCGACAACCACTACATCGAATGCCCCGAGGCGCCGGTTGCCAAGTGCACCTGCCCCCAGGGCGGATTCACCCGGCCGCGCGGTACGCACCGCCCCGAGTGCCCCGAGACACCCGCCACGGTCACCGTCATCGGCGAGGACAACATGCGGGACGTCGCCAGCAGGATCCGTGCCCGCAGCGCGGCCCGGGGTGATGACGGCGCGGCTGTCCGGATGCGCAACGCACGGGCCGAGGGCGGGTTCGGTCTCGGCACCGGGCAGGTCACCGAGGTGCCCAAGACGGTCCAGTGCGGTCACTGCTTCGGTGACTACCAGCCGAAGCAGGACGGCACCCTGCGCAAGCACGCCTGCTGGCGGTCCGACAAGGACCACGGCATTGCGTTCGGTCCTCTGGACATCCACGGCCGCAACAACCAGTAGCACAACCATCCGGCCGGGGCTCAGTGAGTGGGCCCCGGCCCTACCAGGGAAGGACACCAGGATGAGTGATCTGGAAGCACAGATGGCCGCTGAGAAGCAGCGGGAGGCGGCCGAGAGGGCCGAGGCGGAGGCCCGGTTCCAGCGGGAGCTCGCCGAGGCGAAGCGGATCCTGGAGCAGAACGGCGGACCCAATGGCTGACAACGGAGCACCCACCTACCCGGTCATCTTCGTGACGGACAACGGCGCCCCTGCGGGCAGCGTGTACGTGCACGACCAGGCCACCGGCATGACGGTCACCGCGCCGAACACCACGGACGGCTACCTCCAGGCCGTGAAGGATCTGAACAACCACCGCTAGCAGCACAAGAGGCCCGGCCCCAAGTGAGTTGGGGCCGGGCCTCTCCGATCATTGTAGAGGGAGACGACGTGGAGAAGAAGAGCTGTCCCGGGTGCGGCGGCATGTACGCACCCCTCACGGACGGGGGCCTGCGGGCGCACGGGCCCGTGGGGAGCCGCTGCCCGCAGGTGTCAGACCCTGCGCCTACGGTGGACGAGACGACGACCGAGGGGGACGACATGAACCCGGACGCGGAAGCACACCTGGACGCGGCGGACATGAGGGACGCGGACCCGGGCTACATCGACTACGAGCGCCGAGTGACGTACGGCGAGGACAAGGGCCCCTGGTTCGGCGCCATGTACGAGGGCCAGTGCTCGGTGAGTGAGTGCCGGATCTACGAGGGCGACCGGATCCGGGCGGACGGTCGGGGCGGGTACGAGTGCGAGGACTGCGGGGACGACGACCTCAGCAACATCGCGCCCGAAACGCCCACGTACCAGGAGCAGGCACGCGCAGCCGCGCGCAGGCACGCGCAGCACGAGGCGGGCATCATCGCTGCGACGCAAGAGCGTGTGGACGTGGCCCTGGCGGCCGACATGGCCAACGCCTACGGCTCCATGGGCGGGGCCGACCTCTTTGAGGATCCGACCCCGCACACCCCGCCCAAGCCGGTCATGAGCGTCTCCGGCCAGCCCAAAGAGGTCCTGCGCGACCACCTCGGGCGCTACGCGGTGGTCCTGCCGGGCGAGACTGAGCTGGAGGTCTACAAGTCCAGCGGCAAGCCCGTCGGACGGACCAGGGCGACGACGTTCAACAAGTCGGCGACCGACAAGAAGAACATCAACGACTGGAACAAGCGCAACGTCCTGATCGGAGCGTCCCGGCGCCGGGACCTCGTGCTCCAGGCCACCGGCCTCACCCACGAGCGCGACAAGGACAAGCTCAACGCCCTGGTGGTCCAGCTGGAAGAGACAGCCGGGGCCAAGGTCGGCTCAGACCTGGGGACGTACCTCCACGAGTTCACGGAGTACATCGACGCGGGGCTGAAGACGTACAAGGACGCGCCGGAAGAGTTCCAGGAGTCGCTCCGCCGGTACACGCAGCAACTCAAGTACGCGGGCCTGGAGCCGATCAGGTCCCTGATCGAGCGGACCACGATCATCCGGGAGTACGGGTGGGTCTGCGGGACGTTCGACCGGATCTTCTATCACCGGCCGTCCGGCCAGTACGTGATCGGCGACCTGAAGACTGGGAAGACGATGGACTACGGCAAGAACGAGACCGAGACCCAGCTCTGGATCTACGCCCACGGCGTGAACCAGAACGGGGTCTACGACTGGAACACGCGGACGTGGGCGACCGTCGTATTCGACCCCGACCGCGCCGACGTAGTCCAGGTGTCCGAATCGGTCGGTGTCGTCATTCACATGCCCGTCCAGGGGCCTCAGGAGGGCACTGTGAGCCTCCTGTGGGCCGACCTGAAGTCGGGGGCCGACCACGCGCGCGTATGCGGGGACGTGCGCGCACGGCCACAGGGGCGCATGAAGGCGTGGGGTGACGGTCCGGCGCCCTTGGCGCCCCACGCGGTGACGTCCTGGGAACTGCGGTTCGCGTCCGTCACGAGCGGCGAGGAGGCCTCTGCGCTGTGGCGTGAGGCCAAGGCTGCGGGCATCGTGGGCGTGCGCCTCAACGAGCTGATCACCCTTGCGCGGATCGCGCTCCGCGAGCTTGGCGTCAAGGGTTGACATCCCGCCCAGGGTGGGTAGAGTTCTACTCGTGAACCCGCTCAGGGTGATCGGGGAGCAGGACCTCGGCGGAGACTAAACGTGGCAGTCAGATTGGCAGAGCGTAGACCGGTTCGATTCCGGTCGTCCCCCTGGCGGGGGTGTGGGGTTCGATTCCCCTTGACCATGGTGGCGAAAAGGATTGCCGGTAATTGCGCCGGAACCGCGCGGAGGGGTTCGAATCCCCTCCTGACTACGAGAGCAGCAGATA
>Ga0247823_10000296_pt1 | contig 43025 bp, 37 predicted proteins | sample 13C_PalmiticAcid_2_FD_192426 | JGI IMG/M metagenome (GOLD analysis project Ga0247823, IMG submission 192426) | Soil microbial communities from agricultural site in Penn Yan, New York, United States - 13C_PalmiticAcid_Day30 | ecosystem: Environmental > Terrestrial > Soil > Agricultural land... | reverse complement strand
GTGATGCACCGCCCGGCAAAACCGGGCGGTGCATCACTTCTTGCCGGGGCCTGGCGGCAGCGCCGCGGGCGCCTCGACCGGAGCAGGCGGCGGGGGCGGGGTGTAGGCGGGCGGATTGTCGGCGGCGATATAGGCGTGGACGATCTTCGCGGGATTCGCGGGCGGCTCGCCGCGCGGGATCGAGTCGACATACTGCATCCCGTCGATCACGCGGCCGAACACCGTGTATTTCTGATCGAGGCCGAGCCGCGGCACGAACATGATGAAGAACTGGCTGTTGGCGCTGTCCTCGCTCTGTGCGCGGGCGGCCGAGACGGCGCCGCGGACATGGGGCAGGTAGTTGAATTCCTTGGTGAGATCGGGTTCTTCCGAGCCGCCGGTGCCGTCGCCCTTGGGGTCGCCGCCCTGCGCCATGAAGCCTTCGATCACGCGATGGAAGGCGAGGCCGTCGTAGAATTTCTTGCGGGTCAGTTCCTTGATCCGCTCGACCATCTTCGGTGCGACGTCGGGGCGCAGCCAGATGGTGACGCGGCCGCCGGTCGACAGGTCGAGCAGCCAGAGATTCTCCTTGTCCGTCGTCGCGGGCGGCGCGGTGCGCCCCGCTGGGCCGGGCACATATTGTGCGCTCGCAGGCAGGGCGAAGAGCGACGCCACGAAGGCAAGAATCAGGGCAACAAAACGCATCGATATCCTCACGGGACAGGAAGTTGCAGCGGCTTAGAGCAAATCACGCGCGGCGGCAAAATGATTGCGGCGGGTGGCAGAAATACGGCCAGTGGGCGATTAGGAGCCCTTTCGCCCGATCACCTCGACACGGGCGGCCACTTCGTCGCGCACCGTCGCTGGTACGAACTTGGCGATTTCGCCGCCGAACATCGCGATTTCCTTGACCAGCCGGCTGGCGATCGGCTGGAGCGAGACGTCGGCCATCAGGAACACGGTCTCGATCCGGCTGTTCAGTTGCTGGTTCATGCCGGCCATCTGGTATTCGTATTCGAAATCGGCGACCGCGCGCAGTCCGCGGACGATGACGTTGGCGCCTTCGCGTTCGGCAAAGTCCATCAGCAGCGAATCGAAGCTGACGACATGGATCTCGCCAGCGATCCCCGACACTTCGCGCTTCACCATCTCCATCCGTTCTTCGACCGTGAACATCGGGTTCTTAGACGGGTTGGTGGTGACGCCGATGACGAGCCGGTCGACCAGCTTCGCGCCACGGCGAATGATGTCCATATGGCCAAGGGTGATCGGATCGAAGGTGCCGGGGTAGACGCCGGTGCGGATGGTCATGTCATGGGCTCCCTCAGGAATCAGCGGTCGCGTTCGAGCACATAGCGGGCGATGTCGCGGAGCAGATCGGCTTCCGCGCCAAAGGCGTGGAGGTGCTCGATCGCCTGATCGACCAGCAGGCGGGCCTGTTCGCGCGCGCGGTCGGGCCCGAGCAGGGTAAGGAAAGTCTCCTTGCCGGCGTCGGCATCCTTGCGCAGCTTCTTGCCCGCAGCTTCCTCGTCGCCCTCGACGTCGAGCAGATCGTCGGCGATCTGGAAGGCGAGGCCGATATCGTGGGCATAGCCGCGGAGACCGGTTCGCCCCTCATGCGGAACCCGGCCCAAGATCGCCCCGGCTTCGACCGACCAGGCGATCAGCGCGCCGGTTTTGAGCGCCTGGCAACGGGTGACAGTCGCGAGGTCGAAGCTCGACTGCTCTGCCATCAGATCCATCATCTGCCCGCCCGCCATGCCTGCGGGGCCGGCGGCGCGAGCAAGCTCGGCGACCAGCTCGGTGCGGACGAACGGGTCGGAATGGGTCGCGGGATCGGCCAGGATTTCGAACGCCAATGCGTGAAGGCAATCGCCCGCCAGGATCGCGGTCGCTTCGTCATACGCGCGATGGACGGTGGGCTTTCCGCGGCGCAGATCGTCATTGTCCATCGCCGGCAGGTCGTCGTGGATCAGCGAATAGACATGGATGCATTCGACCGCGGTGGCGGCGCGTGCGGCGCAGGCAGGGTCGACTGCGAACAGGCTGGCGCTGGCGAAGGTGAGCAGCGGACGAAGCCGCTTGCCGCCGCCGATCGCGGCATGGCGCATCGCTGCGTAGAGGCGTGCGCGGGGATCGGTGGGTACGTGCAACAACAGATCGAACTGGCGGTCGATCTCGTCCGCCACATCGCGCATCGCCGATTCGAGCGCCAGGCTGACCTGCGCCACGGCCCCGGTCATCCGGCTGCGAAAGGAGTGGTGCCGGTGACGCGGCCATCTGCGTCGGCGCGAATGGCCTCGATCCGGGCCTGCGCGGCGTCGAGCCGGGCGGCGCATTGCTGACGCAGCTTGTCGCCGAGATCGTAGAGGTCGATCGCTTCCTGAAGCGGCGCGTCGCCGCTTTCCAGGCGCGCAACAATTTGTTCGAGTTCTTTCAGCGCATCCTCGAACGAAAGCGCGGCGATGTCGGTCCCCTCGGTCATGCCGCCGCTATGCGCTGTGGGCGGAACCAATTCAACCTCCCGCTATTGCCGTATCGATCCTACATTCCCCGCGATTGCATTGCTCACGAAGGAGATCCGCCATGTTCACAAGCATCAATCCGGCGACCGGAGAAGAGGGCGCGCGGTTCGAGGCGATGGACGATGCGGGGATCGAAGCGGCGCTGGTGCGGGCGCACGCAGCGTTCCGGTCTTGGCGCGTGAGCGATATTGTCCAGCGCACCACGCTGCTGACGGCAATCGCCGACCAGTTCGAGGCGAACAAGCGGCATCTGGCGGAGACCGCGACGCGCGAGATGGGCAAGACGCTCGTCTCCGCGATTGCCGAGGTTGAGAAATGCATCGCGGGTTTCCGGCACTATGCGGACAAGGGGCCGGCCTATCTGACACCGGTCGAGACCAGGACCGCGAGCGGGCGTGCTGTCGGGCATTGGCTGCCGCTGGGGCCGGTGCTGGCGGTGATGCCGTGGAACTTTCCCTATTGGCAGGTGGTGCGCTGGCTCGCGCCGACGATCCTGGCAGGGAATGTCGGGTTGCTGAAACATGCCTCGCTGACGCAGGGCTGTGCGGCGCTGATCCAGCAAATGGTGAGCGCTGCCGGCGCGCCGGACGGGGTATTCCAGAATCTGCCGATCAAGTCGGATAAGGTGTCGCGGATCATCGCCGACAAGCGCGTGGCGGCGGTGACGCTGACCGGGAGCGAGGGCGCGGGGGCCAAGGTTGGGGAAGCCGCGGGACGTGCGCTCAAGAAGGTGGTGCTTGAACTGGGCGGGTCCGACCCGTTCATCGTGATGCCGTCCGCCGACCTCGAACTGGCGGTGAAGACGGCGGTGAAGGCCCGTGTGCAGAATGCCGGGCAGAGCTGCATCTGCGCCAAGCGCATGATCGTGCATTCCGACGTCTACGACGCCTTTCTCAAGAAGTTCACCGTGGCGATGCTGGCAGTGAAGATCGGGGATCCGATGGAGGACGGGATCGAGATGGGGCCGCTTTCCAGCGTCGAGCAGCGCGACACGGTATTGGATCAGCTGGAGCGGGCGACCGCGGATGGCGCAAAGCTGGCGGGTGGGCAGAAGATCGAACGTGACGGGGCGTGGATGACTGCGGGCGTGCTGACCGATGTCGATCCCGATGCGGACTTCGCACAGGAGGAGGTTTTCGGGCCGGTCGCAATGGTGTTCCGCGCGGACGATATCGATGCGGCGATCGCGCTGGCCAACAATGTGCCGTTTGGACTGGGATCGAGCGTGTGGACTCAGGATCAGGCGGAGATCGACCGTTTCATCCGCGACATCGAAAGCGGGATGACCGCTGTGAATCAGCTGCTCGCCTCGACCCCCGAGGCGCCGTTCGGTGGGGTAAAGCTGTCGGGCCATGGCCGCGAGCTGGGGCCATGGGGGCTGCACGAGTTCATGAATTTGAAGGCGGTGATGCTGCCTTCCTAGGCGGTCATTTCGTTCGCGATCTCGATCAGCAGATCCTTGCGGCTGAGCTTGCCGATCATCGTCTTGGGAAGTTTCTCGCGGATCACCACGGCATCGACGCGTTCGTGCTTGCCGAGCTGGGGGTTGAGCCAGTCGCGCAGCGCCTGACCGTTCACCGGCTCGGCATCGTCGTTGAGCGCGACATAGGCGCGAGGAGTTTCGCCGCGATAGGCGTCGGGCATGCCGACCACCAGCGCCTCCTTCACCGCCGGATGGCGGTAAAGGACTTCCTCGATATGCTTGGGGAAGACCTTGAACCCGCCGACGGCGATCATGTCCTTGAGGCGATCGACGATGCGGATGAAGCCGTCCTCGTCGATCTGGCCGACATCGCCGGTGCGCAGCCACTTCTGGCCGGCAGCGTCGGTGCAGAAGGTGCTGTCGTCGGTTTCGGGCCGGTCCCAATAGCCTTGCATCATCTGGGGGCCGGCGAGAACGATCTCGCCCGGCTCGCCATCGGCAACGGGTTTGGAAGGATCTTCCTTGTCCACCAATCGTACATGCGTGGCGATGATCGGTTGGCCGATCGTCCCCGACTTGCCCTCGGCGACATAGGGATTGGCGGAGACGACGCCGGAGCTCTCGGACAGGCCATAGCCCTCGATCAGCTTCGCGCCGGTCGCGGCTTCGAAACGGATCTTGAGTTCCGCGGGGAGCGGTGCGCCGCCCGAGATGCAGTATTTGAGGCTCGACCAGTCGGTCGTGGCCGCCTTGGGATGGTCGAGCAGCGCCTGGAACATCGTCGGCACCCCGGGCAGCGCGAGCGGCCGGGTGCGCGTGATCGCGGCCAGTGCCTGCACCGCGTCGAAGCGCGGGAGCATCACGATCTCGCCCCCGGTGATCACCGTGCGGTTGAGCACGCAGGTGTTGGCGAAGACGTGAAAGAAGGGAAGGACGCCCAGCACCTTGTCCTTGGTCGTGCCCAGCTCCGGATCGAGCCTTGCGACCTGCCGTGCATTCGCGCTGAGGTTCTGGTGCGTGAGCATCGCGCCCTTGGGCACGCCGGTGGTGCCGCCGGTATACTGGATCAGCGCAAGATGCGTCTCGGGATCGATCACCGCGGTTTCGCACGCGCCGTCATTGGCGATGAGGTGCGAGAAGGCGAGGATACGGGGATCGTCGGGTTTCTCCGCCACTTCCTTCGATTTGAACCAGCGATAGAGGAGCGATTTGGCGGGTGGCAGCGCGCCCGCGACGGACCCGACCACCAACCGCTCGAGGCTGCTTGCCTCCAGTACTTTGAGTGCCGTTGGAAGAAGCGCGGTCGCGCTGAGCGTGAACAGCAGGCGCGTGCCCGAATCTTCTACCTGGGCTTCGAGTTCTTCGACCGAGTAGAGGGGCGAGAAGTTGACGACGGTCGCGCCGAGCTTGAGGATGCCGTAATAGGCCGCGACATAGTGCGGCACGTTGGGCAGGAACAGGCCGATGCGGTCGCCCGGGCCATAGCCCAGCGCCTTGAGGCCGCAGGCGACGCGGTTGGCGCCGTCGAGCGTCTCGGCATAGCTGTAGCGACGGCCCATAAAGTCGAGCAGCGGGGCATTGCCCATCCGCCGCGCCGAGTCATCGAAAGCGGCGGCCATCGACAATGGAGGAAGGTGCTGGTCCCAAGGGCCGGGATGACGATAGGCGGTACGCCAGACCTGCTCGGGATCGCTCATTTACACGAGTGTAAGCAACTCGCCGGGCGTGTCAACGCGGCGGAAATCAGGCCCCGCGCTTCGCGGTCCAGGTGTAGAGGACCGAAACGGCCATGATGCCGAGATTGACCGCGGCCTGGAACTTGCGTGGCGCGGTGTCGGTCACGTCGTGCGTGAGAATCTGGATATTGGCCGAGGTCGAGGGCATGGCGGTGAGCGCGAGCAACGCCGCGCCGCTACCGGCGAGTGCGATCCTGCGCTTGCTGAAACTATCCATTTCCACGGCCTCCCAATGCCGCGGGTCATTACGCATGCGACGGCTGAACGGCAACTGAATTGGCAGCGGCTCAGGCCGCTTTCGTCGCAGTGCGTGCGCGATCGCGCCCGGCGGATTTGGCGGCGAACAGCGCGGTGTCGGCGGCGCGATAGAGCGCTTTCCAGTCGGGTTCGGCGGCGAGCGGCCCGGTCGCGGTCCCGATGCTCGCGGTGACGCGGAGATCGAACGGCATGCGCGTGGAGCGCAGGCGGCCAAGGATGACATTGGCGTCGGCCGGCCGTTCCATCGGCGTGACGATGGCGAACTCCTCACCCCCGATCCGTGCGATCAGCGCATCGGGCAGGTCGAGCGCGCGCAGCGTCCGCGCGACCACGCGCAGCACTTCGTCGCCGCCGTCATGGCCCAGCGTGTCGTTGACCTGCTTGAAATGGTCGAGATCGAGGATGAGCAGCGTCTGCGGGCCGGGGCGCCCGATCGCCTGCGCCAGAAAGGAGCGGCGGTTTAGCAGGCCGGTCAGCGGATCGGTGTCCGCAAGGCGGCGCGCGACGGTTTCGGCGGCGACCGCGGCGTCGCGCTCGCGGCTGAGCAGGCGGATGCGATAGGCGATCGCGACCGAGGAGATCAGTGCCTCCGCCGCCATCGACAGGATCGTCGAATTGTCGAGCCAGAAGTTCCAGCGGATCAGCCCGAGATTGGCGAGTACGCGCAGGCTGGCGGCGAAGATCGGCAGCGCCCAGGCGAGCGCGAATATCCAGAGGAAGTTGGACCGTCCGCGCCACGCGCTCCACAATGTCGCCGACACGCAAATGAGCACGGCGAAGAACACCCAGGAATAGACCCGGTCGACGAACTGGACGCCTACAGGCGCCAGCATCACGAAGAAGATGCCGGCACCGATCAGCATTGCGACGGTCGTCCGGATCAGCAACCGCAGCCGCGGACCGAACACATGCTCCTCGAAAAAGGCGCGCGCGAACAGCAGCGCCGAGGAACAGGCGACGGTGAGCAGCAGATAGTTGAGACGCAGCCGGTCGTTGTTGGCAATGTCCGGTACCACCCACGCCATCGCGCCCGACGAGGTGAAGGCATAGGCCATCAGCGCAGCGACCATCAGGCAGTAAGCAAGCTGGAACCGGTGCCGCAGCGACGCCCAGAGCGCGAGATTATAGACCAGCAGCGCGAGTGCCAGACCACCAAATCCGCTGTAGATTGCTCCCATGACCAGGTTGGCGCGATCGCTGCCCGCTTTGGTCGCGATCCGCGGGCCGACAACGATCCCGCGCAGATTTCCAGCCCCCTCGACATGCCACATCAGCCGCTGGACCGGCGCATGAATGTGAGGAATGGGGTATTCGACGATCGCCCCGAGTTGAATCCGCTTGGTGATGCCGTGATTGTCGTCGGCCATCGTCCGGAGCTGACCATCGGCATATAGGACGTGCAGCGTCAGCCGCTGCTGCCAGACGCTGCCGAGTCGGGCGACGAGCGGATCGTCGAAGGAGGAGGTTCTGCCGATGTCGTTCGAGATCACCCAATAGTCGCCGGGTCCGAACGCGGTCTGCCTGGTCGTGCAATCGAAGCGCTTCGGCTGGCGGATCACCCGGGCGGGGTCGTCGCCCGGCTGGGCGCGCAGCACGCATACGCTGAGCGGCTCACCGACCTGCCCGGCGCCGAGATTCGCGATTTGCGCGCGCGCCGGGGCCGCGAGCAACATCAGCACCGCGAGCAGCGTTGTCAGGATGAGGGCGGCAAAGCCACGTATCATGAAGGGGGTCTACGCCGAGTAGGCGAACAACTGGTAAAGATAACGGCGGGTTAGGACCGATCCTTCTGCTTCGGATAACCCTGCTTCAGCCCCCGCTCTCGCGGTCGTAGCGGTCGCGATTGGCATAGATGGCGGGCAGGTTTCCCGCCGCCCAGGCACCAAGCTGCATCACCGGTTCGGAGAGCGAGTGGCCAAGATCGGTGAGCCGGTATTCGACCTGTGGCGGCACAGTCGGATGGACGGTCCGCGACACCAGCCCATCGCGTTCGAGCGCCTTCACCGTGCGGGTCAGCATCTGTTGCGAAATGCCTTCGACCGCGCGCTTGAGCTCGTTGAAGCGATGCGGCCGCTCGCGCAGCGTCATCACGACCAGTACGGTCCATTTGTCGCCGACGCGCGCAAGGATGCCGGTGATCGTCTGACATTCGCGACGTCCGGGAGAATGGAGGGTCATAGCGGTGTGACCTGGCCTCAAAAATATGCGTTCTTGGCGACGATAGGGCAGGTACATAGTTGGTCCTGGTCACAAATCCAGACTGAGGACATGACCATGAACCTGCTTCATCTCGACTCCAGCATCCAGGGCGAAGGCTCCGCCAGCCGCGCGGTCAGCGCAGCGGTTGCCGAACGGCTGCGTGCGGAGAATTCCGGACTCGCGACCGTCTATCGCGATCTGGTCGCGCAGCCGCTGCCGCATCTGACGCTCGACGTGCTGGCGGACCCAGCGGCCAATGCCGAACTTCAGGCCTTTCTGGCTGCGGACATCGTCGTGATCGGCGCGGGCTTCTACAATTTCAGCATCCCCAGCCAGCTCAAGGCCTGGCTCGACCGTATCCTGATCGCCGGACAGACCTTCAGCTACGGGCCCGACGGGCCGCAGGGACTGGCCGGCGGCAAGCGTGCGATCGTGGCGCTGGCCCGCGGCGGCTTCTATGGCGAGGGCGCGCCCGGGGCGCCGCACGAACATGGCGAGACCTACCTCAAATCCGCGCTGGGTTTCATCGGGATCGTGCCCGAGTTCGTCGTCGCCGAGGGACTGGCGCTGGGCGAGGCGGCGCGCGAGGCGGGGATCGCCGGTGCGCTGAACGCAGCCCGCGGGCTTGCAGGCAGCGCCGCCGCGGCCTGAGCGACGACGCGGAAGAAAGAAGGGGCGGGAGTGATCCCGCCCCTTTTGGGTTACTTGGCCTTGGCCGCGACGGTCTTCTTGCCGCCGCCCTTCTTGGGCGGCTTGGGCGCCGCGGGGGTGATCGCGAAGGTCAGCGCGCCGTCCTTCAGCTTCACCTCGACCTCGCCGCCATGGACGAGCTTGCCGAACAGCAGCTCCTCGGCCAGCGGCTGCTTGATCTTCTCCTGGATCAGGCGGCCCATCGGACGTGCGCCATAGAGCTTGTCATAGCCGCGCTCGGTGAGCCACGCCTTGGCCGCATCGTCGAGGCTGATATGCACGCTACGATCGGCCAGCTGCAGTTCGAGCTGGAGGATGAACTTCTCCACCACCCGCTCGACCACCTTGGGCGGCAGGTAATCGAACGGCACGATCGCATCGAGACGATTGCGGAATTCGGGGGTGAAGAGCTTCTTCACCGCGTCTTCCTGAACGTCCTCGCGGCTCATCTCGCCGAAGCCGATGCTCTCGCGCGCCATGTCCGACGCGCCGGCATTGGTGGTCATCACCAGGATGACGTTACGGAAATCGACGGTCTTGCCGTGGTGATCGGTCAGCTTGCCGTTGTCCATCACCTGCAACAGGATGTTGAACAGATCCGGGTGCGCCTTCTCGACCTCGTCGAGCAGCAGCACGCAATGCGGCTGCTGGTCGATCGCGTCGGTGAGCAGGCCACCCTGATCGTAACCGACATAGCCGGGAGGCGCGCCGATCAGGCGGCTGACCGAGTGACGCTCCATATATTCGGACATGTCGAAGCGCTGGAGCGGGATGCCCAGCAGTTCGGCGAGTTGCTTGGTCACCTCGGTCTTGCCGACGCCGGTCGGGCCGGTGAACAGGTAATTGCCGATCGGCTTTTCCGGATCGCGCAAGCCGGCACGGCTGAGCTTGATCGCTGAAGCGAGCACCTCGATCGCCTTGTCCTGCCCGAACACGACGCGCTTGAGGTCGGTCTCGAGATTGGCGAGCGTCTTGGTGTCGTCGGTCGAGACTGACTTCGGTGGGATGCGCGCCATCGTCGCGATCACCGCCTCGATCTCCTTGGGGGTGATCGTCTTCTTGCGCTTGGACGGCGGCACCAGCATCTGCATCGCGCCGACCTCGTCGATCACATCGATCGCCTTGTCCGGCAGCTTGCGGTCGTTGATGTAGCGGGAGCTCAGCTCCACCGCCGACTTGATCGCGTCGGGGGTGTATTTGACCTTGTGGTGATCCTCGAACGCGGTGCGCAGCCCGGCGAGGATCTTGATCGTATCCTCGATCGTCGGCTCGTTGACGTCGATCTTCTGGAACCGGCGCAGCAGCGCACGGTCCTTTTCGAAGTGGTTGCGGAATTCCTTGTAGGTGGTCGATCCGATGCAGCGGATCGAGCCGCCCGACAGGGCCGGCTTGAGCAGGTTCGACGCGTCCATCGCGCCACCGCTGGTCGCGCCGGCGCCGATCACCGTGTGGATCTCGTCGATGAACAGCACCGCATGCGGGAGCTTCTCCAGCTCCGACACGACCTGCTTCAGCCGCTCCTCGAAATCGCCGCGATAGCGGGTGCCGGCGAGCAACGCGCCCATGTCGAGCGAGTAGATCACGGCTTCCCTGAGCACATCGGGGACGTCGCCCTCGACAATCTTGCGCGCCAGACCTTCGGCGATGGCGGTCTTTCCGACGCCGGGATCGCCGACATAGAGCGGGTTGTTCTTGGAACGGCGGCACAGGATCTGGATGGTGCGGTCGACCTCCGGCCCGCGGCCGATCAACGGATCGACCTTGCCGGCCTTGGCCTTCTCGTTGAGGTCAACGGTGAACTGCTTGAGCGCGCTTTCGCCCTTCTTGCCGCCCTCGTTCTTCGCAGGCTTTTCTTCCTCCATCGCGCCCTTGGGGGGCGACGCGTCGGTCGGGGTCGAGCCCTTGCCGACGCCATGGCTGATGAAGCTGACGGCATCGAGGCGGCTCATGTCCTGCTGCTGCAGGAAATAGACGGCATAGCTCTCGCGCTCGCTGAACAGCGCGACCAGCACGTTGGCGCCGGTCACCTCGTCGCGGCCCGAGGACTGGACGTGCAGGATCGCGCGCTGGACGACGCGCTGGAAACCGCTGGTGGGCGAGGGGTCGGTCGCCTGATCGACGCGCAGCGCCTGAAGCTCGGTGTCGAGATAATGGGCGACGGTGGTCTTGAGTTCGTCGAGATCGACGCCGCACGCGCTCATTACCTTCGAGGCATGCTCATCGTCGACCAGCGCCAGCAGCAGATGCTCGAGCGTCGCATATTCGTGGCGGCGCGAGCTTGCTGCTTCCAGAGCGCGGTGGAGGGTCGATTCCAGGGCGGAGGCGAAACTAGGCATTCGGATACAACTCCAGTCGGGCCGTCAGGACATACGACCCGTCTTTTCCAATGTTGGAAGTGCGGACCATCCCATCAAGCTCTGCTGCATCAAGCACTGCGAGCCTCGCACCGGAGTTCATGGCGTTACGCCCGATCTCCGGTCCTACGCTCATCGCTTGAATAGGGCGTCGGCGCTTGCGCGATGGTTAACGGCGCGTTCCATCTTTTGCCGGCTGCGAACGATTTCCGCTTCGAGCAGCTGGATGCGCTCGGCCAGTTCCTCGACCGAGAGCGGGTCGAGGTCTTGCCGGGCGAGCTGCGCGGCGGGGTCGTCCTTGCGACGGGGAAGATCGGCCTCGTCCATTGCAGTGCAGCGTCGGGTGCGGCGTGGGCAATGTCAAGCGGCCCCGGCGGGATAAAACTGGTGATGGATTGGGCGGTTGAAGCCTTGACGTCGTGCCTTCGGCACCCGATTCAGGGGGCAAGGGGGAGCAGCATGACGAGCGTGCCACAGCAGATGACGGCAATCGACCCGGAGGTGCCGGGCGGTCCCGAGGTGCTGACCCCGGTCCAGCGCCCCGTGCCGCAGCCGGGCGCGGGCGAGGTGCTGATCCGCGTCGCTGCGGCGGGGGTCAATCGCCCCGATGTCGTCCAGCGGCTGGGCGCCTATCCGCCGCCGCCGGGGGTGACGACGATCCCGGGGCTGGAGGTCGCGGGCGAGGTGGTGGCGATCGGCGCGGGCGTGCCGGACGAACTGTTGGGGCAGCCGGTGTGCGCGCTGATCGCGGGCGGCGGCTATGCCGAATATGCCGTGGCGCCGGTTGGCCAGTGCCTCTCCGTTCCCGCTGCGCTGACCATGGTCGAAGCGGCAGCGATCCCCGAAACGCTGTTCACGGTGTGGACCAATTTGTTCGAGCGCGGCTATGCGAGCGAGGGCGAGACCGCGCTGGTGCATGGCGGCACCAGCGGGATCGGGACGATGGCGATCTCGCTCTGCAACCTGTTCGGGGTTCGGGTAGTCGTGACCGCGGGCAGCGACGACAAGGTCGCGGCGTGCCTGGCGCACGGCGCGGACCATGCGATCAACTACAAGAGCGAGGATTTCGTCGCGCGGGTGAAGGAGATTACCGGCGGGCGCGGCGTCGACGTGGTGCTCGACATGGTCGGCGGCGACTATGTCGCGCGCAACATCCGCTGCATGGCCGATGACGGCCGCCACGTCTCGATCGCCGCGCAAGGCGGGATGCAGGCGAGCGTGCCGGTGTTCGAGATCATGCGCCGCCGCCTGACGCTGACCGGATCGACGCTGCGCGCGCGCGACACCGCGTTCAAGGCGCTGGTCGCCGACGAACTGGCGCGCAACGTGTGGCCGCATGTCGAGGCGGGGAAGCTGAAGCCGGTGATCGACCGGACCTACCCGCTCGCCGATGCGGCGGAGGCGCACCGCCACATGGAAAGCGGCGCGCATATGGGGAAGATCGTGCTGGTAACCGCCTAGTCGGCAAGCCCCGCGTAACGCGCATCGATCTGCTTTGCCATGCCCAGCAGGTGCGCGCGGGCTTCGGCGAGGTTCGCCGGCCGCGGCGACCAGTCGGGATCGGGGAACTGCTCGATCGCACGCGCCAGATTGGCGTCGTCGACGAAGCCGGCATCCGGGGTCGCGGCGCGCAGATCCTTGAACGGAGCAAGGAAGATATAGCCGTCGAACAGGTCGGCGAGCGTGAAGTCGCGGTCGCAGATCCCGTAATAGCTGTAATCGCGGATCGACCCCATCGGCGCATTGCGCAGGTCGAACCCGGCAGGCCGGTCGCCGTTCAGGCGCATGATCCGCTCGACTGCGCCGTCTCCGGGCTGTTCGAAGAAATCGCGTCGCCCGGGAAGCGCGGGGAGCGACTGGTGCAGCATCACATTGACGATCCGCGTGCCATAGGCCGCGTACAGCCGGTTGCCGAGCGCGTTGGCGGTGCGTTGGCAGAAGCCGTCGCCATCGCTTTGCGTCTGCCCGGCGGCGAAACGGGTGAAGGCGTGGAGCGTCCCGGTCAGCACCAGCGCCTTCTGCCTCTTGTCCAGCACCTCGCGGGCAATGCGTTCGGCGCGGAACTGGTCGACCATGCCGCGCGGGAAGACCTGACGCAGCGTTTCGGGGGTGCGGGTGCCGCTGAAGCCGCTCCAGTCGAAGACATAGCTCATGTTGACGATGCGGAATGGCGGCTTGCCCTTGGGCAGGCCGCGGTTGAACGCCCAGACCGCGCGGTAGAGATCGCGATAGTCCTGCCAGCTCCACATGACGTTGTAGTTGAACATGAGCGCGCGGGCAGCTTGCGCGTCATAGGTGGTGGCGGTCACCAGCCGGTCGAGCGCTGCCTGATCTTCCTCGGCGCCGAATTCCATGACCAGGTTGGTCACGCCCGCGGCGTAGAGCCTGGGGATCGCATTGGCGACGAAGGCGACGCTTTGTTTGACGGCATGATCCTCGCCCAGCAGCACGACGTCCGCACTGCGGAACTTCCCGATCAGATAGTCGTCGGGCGCCCGCGCCGCGCGCATCTGGGCGAGCCGGTCCGCCTCCGCTCCGGCTTCGGAGCCGGCGCCCGGCGCCAGCAGGAAGATCAGCGGATCGGCGAGCCGCGCGGCCCACGCTTTCTCGCTGTGATCGGTGCCGGGATAGATGCGGCTGACAAAGGTATCGCCCCAACCGGCGCGGCGCATGAACGCCTCGAACGGCGCGGTATAGGGGGCGTAGCGCGCATCGAGCGTCTCGGTGCCGCGGTCGACATAGATGCGGTGGCGTTCGGGCGAGAGATGCGCGAGCGCGATCTGCGTCTCGAATGCGCGCAGCACCTGCCGGGTATAGAACGGTGCTTCGGGCAGCGGCTTGCCCGAATTGCCCAGCAGCCAGTGCATCGACAGTGACGCGCTGCCGCCGAACACCTCCGGATACTGGATCTGCGCATAGAGCGAGATCAGGCCGCCCATCGACGAGCCCATGACAAAGGTTCCCGACCGGTCCGTCCGGGTGCGGTAATGCGCGTCGATATACGGCTTCAGTTCGCGGACAAGGAATTTGAGATAGGCGTCGGATTGCGGCGTACCATCCCAGCCATCGCGGATGAGCGTGCGGCTGGCCTCGGGCAGCAGGTCGTAGATACGCTGGGGCAAATACTCGCGGCCCCGCGCGCCCGAATTGTCGATCCCGACGATGATAACGGGCGGGATTCTGCCCTCGCGGATCAGGCGCGCCGCGGTCTCGCCGACGCCCCAGCTCTGGCCGCCGAACGCGCGGGAGCCCTCGTGCAGATTCTGCCCGTCCTGCATGTAGATTACGGGAAGCGGCGGGCCGTCCTCGCGATAGCCGTCGGGCAACCAGACGGTGACGTCGCGGGCGGTCACATGGCCGGACGGAAAAGCGGTGTGGCGGACAAGGCGCGGCTCGGCACCGGCAATGTCCGTATGAAGCAGGGACAGGCACGCCAGCATCAGGAAGAACGTGCACCGCAGCCACCGGCCACCAACGTCGATCATCCGCCTCTCTCCCTTGACGCCCGGGTCTCTTGCCCGCCGATTTCGGGCGATAGGAAGGGGTGTCTCTTGCGTAAAGCAAACGAGCGCGTGAATACGTATGTCGCGTGGCGTGCTGCCGATTTTCCGGCCGGCATGCGGGGACATGAACGCTTGACCATCGGGGGGTGGGTAAGATGCGGGATTTCGTGCTGGCGGCGCTGGTGATCGCGTTGGGGGCGATCCTGTTGTTTTCGGAGCGGGGGTGGCTGCTGAGCGATCAGCGGCGGATGGTATCGCATGTCGCCGATGTCCCCAGGACCGGCGGGCCGGGGCTGGCCGAATTGCCCTATTTCGTGTTCCGGGGCGGCGTGCATGTGCCCAGGGATCGCAGCAAGTTCGACTCGCTGATGCTGCGCATGGCCACCGGCCAGGATCGCTTCGCGCCAACCTTCGAAGATACGCAGCAATGGCCCTCGCTCGGCTATTCGGTGCGTGAATGGTCGCTGTTCGGGATGCCGTTCGCCTATTTCAGCGAGTTCGATCACGTCCTCTACACCCAGACCCCGCGTGAGACAGTGATGGTGCCGCTCGGCGAGGAAGGGATGGCGCTGTTGCGCAAGGAGGTCGGGCGCGATCTGAGCGAAGGCTTCGTCTATCCCTTCTGGCGGCATCTGTGGGGCTGGTTGTTCGTCGCCGGAGTGGCGTTATGGGGCTGGCTCTATCATCGCGGCGTGGTGCGCCGGCGTGCCGAGCTGGGCCTGATCTGAATCCGGGCCAACGTCGTATGTCGATGTGGAAAGGCGGTGCATCGATCCCGTCTTGTCCCCGGACAGCCCCGGCGGCAGCGCGGCCGCGCATCGAATAGGGGAAGCCGATGACCAGTTTGATCCTGCACGAATATGCCGCCTCGGGAAATTGCTACAAGATCCGCCTCGCCGCGGCGCTGGCCGGCAAGGCGATCGAGCGGCGCGAATACGATATTCTGAAGGGCGAGACGCGGACTCAGGCGTTCCTGACGGGCGTCAACGCCAATGGCCGCATCCCCGTGTTGCAGGCGGGCGAGCGGTTTCTGCCGGAGAGCAATGCCGCAGCCTTCTATGTCGCCGAGGGGACGGGGCTGATCCCCGCCGACCCGTTCGACCGCGCGGACATGCTGCGCTGGATGTTCTGGGAACAATATAACCACGAACCCAACATCGCGACGGTGCGCTTCTGGATGGGCTGGGTGGGGGAGGGTAACCTCAACGATCTCCAGCGGGCGATGCTGCCGGGCAAACGCGAAGGCGGCGATGCCGCGCTCAAGCTGATGGAGGAGCATCTGGCCGGGCGTGAATGGTTCGTCGGCGATCGGCCGAGCGTCGCCGATATCTGCCTCTACGCCTATACCCATGTCGCCGAGGAAGGCGGGTTCTCGCTCGCGCCCTGGCCAGCGGTGCGGGCCTGGATCGCACGGATCGAGGGGCTGAAGGGTTATATTCCCATCACAGCGTGACAGCGCGATGACGCCGGAACGCGCCCGGCTGTAACATTCGCAAGCCATTAGCCCCGCGGGCAAGGACAACGCGGGGCTAATATGGCCACGATCACACGGCTTCCGTTCGACGGACACGTCACCGATCTCGCGGATTTCACTGCGGCCAATCCGGCGATCCCCGAACGGGTGATCGGCGGGCGCAAGCAGTTCCGCACGATCTGGATCTCGGACATCCATCTCGGCACGCGCGGCTGCAACGCTGAGATGTTGATCGACTTCCTCGACCATGTCGACAGCGACACCATCTATCTGGTCGGCGACATCATCGACATCTGGCAGCTCAAGAAGAAGTTCTACTGGCCGGCCGCGCACAACGACATCGTGTGGCGCGTGCTCAAGCGGGCCAAGCGCGGCGCGCGCGTGATCTATGTCCCGGGCAACCATGACGAGATCTTCCGCCAGTTTACCGGCCTCAACTTCGGCGGGGTCGAGATCAAGCGGCAGGCGATCCACCAGACCGCCGATGGCCGCCGCCTGCTGGTGCTGCATGGCGACGAGTTTGACGCGATCACCATGTCGCATCGCTGGCTCGCGCATCTGGGCGACGCCGCCTACACCGCGGTGATGGCGCTCAACCGCTGGTGCAACAAATACCGGCGCTGGCGCGGGCTTCCCTATTGGTCGCTGAGCAAACACGCCAAGCAGAAGGTGAAGAACGCAGTCGAATTCATCTGCGGCTTCGAAGAGATCGTCGCGAAGGAAGCCGGTGCGCGCGGTGTCGACGGCGTGATCGCCGGGCATATTCACACCGCCGAGATGCGCAACATCGACGGAATCGACTATTATAACGACGGCGACTGGGTGGAGGGTTGCACCGCGCTGGTCGAGCACTACGATGGCCGGATGGAAATTCTCCATTGGGCCGACGAGATCGCATCCCGCGAGCCCCTCGGCCCCGAACGGGTCGAGGCGCTGGCGGCAGCTTGATCGAGGAAGAGATGCGGATCGCGATCGTGACCGACGCCTGGGAGCCCCAGGTGAACGGTGTCGTCCGCACGCTGCAGTCGGTGCGCAAGGTGCTGGAGAGCCAGGGGCACAAGGTGCTCGTGATCTCCCCCGACCTGTTCTACTCGGTGCCGTGCCCGACCTATCCCGAGATCCGGCTGGCGATGGTGCGCAGCCGGACGATCGGCGATCTGCTCGACGACTTCTCGCCGCACGCGGTGCATCTCGCGACCGAGGGGCCGGTGTGCGTGGCCGCTCGGCGCTGGTGTCTCAAGCACGATTTTCCCTTCACCACCGCCTATCACACGCAATTCCCCGACTATGTCGAGGCGCGATCGGGTGTGCCGGCGGAATGGGTGTGGCGTTATATCCGCTGGTTCCATGCGCCGGCGCAGTCGATCCTCGCCTCCACGCCGTCGATCCGGAAGGCGCTGGTCGATCACGGGCTGACTCAGGTGCGGCATTGGGGACGGGGCGTGGACCTCGCCAATTTCCGTCCGGGGCTGGCGCCGCATCCGGCGATGGCGGAACTGGAAGGCCCGGTGCAGCTCTATGTCGGGCGCGTCGCGGTCGAGAAGAACCTCGAAGCGTTTCTTGCTTCGGGCCATCCGGGGACCAAAGTGGTCGTCGGCGACGGTCCGGCCCGGACCGCGCTGGCGGCGAAATACCCGCAGGCGCGCTTTCTGGGGCCGATGTTCGGCGCGGAGCTGGCGAGTGCCTATGCCGCTGCCGACGTCTTCGTCTTCCCGAGCAAGACCGACACGTTCGGGCTGGTGATGATCGAGGCATTGGCTTGCGGCACGCCGGTCGCGGCCTATCCGGTGACCGGTCCTGTCGACATACTGACGCCCGAGACCGGAGCGATGGACGAGGATCTCGATGTTGCGATCGCGATGGCGCTGACCAGGGACCGCGCCGCCTGTGCCGACTATGGTCGCAGCTTCACCTGGGAGGCGAGCGCCCGCCAGTTCCTGATGGCGCTGGTTCCGATCATCGAGGAAGCGCGCGCGGCCTGAGGGCGTGGATCGAGCTAGCCGCCGTCTCGCCCTTGCACCTGGTTGTCCTGCACTTGCGGTTCGGGCGGGGTGCGGTCCGGCTTGCGCTTGGCGGGCCGCTTCCGCGGCTTCGCTTTGTCGGGTGGCGGCACTTCATTCTTTCGCGCGGCCATGAAATGCTTCCCCTGCCAAATCCGCGGATAGTGATAGATGCGTTCGCGAAGACACCCTAATGCGTTACGGGCTGTCGTCGATCCTGCATCCGCAAGTTCCCGTCATTGACCTGATATAAAGATATCTTTATATCTCTAATCCCATGAAGATCGCTCTCGAAATCTTCCGCGCGCTCGCGGATTCGACGCGGCTGCGCATCCTGGCGCTGCTGCGCTCGATGGAGCTGAGCGTGGGCGAGCTGGCGCAGGTGCTCGGGCAGAGCCAGCCACGCGTGTCGCGGCATGTGAAGATCCTGTGCGACGCCGGGCTTGCCGAGCGGCGCAAGGAAGGCAGCTGGGTGTTCGTCGCTCTGGGCGACGATCGCCATGTTCGGCCGGTTCTGGCTGCGCTCGACGCCTGGTCGGCGGACGATGCCGATCACTGGGCGGTGGCGGACAGCGCCCGGCTGGCGGCGGTCCGCGCCGATCGTGCCGCGGCGGCCGAGGAATGGTTCGAGACGCATGCCGGCGAATGGGACGCGATCCGTTCGCTCCATGTCGCCGAAGAGCAGGTCGAGGCGGCGATGGCCGCAGCGCTGGGCGATGCGGGGATCGAGCGGTTGATCGACATCGGCACGGGCACCGGGCGGATGCTCGAGCTGTTCGCGCCGCGGGCGAAGAGCGCTTTGGGCATCGACCGCAGCTCCGAGATGCTGCGGCTGGCGCGGGCCAAGCTGTCGGGGCAGGGGCTCGCCAATGCCGAACTGCGGCAGGCGGATCTCTATGCCCTGCCGATGGCGGACGATGAGGCGGATGCGGCGATCCTGCACCATGTGCTGCATTTCGCGCAGCAGCCGGGCGCGGCGATCCGCGAGGCAGCGCGCGTGCTGGGCGACGGCGGCCGGCTGCTGATCGCGGACTTCGCGCCGCATGATCGCGAAGAGCTGCGCCAGCGCGAGGGGCATGTGCGTCTGGGCTTTTCGGACGAGCAGATGCTCGGCTGGTTCGAGGCCGCGGATCTGGCGCCGGTGAAGACCGAGACGCTGGAGGGCGGCGAACTGACAGTGAAATTGTGGCTGGCGCGAAAGGCGGGCCAGCCTCTTGGGAAAGTAAAGGCAGCATGAGTTTGGTTCTGGACCCTGGAGCGCCGCTGTTCGCGGACGTGGCGGGCGATATCGATGTCAGTTTCGAATTCTTCCCGCCCAAGACGGAGAAGATGGAAGAGACTTTGTGGGAGTCGATCCAGACGCTCTCGCCGCTGGGGCCGCGCTTCGTATCCGTCACCTATGGTGCGGGCGGATCGACGCGGGAGCGCACGCACAACACCGTTGCCCGCATCGCGCGTGAGACGTCGATCGCCGCCGCCGCGCACCTCACCTGCGTCGAGGCGACGCGCGAGGAGATCGACGCGGTCGCCGAGGAATATTGGGCGGCGGGTGTGCGTCACATCGTCGCGCTGCGCGGCGATCCGCCGACGGCCGGCGCGAAGTTCGTGTCGCCGCAGGGTGGATATGAGAATGCCGCCGCGCTGGTCGCGGGCCTGCGCAAGCTCCACCCGTTCGAGATTTCGGTCGCGGCCTATCCCGAATGCCATCCGGACTCGCCCGACGCGGCGCATGACCTCGACAACCTCAAGCGCAAGATCGATGCCGGTGCGAACCGCGCGATCACGCAGTTCTTCTTCGAGCCGGAAACCTTCCTGCGCTTCCGCGATCAGGTCGCAGCTGCGGGTATCGATGCGGAGATCGTCCCAGGCATTATGCCGGTGATGAGCTTTGCTGCCGTGCAGAAGATGTCGGCGATGTGCGGGACCGCGGTGCCGGGCTGGATGGCGCGGCTGTTCGATGGACTGGACGATCATCCCGCAGCGCGGCAGCTCGTCTCGGCGACGCTGGCGGCGGAACTGTGCCGTAAGCTCTATGCGGGCGGGGTGCGCCAGTTCCATTTCTACACGCTCAACCGTGCGGAGCTGAGCTACGCGATCTGCCATCTGCTGGGCGTGCGGCCCTCCGATCTGAGCGGGGAGAAGGCGGCATGACCGCGCGCGAGAAGCTGATGGCGGAAGCCGCCAAGCGCATCCTGATCACCGACGGCGCGTTCGGCACCGAGATCCAGAACTGGAAGCTCGACGAGGCGGCCTATGCCGGCGATCTTGGTTTGTCGCACGACCAGAAGGGCAATAACGACATCCTCGCGCTGACCAAGCCTGAGGTGCCGGCGTCGATCCACCGCGCCTATTTCGAGGCGGGGGCGGACATTGCCGAGACCAACACCTTCTCGGCCAACCGGATCAGCCAGGCCGACTATGGCGCCGAGCATCTGGTCCACGCGATCAACTATGAGTCCGCCAAGATGGCGCGTACCATCGCCGACGAGTTCGAGGCGAAGGATGGGCGTCCGCGCTTCGTCGCCGGCGCGCTCGGCCCGACCAACAAGACGCTGTCGCTGTCGCCGGACGTCAACGATCCGGGTTATCGCGAGATCGACTTCGATCACCTCAAGGACGTCTATCGCGAGCAGATCGACGCGCTGGTCGAAGGCGGGATCGACTTCGTGCTGATCGAGACCGTGTTCGATACGCTCAATGCCAAGGCCGGGATCATGGCCGCGATCGAGGCGGGTGCGGCGCTGGGCCGCGACCTGCCGATCATGCTGTCGATGACGCTGACCGACCTGTCGGGCCGCAATCTGTCGGGGCACACGGTCGAGGCGTTCTGGCATGCGGTGCGCCATGCCAAGCCGGTGACGATCGGGCTCAACTGCTCGTTTGGTGCCGAGCAGTTGCGGCCGCATGTGAAGACGCTGTCCGGCCTCTGCGACACGCTGATCATGGTCTATCCCAATGCCGGCCTGCCCAACGAACTGGGTGCCTATGACGAGGCGCCGGCGACTACGGCAGGTCTGGTCGGCGAATGGGCGCAGCAGGCGCAGGTCAATGTGCTGGGCGGCTGCTGCGGATCGACCCCGGCGCATATCAAGGCGATCGCCGATGCGGTGGAAGGGCTGCCGCCACGTGCGATCCCGGTGCCGGAAGTGCGGACACGGCTGGCGGGTCTCGAGCCATTCACGATGGCAGCCTGACCATGGCCGACGGGCAGAGCTGGCAGGTCCGGCAGGCGGAGGCGGGCGACGTCGCCGCGCTGTCGCTCGTCGGGACCGCGACCTTCCTTGAGACCTTCGCGGGCGTGCTGCCCGGCGCCGCGATCGTCGCGCATTGCGCGCGATCCTACGCGCCCGAGGCGTTCGCGGCCTATCTGGCCAAGGGCAGCCGCGCCTGGATCGCCGAGGCTGTGCCGGGCGATGCCCCGGTCGGTTTCGCGCAGCTGACCGCGCCGGATCTGCCGGGCGCGCAGGATGGCGATGTCGAACTCAAGCGCATCTATCTGCTCTCGCGTTTCCACGGCACAGGGGTGGGTGCAGCACTGATGGCGGCGGCGGTCGCGGGTGCGGCGGGGCACAAAAGGTTGCTTCTCGGCGTCTATGCCCGCAATGCCCGCGCAATCGCCTTCTATCGCAAACAGGGTTTCGAGCCGATCGGCGAGCGCCAGTTCGACGTGGGCGGGCAGCTGTTCGACGATGTCGTGCTCGCCCGCGCTCTCGTCGCATGAACTTTTGAATAGAAAAGACAGATGACCACCAGCTCCTCCACCGCCTTCGTCAATATCGGCGAACGCACCAACGTCACCGGATCGGCGCGCTTCAAGAAGCTGATCATGGCGGGCGATTATACTGCCGCGATCGAGGTGGCGCTGCAGCAGGTGGAGAGCGGCGCGCAGGTGCTCGACGTCAACATGGACGAAGGCCTGCTCGACGCGCACGAGGCGATGACGACCTTCCTGAAGCTCATTCAGGCCGAGCCCGACATCGCGCGCATCCCGGTAATGGTCGACAGCTCCAAATGGGACGTGATCGAGGCCGGGCTGAAGTGCGTCTCGGGCAAGCCGATCGTCAACTCGATCAGCATGAAGGAAGGCGTCGACCAGTTCCTCGAGCATGCGCGCAAGTGCATGGCCTATGGCGCCGCCGTGGTGGTGATGGCGTTCGACGAGGTCGGGCAGGCGGACACCAAAGACCGCAAGGTCGAGATCTGCGAGCGCGCCTACAAGCTGCTCGTCGGGATCGGCTTCCCGCCCGAGGACATCATCTTCGACCCCAACGTGTTCGCGGTGGCGACGGGGATCGAGGAGCACAATAATTACGGCGTCGACTTCATCGAGGCGTGCCGCGAGATCAAGGCGCGCTGCCCGCACGTCCACATCTCGGGCGGCCTGTCGAACCTCTCCTTCTCCTTCCGCGGCAACGAGCCGGTGCGCAAGGCGATGCACTCGGTGTTCCTCTACCATGCGATCCCCGCGGGCATGGACATGGCGATCGTCAATGCCGGGCAACTCGACGTCTATGACCAGATCGAACCCGAGCTGCGCACGGCGTGCGAGGATGTCATCCTCAACCGCGATCCCGATGCGGGCGAGCGGCTGGTGGCGCTGGCCGAGAAGTTTCGCGGCACCGACGCGGTGGCCGAGAAGCAGGCGGCGGAGTGGCGCGGCTGGGCGGTCGAGAAGCGGCTCGAGCACGCGCTGGTCAAGGGCATCGACCAATATGTGGTCGAGGATACCGAGGAATGCCGCCAGAAGGCTGCGCGCCCGATCGAGGTGATCGAAGGCCCGCTGATGGACGGGATGAACGTCGTCGGCGATCTGTTCGGATCGGGCAAGATGTTCTTGCCCCAGGTGGTGAAGTCCGCACGCGTGATGAAGAAGGCGGTGGCGCACCTGCTGCCCTTTATCGAGGCGGCGAAGGAGCCGGGCGCCAAGGGCAAGGGCAAGGTCGTGATGGCGACCGTCAAGGGCGACGTCCACGACATCGGCAAGAACATCGTCGGCGTGGTTCTTCAGTGTAACGGCTTCGAGGTCGTCGACCTCGGCGTGATGGTCCCCTGGACGAAGATCCTGGAGTCGGCGAACGAGAATGACGCCGACATGATCGGCCTGTCCGGCCTCATCACCCCCTCGCTCGACGAGATGGTGACGGTTGCGGAGGAGATGAAGCGTGCACGGATGACGATGCCGCTGCTGATCGGCGGCGCGACGACGAGCAAGGTGCATACTGCGCTGCGGATTGCGCCGGCCTATGACGGTCCGGTCGTCCATGTCCTCGACGCCAGTCGCGCGGTGGGTGTCGCGACGACGCTCGTCTCCGACACGATCCGCGACGAGTACGTCACCAAGATTGCTGACGAATATGAAGCGGTGCGGGTGGCGCGCGCCAACAAGGGGCAGAGCGCGCTGGTCCCCATCGCCACAGCCCGCGACAATGCGTTCGACGCGGACATGAGCCTGAAGCCGGGCAAGCCGCGGATGCCCGGCGTGCACAATTTCCCCGACTGGGATCTCAAGGATCTTCGCCAGTATATCGACTGGACGCCCTTCTTTCGCGCGTGGGAGCTGGCCGGCGTCTATCCCGCGATCCTTGAGGACAAGGTAGTGGGCGAGAGCGCGACGTCGCTGTTCGCCGACGCGCAGAAGATGCTCGACCGGATCGTCGAGGAGAAATGGCTCACTGCGCGCGGCGTCGCGGGACTGTGGCCGTGCCGCCGCGATGGCGACGACATCATCGTCCATGTCGAGGACGAGACCCACATCACATTGCCGATGCTGCGCCAGCAGATCCAGAAGCGTGAGGGGCGGGCGAACATGTGCCTGGCCGACTTCATCGACCGGCAGGGCGACTGGATCGGCGGCTTTGCGGTCGGCATCCACGGGATCGAACCGCATCTGGCGCGCTTCAAGAACGCGATCGACGACTATTCGGACATTCTGCTCAAGGCGCTGGCCGACCGCTTGGCCGAGGCGTTCGCCGAGCGGCTGCACCACTATGTACGCACCGCGCTGTGGGGCTATGCCGAGGGCGAGCAGCTGACCAACGAAGCGCTGATCAAGGAAGAGTATCGCGGCATCCGTCCGGCGCCGGGCTATCCGGCCTGTCCCGAGCACAGCCTGAAGCCGATCCTGTTCGAAATGCTCGACGCGCATCGCAACACCGGCATCAGCCTGACCGAGAGCTTCGCCATGCTGCCCACGGCGGCGGTGAGCGGCTTCTATTTCGGGCATCCGCAGGCAGAGTATTTCGGCGTGGCGCGGGTCGGTCGCGACCAGCTGGAGGAATATGCAACGCGGCGCGGGGTGAGCGTCGAGCAGGCGGAGCGCTGGTTGCGGCCCAATCTCGACTGAGGACCGCTCCCCTGAATCCGGATTGCACAACGCGCAAAGTGAGTGATAACGTTGCCATTGGGCAGGACCAATGAGTCCAATTTGTCCAATGGGGGAGCGGATCATATGGCACCAGCCGAGCTGAGCATCTATTTCTTCGCGCAACTTGCGATCATCATCGCCGCGGCGAGGACCGTTGGCTGGGCCGCGCGAAAATGGTTGGGGCAGCCGCAGGTGGTCGGCGAGATGATCGCGGGTGTGATCCTGGGCCCGTCGCTGTTCGGCCTGTTCTTCCCCGAGATCCAGCAGGCGCTGTTCCCCAAGGACAGCCGGACATTGCTCTTCGTTCTCGCCCAGCTGGGCGTCGGACTGTACATGTTCCTGGTCGGGCTGCAGTTTCGCGGCGACGAGTTCCGCGCCAACGTCAAGAGCGCGGCATCGGTCTCGATTGCGGGCATGGCGGCGCCGTTCGCGATCGCGGTGCTGATCACGCCGCTGCTGCTGTCGAACGGCGGGCTGTTCACCGCGGGGGTCAGCCAGTTCCAGGCGACGCTGTTCATGGGCGCGGCAATCGCGATCACCGCCTTCCCGATGCTGGCACGGATCATCCATGAGCGCGGGCTGAGCGAAACGCGGCTGGGTACGCTGTCGCTGTCGGCAGGGGCGATCGACGATGCCGCGGCCTGGACGGTGCTGGCAATCGTGCTGGCCAGCCTGGGCGCCGGACCGCTGGTCGCGATCAAGGCGATCGTCGGCGGTGGCCTGTTCGCGCTGTTCATCCTGTTCGCGGGACCGCGCCTGCTGGCGCCGCTGGGCCGGATCGCGGAGCGTGAGGGCAAGGTCTCGCAGTCGCTGCTGGGCGTCACGCTGATCCTGTTCGCGGCCGCTGCGCTGGGCATGGACTGGGCGGGATTGCATGCTGTGTTCGGCGGCTTCCTGCTGGGCACGGTGATGCCGCGCGGTGTGTTCGCGACCGAGCTTCGCCGGGTGTTGGAGCCGGTGACGGTAGTGATGCTGCTGCCGATCTTCTTCACCTTCTCGGGTCTCAACACCCAGATGTCGCTGCTTGCCGATCCGTCGATGTTCCTGCTCGCCGGCGGGATCCTGGTCGCTTCGATTGCCGCCAAGGGCGTCGCCTGCTGGGGCGCGGCGCGGCTGACCGGACAGGACAACCCGACCGCGATGGCGATCGGGGCGCTGATGAACGCGCGCGGCCTGATGGAGCTGATCATCATCAACATCGGGCTGCAGCGCGGGATCATCACACCGGCCCTGTTCTCGATCCTGGTGCTGATGGCGATCGTGACGACGCTGATGGCGTCGCCGCTGTTCGAGCTGGTCTATGGCCGCAAGGCGCGGGCCGAGGGTGCGCTGGGCGAACTGGGTGCCGATCAGGACGCGCCGACGGTGGAGACCAAGCCGGCATCGGCCTGAGCCGCCGCTAGCGGTTGGCGGCGATGCTCGCCGCCACCGCTTCCGCCACTTTGATCCCGTCGATGGCAGCGGACAGGATGCCGCCGGCATAGCCCGCGCCTTCGCCGGCCGGGAACAGCCGCTCGACATTGAGGCTCTGGAAATCCTTGCCGCGGGTGATGCGCACCGGCGACGAGGTGCGCGTCTCCACCCCGGTCATCACCGCGTCGGGATGGTCGTAGCGCGCGATCTGGCGGCCGAACACGGGCAGCGCCTCACGGATCGCGTCGACCGCAAAGGCCGGCAGGCAACGCGACAGATCGGTCATCGTCACGCCGGGCTTGTAGCTCGGCACCACCTCGCCCAGCTCGGTCGAGGCACGCGCGGCGAGGAAGTCGCCGACGCGCTGGCCGGGGGCGTGGTAATTCCCGCCGCCGACCTCGAAAGCGAGGCTCTCCCAATGCCGTTGCAGCTCGATTCCGGCGAGCGGACCATCGGGATAATCGCGCGCCGGATCGATGCCGACGACCAGGCCGGAGTTGGCGTTGAATTCGGCGCGCGAATACTGGCTCATGCCGTTGGTGACGACGCGGCCTTCCTCGCTGGTCGCGGCGACGACGCGACCGCCGGGGCACATGCAGAAGCTGTAGACGGTGCGACCGTTCGAGGCGTGGTGCGCGAGGCTGTAGGCCGCGGCACCGAGATCGGGGTGGCCGGCGCATTTGCCGTAGCGCGCCCGATCGACCCAGCTTTGCGGATGCTCGATGCGAACCCCGATCGAGAAGGGCTTGGCTTCGAGATGCACGCCGCGCCGGTGCAGCATCTCGAAAGTCGGGCGGGCGCTGTGGCCGACCGCCATCACGACCTGATCCGCTTCGAGGAAGCTTCCGTCATGCAAGTGTACGCCGCGCAGGCGCTGATTGCCGTCGGGCAGCCGTTCCAGCTCGAGATCGTCGACGCGGGTTTCCCAGCGATATTCGCCGCCCAGCGCCTCGATCGTCCGGCGCATGCTTTCGACCATGGTGACGAGGCGGAAGGTGCCGATATGCGGGTGCGCTTCCCACAGGATATCGTCGGGCGCACCGGCCCTGACGAACTCCTCCAGTACCTTGCGGCCGAGGAAGCGCGGATCCTTCACCCGGCAATAGAGCTTGCCGTCGGAAAAGGTGCCCGCGCCGCCCTCACCGAACTGGACGTTGCTGTCAGGGTTGAGCTTGGCCTGACGCCACAGTCCCCAGGTGTCCTTGGTGCGCTGGCGGACGACCTTGCCCCGATCGAGGATGATGGGGCGGAAGCCCATCTGGGCGAGGATCAGCCCGGCGAACAGCCCGCACGGCCCCGCGCCGATCACGACCGGCCGTTTACCAGACCAGCTTTCGGGGGCGATGACGGGCGGGCGGTACGCCATGTCCGGCGTGGGGCGGACATCCTTGTCCCCGGCGAAACGCTCAAGGACATCGGCCTCGTTCCTGAGGTCGATGTCGAGTGTGTAGACCAGCTGGATCGCAGTCCGGCGGCGGGCGTCGTTGCCGCGCCTGAACAGGGTCCATGCCACGAGATCGCCGGGCTCGATCCCGAGCCGCAGGCAAATGGCGGGCGGGATCGCATCGGCGGCATGGTCGAGCGGAAGGGACAGGCCGGAGAGACGAAGCATGAGGAGGCCATTAGGCCGGATGCCGGCGGGTTTCCAGCAAGCAGCGACACGTGCGGTGCTTGTCATAGTTGACGCGAAATGCGGGTTCCGGGGGCGCTGCACCCGGAACGCCTCCGCAACGCCGCTGCGAAGCGACAGCTTTGCGACCGGTTCGCGCCGGTGCGGCGACGCCGCCGCGCCGCGTGCGCGGCCGGCACGCGACGGATCCGCACCGGGACGCGACCGGAGCGAACCGGAACGCGACAGCTTCGCCCCACCTCTGCACCGCAGGGGCGCCTGCGACGCGACAGGCACGGCGACACGAGAGCGAGGCGGCCAGGAGAGCGGAATGCGGAGGACGTGCAGTTCCATCGACAAGGATAGAACAGATGAAATCCAACATTGAAAGCGGCTTGAGCGAAGGCCGTCCGGCGCCCGGGACGGACGGCGGAGGCGTCGCTCTTGCCGGGCGGCGTCAAGCCGTTAAACCCTTACCCAAATGGGGTAGGGGGATTGCGAATGGCGACTGTGGCGGACGACATCCGACCGGAGCATGAGCCGAGCAAGAGCGAGATGCGGCAGGTCGTGACCGCTTCGTCGCTCGGCACGGTGTTCGAATGGTATGATTTCTTCATCTACGGCACGCTCGCCGCGTCGGGGATCATCGGCCGCACCTTCTTCGCCACGGGCAATCCGGTGCTGGAAACGCTCTATGCCTGGGCCGGGTTCGCCGTCGGGTTCGGCTTCCGTCCGCTGGGCGCGGTGCTGTTCGGCTATCTGGGCGACAAGCTCGGGCGCAAATATACCTTCCTGGTCACGATCACGCTGATGGGCATCGCGACGGCAGGGGTGGGGTTCGTGCCGTCCTATGCCTCGATCGGGGCCGCTGCGCCCGCAATCGTGATCGGGCTGCGCATCCTGCAGGGACTGGCGCTGGGCGGCGAATATGGCGGCGCGGCGATCTATGTCTCCGAACACTCGCCCAAGGGACGGGCCGGATATCACACGAGCTTTATCCAGGCGAGCGTATCGGCGGGCTTTATCCTGAGCCTGGCGGTGGTGCTGATCACCCGTTTCACGATGACCGAGGACATCTGGAACGAGTGGGGCTGGCGTCTGCCGTTCCTGTTTTCGATCGCGCTGCTCGCCATTTCGCTGTGGATGCGGGTCAAGCTGAGCGAAAGCCCGGTGTTCAAGGCGATGAAGGAAGCGGGCGAGATCGCGCGCAACCCGTTGAAGGAAAGCTTCACCTATCCCGGCAACTGGAAGCGGCTGTTCGTCGCACTGTTCGGGATCGCCGCCGGCCTGACCGTGATCTGGTACACCGCCACCTTCTCCGTCCTGTCGTTCCTGCAGGGGACGATGCGCGTCGACACCGTGACCGCGCAGCTGCTGGCGGCCGGTGGCGCCGCGGCCGGGCTGTTCTGGTTCATCCTGTTCGGCAAGCTGTCCGACCGGATCGGACGCAAGAAGCCGATCGTAATCGGCTATGGCTTCACGCTGCTGCTGCTGTTCCCGATCTTCTGGGTGATGGGTCATGCCGCCAATCCGGCGCTGTCGGAGGCGGAGCGCAACGCACCGGTGATCGTTTCCGGGCCCGCCTGCAGCTACGATCCGTTCGCGGCGAAGCAGGCGGATACGTGCGGGCAACTGCTCGACTATCTGTCGAAGAAGGGCGTTCCCTATAGCAAGGAGGTGACGCCTTCCGCCGCAGTCTCGGTCAACGGGGTGCCGGTGATCTCGACCGATACCGCCGATGTCGACAAGGCACTGGCGGATGCGGGGTACAATCTCGACCGGGTGGTGCCGAGCGCGGCCAACATCCTGCTGATCCTGCTGGCGATCGTCGCGCTGGCGGCGCTGTCGGGCGCGACCTATGGCCCGGTCGCGGCGCTGCTGACGGAGTTGTTCCCGCCGCGCATCCGCTACAGCTCGATGTCGATCCCCTATCATATCGGCACGGGCTATTTCGGCGGATTCCTGCCGCTGATCAGCCAGTATATGGTGGCGAAGAGCGGCAATCCCTATTCGGGGCTGTGGTACACCTGGATCGTGGTGGCGATGGCGCTGCTCGTCACCTTGTTCTTCCTCAAGGAAGAAGACCTCCAGAAGAACGTGTAGCCGTTGCGGCGGCGCGTTCACGGGCCTAACCGGGCGGCATGATCACCGCCCCGCTCCGCCTGCGCCTCGACGGCGACGCCCTGGTTTCCAACTGGCGGACGCTCGCCGCGATGAGCGGCACGGCGGCGTGCGGCGCCGCGGTGAAGGCCAATGGCTATGGTCTGGGCGCGCGCGACGTCGTGCAGCGGCTGGCGGGGGCGGGATGCCGCGACTTCTTTGTCGCGACCTGGCGCGAGGCGATGGCGCTCGCCGATCTGGGCGTGTCGGTGTCGGTGCTGCACGGGCTGCGCGAGGAGGACGTGGCGGTGGCGCTGTCCGCCGCGACGGCGCGGCCGGTGCTCAACACGGTGGAGCAGGTGCGGCGCTGGCGCGACGCCGGCGGCGGGGCGTGCGACGTGATGGTCGATACCGGAATGAACCGGCTGGGCATCGAGCCCGGGGATGTGGCCGCCGGGCTGCTGGACGGGCTGGCGGTCGAGACGCTGCTGAGCCATCTGGCCAGTGCCGACGAGGATGTGCCGCTCAACCGGACCCAGCGCGACAGGTTCGCGGCGCTTCAGGGCAAGTCCGGCGCGCGGCGGATGAGCCTTGCCAACTCGGCGGGGATCGCGCTGGGGGCGGACTATGGCTTCGACCTGACCCGCCCGGGCGTCGCGCTCTATGGCGCGGTGCCGGTCGCCGCGTTCGCAGGACGGGTCCGCCAGGTGGTGGCCCCGGAGGTGCAGGTGCTGCAGCGGCGGCGAGTGCCGGCGGGGCAGGGGGTCGGCTACAACATGACCTGGACCGCCGCCGCCGATACCGAGGTGGCGATCGTCAACCTTGGCTATGCCGACGGCTATCTGCGCTGCTTCTCGGGCAAGGGCCGGGCATGGGCGGACGGGCACGCGCTGCCGGTGATCGGGCGGGTGTCGATGGACCTGACCGCGCTCGACGTCGGCGCCGCGCCGGGACTGGCCGAGGGCGACTGGGTGGCGATCGACTATGCGCTGCCCGCGGCGGCGGCGCTGTCGGGCATGTCGCAATATGAGTTGCTGACAGGATTGGGTGCGCGGTTCGACCGGATATGGTATTGACCGGTTGTGGTTCAGGATAGCGAAAGCTGAGCGCGAGTAGAGAAGTTAGCGCTAGCAAGTAACTTGATTCTGAGATTGAATGGAGAATACCGATGCGTAAGTTGTTTGCAGCCGCTGCGCTGGCGCTGGTCGCGCTGCCCGGTGCCGCAATGGCGGACGAGAAGGTCAACGCCAAGGGCGAGGCCGAACTGGCCAAGATGCTCGAGGGCCGTGTGGCCGGGAAGCCGGTCAAGTGCCTGCCGACCCATGCCATGGACAACAGCACGATCATCGACGGCACTGCGATCGTCTATCGCAGCGGGTCGAAGCTGTACGTCAATCGCCCGCGTTCGGGCGCTGACCAGCTGGACGATGACGATATTCTGCTGACCAAACTCTATGGCAGCCAGCTGTGCAATGTCGACAAGGTCGATCTGATCGACCGTAGCTCGAAGATGTGGAGCGGTTTCGTCCTGCTGGGCGATTTCGTGCCCTATCAGCGGGTCAAGACGAGCGCGCGCTGATCGCAGCGCCGGTTCGTCCGGCCTGCCCGACAATCGAGACGGCCGCGCTGCCCCAGGGCAGCGCGGCCGTTCTTGTTTCCGCTGCCGATCGTGGCGTGCGGACAAAGAAAAAGGGCCGCTCCCGAAGGAGCGGCCCTGAATTCTCCGTCGTTCCGATCAGAACTTGATCGAGGCGCCGGCGTAGAGGAAGCGGCCCTGGTTCGGGTAGATCGCGTCGTTACCGGTGCCGGTCGCGTCATACGGCGGCAGCTCGTTGGTGACGTTGTCGACACCGAAGTAGAAGCGGTAACGATCGGTGATGTCATACCCAACGCGCAGGTTGTGGTAGACGATCGGATCGTAGAACACGAACGGACGTGCATCCGGGTTGGTTGCCGGACGGCCCTGCGACGGGAAGAACGTCTCGTAGGTGAGCGCCGAAACGATCTGCTTGCCGACGTAACGGCCGTTGTAGCTGATGTCGAACTTGCCGAAATCAACCAGTGCGTTGAACGCACCCTGCCACTTCGGATCGCCCAGCGTGCTGTCGATGCGGTCATACTGCTCCGGCGCCGTGATGTAGGCGTAGGACAGACGATCCATGACATAGCTGACGACGAGGCGCAGGCTCACCGACAGGTCTTCCTTGATGTTCCGGCGATACGAAACGTCAAAGTCGATGCCGCGCGTCTTCAGACCAGCGAAGTTGAACGGCTGGTTGAGGAACGCAGGGCCGGTGATCGGCAGGACGATGTCCGGCGTGTTGTCGAGACGACGGCTCGACTGACCCGCGAAGGTGTAGTCGCCGGTCGAAGCGCCGGTGCCCGTGCGACGCGAAACCACGGCGCAGAACGGGTTGTCGATGCCGACGGGGTCGTCATAGCAGCGGTTGATGATCGCCTGGCCGGTCAGGCCGGTGATCACGTCCTTCACGCGGATGTTGTAGTAGTCGACCGCGAAGACCAGGCCCGGAGCGAACTTGGGCTGATAGGTCGCACCGACCGTGAAGGTGTAGCCGACTTCCGGCTTCAGGTCAGGGTTACCCTGGTTGAAGCCCGACACGCCCGAGCCCGGAACGTTGGTCCACGGACGCGTGACGGTGATGCCCGAGCCATCGACATAGGTGATGGTGGTCGGGATACCGGCAGCGGCGCAGTTACGCACGCGGTTCGGGTTGGTCGTGATGTTGTTGCCGGCGTTGCCGCCACCCGCCTGATCGCACGGATCGGTCAGGCTGTTGGCGAACGTCTGGGCCTGGGTGGCATAGAGGTTCGTCAGGTTCGGCGCGCGGACCGAGCGCGAGTAGGTGCCGCGGATGCGGAAGTCGGGGATCGGCGACCAGATGAGGCCGGCGTTCCACGCCCACACCGAGCCGGTGCTGCCGCCATAGTCGGAGACGCGGCCGGCGCCCTCGAAGATCAATTCGCGCATCAGCGGAATGTCCTTGAGGAGCGGGATGCGGATTTCGCCGAACGCTTCCTTGATCTCGACCTTCGGCGGCAGGAACGGCGCCGACGAGTTGAGGAAGGTCGCACCCGAGGTGGTCACGTCGTCATAGTAGGACGCTGCGTCCTCGCTGCGGTACTCGGTACCGATCGAGAAGCCGACCGGGCCGCCCGGGAGCTCGAAGAAGCCCGAGGTGTCGCCCGAGATGAACGCCGTGGCGTTGATCTGCTCGGCCCACTGCTTACGCCAGGACTTGTGCAGGATGTAGTTGAGCGCGCCCGGATCCGACGAGCGGTAGCCGAAGACGTTCAGCGGGATACACGCAGCATCGTCGTTGGTGGTGATGGCATCGGCGTTGATGCCGCAAACCACGCGCTGGCCCTGCGAGTTGTTGACGAAGTTCGAGCCCGCATAGCCCGCAGGTGCGAGCACAGCGTTGATCGCGTTGCGATAGCGCTGGAGGTGAACGTTGCCGCCGGTCTCGTAGTAGTTCTCGGTGCGGCCATAGTTGAACGCAACCTCGTACCGGAGGTTACCGGTGCTGCTCAGGCTGCCGCCGACGCCGACAACGGCGCGATAGGTATCGCGCTTGTGCATTTCGGCGCGGGTGCCGAAGTCGTTGTTGAAGCGCTGCATCGTGAACGTCGTCGCACCCGGCGCAAGGATCTGCGTCAGCGTCGCGCGAGCGGCGGGGCTGAGGAACGGGTTGCTGACGCTGAAGGTCGGGCTCAGCGTGCTCGCGATGAAGGTCGGCTGAGTCGACTGCTGCAGCGCGTTCACGCGCGTGAAGCTGGCTTCGACGAAGGGCTTGAACGCATCCGACAGGTTCGCGCTGAACAGCAGGTTGCCGGTGATGCGCTCCAGACCCGGAAGCAGCATCGCGTCTTCGACGCCGGAGGCGCTGAGACCGCCGAGCACGCCGCCGCCGATCAGGCGGTTGTCGACCAGGCCGTGGGCCGGATCGTCACGGACGAGCGAGCCGTCGGGCGCGAACGCGAAGTTGTAGTTGATGCGGCCGCCGGTCGGGTTGAGCTGGCCGGTGCAGACCTGGCCGACGCGTGCTGCGTTGGTGGCGTCGAGGACCGGGCAGCTCGTGATGACATAGCCACCCAGCGAGATGTTGCCGAAGGTGATGCCCGGGTTGCCGTCGACGAACACGGTGTTCGGGATGCCGTCGAAGTTGCGGTTCGGCGCAGTGGTGATCTGCGACGTGATGAAGCCCGGAACGCCCGAATAGGCGCCGAGATAGCTGCGGTCCGAATAGAAGAGCGCTTCCGACTTGGCGTATTCGCCCGCGACGGTGATGTTGAAGCGGTCGTCGGCGCCGAAGTTCTTACCGAACGTACCGGCGATCAGGTAGCTGCCACGGTCGCCATAGCTGGTGGCGCCGCCCTGCGCGCGCAGGTTGAAGCCGTCATAGTCGCGGCGCAGCTTGAAGTTGACCACGCCCGCGATCGCGTCCGAGCCGTAGATTGCCGAGTTACCGCCGGTGACGGTTTCGACTGCTTCGACCAGGTCGCTCGGAATGGTGTTGACGTCCGGGGTGTAGCTGCCCGGAACGGCGCTGACGACGCGGCGGCCGTTGACCAGGGTCAGCGTGCGCGCGGTGCCGAGGCCGCGAAGGTCGAGCAGGTTGAGGCCCGCGGTGCCGATCGAGCCGGTCGAGTTCGCCTGGCTGAAGGTCGAGCGAAGCTGAGGCAGCTGGTTGAGCGCGTCGCCGAGCGACACGTCGCCGCGCGTACCGATAACTTCCTGTGCACTGTAGGCGGTGACGGGAACCGACGAATCGAGTTCCGGACGCAGAATGCGCGATCCGGTAACAACGACCAGTTCGCCTTCTTCGGCCTCAGTCTTGGTGTTGTCGGTGTTAGCCGGCGCCTGTTGCGCCAAAGCGATTTGCGGAATTGCCAGCGCGGCGCTGGCAAGCGCCGTCGCCGTCAAAAAGCGGCTCAGTTTCATGTGCTGCCCCTAAAATGGTTCCGGCCACACTGCCGGAATGTCACTATTGAAACCGTCCGTTCATCCTGTGGCAAGCCAAACAGTCACGGAAGGGCCACTTCGCTGTCTCGCTGTTGCAACAAAGTCACATCACGCGAGAGGTTGCGACATTTTTGACCAGTTTCAGGGGCAACCACTTTTCATTTGCTACGCGGTGCAGCGAGGCGTCATCGCTCCACGCACATCGCGATTCCCATGCCGCCACCGATGCACAGAGTCGCCAGACCCTTTTTGGCGTCGCGGCGCTGCATCTCGTAGAGGAGGGTGGTCAGTACCCGTGCGCCGCTTGCGCCGATCGGGTGGCCGATGGCGATCGCGCCGCCATTGACGTTGACCTTGTCCGGATCAAAGCCGAGTTCCTTGCCTACCGACAGCGCCTGTGCGGCGAAGGCTTCATTGGCTTCGATCAGGTCGAGATCGGCGATGGTCCAGCCGGCCTTTTCCAAGGCCTTCTTCGACGCCGGAACGGGGCCGATACCCATGATCGAAGGGTCGACGCCGGCGGTCGCCCAGCTCTTGATCGTGGCAAGAATCGGCGTGCCGCGCCGTTCGGCTTCCTCGCGGCTCATCACCACGAGTGCGGCGGCGCCGTCGTTCAACCCGCTGGCGTTGCCCGCGGTGACGGTGCCGTCCTTCTTGAACGCCGGACGCAGGCCCGAGAGGCTGTCGAGGGTTGCACCTGCACGGATATATTCGTCCTGATCGACGACGGTGTCGCCCTTGCGGCCCTTGATCGTGACCGGGGCGATCTCGTCGGCGAAGCGGCCTGCGGTACGCGCGGCTTCGGCAAGGTTCTGCGAGCGCACCGCGAACGCGTCCTGCTCACCACGGGTCACCTGATATTGTTCGGCCAGATTCTCGGCGGTGATGCCCATATGGTAGCCGTTGAACACGTCGGTCAGGCCGTCCTTGATCATCGTATCGACCAGGCCGACGTCACCCATTTTGGCGCCGGCGCGCAGCGACTGGGCGTGCGCGGAGAGCGACATCGATTCCTGACCGCCCGCAACCACGATGGTGGCGTCGCCAGTCTGCACCGCCTGCGCGGCGAGCGCGACCGCGCGCAGGCCCGATCCGCAGACCTGATTGAGACCCCAGGCGGGGACTTCCTTGGGCACGCCTGCGGCCATCGACGCCTGGCGTGCGGGGTTCTGACCCTGCGCGGCGGTAAGCACCTGACCCAGGATCACTTCCGACACGTCCTCGCCCTTGATCCCGGCCTGCGCGAGCGCAGCCTCGATCGCGATGCGGCCCAGTTCGTGCGCGGGGGTCGCGGCGAAGGCGCCGAGGAAGCTGCCGACGGGGGTGCGCTTGGCGGCGGTGATCACGACTTCGGTCATTGGGATGCGACTCCTGATGGGTTTGAGCGCTATCTAAGGCCCGCGAGCCAGTCCGCCAATGGGCGCCACAGCGCTTCCTTTGCCGACGAGCCCACCATCATCCCGACATGACCCAGCCGGAGCTCGCGCCGGTCGGCGAAGCCCGCGGCGCTGGTGGCGGGAACGATCCGGTCGGTGAGCGAGACGAACTCGACCGCGGGGCAGGTCAGAGAGCCGGGATCGGCGATTGCGCCTGCCACGCGCCATTTGCCGCGACCCGGCAGATCGGCAGTGAACAGGTCGTCGAAGACCTGTCGCCCGCCGGCATAGGTGAGCGGGGCGCCGGCATTGGCCCAATCCTCCATCGCGACGAAGGATTTGGCCGCCGCACTCGCGGGATCGAGCCGTCCGAAACGCTCATATTTGGCGATGGTGCGTGCCGGGTCGAGTTGCCAGAAGCCCGCCTGCAGTACCTCCATCGGGACGAGACCGAGCGTGTCGCAGGTTTCGTGCGCCGATTCCCACAGCGATTCGATGCGTTCGATCGCGTCGGGGCCGAACCCGGAAAAGCGCCAGGGCGCCGCGATCAGCGCCAGCCCGCGGACCGGCACCGCGGCTGCGGCGGCCATCGCCATGGTCCCGCCCAGGCAATAGCCGGTCAGCGCCGCCGGCTCGCCGATGCTGCGCAGCAGCGGGATCAGCAGCTCCTCGATATGCTGCACCACGTCCTGGCCGCGATCCTGCGGCGTGGCGGTTCCCCAATCGAGCAGCAGCGGACGCACCCCCTGGCGCGACAGCCAACGCAGCAGCGAGCGGCGATAGGGCATGTCGAGGATCAGTGGCGGATTGATCAGCGAGGGGACGAACACCGCCGGCAGGCCGCTTCCGCCATAGTCGCGCAGCACCGCGCGGCCGGCACGTGCCACGACCGGCATCGGCCGGCGGGGCCTGGGGCGGGGCGCGGCCTGATAGGCGGCGAGACCGGCCAGCGCGGCGGCGCGCCGTTCGGGCGATGCTGCGGTTTCGCTGCGCAGCAGTCCCAGAAAGAGAGGAAGCGGGCGCGGCCCGTGTTGCGGTGCGGTATCAAAGGGTGTTAGGACCATATCAAACACCCGTGGGGGTCAAGATGAAGAAGACGGCGAACACCGACGGCCCGGTCATCATCAAGAAGTACGCGAACCGGCGTCTCTACAACACCGAAACCTCGTCCTACATCACGCTCGACCATCTTGCTGCGATGACGCGTGAGGGGCGCGACTTCAAGGTCATCGACGCCAAGACCGAAGAAGATATCACGCATAACGTCCTCACCCAGATCATCATGGAAGAGGAAGCGCGGGGGCAGACGCTGCTGCCGGTGAACTTCCTGCGCCAGCTGATCGCGCTCTATGGCGATTCGATGCAGGCGGTGGTGCCCGGCTATCTCGAAGCGTCGATGGACAGCTTCCGCCGCAATCAGGCGCAGTTCAAGTCGGCGGTCGAGGGCGCGTTCGCCAATTCGCCCTTCGCGGAGATCGCCAAGCGCAACATGGCGATGTTCGAGGCCGCGGCCGAGGCGTTCAAGCCGGGTGCGCCCGGTGCAGCCGCAGCGGAAGCGCCCGAGAAGAGCAAGGACGACGAGATCGCCGCGCTGAAGGCGCAGCTCGCCTCGCTGCAAGACAAGATCGACAAGCTCGGCTGACCCTCATAGGCTCCCCGGAAACGAAACGGGGAGAGTTATGAAGACGTTGGCTGCTTTGACCGCGGCGATGCTGCTCGCGGGTGCCGCGCATGCGCAGAGCGCGCAGGTGGATCGCTATATCCATGCCGGAAAGCTGCTCGACCGCCCGGGCCAGACCCCGCGCGGGGCGAGCACGATCGCGGTGAAGGGCGGCAAGATCGCCGGCGTCTATGACGGCCATGTCATGCCGCTGGGCGAGGCGCCGGTGATCGACCTCAAGGATCGCACGGTGCTCCCCGGGCTGATCGACAGCCATGTCCATCTGAGTTCCGACCGCGCAGGGCAGGAGGGGCTGCTGGCGGGGTTCACCGAGAGCAAGCAGATGGGCGCGTATGAAGCGCTGTGGAACGCGCAGAAGACGCTGATGGCGGGCTTCACCACGGTGCGGAACCTGGGTGACGAGGGCGCGACGCTGGCGCTGCGCGATGCGATTGCGCGCGGCTGGGTGAGCGGCCCGCGCATCGTCGATGCGGGCATGGGCATCTCCACCACGTCCGGCCATGGCGATCACCGGCTCGGCATCGTCGAGGAACTGCACGAGGCAGCCGGCACGGCGAATCTGTGCGACGGCGCGGACGAGTGCCGCAAGGCGACGCGCCTGCAGATCGGCCGCGGCGCCGACGTGATCAAGATCGCCACCACCGGCGGCGTCAACAGCCGCATCGGCGCAGGCCTCGGCAAGCAGATGTTCGACGAGGAAGCCAAGGCGATCGTCGAGACCGCGCACCTCTATGGCCGCAAGGTCGCGGCGCATGCGCATGGCGCGGACGGGATCGCGGTGGCGCTGCGTGCCGGAGTCGATTCGATCGAGCACGGCACGCTGATCGACGACGAGAGCATCGCGCTGTTCAGGAAGACCGGCGCCTATTACGTGCCCACGCTGTCGACGGTGAACGGCTATCTCGAGCGGATCGCCAAGGATCCTGCCGCCTATCCGCCCGAGGTGCGTGCCAAGATCGACTGGCGCATCACCATCACCGGCAAGGCGCTGGAGCGGGCAGTGCCGGCAGGCGTCAAGATCGCCTTCGGCACCGACGCGGGCGTCTCCAAGCACGGCCGCAACGCCGACGAGTTCGAACTGCTGGTCAAGCACGGACTGACGCCGATGCAGGCGATCCAGGCGGCGACGGTCAACGCCGCCGACCTGCTTGGCCTGGCCAAGGAAGTCGGCAGCATCGAGCCGGGCAAGAGCGCGGACATCATCGCGGTGAGCGGCGATCCGCTGAGCGATGTGAAGCTGCTGAAGTCGGTCGGCTTCGTGATGCGCGCAGGGGTGGTGCACAAGGGGCCGTGAACGTCACGGCCCCTGCACGGGCCTAGCGCGGCTTGACGAACTTCAGCGTCATCCGGTCGCTCTCGCCGATCGCTTCGTACTTGGCGCGATCGACGTCCTTGAGCCGGTAGCTCGGCGGGAGCGTCCAGACGCCGTCGGCCCAGTCGGCGGTGTCCTTGGGGTTGGCGTTGATCTGGGATTCGCCGGCGAGGCGGAATCCGGCGTCTGCCGCGAGCTTCTTGATCGTCGAGGTCTTGATATAGCCGCTGGTGCGCTCACGCTCGGCATCGGCGCCCTCGGGCAGGCGGTGATCGACGATCCCGAGCGTGCCGCCGGGCTTGAGCATCGCGAAGATCTGTTTGAACGCGGCCGCGGAATAATCCTGCTTGTCGTCGCGCTGATAGCCCATCCGCCAGTTATGGACGTTGCGGAAGGTGAGCACGACGTCGGCGCTGTTGTCGGGCACCTTGACGTCGGCGGCGTCGAAGACGGGGAAATGGGCGGGCTTGATCTTGCCATAGAGATCTGGATTGGCCGCGATCATCCGCTTGGTTCCGCCCGACAGCTTCTCGAGCGAGGCGGCGTAGTAAGTGCCGCCGCCCTTGAAGACATAGGGCGCCAGGATTTCGGTGTACCAGCCGCCACCCGGCCATAGCTCGACCACCGTGTCGGTCGGCTTGACGCCGAAATAGGCCAGCGTTTCGGCGGGGTGACGATATTTGTCCCGCGCGGTGTTGGCCGGGGTGCGGGTCGGTGCGGCGACGGCGGCCTTCAAATCCTTGCTGACGGTCACCATCTGCGGCGCGCCGACCGCGGCTGCGCCGATGAGCGCGGTAGCGGTTATGGCAGTGAAACTCAGGACGTTGCGCATTGGGGGCTCCTCTCCGATATGACGTCGATTGGTGAAGCGGAGCGTGCGGCGATGCAAGGGCCGTTATGGATTGGCGTGGGGGCACTGGTCGCGGTAGCGGCGGGCAGCGGGCTGGCCGACTGGCGACGCGCCAAGCGGCGCAACCTCGACCGCGTCGGCTGGATGCCGTGGACGCTGATCCAGATCATGGCGGTGCTGGGCGCCGTCGTCACCGCAGCGCTTGCGATCAAGGGATAAGCCGGGCGCCTAGTAGAAGCGCGCGAGCGTCAAAGTCCGCTCGGTCCCGTCGCATAGCTGCAGCCGAACCGTCCGCCCCGGGGCGCCGGTGGACCAGCTTGCCAGCGGGCTGGCGGCATAGGCGGCAGGGATCGCCGACCCGTCGACCGCGCAGATTTCCGCGCCCGCCTGCCACTCCGCCTCCGCCGGGCTGCCGCGCATGACGTGAAGCACGCGCAGCCGGTCGCCACGCTGGCCGACCATCAATCCGCTGGTCGAGCGCGTCACCGGCCATTCGCTGCGCGCAGCCGGCGCGAGGATCATCCGGCCCGCGCCGGGATCGAGCAGAACGCGGTGCCGCCGCAGCAGCCCGCCACCCAGCCGCCCCGCAGCCCCCTTGCGCGCCGAAAAGCCGCTATCGGGCTCGATCCGCAATTCGACCTCGTTCGCGGGGAGCGCGGCGATGCGCAGCGCGGGAACGATGGTGACCTCGCTCTCGACCTGTCCGCCCAGTCCCCAGGCGATCGCGGTGGTGACCGCAGCGTTCGGCGGCTCGATCCCGCGCCAGGCGGAGCGGGTGAGGGTGATCATACTGCCGTCGCCGGTATCGACGATCATCGGGCGATGGCGCCGCCCGCCAAGGTCCAGTTCGCTCAGGTACAATCCGGCGGGGCCGGCAAGACGCAACGGCGCAGTGACGCCGCGAAACGGCATGCGTCCGGAGGGGAGCAGGCGAAAGCGCTGCGCATCATAGTCGATCTCGAGCGCATGGGCGGCGAGCAGGTCGGCGCCGACGAACAGATCGACCGGGGCGGCGCCAGTAACGCGCGGATCGGCGTCGATGATCGCGATGCGGCCGCCGGTGCGGACGAGACCGCCGACCTCGACCCGATCGACTGCGCCCCAGCTCAACGCGACGTGACCGCCGATCGCATCGGCCTGACCGGCCACCAGCGGCTTCATCCCGGCGGTGCGGGCAAAACGCGCCGAAACCGCGGTGTCGCTGACGCCGGTATCGAGGATCGCATCGACCCAGCGCCCGTTGAGCAGCGTGCGGAAGCGGATCTGGTTGCCCGGTGTGAGCTCGAACGGCACCCAACGTGCTTCGGTATCGGTGGAGAGGTGCAAGACCGGCGGGGCGGCCTGCACATCGGATGCGGGCGCCAGCAGCGCGAGCAGGGCGAAGGCGAAGGTCATGGCCGCACGGACATCCATGCATGCGAGGGTATCGCGGCCACGAACGCGCGCCAGCCGTTGCGGGCGTGGTTAATGTCCCGTTTGCAAACGCGTGACGACACGCGGGGTGCTAGAGGCACGCCTCGAGCAACGCGTGGTCGAAGCCGAACGAACGCGCCTTTTCGAGCGTGTAGGGACGCAGACCCATCGAACGGTATTCGCCGATGATCTTGCCGTCCGCGCTTTCGTCGAGATACTCGAACTTGAACAGCTCCTGCGTCACGATCACCGGGCCTTCCATGCCGATCACCTCGGTGATGTTGGTCACGCGGCGCGAGCCGTCGCGCAGGCGCTTCACCTGAACGATCAGGTCGACCGAATCCGCGATCTGGCGGCTGATCGCTTCCTTCGGGATCTTGATGTCGCCCATCATGACCATGTTCTCCATACGGCCGAGGCATTCGCGCGGGCTGTTGGAGTGGAGCGTACACATCGATCCGTCATGGCCGGTGTTCATCGCGGACAGGAGGTCGAAACACTCGCTGCCGCGAATTTCGCCGAGGATGATGCGGTCCGGGCGCATACGCAGCGCGTTCTTGACGAGATCGCGGATGGTGATTTCGCCCTGACCTTCAAGGTTCGGCGGGCGGGTTTCGAGCGGAAGCCAGTGCGGCTGCTGCAGGCGAAGTTCGGCCGCGTCCTCGATCGTCAGCACGCGTTCGCCCGGGTCGATCATCTTGGACAGGGCGTTGAGCATCGTCGTCTTGCCCGAGCCGGTGCCGCCCGAGATGACGATGTTGAAGCGGCACGCGCCCGCGATCTTGAGCGCGGTCGCCATCTTGGTCGACATCGAGCCGAACCCGGCCATCATGTCGAGCGTGATCGGCTTGTCCGAGAATTTACGGATCGAGATCGCGGTGCCCTTGAGCGACAGCGGCGGCACGATCACGTTGACGCGGGAGCCGTCCTTGAGGCGCGCGTCGGCAAGCGGGGTGGTCTGGTCGACGCGGCGGCCGACCGAGTTGCAGATGCGCTGTGCGATCTGGAACAGATGCTCCTCGTCGCGGAACTGGATGTTGGCGAGTTCGAGCTTGCCCTTGCGTTCGACAAAGGTCTGCTCGGGTCCATTGACCATGATGTCGCTGATCGCGCTGTCGGACAGCAGCTCTTCGAGCGGGCCAAGACCGAGCAACTCGTCGACCAGCACCTTTTCGAGCGCGAACTGCTCGCGGCGGTTGAGCGTGAGCTTCAGCTCGGCGAGCACTTCGCCGATGATCGGGCGGAATTCCTCGGCCAGCTCGTCCTTGTTGAGCGTGGCGGCGGCTTCGGGATCGACGCGCTCGAGCAGGCGGGGAAGCACCTGTTCCTTGATGCGATGGATCGAGGCCTCGAAGCCCTCGACTCGCGAGCTGCCGGCTTCGCCGCTGGCAGCCTGACGGTCGGCGAGACGCTGCATCGCGTCGGTGGTGGCTTGCGGAGTCGTGTCGGAGAAATCCGATTCACGGTTCGTGCCCGGAAGCGGCACGTCCTGAAGCGAGGGGAACTGGTCGCCGCCGAGCGGCTCCTGCGGGCGCGGCGGCGGGCCGCCGCCCTGCATCGGGCGCGCGACGCCGAAGGCCGGCCGGGCGGGCGTTGCCCCTGGTCCGCTGCGACGTCCGAATGCGCTCACGCTCTAATCCCCACTAGCTCCAACGCAGAGGGGATAGCGGGCAAGATTTTACAAGTTCCTAACCATCGGCGGCCGGGAGCGGTTTGCGGGCGGGAGCCGGCGCCATGAAAGTGCGGCGGAGGTTGCCCCCCGCCGCACCGGCATCTCAGTGT
>Ga0247823_10000295_pt1 | contig 43071 bp, 28 predicted proteins | sample 13C_PalmiticAcid_2_FD_192426 | JGI IMG/M metagenome (GOLD analysis project Ga0247823, IMG submission 192426) | Soil microbial communities from agricultural site in Penn Yan, New York, United States - 13C_PalmiticAcid_Day30 | ecosystem: Environmental > Terrestrial > Soil > Agricultural land... | reverse complement strand
GCGGTGCGATAGGGGCGCCGGTCGGCGGACAGCACGCGCGGATAGCCGAGCGCGCCGTCGTCGGCGAAGGTCGCACCGGCCAGATGCTCGTTGAGCACGAACGAGGCCATGGCCTCGAACATCGGGACTTCGATGCCTATCGCTTCTTCGCGGCCGTTGGCCCGCGCCACGAGCGCCGCCAGCACCGCATAGACGACGTGCAGCGCGGCGACCTTGTCGGCCAATATCGTCGGGATGAACTGCGGTTCGCCGCCCTGCTGCGCCGCCAGACCGGCGAGGCCGCTCGCCGCCTGGATGATGTCGTCGAACGCCGGTCGATCACGGTAGCGCCCGCGTTGGCCAAAGCCGATCGCGGCGCAATGAACGATGCGCGGATTGATCGCAGAAATGGCCTCGAACCCGAGCCCCAGCCGCTCGGCCGCCTCGGTTCGCATATTGTGCAGCATCACGTCGCTGGCGGCGATCAACCGGGCGAACGCTGCGCGGCCTTCGCTGCGCTTGAGATCGAGTGCGAGCATCCGCTTGTTGCGGTTGTTGTTCACGAACAGCGCGCCGTCGTTCGTCCCCTGCGGATGCGATTCACGCGCGACGTCGCCGCTCAGCGGCTCGACCTTGATGACGTCGGCCCCGAGGTCGGCGAGGATCTGGCCGGCAAGCGGCCCGAGCACGACCGCGCCGACCTCGAGCACGCGGACGCCCTGCAACAAGGGGATCATGGCGTAGGTACCCAAGCGCACGTTCCCGTCTTGATCGTCATGCTAGCCTCCGCTTTGGCCGTGCGGCCGGTCGAATGTGACGATTACGATAGCCAAGGCGCAGGGCGGCTCAATCTCATCGGAGATATGAATTGATGCGTTTCGGGTGCACGATCGAGCGCGGTCCCACAACGCCCCTCCACACGAAAGCTCCGGAGAAAATATGCGCCAGCGCCTGACCCTTCCGCAGCTCGAGGCGTTCCTCAAGCTGGAGGCGACCACCAGCTTTCGCGACGCCGCGCTCGAACTCGGCGTGTCTCAGCCGGCGTTCAGCCGGACGATCCAGCAGATCGAAACGCGCATCGGGGTGCGGCTGTTCGACCGCGATACGCGGCATGTCCGTCTCACGCCGGCCGGCGAGCGGCTGCGGCCGATCGCCGTACAACTGCTCAACGACTATGAGGCGTCCTTCTCGGATTTCGAGGCCTATGTCGACGGCCGCTCCGGCCGCGTCCGCATCGCGACGCTGCCCTCGGTCGCCGCGACGCTGCTGCCGGGTGCGGTGCGGCGCTTTTGCCAGACGCATCCCGGTGTAACCGTAGACATATGGGAAGACGTGGGAATTCCGGTGCATCGCGCGGTCGAGGAGGGCGACGCCGACATCGGCATCGCCCCGCCGCCGTCAAAGGCGCACAGCCTGGATTTCTGCCCTATATATCAGGACCGGCTGGTTCTCGCGTGCCGCAGCGATGACGAGCTGGCGTCGAGTGCGCGACACAACTGGACGGTATTTCGCGATCGGCCCTTCATCGCGTTGTCGACCGATACCGGCCTGCGCAGCCTGATCGACCGGGCCTTCGACGCCGCCGACATCCAGGTCGACCCGCTCTTCAACTGCAAGCATCCCTCGACGGCGGCGGCGCTCGTTGCCGCGTCGCTCGGCATCAGCGTGCTGACCCGGCTGACGGTCGAGCAGGTGAGCGACCCGAACCTCTGCTGGCGGCCGCTCGACACCCCCGAGGCGTCGCGTCCGATCGGGCTGGTTACCTGTCATGCCCGGTCGCTGATGACCCCCGCGCGCGATTTCATGCGTGAACTCCGGACCGAAGCCCGGATGTGGGGCCGGGGCGAGCGTGGTTCCGCGGATTAAGAATAATGACGCAATTGTCATTGTCGCTCTGATCCAACTCGGACTGTACCGCAGCGTGGGCGGTCGGCTATGGCGCGGACGATGACGGGCCTGCCGATCCTCTACAGCTTCCGCCGCTGCCCCTACGCGATGCGCGCGCGCATCGCGCTTTTGGCGAGCGGCGTTTCGTATGAGCATCGCGAGGTGTTGCTGCGCGACAAGCCTGCCGCGATGCTGGCGGCGTCCCCAAAGGGTACGGTGCCGGTTCTCGTGCTCGCCGACGGAAGCGTGATCGACGAAAGCATCGATATTATGCGCTGGGCGCTTGGACAAAGCGACCCCGAGAACTGGATGGCGCGCGCCGACGCGGCGCTGGTTGCGAACTACGACGGTGCGTTCAAACATCACCTCGACCGCTATAAATATTGGGGGCGCCACGGCGTTGATCCAGTGGAGCATCGCGCGGCAGGACTGGCGATGCTGGTCGAGCTGGACGCGCGGATTGCCGATCAGGCGTATCTTGGAGGCGCGACGCCGGGATTCAGCGACGTCGCTATCTTTCCGTTCGTGCGCCAGTTCGCGGGCGTCGATCCACCCTGGTTCGAAGCCCATGCACCGCACCGGGTGCGCGAATGGCTCGGGGCGCTGATCGCGTCAGAGCTGTTCGAGCGGGCGATGATGCGGTTGGCACCTTGGGCGCCAAGCGGCGACTGAAATACATCTCGTGATCGGCTGAGCCTGCCGATCAGATCAGGGACTTTAACCGGTCGATCCCCGTTGCCTGCCGGATGATCCGGGCTGCGAGCGCATTGCCGTTCGCGGCGTTGGTGAAGACGACGATCGCCCGCCCGCTTCGGGCATCGCCGACGCCCATGGTTTTGAAAATCCCGTAATTGCTGCCGCTGTGCTGGAATAACAGGCCCTCCGGGGATTGCTCGAGTTCCCAACCCAGCCCTCGCGAAATGTCGCGCCCGCGTACGTCGAGCCGTGGGTTGAGCATCGCCTGCCGGGCCGCATCGCTGATCTCCCACGCCGCCCGCTCTGGCCGATCCATCATCAGCGCCATGAACTTTGCATAGTCGGACGCGGTCATCAGTAGTCCGCCCGCCGAATTGACGAGGAGGTCGTGGGTCGACGGCGGCGTCTCTGGATCGGTCTCGTGCATCGCGGCGATTGAATCTTCATAGGTCCACCCCGCGATCGGCTTGCGCCATTTCGCCGCGACGGGCAGCAGCCGGTTGCCCAGCTCGCGCGTCGGCTGGGCGGGAAGCGTCTGCTCGCCTTCCGGGGGTTCGGAGTGGCCGTAAACCGCCAACCCTGCGATCTCCTCGTCCCAGCCGAAGCTGCTGCTGGGCATGCCGGCGGGGTCGAACAGCTTTGCCCGCATCACGCTGCCGAGACCCATTCCCATGATCGTCTCGACGACCAGCTGGAGCCAGATGAAGGCTTCGCCCGAATAGCTGTAGCGCGATCCCGGCGCGCTACTCGTGACGAGCGGTTCGGAAGCCCAGTTGGGCAGGCCGCTCGAATGCTCCAGCACGTGCCGGGCGGTGATGCGCTCGAGATTCGGGTCGCTGCCCAAGTTCACCGGCCGGCGATACTGGACAAGCGGCTTGTCGAGGTCGAGGCGCTTTTCGTCGGCCAGCCGCATTACGACATAAGCGAAGACCGGCTTGGTCATCGACGCGGCTTCGAACAATGTGTCGTCGCGCACCGGGTCGCGCGTGAGAATATTCTTGACCCCGAAGCTCCCGCTCCAGGCGAGTTTCCCGCGGTCCACGACCGCGATGGCGGCGCCGGGCACCCCGGCGATGCGCATCAGGCGCGGAAGGTCGCGAACCAGTTCCCCGGACGGGATCCAGGTGGTGCTGTCGTCCACGCGCTGGCCGGCGCGGGCGCGGGTGGATGCCGAGCTGCCAACGATCAGCGCCGAAGATCCGACCAATAAGGCCCGCCGCGAGAATATCGTCATTGGCTTCCCCCTCGCGTCGATCATTCGCTGGGCCCGAAATCGGGCGCAAGGAGAAATATTACCGGCAGGATTCGAAATAGGCCTGCACTTCGTTCCGGAATTCCTGCGTCAGGCGTGAGGGGCGCGACACATTCGACACTGCGAAAGCATATTCGTGCATGATCGGCGGCGCGAACGGCCGGGTCACCAACGACGCATGGAGATAGGGCTTCACCAGAAGTTCGTTCAAGATCGCCATCCCGTTTCCGCGCGCAGCGAGCGCGCAGGCCGACCCATGCGTATGCGTCTCGATCGCGACCGAGGGCCGCAGCCCGAAGGCGGCGAACGCGGTGTCGACCTGCGTCCGCCAATGACGCCCTGCGCCGAGCAGGATCAGCGGATGCTGCCCGATGTCGGCGGGCGTGATCGTATCGAGCCCGGCCAGCGGATGGTCCTGCCGCATCACGCACACCGACCCGCTCGAGACAATCTGCTCGATTGCGAGATCGCTCTCATCGGTCGGCAGCTTGACGAAGCCGCAGTCGACATAGCGCATCGCGATCATCGTCCGCGCGGTCTCGACGCTGCGCGAATCGATGCTGAACTCGACCCCCGGCAAACGTTCGCGAAAGCGCGAGACGATCTCGGGCAACACGCCCTCGGCAAAGCTCGGGGGCGCGACGATCCGCACCGTCCCCGCCGAATAACCGGCGATGTCGCGGACAAGGCTGTTGAAGCGATCGAGGCTGGCCAAGGTCAGCTCGACCTCCTGGATCAACTTGGTGCCGTCGGCGGTGGGGACCAGCTTGCCGCGATCGCGGTAAAAGAGGTCGAAGCCGACCTGCGTTTCGAGCTGCGCGATCAGGCGGCTGACCGCGGGCTGCGAGAGCGACAATTGCTTGCCCGCCGCGGTCGCCGATCCCGTGCGCATGATCTCGGCAAAGACGCGGAGCGCGCGAAAGCTGACGTCCTTGTCGGGTTCGACGCCGGCGGGCGCGAGCGGCTTGCGCACCGTCAATCGCGCTCGATCGGAACGACCGGCAGCAGGATATGCGATGCGCGATCGCCGCCGATATGAATGCTGGTCTCCGCTATTACGGGCGCAAGACCCTCGATCCGCCAGTCGGTGTTCGGATTGATGTCGAAATGCGGGAAATTGCTGCCGGCGATTTCGACGCGGATGCGGTGCCCCATCGCGAAGCGATTGCTCATCGGGAATGACGCGATCTGCACGCGATAGACCTTTCCGGCTTCCATGACCTCGGGTTCCTCGAACGAATGACGGAACCGAATTCTGAGCAGCCCGTGCGCGATGTTGAGCGCATAGCCGTCCGGATAGTCGGCGCTGGCCGGATAGATATCAACGATTTTGATCATGACGTCGGTATCGGCGGCGGTCGAGCTGACGAACAGATCGGCGACCGCCTGACCCGTAAGCTCGACATCGGCATCGAGCGGGGGCGTTTCAAAGATCAGCACATCGGGCCGATCGGCGAGCGCGCGCCCGGGATCGCGCGAGGCGAAGAAATCGGGACCCTCGCGCTGGTCGAACCCGCCGGCCTCCATCACCGGTGCGCCCGACGCGATCGCGCCGCCGATCGTCGGCACCGGATGATGCGGATCGTGGATGAAGCTTTTGGTTGCCGCATCGACGGCCACCTCTTCGCCAAGGCTGCCGTCGGGTTGCAGGTGGAAGGGCGTCATCTGCATCGCCGGAAGCGGCCAGTTCGCGGCGCTGCGCCACGCGCCGCCATGATCGAGCCGCCCGCTCGGCAGCCGCCGTCCCGAGCCGCCGCCCATGGTGAAAAGATAGACGGGGTCGGGCAGCGGATCGGGGCCGACGCCTTTCAGATGATGGTCGAACCAGCGCTGCCGAAGCGCGATATAGTCGCCGAACAGGTGATCGAGCGTCGATTGCGGTCCGAAATCGGCATCGCCCGAATATGTCAGCGAGCGCTTGCCGTGCGTCCATGGCCCCATGATGAGCTTTACCGGGCCCTGCTTGCGCGCTGAAAGGCCGGTAAAATTCTCGATCGCGGTCAGCGAATAGGGATCGTACCAGCTCGACATATGCACCATCGGCACGTCGGCGAAACCGTCGTACCAGCCGCGCGCATAGAGGCCGCGCTGTTTCCAGAAATCGGTGAAGCGGTCTTCGCGCCATTGTTCGAGGATAAAATCCTCATATTCGGGCGCCGCGCTGATCGGCGAGTGCCCGGCGCGCCATTTTTCGACCCCGATCCATTCGCGGATATCGGCCGCCTCGAGCGCCGCGCGGCGCTCGGGATCGGCGAGTGTTTCGGGCGCGAGCAACGCATGTTTGAGCGCCCAGGTGAGCTGTTTGAGCTCATAGGCGCCGCCCTGGCGGATGCCGCTGTGATAGGCGCTCGAAAAGCCGCCCGAGTCGAGGAACATCGCCGCGAGGCCGGGCGGGGCGAGCGTCGCGAGCGCCGCCTGGACATGCGCGCCATAGGAGAGGCCGAGCGTGCCGATGCGGCCGCTGCACCATGGTTGTTCCATGATCCAGGCGATGGTGTCGGCGCCGTCCTCGGCTTCCGACATATATTTGCGGAACACGCCTTCGGAGCCGTAGCGGCCGCGGCAATCCTGCAGGACAAAGGCATATCCGTGCGCGGCAAAGATGCGGGCGATCTCGGGCTTCGAGAGCGGCGTCTGGTCGGCGATCGAGAAATCGGCGTGGTTGGTGCCCTGCTTGTCATAGGGCGTGCGTTCGAGCAGCACCGGCAGCGCGGCGCCATCGGCGGGAAGATAGATGTCGGTGGCCAGATGCACGCCGTCGCGCATCGGGACCATCGCGTTGCGGATAACCCTTATATCCATCGTTTCGATCATCGCGCCGGCATCGCATAGGTCGCGGGCGCGCTCGGCCCGACGGGGAGTTCGAAGCCCGTCCACAGGCCGACGAGGCACAGTCCTGTCAGCCCGATCGCGATCGAGAAGGGCAGCATCAGCGCGATCAGCGATCCGACGCCAAAGTCGTGGCGCCAGCGCTGCGCGAGCACGAGGACGAGCACGAAATTCGACGCGACGGGCGTCACGATGTTGAAGATGGAGTCGCCCATCCGGTAGGCCGCGGTCGTCATCTCGGGCGACACGCCGAGCAGCATCAGCATCGGTACGACGATCGGCGCCATCGCACTCCACTTCGCCGAAGCCGACCCGATGACGAGGTCGAAGACCGACGACATCAGCAACAGCAGGATCAGCATCACCGGCGTCGCAAGCTGCTGCGCGCGCAGCCAGTCGGCGCCGTTGATTGCCATCACCGGCCCCAGGTTCGACCAGGCGAACATCGCGATGAAATGCGCGGCGAAGAAGGAGATGACGAGGAAGGGCGTCATCGTCGCGAGCCCCTCGGTCATCATCTTCACGACATCGCGGTGCGATCCGATCGTGCCGACCGCCGCGCCATAGACCCAGCCGCAGACGAGGAAGAGCAGCATGAAACCCGCGACGAGCGAGGCGTAGAAGGGCTCGAGCCGCGCCGGCCCGGCAGCGGCGCTATCGACGAGCGGCGTATAGCCCGGCCACAGCGTGAAGGCGGCAAAGAGGGCGGCGATCGTGAGTGCAGCGAGCCCCGCGCGGCGAAGGCCCTTGCGCTGGGCGGCGGGATCGGCCCGATCCTCGATCTCGCCCTCGGGCGGCGAGCCGGTCCACGCGCCGAGGCGCGGCTCGACGATGCGGTCGTTCACGAACCAGGTGACCGGGATCAGGATCAGCCCGAGCGCGGCGGTGAAATACCAGTTGCCGAGCGGGTTGAGCATATGATCGGGGACGAGCAGGGCGGTGGCCGATTTGGTGATGCCGAGCATGAGCACATCGAACTGGCCGGGCAGCAGATTGGCGGCGAAGGCGCCCGAGATACCCGCATAGGCGATCGCGATCCCCGACAGCGGATGCCGACCGGCGGCGGCGAAGATGATTGCCGACAGGGGGATCAGCACGACATAGGCGGCGTCGGCCGCCTGATGCGACAGCAGCCCGATCAGGAAGATCGCGGGGCTGAGGAAACGGTTCGGGACGCCGCGCATCGCGCGGTTCATCAGCGCGGTGAACAGCCCCGATCGCTCGGCGACCGCGGCACCGAGCATCACGACGAGGATCAGCCCCAGTGGGGGAAAATTCGCCATCGTATCGGGCATCTCGGTCAGCAGCTTGCCGACATTTTCGGCCGAGAGCAGGCTTTTCGCGGTCAGCGTCTCGCCGCTGACCGGATTGACCGCGCCCCACCCGAGCAGCGCTGCCACGACCGATGCTGCGACAAGCAGCGCGATCAGGGCGAGGAAGATGAACACCGGGTCGGGCAGGGCATTGCCCAAGCGTTCGACCCGGTCGAGCCATTTCTGCGTCTTGCCTGACATGGTCGCGCCGCCCCGCATCGCCGAGGCCGCGCCGCCGGCGCGGCCGATCCCGCTCACATCTTTACCGAGAAGCTGGCGTAGAGGAAGCGGCCGCGCGCGTCATAGGTATAGATGTCATAGTTGATCGGCGCATTGGCGTAGGAAGCCGGCGGAGCCTTGTCGAATAGATTGTTGACCCCGAGGCTGAATCGCGCCGCATCGTCGTCGATGCTGAAGCCGATTTCGAGGTCGGTGTAGATGATCGACCGGGTGCGGTCGTTCTTCACCGCATTCACGACGTCGGTGGTCGGGCCGATGTAGCGCGCGCGCAGCGTCGCATCGACAGCATCGCCGGTCCAGCCAAGCGACGCCTGGCCCTTCCAGCGCGGGTAGGTCGCGCGCGGCGTGTCGCCCTTGCCGGCCCGTTCGTCGACGATCGGATCGCCGCCTGCCGGGTTCGGCGCGGTCGTCTTGAACGAGTGGAGATAGGAGGTGTCGACGACCGCCGAGATGCGGCCGATGTCGGTGTTGAAGTCATAACGCAGCGTCGCATCGACGCCGTCGGTGGTGATCGAGTTGAGGTTCTGCGCGCCCTGCAGCAGTTCGAGGATCGCGCCGGTGCCCGCGTCGCGGCTGACGAGGTCACAGAACACGCCGCCGCGCACCGCGCAAAGCTGCATGATCTGGGTCGGCGTCTGTGCCGCGATCGCGTTCTTGATCTTGATCTTGTAATAATCGACCGTCAGCGACAGCCCGCGGATCCCGCTCGGCGAAATGGCGACGCCGGCGCTGAACGTGTCGGCGGTCTCGGGCTTCAGGCCGGCATTGCCGCTGATCACGCCGGGGATCAGGCCGTTGAGGTTGAAATTGGCCTGGTTGTAGCCCGCGGGCACGCCCGCGCAGCCCGGCAGCCCCGAATTGGCGGCCGCACCGCCGTTGCACGGATCGACCCCCTGGAAGCTCGTCTGGCGCGCGCCCTGATAAAGTTCGAGGATCGAGGGTGCGCGGAAGCCCTGCGAATAGGTGCCGCGGAACAATATGTCCTCGATCGGGCGATAGCCGATCCCGGCTTTCAGCGTCACCTTGTTGCCGACGGTCGAATAGTCCGAATAGCGGCCCGCGAGGCTGAGCTCGAGGCTCTTGGCGAACGGCTGGTCGCGGAAGATCGGGACGTTGAGCTCGGCATAGGCTTCGTGGAGATCATAGCTGCCGACCGTGGGCGTGCGCGTTTGCCCCGTGGTCTTGGTATAGAGCGCCGGATTGAGATAGATCGGCGGCGCGTTCACGACCGGATCGGGCGCGTCGAAGCCGCGGTTCTGGCGATATTCGTACCCGACCGCGAGCGCGACCGGTCCCGCGGGCAGGTCGAACAGATTTCCGGTTACGTTGAACGCGGCGTTGTAGAGTTCGGTGCGGTTATATTCACGCGTCGTGAAGCGGATATAGGCTGCCTGCGCCTCGGTCATCGGTGCGAACAGGTTGATCGGCACGCAGCCCGCGGTCGCAGCGCAGGTCGCGGGCGACCCGAGGCCGAGGAACAGATTGTCGTAGTTGATGCCGTTTTCGGCGACCGTATCGATGCTGTTTTTCGAATAGGAACCAAAGACGTCCCAGCGCCATTCGCCGCCGCCGATCATGAAGCTGCCGTCGACGCCGACCGAGAAGCGGATCGTCTCGACATCCTGGATATTGTTCCGGTTGCCGACGTCGCCCATCACCTTTCGAATGCGCCACGCGCTGTTTGCCGCGAAGCCGAGCGCGTTCGCCGCCGGCACGCCGTTCGCGGTACCGAACGGGTTGAACGCCTGGTTGTTCGGGATAGCGAAACCGCGCACGGTGCCCGCGCTGCCACCGATGTCGAGCAGGACGGGTGAAAAGAGCTGGTTCGACTTGCGCCGGTTATAGACGCCTTCGATCTTGATCGTCGCGTCGTCGGTCAGCTCGTAATCGAAGCGGCCATAAAAGCCGTAACGCTCCGACGGGCCGGCCGAATAAATGCCCTGCGCCTGCGTATTATAGAAATCGCCCGGCAGCGCGCCGACGTGAAAAGCGTTGTCGGCGCTATTGCCCGTGCCGATCGTCGCGCCATTGTTGAGTATGATCGGGTTGGTCGAATTGGCGAAGCCCGCCGGCGTGCCGAAATAGGCATTGTTCGCAAGGCCGGGCAGGATGAACAGCCCGTTGGGATTGGTGCCGACCGTCGTTTGCGGAACGAGCGTCAATGTCGTCAGCTTTCGCGCGTCGGTGCGGATGGGGCGCGATTTGAAATAGCTCCCCGACAGGATGACCGAGGCGCGGTCCCATGTCTTGCCGACCGTCAGCTTGCCTCCGAGTTCGGCGCCGTCGTCATGGCTGGTGATCCCGGCGCGCACCGATCCGCGCAGCCCGTCGAAGGGCTGCACCGTCTTGATGTTGACGACGCCGGCGATCGCGTCGGCGCCATAGATGGCCGAGGCGCCGTCCTTCAGGATCTCGATGCCGTCGATCATCCCCTGCGGCAGCGTGTTGAGATCGACGAAATCGCGGAAGCCGCGCTGGCCGACACCGTCGACCCAGCGATGGCCGTCGACGAGTACGAGAACGCGGTTGCCGCTGCCTTCGCCGCCGCCAAGATAGCGCAGGTTGATCGAGCTGGCGCCGTACGACGTGCCCTGCGTGCCGTTCGAGTTGAGGCTGACACCCGCCGAGGGAAGCTTCTGGAGCAGGTCGCCGATCGAGGAGGTGCCCGACTTGGTGATATCCTCCGACGTGACGGTCAGGATCGGGCCGACCGAATCCGCATCCTTGCGCCCGATGCGCGAGCCGGTGACGATGATGTCGCCGCCGCTGCCCGCATCCGAGGCCGTTTCGTCCTCCGCATCCTGAGCCTGCGCCAGCGAAGGCCAGGCGAGCGCGCCGAGGCTGATGCCGGCCGCGGCGGCAAGCCTTGCGAGCTGGACACGCCGGGCGAAACGAGCGGATGCGATGGTCATATTGTCCCCCAAATTTGTGATTCGCGTATCGGCTTAGGGCGAAGTGCCGCGGCGAAAAATATTATGACAGCTCCACATGCATCCATAACGAAAGTGCATGACGTTGCCCTACATCCTCCACTCTTTGTATGGGACAGGAAATAGGGAGGGGATGATGACGCCAACCTGCTCGATTGCACCCACGCGCCGACATCTGCTGGGCGCCGGAATTTCGGTCGCTTTTCTGCCGGTCGTGGTGGCCGCCGGAAAGCGTCCGCTGCGGATCAGCCTGCTCGGGCAATCGCTGATCAAAACCGACCTGCGCGCCATCGGCTGGGATGCGCTGGCCGAGTTCCAGCGACTGCTGAAAGGGCGCGATGTCGTGTTCACCGACCTCGAGACGGTGATCGCTGGACCGTTGGCGGGCCAGTCGACGCGGCCGGCGAACAGCGAGGTGCTGCACGTCGGCGACCCGTCGGTCATCGATTGCCTTCAGGCGATCGGCGTCAACATCGTCGCCACTTCAAACAACCATGCGTGGGATCTCGACACCGGCGGCATATTGTCGACGATCGATGCGCTTCGCGCGCGCCGGCTCGCCTTTGCGGGAACGGGGCGCGACCTGGCCGCCGCGAGCGCGCCCGGGTTTATCAAGGGCCGCGCGACCGTCGCGCTGGTCGCTGCCGCGGCGGGGGCGATCCGTGAGGGTGCGTCGGCGACCGAGACGCGGCCGGGCGTCAACGAATTGCGGCGAGGGGGCGATGGCGCGTTGCTGCCGGTCGATGTCGAGCGCTATCTGGCCGCGATCCGCCTCGCCGCGGGAAGCGGCGCGACCGTCATCGCCTATCTCCACAGCCATTATTGGGAGCCTCGAAAATCCGACACGCCGGGCTGGCAGCGCGACCTCGCGCGGCAGGCGATCGACGCCGGCGCGAGCACCTTCGTCGCCCACGGCGTTCCCGAGCTTCAGGGGATCGAATATTATCGCGGCGCACCGCTGTTCCACGGACTGTCGTCCTTCATCTTTCAGTCCGAAAAAGCCGACGATGCTTATGGTCCTGAAGCGTGGCAGTCGGCGATCGCCGAACTGGACATCGTCGACGGCAAGATCGTCGACACCCGTCTGATCCCCGTCCAGCTCGATGCCCGCGGGATCGAACATAAGGGGCGGCGCGTCAGAGGCAGCCCCCGGCTCGCGACCGGTTCCTCGGTCGACGCGGTCCTTCAGCGTTTAGCACGCCTCAATACAGAATTGGGGGCGTCCGTCCGTTTCGAAGCCGCAAAGCCGACGCGCGGAGGCGGCACGTCGGTGCGCGTTTCGCCGGATTCGCCGCAAAGCTGAAAGTCGAACATCGGACCGTGAACGTAAAAGCTGCGACTTGGCATCGGGCCGCGCCGCGGCAAGGCGGCGTCTGACTTATTCAAAAGCCGTTTCGATCACTAATGACATAGAAATTTGGGAGCTTAATTGCTCGGCATGTTCGGGTTTGGCCGGGATTTGCATCCTCTTGGAGATATTTGGCGATTTGGTGACTTGAGTGCGGGATTGGAGCGGCTAAGAAGGGCGCGTGAATAACGGGGGGTCATCAAACTGTGCCTTTCTAAAGGCTTGTGACGATCGCTTGGTTCGTCTTGCAACGCTCGCCGCGCGGTACGTTTTCGATGACGAGCGACGGACGAAGGGAGACGCCGATGCGTAAGGAAGCGTTCCGCGCCTGGCTGGCTGCCGATCATTCGCTAAAGGCAACGACCAACCGCGTCTCGCGCGCCGGGCGGGTCGAGCGTGGGCTGTCGGCGCTGCGGCTTCGCTATGCCGATCTGGACGACGCCTATGACGCTGACGGGCTCGCCTCGGTGCTGGAGGCGTTACGCGACTGCGCCGCCGCCGCCCGCGCGGGCCACCGTCCGCCCGAACCGCTGGTCCGAAATTCGGCGCAGCCCGAGAAACAGATTCTGAGTCTGATGAATGCGGTCCAGAATTATCGCCGCTTCCGCGAAGAAGGGACCGCCCCTCGCGACGAGGGCCGCTGGCCGGCGCTGGAGGCGATGCGCCGCGCCTTCCTGAGCCGGGCCCCCGACTTCGTCGATTTTATGCAGGACGATGGCATCTACTGGGAGATGGAGCGGCAATATAAGGACGCGATGCTCCAGAAGGCGTGGTCGATCCTGCGGTCGGACGCCGATGAAACGGGCGCCGGTCATGCCATCATTGATGTGCTGATGCCACAAGACGGTCCGCCCTTGCGCTGGCAGACGATCGATACGCTCCACAAAGGCACGCCCGAGTTGGTGCCGCAATTCTATGCGGCCATCGGGCGTCTGGCGCGCTCGCGCGCGCCGGTGGCCGAGGCGATCATGCGCGCGGCCGGGGAGCTGGAGGGTTTGCGCACCCGGGGCGCCAGCCGTCTGTCGCCGGGAGAAATCCTGTCGATCGCGTTCAACGTCGCGGCAGTGACGCGGCCCGATCAGGCGGCCTTCTTCAAGATTCGCAAGGCGCGCGCGCTGATCGAACAGCTCGGAGGGCGCCCCCTGTTTGCGAGCAAAGAGGTTCAGCGTCAGGACGTGGCGGAATGGCTCGACCTGTTGAAGCGCATCTTCGCCGTGATGCGCGACGAGTGGCACTGGAAACCGCGCGACCTAATCGATGTGCAGAGTTTTGCCTGGGCGGTGCTCGACGATAAATGGAATGCGTTCGACGATGAGGACGAGGTGGAGGATCCGGTGGAGCCTGACGAAGAGACAGTGGAGACCGTTGCCGGCGCCGACGGCCCCTATTGGTTCGTGGGCGCGTCTTTCGGGCGCACCAGCGACCAGTTCGACCGCTTTATCCGCGACGGCATTTGGGAAATCGACGAGCCGGGCCCACGCCAGCGCGAACAGGTGCTGTCGATGCAGCCGGGGCAGCGGATCGCGATCAAGTCGACCTTTGTCCGGCGCCAGAATCTGCCATTCGACAATGCGGGCCGCCCCGTCTCGGTGCTGGGAATCAAGGCGATCGGGACGATCACCGCCAACCCCGGCAACGGGACGCGCGTGTCGGTCGACTGGCAGCCGGGCTATGCCGCGCGCGAATGGTATCATTACACCTATCAACCGACGATCTGGGAGGTTTATCCCGACAAGGAGATGGCGCGGCGGCTGATCGCCTTTGCCTTCGACGGCGCCGATCAGGACTATGACTGGTTCATGGCGAACCTGTCGAACTGGCGCGACCTGGTTCGCGCGGACGCGCCGGAGACGGCGCTGCCCGACCGGCGGCGGCGCGATCCGCAGAATCTGATCCTCTATGGCCCGCCCGGCACCGGCAAGACCTATGCGACGATCGCCGAAGCGGTCCGCCTGTGCCTGGGGCTCGATGAAGCCGATCCGTTGCTGACCGATGAAGCGCGACGCCCCGATCTTCGCGCCGAATATGAACGGCTCCGCGCGCTCGGCCAGATCGCTTTCGTAACCTTTCACCAGAATTATGCCTATGAGGACTTCATCGAAGGCCGCGAGCCGAAGGCGCTGCCTGGGGGAACGGGTTTCGAGCTTGCGCCGCGCAGCGGCCTGTTCGTCCAGCTCGCGCAGCTGGCGTCGGACAGCGATGAAGAGCATGTCCTGATCGTCGACGAGATCAACCGGGCGAATATCTCGAAGGTGTTCGGCGAACTGATCACGCTGATCGAACGCGACAAGCGCAAGGGCATGGCGAACGCCGTGACGCTGCGCCTTCCTTACAGCCAGGAAGATTTTTCGGTTCCCGCGAACCTCCACATCGTCGGCACGATGAACACCGCCGATCGATCGATCGCCTTGCTCGACACCGCGCTGCGGCGGCGCTTCACCTTCCGCGAACTGGCGCCCGATGCCGGGACGCTGCCTGAAAAGGTCGGCGACGTTCCGCTCCGCCGGGTGCTCGAGGTAATCAACGATCGCATCGAGTATCTGATCGATCGTGAGCATCGCATCGGCCATGCGTTTTTCCTCGGCGACGGTGGGCGCGACCGCACAGCGATCGACGCGACGATGCAGGGCAAGGTCATTCCGCTGCTCCAGGAATATTTCTTTGAGGACTGGTCGCGCGTGGCCGCGGTGCTCGGCGAACGGCTTGGCAAGGGCGGCGCTTTCCTTGACTGCCGCAAGCTGCGCGATCCGACCGGGGGCGGGGGTGAAGACCGAGAAAGCTGGAGCGTGCGGACCAGCTTCGCATCCGATGCCTATGACCGGTTGATCGGCAAGGGTCCGGTCGCCACCGATACCCCGCCAGACGAGGCGGGCGAATGACACATCGCACGGTCCACGAGTGGGGCCGTGTCGCGGTGGGTGACGATGGCTTCACGCGCAGCCAGGCCGATGCCCTGCTCGCCGCTGCGCGGGCGCATCCCTTCGGCGGCGCCGATGGCACCGACATATTGTGCGATCACCACCGCCACCTGCGCGCGCGCCAGATGGTCGGGGTCGTTGCGGCGCGCGGCGCCAGCCTGGAAATCCTGCCGAAGGTCGACCCCGCTGCTCCCGACGACGACGCCGCGACCGTTCGCGGCCGGTTGATGCATATGCTCAATGTGGCGCTGGGCCTGAACATCTCGACGGGCGAGGTGGCCGCCATGGCGCACCGCTCTGAAAGCCTGCTCGAACTCTTCATCACGCTTTTCGCCGATCGGCTGCTGGCCGAAGTGCGTCGCGGGCTGCCGCGGCAATATCAACGTTTCGACGAAGATTTGCGCGCGCTGCGCGGGCGACTGGACCCCATACGGCAATTCACGGTCCATGCGGTGTGCCCCGACCGCCTGGCATGCCGGTTCGATGCGCTGGCCGTCGACACACCGCTGATGCAGATCATGAAGGCCGGCGTCCTCTTCGCGGCCCGGTACGCCCGGTCGATGGCGACGCAGCGAAAGCTCGCCGAACTGCGCTTTCTGCTCGACAATGTCCGCACAATTCGCCCTGAAACGCTCCCCTGGAAGCAGGTGCGAATCGACCGGACGAACCAGCGGTGGCGTTCGCTGCTGGAGCTGGCGCGGCTGCTCCTCGGGCGGCGGTGGCAGCAAACGCATGCGGCAAGTCATGAACCCGAAGGCACATCGCTGCTCTTTGCGATGAACGATTTGTTCGAAGCCTATGTGGCGGCCCAGCTCCGCCGTGCGCTTGCCGATAGCGGGCTGGACATCGTCACACAGGGCCGCCTGCGCTATTGCCTTGGACCGTGGCGCGAAGAGCATGATACAGTCGGCAGCAGCTTCGCCACGCGACCCGACATAATGGTGCGGAGCGGTGACGACGTGAAAATCATCATCGACACCAAATGGAAGAATCTCTCGAAAGGTGTGAGCCAGGCTGACGTCTATCAAATGATGGCTTATGCGCGCCTGTATCGCTGCCCCCGCCTTATCCTTCTTTATCCCGCCGTCCCTGGCGCAGATCGCAGGGAATTGGAAATACATGGCCTGTCCGGCGGCCGCGAGCGGTTGGAGATTGCGACTTTGGCCGTAGAAGAAGGGGACGCGGAGTTGCGAGAAAAGCTGCGCGTGCTGACATTCCCGCGCGCCAGATCAAACTAAACCGAAAAATGAGCAAGGCTGGAGCGCCTTGGCCCAATTGGGTGCGCGTGAAGCGGAAATGGTCCCCGCTACGGGGCATGCGAGCGTTTCGGTGCACAAAGTGGGGCGCATTTTGCCGAGGTGGCCGTTTTAGATAGGAAACGGAACGGGAGGAGCGGGGTGGCAGCGGAATCTGTCTCCGAACTGGAACGGCTAACCCGGAAATTCCGGCCGCCGCTGATCGCCTTTTTTTCGCGTCGGGTCGCGAGTCTGGCTGAGGCCGAGGACATGACCCAGGAGGTTTTTGTAAGGCTGATGCGGACGCAAGCGAACATCGAGGAAACGAGTGCCGCATATATTTTCCGGATTGCGGCGAATCTCGTGACGGACCGCGCCCGGCACGACCTAGTGCGTCGGCATTTCTCCGACGCTGTGCGTAGCGAAGGCGGCGCCGGCATCGACCCGCTCGATCCGTTCCGGATCGCCTCGGCGCGGGAGAGTATTTCGGTCCTCTGGGCCGCGATCCAGGCGCTGCCCGAACCCACGCAGCAGATATTCATTCTGTACCGCGTCGAGGATATTCCCAAGCAGACGATCGCCGACAATTTCGGATTTCACCTGCGAACGGTCGACAAGCATATCTCGCGCGCGCTCGTTTTTATCACCCGCCGGATGAGGCTGCAGCCATGATCCCGCAGAACGACAACGACGGCTTCGTCGATCAGGAGGAGCGGGCGGCCGCCTGGTGCCTGCGGATTGCCGAGCGGCCGCTCACGCCCGCGGAGCAGGCCGATTTTGACGAATGGCTCGCCGCCGACGAACGCCACGCCCAATGTTTCGAACAGATGGTGGCGGTATGGCAGTGCACCGACGCGATCGCAGAACTTCCGGGCTTCCTCTCGCTCCGCGCCAAGGCGCTGATGATGATGGAAAATGCCCGGAATCACGATGAGCAGCCTTGGCGCAGCCTGACCCGCCGTCACGCCTTCGCGGCGTTGACCGCGTTCACGCTGACGGCGGGCGGCGGCGCCTGGTACTGGGCACAAAGTCCCGACGTTTATGCCACCGCGGTTGGCGAACGGCGGACCGTCCGGCTCGACGACGGATCCAGCGTCTCGCTGGATGCCGCCAGCCGGATGCTGGTGTCGTTCACCGACGAGCGGCGTGCGGTCACGCTCGAGCGCGGCAGGGCCAAGTTCGACGTGGCGAAAGATCCGCTCCGGCCGTTTACCGTGACCGCCGGATCGCAGTCGGTGGTGGCGGTCGGGACGAGTTTCAGCGTCGAGCTGCTGCGCAACCAGCTCCGCGTCCTGCTGTTCGAAGGACAGGTCGCGGTCGTTCCGCGTGCTGTCGCCGCGGCCAATATCAAGGTTCGGCGACCGGCTCCGGCGACCACCCAGCTTGTGCCCGGCCAGGAACTGGTGGCCGATCTTTCGTCGGGAACCGCCGAAGTCCTGCCGGTCGAAGCAGAACGCTCGCTCGGCTGGGAAGGCGGCCGCGTCGATTTCGTCGATATGCCGTTGGCGGACGCGATTGAACGGATCAATCGTTACGCCGCGGCGCCGATCGTCCTCGGCGATGCCGCCGCTGGCCGCCACATTGTCAACGGCGTGTTCGATGCCGGCGACACCGACAGCTTCGTCAAGGGCGTGACGTCGCTTTACCCGCTGTCGGCACGCCAAGAGAGCGACCGCATCATCATTAAAACAGTAAATTCCGATTCCGGTGAAGAAAAAAATAGCCAAAGATAAAAATCACAGGCTGAATCTGGCGAATGGATCGTCTTTATGACAGAGGGGCGGAAATATCGATCCCTCGCATAGGGGGAGAAGAATATGTCCAACCGTCGCTATTTGTTGTCGAGTCTCGCCGTCGGCGCGCTGGTTGCCGTGTCGGCGCCTGCGCAGGCCGAAGCGCGGCAGATTAAGCAGTTTGATATTCCGGCGCAGGATTTGGGCGGCGCGCTGCGCGCCTTCGCCCGCGCGTCGGGCGTACAGGTCATCTTCGATGGCAAGGCGGTGCGGGGCAAGCGCAGCGAGGCGCTTCGGTCGCGGTCGGATGCCGAAGAGGCGCTCCGCGCGCTGCTTCGCGGCACCGGAATGGCCTATCGCCGCAACGGCAAGATCTTCATCGTCAGCCCGATGCGGCGGGTCGCACAAGTGCCGGTCGAGATGGCGAGCGCGGGGCCGCTCGCGGTGGCAACGCAGGCCCCGGCAAACGAGATCAGCGACGCCGCCGATATCATCGTGACGGCGCAGAAGAAGGAAGAGAAGATCGGCGACGTGCCGATCGCGATGACGGCGTTGTCGTCCGCCGCACTTGACGACCATAAGATCGAGGGAGGCGCGGAACTGCTGCGGGCGGTTCCGAACATGAGCTTCTCCAAGGCCAATTTCAGCATGTACAACATCTCGATCCGCGGGATCGGGACCAAGGCGGTATCGGCATCGACCGACCCTGCGGTGGCGGTGAGCTTCAACAACACGCCGCTGATCCGCAACCGCCTGTTCGAATCCGAATTTTTCGACATGCAGCGGGTCGAGGTGCTCCGCGGGCCGCAAGGCACGCTTTACGGACGAAATGCCACCGGCGGCGTCGTCAATCTGATTCCCGCGCTGCCCGATCTTGAGGATTTCGGGCTCGATGCGAAGGTCGAGGTCGGCAATTACAAGACGATGCGTGTATCGGGCATGATCAACGTGCCGGTATCCGACACGCTGGCGGTGCGCGTCGCGGGGGCGCTGACCAGCCGCGACGGGTTCGATTATAACACATTTACCGAAAGGCGCGTGAACGGCCGTGAGCTGTGGTCGACACGTGCCTCGATTGCCTGGGAACCGAGCGACCGTTTCCGCGCCAATGCGATCTGGCAGCATTTCGACGAAGACGATAATCGTTCGCGTACCGGGAAGCAGCTTTGCGCGCGCGATCCTGGACGGGACACGGTCGGCGGAATCCGGGTACCCGACGGGACGCGCGGCGACGGATTTGGCGGCACGGAAATCGATCTGCGCGGGCGAATGAGTCAGGGCTGCCTGCCCATCTCGCTCTATGACGAGCGCTCCTATGATGCTCCCAACGCCAGCGGTTACGCCCCGATCGTCGCGGGCTCGACCGAATATGTCTATATGGGATATACGCCGAGCGGCAGCCGCTCTCTCGTCTCTGGCCTGAAGCGCGGCGATCCGTTCGCGGGCGTCCAGCAATCGCGCGACCTGCGCGAAATCGCGACGAGCATCGATCCGGTCTTCCGCGCGAAAAACGATATCTTCCAGCTCAATCTGGATTTCGATGTGAGCGACGCGCTGAAGCTGGTGTCGCAGACCGCTTATGCCCGCGATCGCTATTATTCTTCGCAGGATTATAATCGTTACGTCTCGGCGCCGGTGTTCAACGATACGTCGGACCTGGTGGATCGCCGCCGCAATGCCCTGCCGATCGACCAGTTGCACGCGGCGCCGGGCGGTGTGTTTTGCGACCCGCAGCTCGGCTGCTCGGACCGGATGCTGTCGATGGATCTCAGCCGATCGCGCAACCGGCAATGGTCGCAGGAACTTCGTCTGCAATCCTCGTTCGACGGTCCGTTTAATTTCAGCCTTGGCGCCAATTATCTGAACTTCAAATCGCAGGACGATTATTTCGTCTTCAACAATCTCTATACGTTCATCGCCTATAACCGCAATAATCGGCTCGATGACGGCGCCCCCGGCAGTCTCTTTCGCTATCGCGATTGCCCGCCCGATGTCGTCGGCCGCGACTGCGTGTATGTCGACCCCAATCCGATCGGTTCGCTCGATGAGCAGGGACATAATTATTTCCGCAGCCGCAACAATGTCCAGACGAAGTCCTGGGCGATATTCGGCGAAACCTATTGGAACGTCACCGACGCGTTGAAAGTCACCGCCGGGCTGCGCTTCACGCGAGACGACAAGCGCGCAATCCTGTATCCCAGCCAGCTCCTGCTCGGCGGCGGCGGCACCGGCGCCAGCGGCGGCAACATCAGTGGCGGATACAAGGCGAACGACCCGCTCAACCAGCGCTGGTCAAAACCGACCGGGCGTCTGGTGATCGACTGGAAACCCGATCTGGCCTTCACCGACGACACGCTGATCTATGCTTCGGCATCGCACGGCTACAAGGGCGGCGGCGCCAATCCGGCGCGCCCGGACATCAACCGCGCCAATGTCCAGTTTTCCGATATTTCGCCGACCTTTAAGCCCGAATATGTCAACGCGTTCGAAATCGGGACCAAGAACAGCTTCGACGGTGGGCGCTTCACGTTGAACGTGACCGGTTTCCTGTATGACTATAAGGACTATCAGATCTCGCAGATCGTCGACCGCATCGCGCTCAACGAAAATTTCGATGCGACGATCTGGGGACTTGAGTTCGAGGCCGCATGGCGACCGTCGCGCGCGTTCCGTGTCGATGCCAATCTCGGTTACCTGAAAACCCGGGTAAAGGATGGGGCGCAGTCGATCGACGTGATGGACCGGACCCAGGGCGATCCCGACTGGATCTTGCTTCGTCCCTTCCTCCAGGTTCCTTCGAACTGCATCGCGCCGCGTGCCTATGTCGAACGGATATTGCGGGATCCTGACGGCTCTGCGCTTTATGCACTGTGCGGCCAGTCCAATGGTTTCGGCAATTTTGACCCAACCACCCCGCTTGGCAATCCCGCAATACGCTACGGCTTCGCTTATGATCCCTCCGCGCCCTATGACCCCGCCAAGGTCGGTGCAATTGTCCCCTTTGATCCGGCGAACCCCAATGCCTGGCGGAGCCAAGTCAGCGGCGCACCCAATGGCGGGCGCGGTTTCTTTGCCGATCTTTCGGGTAATGAACTGCCCAACTCGCCGCGGATCACCGCCAATATCGGCGCGCAATATACATTGTTCCTCGGCGACTGGGACCTCACCTTTCGCGGCGATTACTACCGCCAATCGAAAAGCTTCGCGCGCATCTATAACACGCCCTATGACCGGCTGAAGGCGTGGGACAATGTCAATCTGGCCGTGACGCTCGCACGGCCCGATTCAGACCTGAGCTTCCAGCTCTATGTCAAAAATCTGTTCGATGACGCGCCGATCACCGACTTCTTCACAAACAGCGACGATTCCCTGCTCAGCACCAACGTCTTCACGCTCGATCCGCGCATCATCGGGTTTAGCGCGACGAAGCGATTCTGATGCTGAAGCAGCCGTTACGCGTCCGGTCCCGTTTTGGATTCAAAATCACCACGGCAGTTACTGATTGATATCCTATTAATATTGATAAGTTCAAAATATCGAAGTCCGCCATGCGAAAATCAAGTTTTCGTAGCCAGGAGTGTTTTGCGCTTTACATATTAAGTAATAATACATATTATAGTGAATTTATATTTAATATTGACTGATTTTTATTGAGTCGTTATTTTAACAATGCATCGATTCGTTTGATGTTTAACTATAATTACATATGAACAGGAGAGTTGATATGAGGAATATTGTTGCTCTTTGCGCAACGGCGCTTGCACTCGCCAGTCCCGGCGTCGCCCAGGCGGCGGACAATTTTGGTACCGACGGCACCTACACCTTCACGGGACCGGTCACTGTGCAGAAGAATTTGAGCCCTGCGACTTCCTGCAATTTGTCGGTTAGCGTCGCCGTCTCGGGCAGCGGCACTGCCGCCAATGTGACCAGTGCGCCCGTCCTGTCTTCCGGCACCATATGCCCGGTGATCACCTTCTCGAACCTGCCTTATTCGGTGGACGCGCGTGGCACGGGCGGTGCCGGCAGCGCGGCGGAAGAGCTGTGGTTGTCGACTGTGAAAGTGAATATCCCGCCGCTGCTGGGGGGACTCATCGGCGCCGATGCCTGCGAGGGCGTGCTCAAGGTCTATTGGATTCCGGGTGCGCCGCCGGAGATTGAATTTGATTCTCCCTTTTCGGACCTTGCTGACACCAACCCCGACGGCAATCTCGGGAGCACTGAAAATCCCTGCAAGATTATCGGAACCCTCACCCAGACCTCGGGTCCGACGAATCTCACCATCACGATCTGATCCGTCCTGATCCGTCCTCTCGGAACCGCCATCAGGTCGGGATGGCGGCCCCAACTTGGCGGGCGCCCATAAGGGCGCCCGCTTTTTCCGCGGATATCATGGTTCGAAATTGTCCTTCGTTTCCAGACGGCCATTTCGTGCAGCAGGAACGCGCGAATGGGAGATGCTTGCTCAGCGTCCGCAACTTTCCTCGGCCATTTTTCAGCCAGGCAAGCCGGGCAATTGCTCTTTTTTTAAGCGTCGTCGCTGCAGCACGCGCCGATGCGCAACCGGCCCGGCCGGGGGCTGGAATGGACCGCCCTGCGGCCGCCGGCCAATCGGACCCTTCGGGGCTGTCGGTCATTGCCGACCCCAATGAAATCGTCGTCACCGCGCGCCGCGGCGAAGCACTGGTCGCGCCCGAAACCGAACTCGACGAGGAACGGATCGCCATGTACGGCGCCTTCAGCATCGGTGAATTGATCCGCGATCTTGCGCCGCAAATTGGCGGCCCGGGCAAGCCGGTTCTCCTTGTTAACGGCAAGCGCGTCGGCGACGCGGCGGGGATCGAGGGCTTTCCGCCCGAGGCATTGAACCGGCTGGCAATCCTGCCCCCCGAAGCCGCGGTACGCTATGGCTATCCGGCCGACCAGCGGGTCGTGAACCTTGTGCTCAAACCGCATTTTGCCAGCTGGACGCTCGGCTCGACGGGGCTGCTGCCAACCGCAGGCGGGCGCGATGGCGAGACGCTGTCGGCGAACCGCGTCGCGATCGACGGCGATACCTATTGGAATGCCGGCGTACGCATCGGGCGCAAGAGCCGCTTGCTGCGAAGCGAACGGTTGCCGGTATTCGATGATGAGGACGGGTACAGGACCCTGTTGCCGTCGAACCGCAATATCGACGTCAATGCCGGTATCACGCACCCGATCGGCGACTTTTCCGGGTCACTGAATCTCAATGCCGGGGCCAATGCAAGCCGCGGCTTGCTCGGGCGTGACGATCGGCGCACATTGCAAGACAGGCAGGATTCGCGGTCGCTGGGTCTGTCGGCGGCGCTTTCGGGGCCGGTCGGCGCTTTTCGCACCAGCCTGGCAGCCGGCTATGCGCGGAGCTGGAACGACACGCTGTTCGAACGCATGGCGCCATCGCGGAGCGCCAGGAGCAAGTCGAAGAACGAAAACTGGAACATTCAGTTCGTTGTCGACACGACAATTGCCATGTTGCCGGCGGGGCCGCTGACCGCGAATGCCATGATCGGCGGCAATCGCAGCACGTCGCTTTCGACGCTGAGCGATGGATATGTAAATGAACTGCAGCGCGACCATCTCACGACGCAGCTGTCGTTCGCAATCCCCGTCGCCCGCCGCGACACGCCCTTAATCGGCGCACTCGGCAATATTTCGGCGGATGTCGCGGGGGGTATGGATATCGCCTCGGAGGAAAAGCGGCGATTACGCTATACGGCAGGGCTGAACTGGTCACCCGTTGCGGGTCTGGATCTGCGCGGGGCCATGATCTTCTCTCAGATGGTGCTGCCGGTCACGCTGCTGAATGCGCCGCGGATTGAAACCACCATGCGGCTCTACGACTATGCCCGTCAGGAGACGGCCGAGCTGATCTGGATATCGGGGGGCAATCCCGATCTTCGTGGCGGCAGCCAGCGCTCGCTTTCGCTCCGTGCGACGCTGCGCCCGTTCGGCGACCAGCTTGTGACGTTGACGACGGATTATCAACGCGAAGTCGCGCGAGGCGGCATTACCTCCTTTCCCCAGCTGACCCCGGCGACCGAGCGCATTTTTGCCGATCGGATCGTGCGCGATGCCGACGGACGTCTCGTTTCGATCGACGCGCGGCCGATCCCGATCGAGCGCGACTCCTCCTCGCGGCTGAGCAGCAGTGTCACGCTCTTCTTGTCGCGCTCGCCCAAAGCGGCCGATCGTGGGGGCGCCAAGGCGCGGATAGCGAAAAAGGGACAGGTTACGGTGTCGCTCGCCCATAGCTGGCAGCTCCGAAGCGAATTGCTGACGGCGCCCGGACTTCCGCCGCTCGACCGGCTGGGCGGGGACAATGGCCAGTCGCGGCACACGCTGTCGTTGCAGGTGAATGCCGGTGTTCGCGGTCTTGGCGCCAACCTCAACGGAAACTGGCAAAGCGCCGCGCGCGTCCGCGATGCTGCCAATCCGGAGGGGCAGGGAAATTTCTTCTACCCCGCCTTTGCGCAATTCAATTTCGGTTTCTATGTCGAGCCGGCGCGCCTGTCGCCCCCCGCGGGTAAGAAATCGTGGCTTTCCAAGCTGCGCGTCGCGTTCGACGTCCAGAATCTGTTCGATAGCTATCGCCGCGTCCGGCTGCCCGACGGCAGCATTCCGGCGGGATATCGCCGCCATGAAATCGATCCGCTGGGCCGCACCATTCAGATCAGCATCCAGAAGCAATTCTGACCCCGGGATCGCTATTTGCAGACCTCAAAAGCACCGTCCCTGCGTCCGGTTTGCATGGTCGATGTCCTTGAGAAAAGCCCCGCCGCGCCTCTAAATATTGGCGCGAAATTGCCGGCGTCGTCGGTGGCGGCGCGGACGACATCGCCGGTGACGAAAATGTCGCTGTCGCCCCGCAACGGCAGCTGGGCGGCTTCTGCGACCGCCTGTGCGGCCTTGCTAAGCGCTTCGGCTAAGGTCTCCGCTCGATCCGCCAAGGCGGCCCAGTCCAGGTCGGACGATTTGGCGCTTTCATACAATCTGGGGGCAGCATTTGCTCCTATTCGCGCTGGGCGACCCAGAAGAGCTCTTTCTCTCCCGAGACAGATTTCTTCATCTGGCGCCCGTCCGGTTTTCATCGGACGGGCGCTTTTTTTTTACGTCGATAGTTCCGCTGCCGCCCGGAACAGGGCGGCGAGCTGGCTTGCATCGGGCTTGCTGTCCCAATCCAAATCTGGGACGATGTTCATCTGCGCCAGCGCGACGAGGTCGAGCACCTCGACAATCAGACTAATAAATTCGGGGAAGTCAGCTGCGATGCCTGCGAAGGCGGCGTCGAGTTCGACGGCCGGTGGAGTTTTCCCCTCTACGAGTTCAGCGGGAAATATAATGAGCGTGCCGAACGCGCTGGCAGCTGGCCGGTGGGGTATGTCCATCGCTGGCGCGGTATGGACTGTGCGGACATGGTTGACCGACGAGATTTGGTCGTACTGCTATACAATACGCCAGATCGCTTCGATCATTGCCGGATCGGCCGTTCGCGATCCTATGGCAGGCTTTCCCCGCGCTTCCTGACTGAAAGGCCAAAGCCAGCGTGGGTTTGGTCCGGGCGAAGAGTCGCCGGCATGGCGGCGCGCAGCAAAGTGGAGCATGCCAACGTCCCCGGCACGTCGACAATGCGGTCGCATTTATTCGACGGCGACATATGTCGCTGCGCGCATCCAAATCTGCACGGGGGCGTTAGGTTGAGAGTCATGGGGGAATTTAATGCGAACTGCTGCGGATGATCTTGCTGCCATATTTCCCGGCGACAGCGAGATGGCACGGGCGATGCGTGAGCATGACTGGAGTTCTACCCCGCTCGGACATCCCGGCGGATGGCCTGACGCGCTGAAAATTCCGCTTGCGATGCTCCTCATGTCGAAGTTCGAGATGTGGCTCGGATGGGGACCCGATCTCCATTTTTTCTACAATGATGCCTATCTTCCGACAATCGGGATGAAGCACCCGGTGATGCTCGGCCGCCCGTTTCGCGAGGTCTGGTCCGAGGTGTATGGCGAGGTCGCTGATCAGGTCGACCGTGTCCGTGCAGGTGAAAGCACGTGGAATCACGAAATGTTGCTGCTTCTGGAGCGTAGCGGCTTCCCGGAAGAAACCTATCACAGCTTTTCGTACAGCCCGCTTTACGACAACGACGGGACGGTGGGCGGTCTTCTGTGTGTCGTAACCGAGGATACGGCGCGCGTCATTGCGCGGCGTCGTCTGGAGACACTGGGAACGCTTGGTTCGTCGCTGGCGGGGGCGAGCGACAAGCAGTCCGTCGTGGAGGCGGTAGATGCGGCACTCGCAAATAACCGCCGCGACTTTCCGTTCGTCGCCCTCGATCTCGGCACGACCGGAACTGCCAACGTATCTCATGTCTTTTCGCTGCCGGCGCTGTCCTCGTACGAAGCCGAACTGGCCGGAAGCATCGTTGCACTGCCTTCGGACGCGAAGTTGCCGTGCGGTGACTGGGATCACGCGCCGGAAAATGCGGTCGCGATCGCTATTCCGGGACCGGCGGGACGCGGGGCGGCAGGGTCACTCATTCTCGGCTTGAACCCGTATCGGGGCGCAGGGCCGGACATACTTGATCTCGCACGCTTGATCGCCGCGCAGATCGGTGGTGCTTTGGCGAGTGTCACGGCGGTGGAAGTCGAGCGGCGCCGTGCCGATCGTATCTGGAGTGTCTCGCGCGACCTGATCGTCGTGGTCGACGCCGAAGGAATGTTTCAGTCGGTCAGTCCGTCCTGGACAAGGATGTTGGGACATGAAGCGGAAGAGGTGGTGGGCCGCCCGTTCGCCGACTTCATGCATCCCGACGATATCGTCGCGAGCCGCGCTGCCCTCGACCGCGCGCTAACCGGAGGCAATCTCACCAATTATGAAAATCGCTTACGGGCGATCGACGGTAGCTACCACAGCGTCGAATGGCACACGACGCTCGAGGACGGCTTGGTCTATGCCTATGGCCGCGACGTCACCGAACGTCGCCGCGTCGAAGAAGCCCTGACCACGAGCCAGGAGCAGTTTCGTTATCTCGTCCAGGGGGTTACCGATTACGCGATCTATATGATCGATCTTGAAGGACATGTATCCAGCTGGAACGAGGGGGCGCGCCGCATCAAGGGGTACGAGCCCGAAGAGATTATCGGCAAGCATTTCTCGCACTTCTACACCGAACAGGATCGGGCGAACGGCGAACCCATTCGGGCGCTGAAAACAGCACGGACAGAGGGGCGATTCATCGCCGAAGGCTGGAGGGTGCGGAAGGACGGCAAGCGCTTTCGCGCAAGCGTGGTCATCGACGCGATCCGCGACGACGACGGTAAGCCCATCGGTTTTGCCAAAATCACCCGCGACATCACGGAGCGCGAGGAAGCGCAGCAAGAGCTGGAAGCTGCACGCGAGGCTCTGTTCCAGTCGCAGAAGATGGACGCCATTGGCCAGCTGACCGGCGGCGTCGCGCATGACTTCAACAATCTGCTCATGGCAGTGCTGAGCAGCCTCGACTTGCTTCGCAAGCGCCTGCCCGATGATCCGCTGGCCGAACGCCTGCTAAACAATGCCGTCGAGGGCGCCACGCGCGGTGCGACCCTTACGCAGCGCATGCTTGCGTTTGCGCGACGTCAGCAGCTTGACGTCCATCCCCTCGATTTGCCGCAGCTATTGTCGGGAATGAGCGATCTGGTCCAGCGGTCGATCGGTCCCGAGTGGCCTATATCCACGAACTTCCCCCTCAAGCTGCCTCCGGTGCGTGCCGACGCCAACCAACTCGAGATGGCGCTCCTCAACCTCATCGTGAACGCGCGCGATGCGAGCCCGTCGGGAGGTAAGATCCTGATCTCGGCGGAGGTGCGGCATCTACGGGACGGAACCGTCGAAGGCCTCCCCGCTGGCGATTATGTCCGCTTGGTCATCAAGGATCATGGTACCGGCATGGATCCTGAAACCCTGCGCCGTGCGACCGAGCCTTTTTTCACGACCAAAGGGGTTGGCAAGGGCACGGGGCTGGGGCTGCCGATGGTTCATGGTATGGCGCGGCAGATCGGCGGCTCGTTCGAGTTGCAAAGCCGTCCGGGCGAAGGCGTGTGTGCTATCCTGTGGCTTGCGGTTGCCGAAGTCCACCAGCCTGTCATTCCGCACGCTATGTCGGCTGAAGACGATGCGCCGGTCGCGACACGGCGCCTTGTCATCCTTGCGGTTGACGATGACGCACTCGTGCTCATGAACACGGCGGCACTCCTCGAGGATCTCGGTCATGAGGCAATCGAAGCCGACTCCGGCGCGCAGGCCTTGCAGATCGCACTCGATCGCGCGGACATCGACCTCATCATAACCGATCAGGCGATGCCAGACATGACGGGCGTCGACCTGATCGCTTCCGTCGAAGCTGCGCGGCCGCGGATTCCGGTCGTCATCGCAAGTGGCTATGGCGAGGGCGTCGAGGTGCCTGGGCGCGAGGTTATCCACCTCGGCAAGCCTTTCAATCAGAAGCAGTTGGCGAAGGCTATCGAAACGGCAATAGCGGATATGTGATGAGCGCCAAACTGTCTGCCTTACTTAATTCGATGCTACCCGGGAGTTCGATCTGATCTCTTGGAATATTGTGTCTGCCAAGAGGCTAGCCGGTCCGAAAGCTATTGGTCCGCTAACGGCCATGACGGCACGGGAAACGGTTTCCAATGAGAGATATTGTCGCGGACCTTAACCGTTCGGGAATTGCCGTGACCAGTTGCTTCACGGCGCAGAAACTTACTCCATTACAGATAGGTAATCTTCTGCCCATGCATCGGTAGCGTCGCTCCGGTTATGGGCGGGTTGCGTCATGAATGAGGTCTGCGGATTCCGCGGTTGCATGCTCTGCGGAGGATGACATGTCTTTGCCCGTTTCAAGCGCCGAACTCGACGAGCGTACGTGCCGGCTTATCTGCCCGATCGCGGCGGCGATGGTCGGCGTCTGCCTGACCGGGATCGGTATCTTGCAGGTCTCCGTCAGCGTGGCGCGGCGCACGACGCTCGCGGACGATTTGCTGTCGCTCGACGCGCTGCTCTTCCTGACCGCGATGCTGTCGTCCTACTTTGCCTTGCGCCTGAATTCACCGCGGCGGCTGCACCGGCTCGAGCAACTCGCGGACGCCAGCTTCATCGCCGGCATGGTGCTGATGACAATCGCCTGCTTCGTCATCACTTACGCCGTTCATCTCTAGGAAGGGCGGTTGCAGGCGGCGAACGGCAGGGTTAACCGGATGCGCAGCCCATGCGGCGGACTCGATTCCAGGAGCATTGTCCCGCCGTGCAGATGGGCGATGGTTTCGACAAGCGACAGGCCAAGTCCCGCCCCGGTGCCCCCGCGCGCGGGGTCGAGGCGGACAAAGCGGCGTGCCGCTTCGGCCATCTGGTCGTCGGTCAGGCCTGGACCATCGTCTGTCACCATCAGGTCAACGGCGGTGCCATCCCTATGGTGCGCGCCGATCCGGATCGTCGATCCACCGGCTGCATATTTGAGCGCATTGTCGACAAGGTTGGAAAGAGCGCGGACCAGCAATTCCCGGTGCGCGAATATGTCGAGGCCAGGCGGTGAATCGACGGAAATTGCGAAGCCGCGGTCCTCGGCAAGCGGGCCATAGACCTCCGCCATGTCTTCGAGCATCGGAGCAATGGTGAAATGCGTGAACCGGTCGCGCCCGATACCGGCCTCGGCCCGGCTGATTTCGAGCGCGGTGTCGAGCAGGCGGTGCAGGCTGTCGGCTTCCTCGATCGCACCGGCAATCGCGACCTGCGCTTCTGCATCGCGCGTCCGCCCGAGCGCCTGCTCGAGGCGAGCCTTCATGCGCGACACCGGCGAGCGTAAGTCATGCGCCATTGAATCGGTCACCATGCGCAGTTCGCGTACGAGGCCTGCAATGCGGCCGAACATCGCGTTGATCGACACCGCCAGCCGGTCGAAGGCATCGCCGGTTTCGTCATGCTCGACGCGCGTGTCGAGCTTGCCGCCGACAAATTCATTCGCCGCGCGCGAGAAGATGTCGATGCGGCGCGCCAATATCCATGCGACGAGCGCCGCCATCAGTGCTGCGATCAATGTGCCGGCGGTGAGCGCGTAAACGAAGGCGGTCTCGCTGGCGCGCGCCAGTTGGCGCTCGGCTTCGAGGGTCTCGCCGGTCAGCAGAGCATAACCACCGGGCAGCCGCGTCGTCACCACGCCCATTGGCTCGGCGGTCGTCGCGCCAGCGCGCGCGAGCCAGATCCGTCGCCAGTGTGCCGTATCGGCGATCGTCGAGGGCCATTCGCGCAGATTGCCCGCCAGTCGGCGTCCGTCGGGTTGCTTCAGAAGAACGATGAAGTTGCGATCGTCGCGGACTTTCAATCGATATTCGATCGCCTCGACGAGCCCGGGCAGGCCTTGCTGCCGATAATCGTCGACCAGGTCGTCGCGGGCCACTTCGGCGGCGGTGCGCGCATCGGACAGGATGGTCGCCGAGGTGAAGCGGTGGATGACGGTCAGGCCAAGCGCGAGCGCGGCGACCTGTGCGAACACAAGCATCAGCGTCAGGCGGACGATTGTGCCGTTCCACCATCGCATACCGGCTAATCCGGGTTTCCGAGCATATAACCCGCGCCGCGAATGGTGTGGACGAGCGGCTTGCCGAAACCGTCGTCAACCTTGCGGCGCAGGCGGCTGACATGGACGTCGACGACGTTGGTGCCGGGGTCGAAATGATATTCCCAGACGCCTTCCAGCATCATCGTGCGCGTTACGACCCGATCCTTGTGACGCAGCAGATATTCGAGCAGCCGGAACTCGCGCGGCTGCAGGTCGATGCGCTTGCCGGCGCGCGTTACACGCCGGCTCAGCAGGTTCATTTCCAGATCCTCGCATGCCAGCATCGTTTCGGCGGCGGCAGTGCCCGATGGGCGCGCCATCAACAGCTTCAACCGCGCGAGAAGTTCGGAAAAGGCGAAGGGCTTGGTGAGATAATCGTCGGCGCCCGAGGTCAGCCCCTCGACCCGTGCGTCGACCGCGCCGAGCGAGGACAGGATGATGACCGGGGTGGCGATGTGCGCGGCGCGCATCGCGGCCAATATGGCCATTCCATCCATGCCGGGCAGCATGCGGTCGAGGACGATCGCGTCGTAACTGCCGTCGGTCGCATGGAACAGGCCGTCGCGTCCGTCCGCGACATGCTCGACCAGAAAACCTTGCCCGGTCAGGCCCTTGCAGATGAAGTCCGCCGTCGTCCGGTCGTCCTCGATCACCAATATCTTTTGCGACATCACGAAACTTTCCAGCCCGGAGGCATAGGCCCGGCGGGTGTCTATACCCATTTGCGCGGTCATGGCGAAGATGAAGCCGCAAGGCCCGGATCGGACGGCGCTGGTGCCGCGTTTGCGTGAGCCTCTCTGATCCGGGCGGGGCGCGAGACGATCTGATGGAGCGCGGTCATTCCGCTGGCAAAGGCCATGCCGCGCGGTCCGGCAATATAGCGTGGTTCCCAATGGGTCGCGAACTTGGCCTTGTAGTTGCGAAGACCCTTGAAGCCGTAAAGCGTTTCGCCATGCCGAAACAGAAAGGCGGCGCTGCGCGCCCACGCCGGCGCCACCTTGCGTCCGTCGATACCCGACAGCGGCGCAATCCCCAGCGTGAACCAGCGATATGCCTCGGCCTGCGCGTGCTGGATCAGGCGAAGGAAGAGGAAATCCATCACCCCATAGGGAATATCGCGCGCATGGCGCATCAGGTCGACCGACATTTCCTCGCCGTTCGGGGTCGCCAGGATATTGGCAAAGGCGACGATGCGCCCACCGATGCGCACGATGGCGCAAGGGAAATGCGTCATATAGGCGGGGTCGAAGCTGCCGAGGCTGAAGGCCTTTTCGCGCTGCTTTTTCGCGGCGAGCCATTCGTCCGACACGGCCTTGAGTTCGGGCAGATGCTGTTCGACCGCGGCCGCGGGAATGATGGCGAAGGTCGCGCCTTCCTCGCTCGCGCGTCGCTCGGCATGGCGCAGCGACTTCGCCTGCGGACCCGCCAGCGAAAAGGCCGCAAGTTCGACCCGCGCTTCCTCGCCATATTTGACGATCGACAGGCCAAGGTCGATCGCGGGCGGCAGGCAGGCGGCGCTGATCTGATAGAGCAGGATGCGCCCCTGCGTCGCATCGGCGCGTTCGCGCAGTTTCCAGAGCAGATCGGCCCAGCGTTCCTCGCGTCCGACGGGGTCCCCCATCACGATCCAGTTCGCGCCTTGCACCCGGTACATCAAAAAGGCGTCGCCTTCGTCGGCGAGCAGGAAACGCTTGTCGCCCGTAAAAGCGAGGAAGGCATCGCTATGGTCGGCGACCGCCAATGCTTGCCCGAGTTGGTCGAAGGAGACCGTCTTGTCGCCGCCTGCCCGCGACGATGGCGCAAACAGCCGCCAAAGCGAAAGCCCGGCCACGAGCACCGCCACGCCGAACAGTGCGCGCAGGAAACGCGGCGCGTCGCCGTTCAGGCTGAACTGCCACCACAGGCTGTTGGAATAGGCGACATGCTTATAAGCAAAGAAGCCCGCAAAGGCCGACGTGAGCAACGCGGACATCGCGGCAACGATCCAGCCGGTCGACAGCGGCGCATCGAGCAATGATGTCGTGCGATAGAAAGCGGGCCGGCTCCACTGGAGCGCGGCGCATATCGCCGACAGGATCAGCGCTTCTTCATAGTCGAAGCCCTTCGCGAGCGAAAAGAGGATCGCGGCCATCAGCAGCGCGCGCGTCGCGACGAAAGCGCCGTCGAGGCGGCGCAGCAGTCCGGGCGCGAGAAAGAGCAGCAGCGTTCCCGACAGGCTGGCGGCGATATGCGACGCCTCGACAAAGGGTAGCGGCAGGACATGCTTGAGTTCGTGCATGCGGCTCGTCTCGGCCGGGGTCGCTCCCGACAACAGCAGGATCAGTCCGCCCGCGAACACCAGCGCGGCGAGCAGCGGCGGCGCGAGCTCGCGAAGCAGCGACTGGCCGGCCTGTGCGACCGGTCGCCGCCACGCCTTGCCCTCGTGCCAGGCGAGCAGGAACGCCGCGACGAGCAGGGGCAGCAGGTAATAGATCACGCGATAAGCAAGCAATGCGGCGAGCAACTGCGCCTTGTCGCCGGGCACGGCCGCGATCACCACCGCTTCGAAGACGCCGAGCCCGCCGGGCACATGGCTGATGAGCGCGGCGATGATGGCGAGCGCATAGCCGAGGAAGAAAGCCGGATAAGCGGCCGGATCGGGGGCGGGAAGCAGGACATAGAGCGCCGCACTTGCTGCGGCGAGGTCGAACGCGGCGACCGCGGTCATCGCGGCGCTGCGTTTGAGGTTCGGCAGCGGTGTGCGCCAGCTGCCGATATCGACCGCCTCCAGCCCGAAATGGCGAAGCAGCAACGGGATGAGGCAGAGGGTCAGCACGACCAGCCCGGCAAGATGCAGCCAGTGAAGCGACAGCCCCCAATCGAAAAAGGGCAATATCTGCGTGCTCGCCATGGCGGCAAGGCCCGCGAGGAGGATGACGCCGTTCCAGAAACTCAGGCTGGCCAGCGCGATCACGCTGCCGACCTCGCCCCCGCTGAGGCCCGCCGCGCGATAGATGCGATACCGCGCCGATCCGCCGGTGAGCAGCGCCAGCCCCAGATTGTGACTGAGCGTATAGCTGGTGAAGGACGCGAGCCCATAGGTCCGCCAGGGCAGCTTGCGGCCGATGACCCGCAGCGCGAAACGGTCGTAAAGCGTCAGCATCAGATAGCTCGCTGCGGTGAGTAGCAGCGCCGCCCCGATCTGGCCCGCCGACAGCGCGTCGAAGGCGTGGCGGATTTCGTGAGGCCGAACCGAATGCAAAAGCTTCGACAAGGCGGTCAGGCCGAGCGCCGCGACCAGCAGCGCCGCGCCGATCGAGAGGAGCTTCCTGTTGCGTCGACCCCATGCCATCGCATTTGCGAATATCGTCATCGCCGGGTCCACTCCTGATGTTTGCAGATCAGCCCACCCAGGATGCAGCCCGATATGCGCAAGCGGTCTGGCGTTTTTAGTTCGATCGTCGAATAAAAGCGACGTCCCTGATCCGGGACATAGACTTGGCCGGTCCAGCGACCCACGCCGCTCGCACGGTAATCGCTGAGCAATTCGGTGCCGACCAGGGCGGTCACGCCCGCGTCGCGTGCGTCGGCAATCGCCTTGGGCCCCGCCCAGACGATATCGCCGCACAACAGGGGCCCGCAACCATGGGTGCGCACGACGATAGTGCCCTTGGGGTTTTGCCACAGCCCGAACGGCGTCGCTACGGGCGCGGCGTGGGCGGTTCCGGCGAGCGCCAGCAGCAGCATCAGCGCCAAAAGTCGCATGTCATTCGCTCCTTGCCATTTGCGCGTTGCGCACTGCAGGTAATATGGCCGCTTCGATGGCGGGATAGTCCGAATTCAACCCGTGCCCGCCGGGCAGGGGGATACGCCGGACATTCGGCATCTGGAGTTCGGGGCACAGGCTGTTCGTTTCACTGGCGCCATAGACGCATGTCACCGGTGCCCAGCGGAGCCGCGATGCCGTCGGATAGGCGCGCTGGTCGGGGGTTTCGAGGCCCGCGAGCTCGATCGGCGAGGCGCGGAAGATTATATCGTCGCCCGGAACTACCAGCACGACCGACTGGATCGGCGCACGGGTGGCGGGCGAGAATTGCGCCAGGCCGGCGTGGAGCATATCGGCACCAAAGGACTGGCCGATCAGTACGACATGATCGGTCTTTCCCAGCTTCATGGCGCGGATCATCGCCCTTTTGATCAATCCGGCGGTCTCCTCAGGCGTCCGGCGCGGCGAAAAGAACGTCAGCGAATTGACCGTCACGACCGCGTAACCCCGCGCGTTCAGCCGCGCCGCGATTCTGGGCGTTTTGCCGACCCTGTTGCCCATGTCTCCCGACAGCATGGCGATCGCGGGTTTTGCCGGGCCGGCATCCGCGGCCGGCATATCCTGGAACAGCGGGCCGTTATAATAGCCGGCATGCAGATAGGTCGCCGTAGCGATGCCGAGGGCAATGAGCAGGACCAGGAGCCATTTTTTCACGGGGCGCTTCCTTCGCAATCGAAATGGCCATCGCATCTGGCCGTCGTTCCTGAAGGGCTACGATAGGCTGGCTCGCCTGCCGGGAAGCTGGCGCGAAGATTACGATATTGTCATGTCGCGGCCATGCCCCGGTCGGATCGCCGGGCTTAGAAGGAGGATGTCCAAGGCGGAGCCATCCCCCCGGCTTCCTCTCGCCGCAGCCTCCGCCTGGACATTCTGAAGCGTTCGTCCGCGCTCCCCCGCGGATTCCATGGAGTGAAGAATATGGCACATTTCCGTACCCTTGTCGGCCTTGGTCTCGCATCCACGATGATGATCACCGCTCCGGTCTTCGCCTCGACCTCTACGGCCTCAACGACCGCCAAACCGACAACCCATCAGGCCGCGGCTTCGAAGCACGCTGCCTCGGCCCGGAAGGCGCGTCCCGCCAAGGTTGCAACTTCCAACGAAAAGAAGGCTGCCTACTAAGGGTCGCGTCACGAACGACAAGACCGAGCGGGCCCGCGAAGGTCTGGACCCCGGCACTCGCCAGCCCGAAGCAGCCTTCTATCCGGCCAGTTCCCGTCTTGCTCGGGAACTGGCCGGTTTGGCATGTCCGTCGGCGGGCTCTGGAATTGCGGTCCGAGCCCGTTTCCAGTGCCGAACCCGACGAGCGTACATGTCGGCTTATCTGCCCGACCGCTGCGGCGATGGTCGAGGTTGCCTGACCGGGATCGGCCATAGGGAGATGAAGAGATGCGTTGCGGCATCGCTGGTCGCTTGAGCGGCGTGTCCGCCATCCCATATTCGTACCTGCATCCGAACGGCCATAATTGCACGTGGCCGAGTGGCGCCGACAAGTTGCGAAACGACGGAGTGCATTGTCGACAACGGCTCATGTCGCAGACCGCCGGGAATTGAGCTTTGCCAATATGCTTGCGTGCTTGCGGCGCGACAGGGTGTAGCCAAATAATATGACCGGCGCGAGAAGCGTGATCGCTGCTGGTAGCGGCCCCGAGACGAGTCCCAGATTATGGATCACATCGGGCGCGATCTTGATGTCGCCGCCTTCTGGGATGGTCATGCGCTGTCTGCGCATAATCTCGTTTGGTTGTCTCCGGGGAGAAAAACGTCCTGCGAAGAGGATCGATAATGCGCATGTCGTTCGGGTCTAAGCCATTCAACGCTCGTTGCATCGCCCAGGCGCGCGAAACTAGGCCGTGTGTCTCAGTCGCTTCAGGTCGAGTACGACCCATGCACCGTCGCGCTTCTCGACCAGCTGCTGCTCCTTGAAATAGGTGATCTCGCGCTGGACGCTCTGGCGTGTGACGTCGAAGATGCTTGCGATGTCGGTCTGGGTGAAGGGAAAGTCGAGTTTAATCTCTCCGCTCGCGGAGCCGCCTGCGCAACGTTCGGCGAAATCTGCGAACATGCTGGCAATCTGGAAGCGAAGCCGCGTTGTCGCGCGCGTTTCTCGCGCCGCCAGCTGGCGGCTGATGGCGTCGGAGAACTTGCGGCAAAGCGCTTCAGGAATGGCGCTATGACTATGATAAAGGTCCCAGAAATCCCGCTCATGAAGTGACCGGATGCGACTGCGCACCATCGCATATGAGCTGTGGTTATAGGGCCTGCGCGACACCATCGCAGTCTCCGCATAGCAGTTACCCGCGACATAGATGGTAATCAGCGCTTCGCTTCCGTCCTCGTGAAGCCCAGTCAGGCGGACATAGCCTTCGACCACCTGAAAGATGCGGGTCGCGTCACGTCCGGCCTCGGCGACGATCTCACCCGGTTCGACGATATGTTCGACCATCCGCGCCAGCACGGCCTCGCGCACCGGATCGGGCAGCCCGCCGATCCAGTTTTCATGGGTTATGATCCGTTGCATCGCCTCTGGTTTCTCTCCCGTCGGTTGCGGCATAGCATGATCTATTCGGGCACCATGTAACATAGGTGTCATGGCGACGCGCGTCGTCCGGTGCACATAGCCCCCGAATCCGGATCGGCCCGAGCCGACCGACCGAGGGAGAGGCAAATGATGACCACGACACGCAACATCCTGCTCGCGTCGAGCGCATTCTTCATAGCGTTCGCGGCGCCCGCGATGGCGCAGGAGGCCGCGCCGGCTCCCGCGGCCCAGAACGGCGTCGACGATGGATTGGGAATCGAGGACATCATCGTCACGGCGCGCCGGCGTGAGGAATCGCTGCAAAGTGCGCCGATTACCGTGACCGCCTTTTCGGGCGACCAGCTCGAAGAAAAAGGCATCACCGACTTCAGCCGCCTCGCGCAAGCGACCCCGGGCATCAATTTCGATGCCTTTCCGAAGGCCGCGCCGCGCCCTTTCTTCCGCGGCGTCGGCAGCAGCAACCAGGGTGCTGGCGGTGACCCGTCGTCGGTCGCCTTCCTCGATGGCGTCTATCTGGGGCGCGCGGCGATGCTCGGGATCGATTTCTACGATATGGAGCGGGTCGAGGTGCTCAAAGGTCCGCAAGGGACGCTCTGGGGCAAGAATGTCGTCGCGGGTTCGGTCAACTTCGTGACCGCCAAACCCGTCGATTTCACCGAAGCCAATGCGCAGCTGACCTTTGGCGAATATGGCCAGATGAACGGCAATCTGATGCTCAATGCACCGATCACGAACGGGCTCGCGGCGCGGTTGACGCTTGGCGCGGTGACCAACGACGGGTTCCGCAAGACCTTCGACGGCCGGGCGCTCGATGACGAAAACAAGCTGAGCGCGCGCCTTCATGTTCGCGCCGACCTGGGCGCCGATACCTGGCTGCTGTTCACGGGCGATATTGCGAGCCAGGATCTGTCCGACAGCTCCCGCTTCAACGTGCTGCTCAACCCCTTCACGCCGGGCAAAGGCTATGCCGATTACGACAAGCCGCGACGTGCCAATCCTGACCGGCTGGGGTTCACCGATTCGACGACTGGTGGCTTGCGGGCAGAGCTCTCGACCGACGCGCTCGGTTTCGCCAATTGGACGACCGTCGCGTCGTGGCGCACGCTCGATTATGATTTCTCGAGCGACCTCGACGGTACAGACGCGGCGACCAACGCCTTGATCGGCCTGCCAGTGAGTGGCCTGCAGACGCTGGCGAAGGAGCGGGCCGACTCCTACGCGCTCGAAAGCCGGCTCTCGTCGCTGAGCGATGGGCCTTTCAGCTGGGTCGCGGGATTATTTTACAATCGTGACGAGGTTTTCCGCGAACGCGAGACGCAGCAGTCGGCGACCCCGACGACGATCAACCGTTTCTTCGGCAACTCGACCAACGACAGCTACGCTGTGTTCGGCGAGGCGCAGTATAAGTTCGATTTTGGCCTGCGCCTGTTCGCCGGTGGCCGTTTCACCCAGGAAAAAAAGGTGTATCGGGCACGGCGTCTGCAGGGTCAGATCGCTGCCCCGACCGTGGGCTATGACACCGAAACAACGCCGGGCGTCTTCGAGAAGGGGGTATTCACCTACCGCGTCGGTGCCGACTTTCGCCTGAGCGACAATGTCTTCGCATTCGGAACGGTATCGACCGGTTTCAAGTCGGGGGCCTTCCAGGAGCAGCCAGGATCGGCGGTGCTCGCGCGCACGCCGACGTCACCCGAACGGCTCACCAACTATGAAATCGGACTGAAGACCGACTGGTTCGACCGCAAGTTGCGCGCCAACGTCTCGGCCTTCTGGATGGACTACCGCGACTTCCAGACGATCAAGGTCGTTCCCGACTTATCGCAGGGGCCCGTCGGAACGCGCGTGACGGTCGATTCCGCCGACGCGACGATCAAGGGGGTCGAGAGCGAATTTGTCGTCCAGCCGACCGACTGGTTCGATGCGACGGTGCGTTACACCTATCTCCACCCCTATTTCACGCGATTCATTCAAACCGCCGGGTTCGACGTCAGCGGAAACCCGACCTTCGTCGACGGCGCGGGCAACCGGATGAGCCGCACGCCCAAGCATGCGGTCAATGCCACGCTCGGCCTGCAAAGCGACCGCGACGCTTCGTGGGGCTCGCTGCGGGCGGAGGTCATAATGGATTATCAGAGCGATGCTTTCGAGAATAACATCAATGACTTCAAGGAGTATCGCAAGCCCAGAACCCTGTGGGACGCCAGCATCACCTACAGTTTCGATGATCGCTATTCGGTCCAGCTTTGGGGTCATAATCTGACCGACAAGGTGTATCGCATCTGGCAGACGAACGGTGGCTTCTATCAATATGTCCAATATGGCGCGCCGCGGCAGTTCGGCGTGACCTTGCGGGCGAAGTTCCTGTGATTGCGGCAGACCCTGTCCCCGTCTGCAAGATCCTCGTCCCTTCGGGCGTGCTGGGGGCGGGCTGCCCCGAGGAAGCGCTTGAGCGCGGCGTCTCGCTGGTTCCCGACTGCATTGCCGTCGATGGCGGATCGACCGATTCTGGTCCCTATTATCTGGGGACTGGAACGTCGAAGATGACGCGGCGCGCGACCAAGCACGACCTCAAGCAATTGATGCTGGCGCGTGACCGGCTGCAGGTCCCGTTGCTCGTCGGATCGTGTGGCACCTGCGGCACGGACTCCGGCGTCGACTGGATGGCGGATATTGCGCGCGAAATCGCCCGCGAGGAAGGGCTGACCGCGCGTATCGCGCTCGTCTATTCGGAGCAGCTTCCCGAGAATCTGTTGCCGCTGCTCGATGCAGGGAAGATTACGGCCCTCGAGCCGGCGTTGCCGCTGACGCGCGAGCGTTTGCTCGAGTGCGATCATGTCGTGGGCCTGCTCGGCTATGAACCGCTCGCCGATGCGATCGCGGCGGGCGCCGACATCGTCCTGTCGGGCCGTACGACCGACACCGCGGTGCTTTCTGCGGTGCCGCTGATGCGGGGTTTTCCGGTGGGGGCGTCATGGCACGCGGCGAAGACCGCCGAGTGCGGTGGGCTATGTACGGTGCAGACGCGGCAGGGCGGGGTGATGCTGACGATCGATGCTGGGGGCTTCGACATCGAGCCGCTCCACGCTGCGAACCAGTGCACGCCCTATACGGTCTCCGCCCACCTGCTTTACGAGAATTCGGATCCGTTTCGCTTGACCGAGCCCGGGGTCATCCTCGACGCGCGCGACGCCGAATATGCCGCGATCGACGCGCGCTCGGTCCGTGTCACGGGCTCGCGCGCCGAGATCAGGCCCTATACCGTCAAGCTCGAGGGCTCGGGCGCGACCGGGTATCGGACAATGGTGTTCAGCGCGATCGCCGACCCGAAACTGCTCGCGCGCTTCGACGAGTGGCTGGGCAATCTCGAAGCCTTCTTGCGTATGGGGATTTCCAATGTACTCGGGATCGGCGGAGACGATTATGCGCTTGAGTTTCGGCCCTATGGCCATGGCGCGCTCATCCCTCCGGCGCCTGCGGCGCCGCCGCACGAAGTCGGTCTCATGACCTTGGTGTCGGCGACGACGCAGGAGGTCGCGACCGAAATCGCGCGCTACTGCAATCCCGTGCTGCTCCATTTTCCGCTGAACCTCGACGACCCGCTGCCAAGCTTTGCCTTCCCCTTCTCGCCGGCAGAGGTCGAGCTGGGCCGGCAATATGAGTTCAAGCTCAACCATGTCGTGCATCTTGAGCGGCCTGACCAGCTATCGCGCACGGTGATCGAAACGATAGGGGAGCCGGCGCATGGCTAAGCTCGGCGAGATCGCGAAATATGTTCGCTCGAAAAATGCCGGTCCTTTCTGGATCACGATCGATATCTTCTGCGCCGATGCCGAAGGCTTCGAGCGGATTGCGAACGCGCCGGGATTGTCGCCGAGAGCCATTGCCGGCGTATACGGGATTTCGGAGAATGAGATCCGTCAGTTCCGCGTGCCGTCGCTGTACGTCTTCAAGATAAGCTTTCCGCGGCCGACCGCGCAGGGATCGCCGGGCGACGCGGACTCGCATGCGGGCCAATTGTTCGTACCGCTGCTGTCTGTGGACATCGATCAGGAGCCATGATCATGTCCCCCGCAATTCTTGGCTTTTCGATGGTCACCGTCTTCATGATCCTCGTCATGACGCGGCGGATGACGGCAGTTCCGGCGCTGGTTTTCGTTCCGCTGGTCTTTTCCATCCTTTCGGGACACGGGCTCAAGACGGGGTCGATGATGATGGAAGGGGTCACGCAAGTCTCGACGACCGCGGTGATGCTAATCTTCGCCATACTCTATTTCGGGATCATGATCGACGCCGGGCTCTTCCAGCCACTCGTCAATCGCGTCATCGCCTGGGTCGGCAACGATCCCGCGCGCGCGACCGTCGGGCATGCCACGCTGGCGAGCGCCGTCGGGCTCGACGGCGATGGCACGACGACGGCTCTGGTCGGCGTCTCGTCGATGCTACCCGTCTACAAGCGGCTCGGAATCGACGTCATGATCTTCGCGGTGATCGGCAGCATGTCGTTCATCATCATGAACATGAGCCCCTGGGGCGGACCGGCGGCGCGCGTTGCGGCATCGCTCCACGTCGACCCCTCGGCGCTTTTCGTTCCGATGCTGCCCGTCGCCGCGACGGGGCTCAGCTTCGTCTTCTTGTTGGCTTGGTGGTTCGGACGACGCGAGCGTGCCCGGATCGGGGCCATCGGTACAGCCGAGGCGGCACAGGTCGACGAAACCCTGGACGCGAACCGCATCGCGGAGATTTTTCAGGCCGACCCCGCCGCCCTGCGCCCCCGATTGATATGGTTCAATCTCGGGCTGACGCTGGCCCTCATGGTTCTGGTCGTGGGCCGTTTCGCGCCGCTGCCGGTCCTGTTCATGGGCGGGCTGGCCGCCGCGCTGATCGTGAATTATCCCAAGCTGGCCGACCAGCGTGCCCGGTTGACCGCGCACTCGGGCAATGCGCTCAACGTCGGCGTAATGGTGCTGGCCGCCGGTGCCTTCACGGGCGTGATGGCGGGTACGGGCATGATCGGCGGCATGGCCAAATCGATCATCGAGATACTTCCGCCGGCCGTTGGCCCCTATCTCGCCGTCATCACGGCGCTAATCTCGATCCCGATGAACTTCTTCCTGTCGAGCGACGCCTTCTATTTCGGTGTCGTGCCGGTCCTGGCAGAAACGGCAGGCCATTATGGCATTTCCGCCGAAGAAATCGGCCGTGCGTCATTGCTGGGGCAGCCCGTTCATTCGCTGAGCCCGCTCGTTGCGGCGGTTTATCTGAAATGTGCGCTGCTAGGGATTGAACTCGGAGATTTGCAGCGCTTCGCATGGAAATATGCGCTGATGCTTTGTTTTGTGCTGATCGCGGCCGCCCTTGTCTTCGGCGTCATACCGCTCGCGGTGTAGACCAATTTCAGAAATGATATTTGTCACAATGGCACGGGCGAAGGCTCGTAACATGGCGGCTGTCGTTCTCGGGGTCATCGGGACACCGGTCTGCTTTGGCAATGTTCTGCACCGAAGCTGACGGTCCGCAAACGGCCAGCTACCGCCGGCGCTTTCCTCTGGCCAAACACCAGCTCGTGCTTTGGGGCGCGTTCTTGCGGAAGGGAATGCTGACTCGACTCCTCCGCCAATTGGCGTAGTGTTAGACGGCAAAGACTTTTCTGGCGACCCGGAAAGTCGATGGGGCTTCCTTTGGTCACGACCGCAGAGGATGACAGGGTCCCGTCGGGGAGGCGGGGCCCTGCTTCACTTCCTAATGCCT
>Ga0247823_10000294_pt1 | contig 43312 bp, 46 predicted proteins | sample 13C_PalmiticAcid_2_FD_192426 | JGI IMG/M metagenome (GOLD analysis project Ga0247823, IMG submission 192426) | Soil microbial communities from agricultural site in Penn Yan, New York, United States - 13C_PalmiticAcid_Day30 | ecosystem: Environmental > Terrestrial > Soil > Agricultural land... | reverse complement strand
CGCCCTCGACCTGGAACGCCTCAAGAGCCTGCTGGCCGCCCCCGTCGTCGTCGACCTGCGCAACGTCTACAAGCCCCACGAAATGGTCCGCCACGGCTTCACCTACGCCTCGGTGGGGCGCGGGGCGTGAGCGCGGGTCCCGTCATCGTCACCGGCGCGGCCGGCTTCATCGGCATGCACGTGGTCGAGCGCCTGCTGGACCGCGGCGAGACGGTGATCGGCGTCGACGTCTTCAACGCCTATTACGACCCGGCCCTGAAGGCCGCCCGCGCCGCGCGCCTGGAGGGCCGCCCGGGCTTTGAGATGATCCGCATGGACATCGCCGAGCACGAGGCGCTGCTGGCTCTGGTCACGTCGTCGGGCGCCAGGCGGATCGTCCACCTGGCCGCCCAGGCCGGGGTGCGCTACTCGATCGACAACCCCTTCGCCTACGAGCGCTCGAACCTGGCCGGCCACCTGTCGGTGCTGGAGGCTTGCCGCCACGGCGGCGTCGAGGCCCTGGTCTACGCCTCGTCGAGCAGCGTCTACGGCGAACGGCCGCTGGCCGGCGAGGGCTTCAAGGAAACCGATCCGGCCGAGGCCCCGGTGTCGCTGTACGCGGCCACCAAGCGCTCGTGCGAACTGCTGAGCCAGAGCTACGCCAGCCTCTACGGCTTCCCGCAGGCGGGCCTGCGGTTCTTCACGGTCTATGGCCCCTGGGGCCGGCCGGACATGGCCTATTTCAGCTTCACCCAGAAGATCCTGCGCGGCGAGCCGATCGAGGTCTATGGCGAGGGCAGGATGGCTCGCGACTTCACCTATATCGACGACATCGTCGACGGCATCGTCGGCGTGCTCGACAACCCGCCGCCGCGCGGTGGGCACGAGGTCTACAACATCGGCGACAGCAACCCCGTCGGCCTGATGGACATGATCGCCGCCCTGGAGGCCGCCATCGGTCGCCAGGCGGAGAAGGTCTTCCTGCCAATGCAGCCGGGCGACGTGCCGGCCACCTATGCCGACGTCTCGAAACTGCACGCCCTGACAGGCTACAAGCCGAAAGTCGGCGTCGAGGAAGGCCTCCAGCGCTTCGCGGCCTGGTACGCCGACTTCTACGGCCGCTAGCCCCCTACTCCGCCGCCTGCCCCGCGATCATCGCCGCGCGCATGCCCTCGGCCTGCTCGGGCGAGACGCCCATGGCCGCCAGGATCGGCGAAGGCGTGCGCGTGTCCCAGCTGCTGCGCGGCCCGATGGTGATCCCGCCGTCGACGACGATGTGCGTGCCGCTGACGAAGGCGCTGTCGTCGCTGGCCAGGTAGAGGGCCGCGGCGGCGATGTCCTCGGGCAGGCCAGCCTTGGCGATCGGTTGGATCTTGGGGCCGACCTCGGCGACGCGGGCGGCCATCTGGTCGGCCACTTCACGGGGAAGACCGATCGAGGTGCCGAAGATCGAGGTGGCGATCAGGCCAGGGCAGATGGCGTTGACCCTCACGCCCAGCGGCGACAGCTCGGCCGCCGCGCAGCGGGTCATGTGGATCACCGCCGCCTTGGCCGAGGAATAGGCCAGCGGCCCGAAGCCCGCCTGCAGGCCGGCGATCGAGGCGGTGTTGATGATCGAGCCGCCGCCGCGGGCCCGCATGGCCGGCAGGGCGTGCTTCATGCCCAGCACCGGGCCGCGCAGCAGCACGGCGAAGGTGGCGTCCCAGGCCTCGCCGGTCATGTCGGCCACGCCATTGTGGGCGCCGCCGTGGCCGGCGTTGTTGAACAGGATGTCGAGCCCGCCGAAGGCCCGCGTCGCCAGGCCGATCGCGGCGGCGATGTCGTCCTCGACCGTGACGTCGCAGCGCGAGAAGCGCACGGCGTCAGGAAAGCGCCGCTCGAGGATCGCGCCCTTTTCGGCCTGCAGGTCGGCGGCGACGACCTTCGCGCCCTGGGCGACGAACAGTTCGACGGTTCCCAGGCCTATGCCCGAGCAGGCCCCGGTGATGACGGCGACCTTGCCGTCCAGACGTCCGCCCATGTGGCATCCTCCCTTTTGGCGCGCGGCCTCTGGAAGCGGGCCGCTTAGCGCGGGAGGATCATGGGACGGGCGGCCGCGAGCGGCCAGCCTTACGCGGCGTCAGCGGCCGAGGCGCGGCCAAACGGCGAACGGCCCTGCGCGGGCCGGCGGACGACCAGGCTGAACAGCAGCCACAGGGCGCACGGAACCAGCATCACCGCCCAGGCCAGGACGAGGCCGGCCAGGCCGAAGATGGCGCAGACGCGCTGCCAGGCGTTGGGCTGCTCGGTGGCGCGGCGACGCGGCTTCTTGTCGATCTTCAAACCCATGGGTCCCCCACGGACGTCAGGTTAAGGCTTGAGCGCGAGATCGGTGGCGCGCCGGTAGGCGGCCTCCGGAGGAACGGCGTTCTTCTTTTTGCCCGGCTTCAGCTGCCGCGCAAGAGCCCTGCGCGCGTCGACCATGGCCGGACCGAACAGGTGCCAGGGCTCGACGCAATAGCGGGTGAACAGCCGCTCGGGATCGGCCATCAGCCGGAACAGCCACTCCATGCCCACCTGGCCCATCCAGCGCGGCGCGGCCAGCTGCACGCCGGCCTCGTAGTCAAAGGCGCCGCCGACCGTGAAGCCGACGCAGGGGTCGAGCTTCTTGTGGTTCTCCAGCAGCCACTTCTCCTGGCGCGGCATGCCCATGCCGACGAACAGGATGTCGGGCTTGTAGGCCTTGATCTTGGCGACCACCGCCTCGTTTTCGGCCGAACCGTCCGTGACGTCGAAATAGCCCTGGTGGCTCTCGACCCGGGCGCCCGGCCAATCGCGGCGGATGTTTTCCAGCGCCTTGTCGGCCACGCCCGGGGCGCCGCCGACGAAGAACACCTTCCAGTTCTCCTTGGTCGCCCGCGCCCAGAAGTCGTTGCGCCAGTCGAGATAGGTGCAGCGATGGAAACGGCGGCTGGCCCGGCCGACGATGCGCGCCCAGAAGATCAGCGGCACGCTGTCGACCTCGATCAGCTCGGCGGCCTTGAAGAAGTCGACGACCTGCGGGTCCTTCTGCAGCAGGTAGAGGCTGTGCAGGTTGTGATTGGCGACGATCGCGCCCTTGCCGCCCGCGATCCGGCCCGCCACGAAGTGGAAGACCTCTTCCGGGCGCACGAGATCCATCTCGCCCCCGAGCACCTTCACGCGCTCTTCGGGTCGACGGTTCATGCGGTAAGGGCGGCGCGCCTCCACGGGAAACGCGTCGCGAGCAGGAAGGAACATCTGAACGCCGCCTCCGACTATTCGAAGAGCAGCAATAGCCCAGGTGACCTAACCGCTTTGCTAAGGGACGTCCTTACCGACCGTTTAACCGTATGATTTTACTGTTGTTTCAGAACGGGACGGCAGCGGGGTGATTTGCGAAGGCTTAACCACGACCTTCCCCGTCATCCTGGCCGAAGCGTAGCGGAGAGCCGGGACCCAGGGGCCGCCCCACGACGCCGGCCGAGCGGGCGGGCAGCGGCGATTAACACCGTACCCAGTCGCCTGGGTCCCGGATAACGGCTGCGCCGTTTCCGGGATGACGCAGTCGGTGCGAGGCGACGTTAACGGAGCCCCCTACTCCACCGTCACCACGACCTTGCCCATGGCCTTGCGACTGGCCAGGTGGGCGATGGCGTCGCCGGCCTTTGCCAGGGGGAAGCGTTCGGAGACGTAAGGCCTGATCCTGCCGGCGGCGTAGAGCTCCATCAGCTCGCGCACATTGGCGGCGTGACCGGCCGGGTCGCGGGCCACGGCCGCGCCCCAGAACACGCCGACGATGTCGCACGACTTCAGCAGGGTGAGGTTCAGCGGGATCTTCGGGATGCCCGACGGGAAGCCGATCACCAGCATGCGGCCGCCCCAGCCGGCGGCGCGGATGGTGGCTTCGGAATAGTCGCCCCCGACCGCGTCATAGGCCACGTCCCAGCCATTGGGGCCGCAGGCGGCCTTCAGCTGGTCGGCCAGGGCCTTCTGGCCGTCCTTGTCGAAGGGGCCGCGGGCGTAGACGACGCCGGCGTCTGGCCCGCGCGAGATGGCGAGATCGACCTTCTCCTGGCTGGAGGCGGCGGCGATGACCCGCGCGCCCATGGCCTTGCCCAGCTCCACCGCCGCCAGTCCCACGCCGCCGGCCGCGCCGAGCACCAGCAGGGTCTGGCCGGGCTTGAGGAAGCCGCGATCCTTGAGGGCGTAGTACGAGGTGCCGTAGGTCAGGATGAAGGCCGAGGCCTCGTCGAAGGGCATGGCGTCGGGGATCGGCGTGCAGCGGGCGGCCTCGACGGCCAGCTTGTCGGCCATGCCGCCCCAGCCGGTGGACGCCAGCACCCGCTGGCCGACCGACAGGCTGGTGACGCCCTCGCCCAGGGCCGCGACCACGCCCGAGACCTCGCCGCCCGGGGCGAAGGGACGCGTGGGCTTGAACTGGTACATGTCCTGGATGATCAGCAGGTCGGGATAGTTGACCCCGCAGGCCTTGACGTCGATCAGCACCTGGCCGGGCGCGGGGACCGGATCGGGCAGTTCCTCCAGCACCAGGGTCTCGGGGCCGCCGACCACCTTGCTGAGCACCGCCTTCATCTCGCTTCTCCCTGCCTCTTTGTTTAGAAGGCCGACGCTAGCGCAGGCGCGACGACCGAGAAAGCCAAATGTCAAACAAACGTTTTACCCTCGCCCTGCACGGCGGCGCCGGCGCCAAGCGCGGCCATGACTACTCGGTCGAGATCGCCCACATGCGCGGCCTGATCGAGGCCGGCCGCGACCGGCTGGCGGCGGGCGCTCCAGCCCTGGACGTGGTGGTCGAAACGGTCGCGGCGCTGGAGGCCTCCGGCCTCTACATCGCCGGCAAGGGCGCCTCGCCCAACGCCGACGGCGAGTACGAGCTGGACGCCAGCCTGATGGACGGCGCGACCAGCCGCGCCGGCTCGGTGGCGGCGCTGCAGGGCTTCGCCAGCCCGATCCGCGCCGCCCGGGCGGTGATGGACCAGACCCCGCACGTGATGCTGGCCGGCGAGGGCGCCATGGCCTTCGCCCGCGCCCAGGGCCTGAAGACGATCACCGATCCGGAGACCTACTACACCCGCGCCGGCGCCTTCGAGGACAACGCGCCGCCAGGCGGGCTGCCCACCGGCACCGTCGGCTGCGTGGCCCTGGACCAGGACGGCCGCCTGGCCGCCGCCACCTCGACCGCCGGCGTGTTCGGCAAGCTGCCCGGCCGCGTGGGCGACAGCCCGATCATCGGCGCGGGCGCCTGGGCCGACGGCTGGGCGGCGGTGTCGTGCACCGGCCAGGGCGAATACTTCATCCGTACGGCCGTGGGCGCGCAGATCGCCCATCGCATCCGCTTCGGCGGCCAGGACCTGGACGAGGCCGCCGCGGGCGCCATCCAGGGCGTCGCCGAACTGGGCGGGCACGGCGGCCTGGTGTCGGTGGACCGCGACGGCAACGTCGCCATGCCGTTCGCCTCCAGCGGCCTCAAGCGCGCGGCCCTGATGCCCGACGGCACGATCCTGGCCGAAGCCTTCTGATTAAACCTTCCCCCTTGACCCCGCCCGGCCCCACGCCAAGAAGGGAGCCGGGGCAACCTGCGGACTCGTAATGGAAATCGGAGCGCGACCTTGAGCCAAGCCATCCTCGTGGCCGGCGGCGCGGGCTATATCGGCTCGCATACCTGCCTGCGCCTGGCCGAGGCCGGCTACACGCCCGTGGTCTACGACAACCTGTCGAACGGCTGGAAAAGCTTCGTCCAGTGGGGGCCGCTGGAAGTGGGCGACATCAACGACGCCGCACGCCTCGACGAGGTCTTCGCCAAGCACAAGCCCGTGGCGGTGATCCACTTCGCCGCCTTCATCGAGGTGGGCTTCTCAATCGCCGAGCCCGGCCCGTTCTACGGCAACAATGTCGGCGGCGCGATCACCCTGATCGAGGCCGCCCGCCGCGCGGGCGTCGACAAGCTGGTGTTCTCGTCGACCTGCGCCACCTACGGCGCGCCGGTGCGCGTGCCGATGGACGAAAACCATCCGCAGGCGCCGCTCAATCCGTACGGCCGCAGCAAGCTGATGGTCGAGGAAATCCTGCGCGACATGGACCGCTACAAGGACTTCCGCTCGGTGGTGCTGCGCTACTTCAACGCCGCCGGCGCCGATCCGGAAGGCCGCATCGGCGAGAGGCACGAGCCCGAGACCCACGCCATCCCCCTGGCCATCGCCGCGGCGCGCGGCGAGCGGGACAAGTTCATGCTGTTCGGCAGCGACTACGACACCCGCGACGGCACCTGCATCCGCGACTACGTCCACGTGCTGGACCTGGCCGACGCCCACGTCTCGGCGCTGAAGTGGCTGCTGGACGGCAAGCAAAGCACGGCCTTCAACCTGGGCACCGGCGAGGGCACCTCGGTGCGCGAACTGGTGGCGGCGGTCGAGCGGCGCTCCAACCGTCACTTCCCGCTGGAGACCGTCGCCCGCCGCGACGGCGACGCCCCGATCATGGTGGCCGACAGCGACAAGGCCCGCGCCCTCCTCGGCTGGACCCCGCGCTACGGGCTGGACGACATCATCCAGCACGCCTGGGCCTGGCACGCCAACGGCGCGACCACGCTGAAGCGGTGAGCCGAAGCGCGAAAGCGGCTTTCCGGCGGGGGTGGAAACCCTCTAGCCTGGGTTCATGCATGGCCTGGCCCTCGCCCTGATCTGGCTGGCCGCGACGCCCCCGGCGGTCGCGGGGGACGGCGTGGCGGCCAGGGTCCGGGCCGGCGCCGACGGGCGCGGCGAGGTTCGGGCCGCCATCGACATCCCCGCCCCGCCCGACCGCGTGTGGCGCACCATCCTCGATTGCAGCCTGGCCGCCCGCATGACCCCCAGCGTCAAGCGCTGCACGGTGCTGGAACGCTCGCCTGACGGCCGGACCGAGACCCGCGAGCACTGGATCAAGCGCGGCCTGTTCTCGCCCATGCTCCGCTCGGTGTCGCGGCTGGAGCTGGAGCCTGGCCGACGCATAGGCTTCCGCTGCATCGGCGGCGACATCGACGACTGCGAGGGCCAGTGGCTGCTGAGCCCGCTGGACGACGGGACGGCCACCCGGGTGGTCTACGAGAACAAGGTCAGCGCCCCGTTCGGCCTGCCGGCGGGCATGGCGGCGGCGGCCATGCGGCGCGATGTGCCCGCCGCCCTGCAGGCCCTGAAGCGCGAATGCCTGGAGCCCCGCCGATGAGCGCGCCCATCATCGGGTCCGAACCGCTGTGGCTGTTCGACGGGGTCTGCAACCTCTGCTCGGGCTCGGTGCGGGCGGTGCTGGCCATCGACCGCAAGGGGATCATGCGCTTCACGCCGATCCAGTCGGACTACGGCCGGGCCCTGGCGATCGCCCACGGGATCGACCCGGACCATCCGGCCAGCTTCCTCTATCTCGACGGCGGCCGGGCGCTGGAGAAGAGCGCCGCGATCCTGGCCCTGCTGCGCCGCCTGGGCGCGCCGTGGTCATGGCTGGCGGCCGTGGTCGGCCTGGCGCCCAAGGCCTGGCTGGACGCCGGCTACGACTGGCTGGCCGCCAACCGATACCGGCTGATGGGCAAGCGCACGACCTGCATGGTCCCGACGCCGGCCCAGCGGGCCCGCTTCGTGCTGGAGCCGCCGGCGACATGAACGAAGGCCTCTTCCGCGTTCTGGTCGCCCATCCGTGGCTGGGCGTGATCTTCGGCTATGCCGGACGGCTGGACCGGTCGATCGGGACCTAGCCCTTGCGCAGGCGCGCGTTGATGGCGGGCCGGCAGACCGACAGGCCCAGGATCAGCGGGGCCAGCATCACCGCCAGCACGTAGCGCTGGATGTTGTCGGCCCGCTTGATGAAGTAGCGCGCCAGGCCGACACCCTTGTGGAACTCGACCTTGACCGGGTGTTCCAGGCTGGTGTGGCCCAGGTGGATGACCCGCGCGTTCGGGTGGAACAGCACCTGGCCGCCGGCCTGGCGAGCGCGCCAGCACAGGTCGACGTCCTCGACGTGCAGGAAGTAGCCCTCGTCGAAACCGGCCAGGGAGTCGAAGTCGGAGCGCCGCAGGGCGAAGCAGGCGCCCGAGATGGTGGGCATCTGGGTCGGCTCGGCCGGCAGCGGCTCGTGCTCGCGGTGGATCTCGAAGCGCTTGAAGCGCGCCACCTTCTGGCTCAGCTGCGAGAGGCTGAGCAGGGTGGTGACCGGCGTCACCTCGCCGCGACGACCGCCGCGCTGCTCGGTGCCGTCGATGTTCATGACCCGCGCGCCCATCACCGTCGGCACCGGCTGGCCGCGGAAGGCCGAGACCATGGACGGCACGCAGTCGGGCTGCAGGTTGGCGTCGGGATTGAGGAAGATCAGGTATTCGCCCTGGGCCACCGAGGCGCCCAGGTTGGCGCCCTTGGCGAAACCGACATTGCCGTGGCCCTGCACCAGCTGGACGCGCGGTTCGGTCAGGCCCAGAGCCCGCAGCATGTCGACGTCTTCCGGCGGCGAGCCGTTATCGACGATGACGAACTCGTCGACCATCGGCTCGGCCAGCACGTGGCGGATGCTTTCGACCAGCGCCTCTCCCGTCCAATAGACGACCATCACCACCGAGACCAAGGGCTTGGCGGGACGCGCGCCTGCGGCGAGCACCGTGAAGGACGGGAGAATGCTGTTCATGTCAGACCTGGACAGGCTCCCGCGTGGATTGCGGCGCGCGGGCGCGAGCGAGGTCGGGGGGCGTGGCTTCCTGGACGAGCACGGACAGCGCTTCGTCGAGCGAGAGGATCTGCTGACCCTCGCCGCCCAGGCGCCGCAGGGCCACCTGGCCCGTCTCCGCTTCCTTACGTCCGACCACCGCGATCACAGGAACCTTGGCGAGGCTATGCTCGCGAATCTTGTAATTGATCTTCTCGTTACGCAGGTCGACCTCCGCGCGCAATCCCATGGCCGTCAACCGCTCGACGACAGTGCGCGCGTAATCGTCAGCGTCCGACGTAATCGTCGCCACAACGATTTGCGTCGGCGCCAGCCAAAGCGGCAGGTGGCCCGCATAGTTTTCCAACAGAATACCGATGAACCGCTCGAACGACCCCAGGATCGCGCGATGCAGCATCACCGGCCGCTTCTTGGATCCATCCTCGGCAACGTACTCGGCGTCCAAACGTTCCGGCAGGACGTAGTCGAGCTGCAGCGTGCCGCAGGTCCACTCCCGGCCGATGGCGTCCTGGACGATGAAATCCAGCTTGGGCGCGTAGAAGGCGCCGTCGCCCTCGGCGATGACCGGCTCGACGCCGGCCAGGCGCGCGGCCTCGGCCAGCATGCCCTCGGCCTTGTCCCAGAACTCGTCCGAACCGGCGCGCAGTTCCGGACGCGTGGCCAGCGCGATGTACTTGGTGGTCATGCCGAGATCGGCATGGATCATCTGCGCCAGGCGAATGAAGCGCTCGGTCTCCTCGACGATCTGGTCCTCGCGGCAGAAGATGTGGGCGTCGTCCTGGGTGAAGGCGCGCACCCGCATCAGGCCGTGCAGGGCGCCCGACGGCTCGTAGCGGTGGCAGGCGCCGAACTCGGCCATGCGCATCGGCAGCTCACGATACGAGCGCTGGCCGACGTTCCAGATCTGCACGTGGCCCGGGCAGTTCATCGGCTTGAGAGACAGGATCTCGCCTTCGACCGTCTCGCAGACGAACATGTTGGCGCGGTACTTGTCCCAGTGGCCCGAGTTCTCCCAGAAGGTCTTGTCCAGGACCTGGGGCGTCTTGACCTCGATGTAGCCGGCGCGGTCGAGGCTGCGGCGCATGTAGGCTTCGAGGTTCTGCCAGAGCTTCCAGCCCTTCGGATGCCAGAAGACCATGCCCCGGCCTTCTTCCTGCATGTGGAAGAGGCCCAGCGCCTTGCCCAGCTTGCGGTGATCGCGCCGCTCGGCTTCCTCGATGCGCTTCAGATAGGCCTCGAGATCGGCTTCCGAGGCCCAGCTCGTGCCGTAGATGCGCTGAAGCTGGGCGTTGTTCTGGTCGCCGCGCCAGTAGGCGCCGGCCAGCTTCGTCAGCTTGAAGGCCTTGCCCACGTGCTTGGTCGACGGCAGGTGCGGGCCGCGGCAGAGGTCCTTCCAGTTCCCCTGGCGATAGACCGTGATCGTATCCGTGCCCGGCAGGTCGCGGATGATCTGGGCCTTGTACTGCTCGCCGATCTCGTCGAAGTGCCTGATGGCCTCGTCGCGGTCCCAGACCTCGCGCGTGATCTTCTCGTCGCGGTCGACGATCTCCTTCATGCGCTTTTCGATCGTCGCCAGGTCGTCCAGGCTGAACGACTCGTCGCGGGCGAAGTCGTAGTAGAAGCCGTCCTCGACGTTCGGGCCGATCGTCACCTGGGTGCCGGGGAACAGCTCCTGCACGGCCTCGGCCAGCACGTGGGCGGTGTCGTGGCGAATGGTGTCGAGAGCCTCGGGGGCCTCGCGCGTCAGGATCTCGAACTTGCGTTCGCCGGTCAGCAGGTCGGGCGTCAGGGCGCGGTCGAGGTCGAGCACCTGGCCGTCCAGCTTGATCAGCAGGGCCTTCTTCTCGAGCGACTTGGAGATGGCCGCGGCCACGTCCCGCCCCGTCGAGCCGTCGGGATACTGACGGGAGGAGCCGTCGGGGAAAACCAGATCGATCATTCTTCACACATCCACTTGCGCGGCTCGCGCGGCGGAGGCGGCGGGTCGTACCCCCAGCCCCCGAACGGATTGCATCGGCAAATCCGTCCCAGCGCGAGCCAGGACCCCTTGGCGGGTCCGTGATCCTTGAGCGCCTGGGCCGCATACTCCGAACAGGTCGGCAGATAGCGGCACTGGCGCCCGATGAGAGGCGAGAGCGTCAACTTGTAGGCGCGCAGGCCGAAGTCGACGACGCGGTGATAAAGGCTCATGCCGGCGCTTTCGCGAACGGAGTCGGGCACTTATCGCACCCGCGAGAAACCGATCAAGCGGCGCCGGCGCGGCTAGTTCGCGTTTGGGTCGCCCCTGTGGCCTTCCGGACAGCCTCGACCGCGGCCTCGAACGCCAGAAGCGTCGATGCGTGACGGGCGGGATAGTCCTTGACCGGCTCCAGCACGGCGAGCTCCGCAAAGCGGCCCGCAGGGTGCGGACCGTTCGTTTTCAGCATAGCGGCCAGGGCGTCGCGGGCCAACTCAAGTTCGGCAAGATCCGCCCCGATCACGTGGGCGCCCAGCACAGCGGCGCTGGCCTGGCCCAGGGCGCAGGCGCTGACCTCCTGGGCGAAGTCGGCGACCTTGCCGTCCTCGACCACGACGTCGACGATGATCCGGCTGCCGCACAGCTTGGCCGTGCGATCGGCGCTGGCGTCGGGCGCGGCCAGGCGCCCGGCCCGCGGCATGTTGGCCACGAGGTTGAGGATCCTGGCGCTGTAGAGATCGTCGATCATCCGACTTCAGATGGGGCGACCGCGCGCGCTTGCCAGAGGGCCTCGGCGCGATCACGCACCGCCTCGCCCATGGCCGTGAAGGCGCTCTTCAGGGCGCGGCGCTCATCCTTGGAGATCCACTTGACCAGGAAGCCCATGAACAGCTCGCCGTTCGAGAACGTCGCGCTCTCGGGGCCCATGTTCTCGACCTCGAGATAGCGGATGGCCGTGACGAAGCCGCCCAGGCGCTGGGAGCGCCAGTGCAACTGCTCGAACGGCACCCAGTCCTGGACGACCGGCTGGATCACCTTGACCGGGCGATCGCCGATGGCCTCTTCCAGGGTTAGGGCGGTGCCGATCTTCAGCTGGCCGGCGGCCTTGACGTAGAGCGGGTTCCACTCGTGCCAGCGCTCGAACTCGGACACGACTTCCCAGACGATCTCGGCGGGGGCCTGGACCCCGATACGGTGCTCGACGGCGCGTTTCATGCTCGCGATCTAGCACATCCAGGGGGTGGAGCTACAGGCGTGAATTGAGGGGGCGAAGTCTCTTGGCGCTCTAATCCGCCCTCCCCCTCTCCCGTCATTCCCGCCCTCGTGGCGGGAAGCCCTCCATCAGCCGCAAGGGCCGGGGTGGCGGACTGCCAAGCAGTCCGCCGGCGCTTCACATGCGAGCGGAACCAGGGGTTCCCGCCACAAGGGCGGGAATGACGGGAGTTATGGGGTACGCTAACGCCTCAGGCCCCGGCCTCGCGCTGGTAGACCGGCAGGTCGAGCGACGGGGTTTGCAGCCCCGCCTGGCCGATCAGGTCGTGGGCCTGGCCGCGGTGATGGGTCTGGTGGTTGAAGAGGTGGGCCAGGGTCTTCCACAGCGGCCCGACCACCTCGACGCCGTCGGCCTTGCGGGTCCAGCGGAACTCGCCGGCGCAGGCCTGGTCGGCAAGGCCGGCGATGTAGGCGACCAGGGCCGCGTCCTCGGCCGTCCGGGCGGCGCGCAGCTCGGCGAGATCCGTGAACAGCAGCGTGTCGAGGCCGTAGGACGGCAACGGCGTTCCGGCCAGGCGCGCCGTCCAGATGCGGTCGGTGACCAGCAGGTGGTTGAGGGTCCCGGCGATCGAGCCGAAGAAGCCGCCCCGCTCGGCGGTGAAGGCGCCCGGCGGCAGGGCCTCGCAGGCGTCGAGCAGGCGGGCGTTGGCCCAGGCGTTGTAGCCGGCCATCAGGGTGAAGTAGTCGCGCATGGGTCGGCTCCGGACGCGGGCGGGTTGCGGACGCCCGACGGGAACCCTCTCTCTTTGAGAGAGGGAGGGGCCCGCCGCGAAGCGGTGGGAGGGTGAGGGGTAACGGCTTCCCAGGACGAGGCGCCGTCAAACGCCCGCGCTAGCTACAAGGCCCGAGACCTTCCTGCAAAGGGCGAAACCTCTCACCCTCCCACGCCTTTCGGCGTGGGCCCCTCTCTCTCAGAGAGAGGGAATTAGAGAGCCACCTCGAACACAGCCTCGGTCTTGGCCTGGACCTCGTCGACCGACACGCCCGGGGCCAGCTCGATCAGCTTCACCGGGGTCTTGCCGCGGTTGATCTCGAAGACGCCGAGCTCGGTGATCAGCAGGTCCACGACGCCGGCGCCCGTCAGCGGCAGCGAGCAGGCTTTAAGCAGCTTGGGCGCGCCCGACTTCTCGCAGTGGTCCATCACCACCACCACGCGCTTGACGCCGGCCACCAGGTCCATGGCCCCGCCCATGCCCTTGACCATCTTGCCGGGCACCATCCAGTTGGCGAGGTCGCCGGTCTCGGAGACCTGCATGCCGCCCAGGATCGACAGGGCGATGTGGCCGCCACGGATCATGGCGAAGCTGTCGGCCGAGCTGAAGTACGAGCTGCTATCCAGCTCGGTGATCGTCTGCTTGCCGGCGTTGATCAGGTCGGCGTCCTCTTCGCCCTCATAGGGGAAGGGGCCCATGCCCAGCATGCCGTTCTCGCTCTGCAGCGTCACGTGCATGCCCTCGGGGATATAGTTGGCCACCAGGGTCGGGATGCCGATGCCGAGGTTGACGTAGAAGCCGTCGCGCAGCTCCTTGGCGGCGCGGGCCGCCATCTCGTCGCGGGTCCAGGCCATTACGCGGTCTCCTTGGCTTCGCGGGGACGCGTGGTGACGCGTTCGATGCGCTTCTCGAACCTGGCGCCCTTGATCAGGCGGTCGACGAAGATGCCGGGGGTGTGGATGTTGTCCTTGTCGAGCGCGCCGATCTCGACCAGCTCCTCGACCTCGACGACGGTGGCCTTGCCGGCCGTGGCCATCATCGGATTGAAGTTGCGGGCGGTCTTTCGGTAGACGAGGTTGCCCTCGGCGTCGGCCTTCCAGGCCTTGACGATCGACAGGTCGGCGGTCAGGCCGCGCTCCATCACGTACATCTCGCCGTCGAATTCGCGGGTTTCCTTGCCCTCGGCCACCAGGGTGCCGTAGCCGGTGCGCGTGAAGAAGGCCGGGATGCCCGCGCCGCCGGCGCGGATGCGTTCAGCCAGCGTGCCCTGCGGATTGAACTCCAGTTCGAGCTCCCCACTCAGGTATAGCTGTTCGAACAGCTTGTTCTCGCCCACATAGGACGAGACCATCTTCTTGATCTGACGGTTCTCCAGCAGGATGCCCAAGCCGAATCCGTCGACCCCGCAGTTGTTGGAGATGACCGTGAGGTCCTTGACCCCCGTCTCGCGGATCGCCGCGATCAGGTTTTCGGGAATGCCGCAGAGACCAAAGCCCCCGGCCATGATGGTCATGCCGTCGAACAGCAGACCCGCCAACGCTTCTGCGGCGTCGGATTTCACCTTGTCGACCATGCTTCCTCCCGGAGCGACGTTCGCCGACTGCTCTCGCCCGCCGGCTGGAGAAATTCAAGCCTTGATGAATAAATTTTCCCGTCATGCGACCACGGTAGGCGATTACGCGTGACCAGCGACCCTAACACCCCGATCGTGACGCCCGCCACCGCCGGCGCCCTGCTGACCCTGGCGCATCCGGCGCTTGAACGCTCGCGCGCCAACCGCGCCCTGGCCAAGGCGGCCAAGGCCCTTTCCGGCGTCACCTTCCACGATCTGTACGAGACCTATCCGGACTTCTCGATCGACATCGAGACCGAGCAGCAGAAGCTGGTCGACCACGACATCATCGCCTTGCAGTTCCCGCTCTTCTGGTACTCGCCGCCGGCCCTGATGAAGGAGTGGCTGGACCTCGTCTGGCTGCACGGCTTCGCCTACGGGCTGGGCGGCGACGCCTTGGCCGGCAAGCGCCTGTTCGTGGCCTGCACCACCGGCGGACCAGCCCAGGCCTATCACGCCAAGGGCTACAACCGCTTCACCCTGGACGAATTCCTGCGCCCGCTGGAGCAGACGGCCTATCTGTGCGGCATGGTCTGGGAGACGCCGTTCGTGGTGCATGGGGCGGCGATGAAGGACGACGAGCAGCTGAAGGCCGAGGCCCTGCGCTACCAGGCGCGGATGTCGGCCCTGCTGGCCGCCGACCACGCGGCCGAGGGAGCGTAAGCCATGGAACCGTTCCTCAAGCAGACCCTCGTCTATCTGGGCGCGGCCGTCATCTCGGTGCCGATCGCCAAGCGCCTGGGGCTGGGCTCGGTGCTGGGCTACCTGATCGCCGGCGTGCTGATCGGCCCGGCCATGCTGTCGCTGGTGGGCGAGCAGCACGACGTCATGCGCTTCGCCGAGTTCGGCGTCGTCATCCTGCTGTTCCTGATCGGCCTGGAGGTGCGCCCCTCCACCTTGTGGGAGATGCGCAAGACGATCTTCGGCCTGGGCGGCGCCCAGGTGGTGGGCACGGCCCTGGCCGTGGCCGTCGTCGGCTACCTCCTGAGCCTGCCCTGGCAGACGGCCCTGGCCGTGGGCCTGGTTTTGGCCATGTCGTCGACCGCCATCGTGTTGCAGACCCTCGACGAGAAGGGCCTGCGCCAGGGCCCGGTCGGCCGCGCCGCCTTCGGCGTGCTGCTGCTGCAGGACCTGGCGGTGATCCCGATGTTCGCCCTCCTGCCGCTGCTGGCCACGGTGGCGCCCGACGCCCATGCCAGCGACGCCGGCGGCCATGGCGCGAGCCTGATCTCGCACCTGCCGGCCTGGGCGCAGGGCCTGGCCGTGCTGGGCGCGGTGGGCGTGGTCGTGGGCAGCGGCCGGTTCGTCGTGCGGCCGATCTTCCGCTTCATCGCCGAGGCCCGCCTGCGCGAGATCTTCACCGCCGCGGCCCTGCTGATCGTGGTCGGGGTCGCCGGCCTGATGCAGTCGGTGGGCCTGTCGCCGGCGCTCGGCGCCTTCCTGGCCGGCGTGGTGCTGGCCGAGAGCGAGTTCCGCCGCGAGCTGGAGACCGACATCGAGCCGTTCCGCGGCCTCTTGCTCGGCCTCTTCTTCATCACCGTGGGCGCCGGCATCGACCTGACCCTGATCGCCCGCCAGCCGCTGACCCTGATCGCCCTCGTGCTGGGCCTGATGGTCCTGAAGTTCGCGGTGATGTTCGGCATCGCCCGCATCGCTGGCGCGCAGGGCCGCAGCGCCGCCGCCGTGGCCACCGCCCTGGCCCAGGGTGGCGAATTCGCCTTCGTGCTGCTGAGCTTCACGGTCGGGGCCGGCGTCATCGGCGCGGACCTGGCCGCCCTGCTGACCGCCACGGTCGCCGTCTCGATGGCCCTGACGCCGGTGGCCATGATCCTCTACGAGCGCATCGCCGAACTGGTGAACGCGGCCATCCCCGACGTCGAGCCGGAGGCCCCGCAGTTCGACGAGGGCGAGCCCGACATCATCATCGCCGGCTTCGGGCGGTTCGGGCAGATCACCGGCCGCCTGTTGCAGGCCAACGGCTTCAAGTCGACGGTTCTGGACAGCGACATCGAGCAGATCGAGCTGCTGCGCCGCTTCGGCCGTCGGGTGCACTATGGCGACGCCACGCGCCTTGACCTGCTGCGCGCCGCCGGCGCCGAGCATGCCCGGATGCTGATCGTCGCCCTGGACGACCGCGAGAAGACCGCCGAGCTGGTGGAGACGGCTCGCCGGGCCTTCCCCAACCTGATCATCCTGGCCCGCGCCTGGGACCGCCGCCACGCCTACGACCTGCTGGCCAACGGCGCCGACGCGGTGGAGCGCGAGACCTTCGAGGCCGCCCTGGCCCTGGGCTCGACAGCCCTTCAGAAGCTGGGCTTCCGGGCCCACAAGGCCTTCCGCGCCACCTCGTTCTTCCGCCGCCACGACCGCAAGACCTTCGAGGATCTCAAGCCGATGTGGGGCCAGGAAGAGGCCTACATCCTGGCCTCGCGCGACGCGGCCCAGACCATGGACCGGCTGCTGGCCGCCGACCTGGCGCGCATGCGTCCGGGCGAGGCCGGCGGGGCCTGGGACACGGCCGCCCGCGACGAGGAGCTGCGCAAGCTGGCCCAGCGCAAGGGGGGCGCGGGCGGAGAAGCCGAACCGGCCGACGCCGACGGCTGGACGGGAACGCCTCCGCAGGGCTAGAGCAGGGAAAAGGGCCGGGTTCGGCGCAAGAAGCACGGGAAAGAAGCGGCATGTATCTGGAGTGCTATCCCACCGAGAGCCGGCCGCCGGAGATCGTGCCGGGGCGCCCGCAGCGGGCCTGGATGGACAACTTCGCCGACCGCCATCCCTATCGCTGCCTGCCGCTGACCATGGCCAACACCACCGGCTGGGAGATCCTGTGCCCGGTCGGCTTCGAGGCCACCTGGAACGGCGGGATCCACCAGAACGACATCACCTTCAAGAGCGACCACCCGCACCCGGGCTTCGACGACTTCGTCAAGTCGCACTTCTCGCGCGGGACGATCACCTTCCACACCGGCTATCTGTTCCGCACGCCGCCGGACTGGCTGATCTGGACCATGGGCCCGCCCAACCACATCAAGGACGGCATCCAGCCGCTGGCCGGCCTGGTCGAGACCGACTGGCTGCCCTTCCCCTTCACGATGAACTGGGTCTTCACCCGCCCCGGCACTGTGAAGTTCGCCAAGGGCGAGCCGTTCTGCTTCATCACCATGATCCAGGACAAGCCGCTGGAGACGGTGCAGCCGGTGATCCGGCACTTCAACTCCAACCCCGACATGCGCAAGCAATACGACGTTTGGGCCGAGAAGCGCGGCGAGTTCAACGCCCGCATCGCCGCCCGCGACCCGGCCGCCACCAAGGAGGCCTGGCAGCGCTTCTACTTCAAGGGCGAACTGCCCGAGGAGATCGAGGCTCCCGCGCCCAAGAGCCACGTCAACAAGCGCCGCCTGAAGGCCCCCAAGATCGGGTTCTGAGGCCTCTTCCTCTTTCCTCCCGTCATTCCCGCCACAAGGGCGGGAATGACGGGCGCTTGGGATGGCGGTATTGCTTCCCAGCTCAGCTTCCTACCCCCGCCGCAGCAGCCTGCCCGCCAGCCACCGGCGCACCGGCTCGTCGTAGAGCTTGAGGCAGGCCCAGGCGATCGCCACCGCCGCCACGAACACCGCGACCCCGACCAGAGCGCCCTGGGCGGCCGGGATCTTCTTGTCCACGACCCAGCCGGTGTAGATGTAGATCAGCGGATAGTGGGTGATGTAGAGCGGGTAGGACAGGTCGCCGAAGAAGCGGGCGATGCGCACGCTGGGGCCGTCGACGTCCTTCTCGCCCGCGCCGATGGCGACGATCAGCGGGAACAGCAGGATCACGCAGGCGGCCTCGTACAGGCCGTTGACCCACAGCCGCTCGGGCCCGCCGAAGCGCGGCAGCGACAGGGCCGCGATCAGCAGGACGCTGCACACCGCAAAGCCGTGACGGACCTTGATCCGCTTGCCCAGGCGCATCAGCAGCACGCCGGCGAAGAACGGAAACATCACCCGGGTCAGGCCGATGTGGACGCCGCTGAGGTTCAGCGCCCAACCGCCGATGACGTCGCCGCGCGGGCCCAGCACCAGCAGGCCAATGAGGGCCAGGGCCGACACCGCCACCAGCGCGCCGAGCCAGCGGTTCGAAAGCTTCCGCAGGCCGACGGCGTAGAGGAGGTTGGCGAGGTACTCGTAGAACAGCGACCACTGCGGGCCGTTCAGCGGATAGATCTCGCCCCAGCCGCGGATCTCGGCCGACGGGGTCATCGGGATCATCAGGAAGCCCAGCAGCATCACCCCGATCACCTGCCAGACGGTGACGGTGTCGAGCTTGGGGAACAGCGACCAGTGCTGGAAGGCCAGCAGGGCCGCCCCGATCAGGCCGCCGACGATGATCATCGGCTGCAGGCGCACCAGGCGCCGCTTGTAGAACTGCCACTGGCCCATGACGCTCCAGCGGTCGTCATAGGCGTAGGCGACCACGAAGCCCGACAGCAGGAAGAAGAAGTCCACCGCCAGGTAGCCGTGGTTGATGATCTGCTTGTGCGGGCTGCCGCCGGAATAGGCCTCGAACAGGTGGAAGGCGACAACCATCAGGGCGGCCACGCCCCGCAGGCCGTCGAGGATCACGTAGTGGCTCTTGGCGGGCGCTGTGGCGTTGGTCGAGGTCGCGGCGGCGGAAGATGTCATGGGCAAGCTTCGCTGATGATGAGTCGCGACGAAGCGTTGTTGGGTTTATCGTTAAACCACAACCCTCTTTAGGAACGCCGTTTCGTGGGCCTTCCAATCTCCAGGACCTGACGACCATGCAGCGCTCCAGGCGCCCCCGCGAACGGACCAGGGTGACGATCAGGGAGGTGGCGGAAAAGGCCGGCGTCTCGGCCATGACCGTGTCGAACGTCTTCAACGGCACGGGCAAGTTCTCGGCCGGGACCCGGGATCGGGTGATGGCCGCCATCGCCGCGCTGGGCTACGTGCCGAGCTCGGCCGCGCGGCGGCTGGTCGGCGCCGCGCCGGCCAGGGTGGGCCTGCTCTATGCCGGGGTCGACAGCATGTTCATCCACGCCGTGCTGGCCGCCGCCGCCGTGGCCAGCGCCGAGCGCGGGCTGCAACTGATCACCCGCAAGGCCGGCTCGCCGGCCGAAGCCCTGGAGGTCGCCCGTTCGCTGCAGCGCTCGGGCGCCGACGCGCTGCTGCTGCTGCCGCCGTTCGACACGGTGCTGAGCGGCTGCGCCGAGTTCGCGGCGCTAGGCCTTGTCACGGCCTCGATCGCCACCGCCGCGCCCCTGCCGGACATGATCACCGTGCGCATCGACAACCGCGCGGCCTCCTACGCGATCACCGAGCGGCTGGCGGCCAAGGGTCGGCGCCGGATCGCCGTCATCGCCGGCCCACAGGACCATTCCGACAGCGTCGAGCGCCTGGAAGGCTGCCGCGCGGCGCTGGCGGCCCACGGCCTGTCGCTGCCAGATGACCTGGTGGTCGAGGGCCGCTTCACCTTCGAGTCCGGCCTCGCCGCGACCGAGCGGCTGCTGGCGCTGCCCCAGCCGCCCGACGCCATTGTCGCGGCCAATGACGACATGGCCGCCGCCGCCCTGTGGGTGGCCCATCGCCGGGGTCTGGCCCTGCCCCGCGACCTGGCCGTGGCCGGCTTCGACGACACGCTGCTGGCCACGCGCGTCTGGCCGCCCCTGACCACGGTGCGCCAGCCGATCGACCGCATGACCGGCCGGGCCCTGGATCTGCTGCTGGACGCGCTGCGCCGCCCAACCGGCGAGGGTCCGCCGGCCGACGTGCTGGAAGCCTATGACCTTGTGGAGCGCGCCTCGGCCTGACGGCAGGCGCGGAAGAACCCTCGGACCCCGCTTAGAGGTTCAGCAGAAGCCGGCTGGCCCCGTAGGCCGTCGCCAGCCAGAACAGCGCGCTGAACGCGCCGCCGAACAGCATGGCGCGGCGGAACTCGCGGCTGTGCAGAAGGCCGGGCGCGGCCGGAGGCCGCGAACCATGCGTATGGAACACCTTGTGTTTCCTCCGTGGCTCGGCGCCGTGGGGGCTCGCGCCGTTAACCACGGGAAGACGATGTCACGAAACTGACGAAACACAACCTGAGCCGTCGCCTTTTAGGCGGGTTTCAGCCGCTTTTTCGCCCAAGTTCGTGCAGGCACACGGAATATTCGTGCTCAGACGGCCTTCACCGCCGCGGCGATGTCGCCGACCACCTTGCGCACCAGGGCCGGGTCGTCGCCCTCGGCCATGATGCGGATCAGCGGCTCGGTGCCCGAGGCCCGCACGACGATGCGCCCGGCCCCGTTAAGGCGGGCCTCGCCGTCGGCGATGGCCTCCTTGACGGCCTTGGCCTCAAGCGGCTTGCCGCCGGCGAAGCGGACGTTCTCCAGGAGCTGCGGCACCGGTTCGAACTGGCGGGCCAGGGCGCTCATCGGCCTGCCGCTCTCGACCATCACCGCCAGCACCTGCAGGGCGGCGATCAGGCCGTCGCCCGTGGTCGAGAAGTCCGACAGGATCAGGTGGCCCGACTGCTCGCCGCCGACATTGAAGCCGCCCTCGCGCATGCGCTGCATGACGTAGCGGTCGCCCACCGAAGTGCGCTCCAGCGTCAGGCCCAGCCCGCCGAGCTGGCGCTCGAGGCCCAGGTTCGACATCACGGTGGCCACGACGCCGCCGCCCTTCAGCGCGCCGGCCTTGGCGAAGGCGGCGGCGATGATGGCCATGATCTGGTCGCCGTCGACGACGAGGCCCTTCTCGTCGCAGATCACCAGGCGGTCGGCGTCGCCGTCGAGCGCGATGCCGATGTCGGCGCGATACTCGCGCACCAGCTTGGCCATCGCGTCCGGATGGGTCGAGCCGCATTCCTCGTTGATGTTGGTCCCATCGGGCGTGACGCCCAGGCTGATGACCTCGGCGCCCAGCTCGTAGAGCGCGGTGGGGGCCACCTTGTAGGCCGCGCCGTTGGCGCAATCGATGACGATGCGCAGGCCAGACAGGGACAGGTGACGCGGGAAGGTCGCCTTGACGATCTCGACATAGCGGGCCTGGGCGTCGTCGATGCGCTTGACGCGGCCGAGGTCGCGCGGGGCGGCGAGACCTTCCTGCAGCCCCTCGTCCATCAGGGCCTCGATCTTCAGCTCCTGCTCGTCCGACAGCTTGTATCCGTCGGGGCCGAACAGCTTGATGCCGTTGTCGGCGAAGTTGTTGTGCGAGGCCGAGATCATGATGCCCAGGTCGGCGCGCATCGAGCGGGTCATCATCGCCACGGCCGGGGTCGGCAGCGGGCCGAACAGGCGCACGTCCATGCCCACGCTGGTCAGGCCCGCCACCAGGGCCGGCTCGATCATGTAGCCCGACAGACGGGTGTCCTTGCCGATCACCACCAGGTGACGGCGATCGTCCTGCGAGCGGAACAGCTTGCCGGCCGCCAGGCCGACGCGCAGGGCGACTTCGGCGGTCATCGGGTGCTTGTTGGCCTGGCCGCGGATGCCGTCGGTGCCGAAATAGGCGCGCTTGCTCATGGTGATGGTCTTCGTCGCTGTCGGGTCGCTGTGTGAATCGGAGCGACGCCCATATAGAGCGTCTTGGAAGTCTCGTACGGACCGCGAAACGATCCGAAATGCAGATTTACGTCGCCGGTCCCTGCACGAGTGCTAAAGGCCGCGCTCGAAATATCCCGTGCTGGTAGCAATAGTCCTCCAGGCGCGTTCTACAAAGGATCATGTCCCATGTGCGGCATCATCGGCATCGTCGGTAAGGCCCCCGTCGCCGAGCGTCTGGTCGAGAGCCTCAAGCGGCTCGAATACCGGGGCTACGACTCCGCCGGCGTCGCCGGCGTGGTGGGCGCGCCAGGAAACGGCAAGGTCGAGCGCCGTCGCGCCAAGGGCAAGATCAAGGCCCTGGAAGAGGTGCTGACCGCCGAGCCGCTGGTCGCCACGACCGGCATCGGCCACACCCGCTGGGCCACCCACGGCGCGCCCAACGTCGCCAACGCCCACCCCCATCACGCCGGCCGCGTGACCCTGGTGCACAACGGCATCATCGAGAACTTCGCCGAACTGAAGGCCGAGCTGGCCGCCGCCGGCCGCACCTTCGAGAGCGACACCGACACCGAGGTGATCGCCCACCTGATCGACGCCGAACTGGCCACGGGCCTTTCGCCCATCGACGCCTTCAAGGCCACCCTCGACCGCCTGACCGGCGCCTACGCCCTGGCGGTGCTGATCGAGGGCGCCGAGAACCTGGTGCTGGGCGCCCGCCGCGGCAGCCCGCTGGTGGTCGGCGAGGGCCAGGGCGAGATGTTCCTGGGCTCGGACGCGCTGGCCGTCGGCCCGTTCACCAACCGGGTGATCTATCTCGACGAGGGCGACTACGTGGCCCTCGACCATGACAGCGCCAGGATCTTCGACGCCTCGGGCGCGGCGGTGACCCGTCCCGTGCGGGTGGTGCCGACCAGCGCCGTGATGATGGAGAAGGGCAACTACCGCCACTTCATGGAAAAGGAGATCCACGACCAGCCCGAGGGGTGCCAGCGCACCATCGCGGCCTATGTGGACGCCCTGACCAGCAAGACCGCCATCCCCGGCGACGTCGATTTCGCCAAGCTGGAACGCATCCAGATCGTCGCCTGCGGCACCTCCTACATCGCCGGCGTCGTCGGCAAGTACCTGATCGAGCAGCTGGCCGACCTGCCGGTGGATGTCGAGATCGCCTCGGAGTTCCGCTACCGCCAGCCGGCCCTACGGCCGGGCGCCCTGGTCGTGGCCATGTCGCAGTCGGGCGAGACCGCCGACACCCTGGCGGCCCTGCGCTACTGCAAGGCCAAGGGCATGAAGAGCGCCGTGGTGGTCAACGCCACGGAGTCGACCATGGCCCGCGAGGTCGACGTGGTCTGGCCGATCCACTGCGGGCCCGAGATCGGCGTGGCCTCGACCAAGGCCTTCACCGCCCAGGTCAGCGTGCTGACCGCCATCGCCGTGGCCGCCGCCAAGGCGCGCGGGACCATCGACGCGGCCGAGGAGCAGCGCCTGGTCAAGGTGCTGCTGGAGGCCCCGCGCCTGATCGCCGAGGCCATCCACCTGGAGGGCGCGATCAAGGAGATCGCCACCGAGGTCGCCAAGGCCCGCGACGTGCTCTACCTGGGCCGCGGCCCGATGTCGGCCCTGGCCCTGGAAGGCGCGCTGAAGCTGAAGGAGATCAGCTACATCCACGCCGAGGGCTACGCCGCCGGCGAACTGAAGCACGGCCCAATCGCCCTGGTCGACGACCAGACCCCGATCGTGATCCTCGCGCCCTATGACAGCTGGTTCGAGAAGTCGGCCTCGAACATGAGCGAGGTGATGGCGCGCGGCGGCCAGGTGATCTTCATCACCGACACCCAGGGCGTGAAGCACGCCCCCGAGGGCGCCAAGGTGGTGGTCACCGCCCCGGCCAGCGACCCGCTGGTCTCGACCCTGGTGATGTCGGCCCCGATCCAGCTGCTTGCCTACCACGTGGCCGTCATCAAGGGCGCCGACGTCGACCAGCCGCGCAACCTGGCGAAATCGGTGACGGTGGAATGATTGCACCTCTCCCAGGGGGAGAGGTGTTCAGGACGCCAGCCCCGCCAGGATCGACGGCTTCACCTTCAGGTCGGTCTCGCTGAACACCAGGTCCTCGCGGCCGAAATATTCGTGCTGGCGGCCCGCGCACCAGTCGGTGGTGACCATGGTCAGGTGGGTCTTGTCGGGACGGGTGGGGCCGCTGGCGTAGGCGAAGTCGCCGGTGAGCCTGTCGAACGGGAAGCCGCGGTCCTGGTCGGTGCGGGTGAGGATGTCGGCGAGGGTCTTTGCGTCGACCTGCGCCTTCACGATCCTGCCGTCGAAGCGCACCACGGAGTCGTAGGCGTAGCGCGAAAGCTCGCCGGCCGGCAGGCCCATGCCCAGGGTCGTGTGGCCCATGAAGCCGATATCGGCGCCGGCGGCCCTCGCCATCAGGCCGGCGACATGGCGGCCGGTGTCGCCCAGCGACAGGGCCTTGGGGATCCTGGCGACCACCGCCCGCTCTTCCGGCGTCAGCTGGGCGGCCAGCGTCGCCTTGACCCGGCGGGCCAGGGCCTGGTCGGCGGGGCCCCGCGGATCGACCACAACGCGGGAGATGCGGATCGGGTCGACCTTGCGGGCGCGGTCGATGGTCGCCACCGTCAGCGGCTGGCCCCAGGCGCCGGTGTGAACGTAGCGGCTGGTCCCCTGCGCATGCTCGACGGTCACGTGGTTGTGCCCGCCCAGGAACAGGGTGCGCTCGGGAAGCCCCGCCAGCAGCGGGCGGTCGGCAGGCAGGCCCGCATGGCTCATCACCACCAACATGCCGTCATCGGGCGGCGAGGCCGGCAGGTTGGCCTGGGCCCACGGCGTCGGCGCGGGAATGGCGAGGTCGGGGCGGATGGCCTTGGGATAGGTGTCGATCGAGTTGGTCGCCCAGCCGATCAGGTGAACCGGGAAGCCCAGGTCGAGCGTGGCGCGCGAAGAGGCCACAGGACGGCCGGTGCGCTTGTCGACGATGTTGCTGACCACGGTGATGCCCAAGGCGCGGGCGCGGTCGGCGGCCGCGGCGATGTCCTCCACCAGGTCGGCGTCGTGGTTGCCGATGTTGATGACCGTCGGCGCCAGCCTGGCCACCGCCTCGAGGAACGCCCAGTCCAGCGCACCGTCGGTGCGCTTGGCCACCACGTTGCCGGCCTCGAACAGGTCGCCGTTCAGCAGGATCAGGCTGGGGGCTGCGTCGCGGCGGACGATGCGGCGCATGGCCTCAAGCAGGGCCGGGGTGATCCCGTAGGCCGAGTGCAGGTCCGACAGCATCAGCACCTTGGCCCGGCCGACAGCGGCGCCGGCGTTCGAGCCGAAGGACAGCGTCATGGCCGCGGCCGCGCCGCCCAGCACCATGCGCCGATTGAAACCGTTCATGCCGAGCCTCCGCGAGTATCGGGGCCCTGCCTAGAGGCTGTCGGCCTCGGAGGGAACCGTCGAGACCCAGATCAGCGCGCTTTCCCCTCACTCCCGTCATTCTCGCCCTTGCGGCGAGAAACCCTGGTTCGGCTGATACCGGATGCGCCAGCGGCGTGCCGAGCACGCCGCCCTTCCTGCCCTTGCGGCTGACAGAGGGGTTCCCGCCACAAGGGCGAGAATGACGGGAGGGGTGGGAGTCTCCTCACTTCTCGCTGTCGAGGTGGGCCATCATCGCCGGGGCGTAGCGCTCGCCGGCCGCCGCGCCCTTGGGCACGGCCGCCTCGATGGCCGCGAGATCCTCCGCCGTCAGGACGACGTCGAGGGCGCCCAGGGCCTCGGCCAGGCGGTCGCGGCGGCGGGCGCCGACCAGGGGGACGATGTCGTCGCCGCGCGAGGCGACCCAGGCGATGGCGATCTGGGCGACGCTGACGCCCTTGCCGTCGGCCACCGCCCGCAGGGTCTCGACCAAGGCCAGGTTGCGGTCGAGGTTCTCGCCCTGGAAGCGCGGGGAGTAGACCCGGAAGTCGCGAGCGCCGCGCTGGCCGTCCTTGCTCCAATGGCCGCTGATCAGGCCGCGCGACAGCACGCCGTAGGCCGTCAGGCCGATACCGAGCTCGCGCAGGGTGGGCAGGATGGCGTCCTCGATCCCGCGCGAGAGCAGCGAGTACTCGATCTGCAGGTCGCAGATCGGGGCGACGGCGGCGGCGCGGCGGATGGTGTCGGCGCCAACTTCCGACAGGCCGATATGGCGGATGTAGCCGGCGTCACGCAACTCGGCCAGGGCGCCGATCGTGTCCTCGATCGGCACGTCCGGATCCAGGCGCGAGGGCCGGTAGACGTCGATGTGGTCGACCCCCAGCCGGCGCAGCGAGTAGGTCACGAAGTTGCGGATCGCCTTGGGCCGGCTGTCGAAGCCGAGGAAGGCGCCGTCGGGGCCGCGCAGGGCGCCGAACTTGACGCTGATCACGGCCTTGTCGCGATCCTGGCCCCGCAGGGCCTCGCCGATAAGCATCTCGTTGTGGCCCATGCCGTAGAAGTCGCCGGTGTCGAGCAGGGTGATCCCGGCCTCCATGGCGGCGTGGATCGTGGCGACCGCCTCGGCGCGGTCGGCGGGACCGTAGAGGTCGTCGGACATGCCCATGCAGCCGAGGCCGAGGGCCGAGACGGAAGGACCAGTGTTTCCGAGCTTGAGCGTGCGCATGGGCGATCTCCTTGGAGGCGCGGCGCGGGGGAGCGGCCGCGGGTGTGGACAAGCCGACTATGACCTTGCGCGACCTGTGCGATAATCCGACCAACGGCGCACGGGCCGTTCGGAATTTCGCACAATGGCCAGTCCCGACCTCGCCGATCTCGACGCCTTCGCCGCCGTGTCCCGGGCCCGCAGCTTTCGCGGCGCGGCGGTGGGGCGCGGGGTCTCGCCCTCGTCGCTGAGCGAGGCGGTGCGGCGGCTGGAGACGGCGCTGGGCGTGCGGCTGCTCAACCGCACCACCCGCAGCGTCACCCCGACAGAGGCCGGCGAGCGGCTGCTGGAGCGCCTGGCCCCGGCCCTCGCCGACGTGGCCGGGGCGCTGGACGCGGTGAACCAGTTCCGCGACAGCCCGACCGGAACCCTGAAGCTGAACGTGCCCATCGTGGTGGCGCGCCTCGTCCTGCCCGACATCGTCGGCCCGTTCCTGAAGGCCAATCCCGGGATCACCCTGGAGATCACCGCCGAGGACAACTTCGTCGACGTGCTGGCCGCCGGGGCCGACGCCGGGGTGCGCTATGGCGAGCGGCTGGAGAAGGACATGATCGCCGTGCCGCTGTCGGGTCCGCAGCGCTACCAGGCGGCCGCTTCGCCGGCGTTCCTGGCCCGGCACGGAACGCCCCGCCATCCGCGCGACCTGTTGTCGCTGCCGTGCATCCGACACCGGTTCTCCAGCGGCGCGATCATCGTCATGGAGTTCGAGAAGGACGGCGAGATCGTGCGCATCGCCCCCGACGGGCCGCTGATCTCCTCATCGATGGAGCTGGAGTTGCGAGCCGCCGAGGAGGGCCTGGGCGTGATCGCCAGCTTCGAGGGTTTCCTTGCGGCGTCGGTGGCCGCGGGCCGGCTCGTGCCGATCCTGGAGGACTGGAACCCGCCCTTCGAGGGGCCCTTCCTCTACTATCCCAGCCGCCGCCACATGCCCGCGCCGCTGCGGGCCTTCATCGATTTCATCCGGGCCCGGCGGCCGGAAAGCTGAACCTTCCCCGGAAATCTCAATTTTCAGCGCGTTTGCCGCCTGTTCACCGTCGCCTGCCATGCTCGACGCGAAAGAACGAGGGGCCACCGCCGATGATCGTCCGCAGCCGCACCGCCGCCCGCCTGGGCGGGGCGCTCGTCCGCGCCGCTGCCCGCCTGCGCGGGTTCCGGTCAGACCGGCGCGGCGCCCTCGCCGTCTGGGTGGCCGTGGCCCTTATCCCGCTGTGCCTGCTGGTGTTCGGCGTCTTCGACCTCAGCCGCATGAGCGTCGAGCGCCGGCGCCTGCAGGACTCCCTGGACGCGGCCACCCTGATCGCGGCCCGCTCGACCGCCACCGACACCGCCACCCTGACCACGCTCGGCAAGGCCGCCCTGACCGCCGAACTGGGCCAGGCCGCGACCACCTCCAGCTTCGTGGGTTCGACCAACGGCAAGCAGGTGACCGGCACCGCCAGCTTCACCTTCGACCCGATCATCCTGGGCCTGATCGGCAAGGACAAGCTGACGGTCGGCGCCCAGTCGGTGGTCGTCCGCGCCGCCAACAACCTCGAGATCGCCCTGGTGCTCGACATCACCGGCTCGATGGCCGGCACGCGCATCAGCGACCTGAAGACGGCCGCCACCGACCTGGTGGACATCGTCGTGCAGGACATCCAGGAGCCCTACTATTCCAAGGTCGCCATCGTGCCCTATTCGATGGGGGTCAATGTCGACACCTATGCCGACGCGGTGCGCGGCTCGATCCCGAGCTCGCCCCTGGCCACGGCGGCCTGGAACACCGGCGTGACCAAGACGGTGTCGAGCTTCACCGGCAACACGACCTCGCCCGTGGTCACCACCTCGAGCGCGCACGGCCTGGCGGTCAACGACTACGCCATGGTGTTCGGCTCCAACCAGAGCAGCATGAACGGCAAGGTGCTGAGGGTGACCTCGGTCGCCTCGACCACCAAGTTCACGGGCGCCAACCAGTCGGGCACGTCGGTCACCGCCGGTTCCAGCGGCTCGGTCTACAAGTGCCTGAACTCGAGCTGCACGTTCGTCTTCACCAGCAAGGCCAGCCACGTCTTCCAGACCGGCGACCAGCTGAAGCTGACCGGGATCACGGGCGTGACGACGCTCAACAGCGCCGTCCCGACCATCACGGCGGTCTCGGGCCTGGCCATGACCACCAACCTCTCGCCCACCGCCAGCACGAACTACGTCACCACCACCGCCGGCGCCAACGGCACGGCGACCTGCCAGAGCACTTCGCGCAGCGACATCAGCTGCGCCAACCTGAACTTCACCAACGCCAGCGGCAGCGCCAAGACCCAGGCGATCAGCACCTGCGTCACCGAGCGCACCGGAACCTACGCCTATACCGACGACGCCCCGACCACCGCCCTGGTCGGCCGCAACTACCCGGTCTCGAGCAACCCCTGCCCGGCGCCGAAGATCACCCCGCTGACCTCCGACCGCACGGTGCTCAAGAACCAGATCTCGACGCTGGACGACGGCGGCTCGACCGCCGGCCAGATCGGGCTGGCCTGGGGCTGGTACATGGTGTCGCCGAACTTCGCCTACCTGTGGCCCAGCGCCAGCCAGAAGCCGGCCGCCTATGGCACGGCCGAGACCATGAAGATCGTCGTGATGATGACCGACGGCGCCTTCAACACCCCCTATTGCAAGGGCGTGATCGCCGCCAACGCCGGCTCGGGTTCGGGCTCGGCCTCCGATCACATCAACTGCAACGCCACCAACGGCGACGCCACGGCCCAGGCCAAGGAGCTGTGCACCAAGATCAAGGCCAAGAACGTGATCGTCTTCACGGTCGGCTTCGACGTCGACTCCACCGCCAAGTCGATGCTGACGACCTGCGCCACCAAGACCAGCCAGGCCTACTTCCCGGCCACCGGCGGCGAACTGAAGACCGCCTTCAAGTCGATCGCCCAGGAGATCTCGGCCCTGCGCATCGCCAAGTAGCGGCCCCTGCCGGAGCGAGCATGAAAAAGGCCCCGTCCTCGTGGACGGGGCCTTCGTCGTTTCGGAGCCGGCGCTCGCCGATCAGGCCAGCTTGATCTCGCGCAGGCGCTGCTGGAGGAACTCGTCGGCGGTGATCGATTCCGGATAGCGGTCCGGGTTCTGCTCGGTCACGCAGTTGGGCAGGGTCTTGATCTCGTAGTCCGACGCGAAGTGCAGGAAGAACGGCGTCGAGTAGCGCGGCAGGTGGCGGCGCTCGGGCGGCGGGTTCTGCACGCGGTGGATGGTCGAGGGCAGGACGTGGTTGGTCAGGCGCTCGAGCATGTCGCCGATGTTGATGACGATGCAGCCCGGGGGCGGGTTGATCGGCAGCCACTCGCCGTTGCGGTCGAGCAGTTCCAGGCCGCCCTCTTCCGCGCCGAGCAGCAGGGTGATGGTGTTGATGTCGCCGTGGGCGCCGGCCCGCACGCCGGTGGCGTCCTGCGGGATCGGCGGATAGTGCAGCAGGCGCAGCACCGAGTTGCCGTTCTCGACGGTCGGCTTGAAGAACTCGCGGTCGAGCTTCAGGTAGGTGGCGATGGCCTCCAGCACCTTGCCGCCCATGCTGTCGAGCGCGCTGTAGAGCCAGCTGACGTCATGCTTGAAGGCCGGGATCTCGGCCGGCCAGACGTTGTCGGCCATGGTGGCGCGGAAGCGGTGGCCGGGCGGCAGGTCGCGGCCCATGTGCCAGAATTCCTTCAGGTCGTAGTGCGTGGCGCCCTTGGCGGTCTCGACGCCGAACGGAATGTAGCCGCGCGCGCCGCCCTTGACCCCGGCGTACTGCTTCTTGGTGTCGACCGGCAGCGCGAAGAAGGCCTTGGTGTCGGAAATGGCCGCGTCGATGCGATCCTGCGGCAGATCGTACTCCGACAGCACAGCGAAGCCATAGCGCTCGAACGAAGCGCCCAGCTCCTGGGCGAAGCGCGCGAAGTCCTTGCTGTAGAGGGTGAACGAGATGGGCTCGATGGCGGATGCGGACACGGTTGGCCTTCGAAGTTAGTAAGACGGGCCTTACTACACCCAACAGGCGGCGGAACGAAGGCCGTTCATTCCCCGCTCATCTGGTTTGTCGGAACTTGACCATAAACAGGCGCGTTTGCCCGGCTTAAGTGTAGCATCGGCATGAACAACGACAGGATCGACGCCATGACGACCCACAAGAACGCGTTCCGCGCCGCCGCCCTCGGGGCCCTGCTGATCGGCGCGGGCGCGATGACGGCCTGCACCACCACCGATCCCTACACGGGCATGCCGGTGCGCAACAACACCGGCACCGGCGCCCTGGCCGGCGCGGCCGGCGGCACCCTGCTGGGCTACCTGACCAACACCAACAAGGGCGAGCAGGGCCGCAAGAACGCCCTGATCGGCGCGGGCATCGGGGCCCTGGCCGGCGGCGCCGTCGGCAACTACATGGACCGCCAGCAGGCCGACTTCCGCCGCAGCCTGGAAGGCTCGGGCGTGATGATCCGCCGCAACGGCGACCAGATCGTGCTGGTCATGCCCAGCGACGTGACCTTCGCCGTCGACAAGTCGGACGTGCAGCCGCAGTTCACCCGCGTGCTCGACGACGTGGCCCGCACGCTGAACGCCTATCCGCAGACCACCATCGACGTCGTGGGCCACGCCGACAGCACCGGCCCGGACGACTACAACCAGGCCCTGTCGGAACGTCGCGCCGGCTCGGTGGCGGGCTACCTCACCGGCCCCGGCCGCGTGCTGCCCGACCGCGTGTTCGTGGCCGGCCAGGGCGAGCGCCAGCCGATCGCCTCCAACGACACCGCCGAGGGCCGCGCCCAGAACCGCCGGGTCGAGATCATCCTGCGCCCGCTGACCCAGTAGTCGGCCCGGCAGGATCGCCGTTGAAGGGGCGGGGCGGCTTGACCAGCGGCCCCGCCCTTCGCTTTACAGGGGCCCATGAAGACCCGCGCCGACCTCATCGCCTTCTTCGACGCCCACGACGTCGACCACGCCACCCTCGACCACCCGCCGGTGTTCCGCGTCGAGGAGGGACTGGAGATCAAGAAGGCCCTGCCCGGCGGCCACACCAAGAACCTGTTCCTCAAGGACGCCAAGGGCCAGCTGTGGCTGATCTCGGCGCTCGGCGAGACGGCGATCGACCTGAAGAAGCTGCACCACGTGATCGGCTCGGGCCGGCTGTCGTTCGGCCCCGAGGCGATGATGGTCGAGACGCTGGGCGTCACCCCCGGCTCGGTCACCGCCTTCGGCCTGATCAACGACCAGGAGCGCAAGATCCGCTTCGTGCTCGACAGGGCCCTGGCGGAGTCCGATCCGGTGAACTTCCACCCGCTGAAGAACGACGCCACCACGGCCGTCAGCCAGGCCGGCTTCCGCCGGTTCCTGGCCGCCCTGGGCGTCGAGCCGATGATCGTGGACTTCGAGGCGATGGCCGTCGTCGGCTAGCGCGCTTTTCTAGCGCTGCGGCCCGACCCGGAACCGCAGGCACGCCCCGCGGGCGCGCACGCTCGGCTCACCCGTGCAGTCGACATCGACGCTGGCCGGACGCAGCGCCGTCAGCTTGCGGCCCGCCGGGGTCGTCAGGCAGTCGGCCAGGGTCTTGGCCATCTTCTCAAGCTCCACGGTGTGCGTCGCCCGGGCGTAGCCGTCCCACAGGACGGTGCGCGCCTCGTCGGGCGTCGAGGGCGAGCCGGCCAGGACGGCGTACATGTAGGCCTGTCCGTCGACCTCGTCGGCGGGCCAGAAGAACACCGCCTCGTGGCTGTCGGCCGGCGGGGTGGAGCCGATGAAGGCGTAGAGGGGCTCGCACGCCACCGGCTTCTCCGCCGCCGACGCCTGCCCGGCCAGGCAGAACGCCGCCGCCCCGAGCAGGCTCAAGGACAGGCGAAGCGGAAGACGACGGGCCATGTGGATCCTGGTGGGACGCCCCTTGCGGGCGGCGCGCACCATCGCCGCCAAACGCCTTCGGGGCAAGAAGGCGCAGCCGCCGATTGCGAACCGGCTCGCCAAGGACCATCTTGCGGCGCTGAGCGTCCGCGCACGAGAGAAGAAGCAGTCATGTCCCTGATCGGTGAAAAGCCGGCCCCCATCCCGGCCGGCGGTAAGAGCGAACACATCAAGGACGGGACCGACGCCAGCTTCATGGCCGACGTCATCGAGGCCTCGAAGACCCAGCCGGTCATCGTCGACTTCTGGGCCACCTGGTGCGGCCCTTGCCGCCAGCTGACCCCGGCGCTGGAAAAGGTGGTCACCGCCGCCAAGGGCGCGGTCAAGCTGGTCAAGATCGACGTCGACAAGAACCCGGGCTTCGCCGGCCAGTTGCGCGTGCAGTCGATCCCGACCGTCTACGCCTTCGTCGACGGCCAGCCGGTGGACGGCTTCCAGGGCGCCCTGCCCGAAAGCCAGATCCAGCAGTTCGTCGACCGCATCTCGGGCCCGCCCGAGGCCGGCGCCGTGGACGAGCTGCTGGCCATGGCCAAGGAGAGCCTGGAACTCGGCGACCTGGGCGGCGCGGCCCAGGCCTTCGCCCAGGTGCTGCAGATGGAGCCCGACAACATCAAGGCCCTCGGCGGCCTCGCCCGCTGCTACCTGGCCGGCGGCGACGCCGATCTCGCCGCCGAGATCGTCGCCCGCGCGCCCGACAACGCCAAGGACCCGGACCTGGAAAGCGTGCGCGCGGCCCTCAAGCTCGCCGAAGCCGCCCCGTCCGAGACCGCCGCCTTCGAACAGCGCCTGGCCGCCAACGCCGACGACCACGAGGCGCGGCTGGAACTGGCCAAGGCCCTGGCCGGGGCCGGCCATCTGGACGCGGCCTGCGACCAGTTGCTGACCATCATCGAGCGGGATCGCAGCTGGAACGACGACGCCGCCCGCAAGCAGCTGCTGACCGTGTTCGAGGCCGCCGGCCCGACCTCGGAAGTGGCCAAGCAGGGTCGAAAGCGCCTGTCGTCGATCCTGTTCAGCTAGGACTTGAAGGACCCGTTCCGCCGGGACAAGCGTTCAGAACACCCAGTCAAGGAGGCCGCCATGCCGGGCGTATACCGGAAGACCCTCGACCTGCCGCTGGTGATCCCCGTGTTCCCACTGGACGGGGCCCTGTTGCTTCCCGGCGGCCAGCTGCCGCTGAACATCTTCGAGCCGCGCTATCTCAACATGCTCGACGACGCCATGTCGGGCGAGCGGATGATCGGCATGGTCCAGACCCGGCCGGGCGGCGATATCACCCGGCCCGCCCTGGCCCCGATCGGCTGCGCGGGCCGGGTGACCAGCTTCGCCGAGACCAGCGACGGCCGCTACCTGATCACCCTGACGGGCGTGGCGCGGTTCCGGGTGGGCGAAGAGCTGCCGGCGCGCACGCCCTATCGCCAGGTGCGGGCCGACTTCACGCCCTTCGACCTCGACCTGCGCGAAGACCAGCAGGAGGCGGTGGGCGACGCAGCCCCGCTGCTCAACGCCCTGCGCCGCTATCTCGACCACCGGGGCCTGGCCATCGACTGGAGCGAGGCCCAGGCCGCGCCCTCCGACGCCCTGATCAACAGCCTGGCCATGGCCCTGCCGTTCGATCCGCTGGAGAAGCAGGCCCTGCTGGAGGCCCGCACCATCGCCGATCGCCGCAGCACCCTGGTGGCGCTGCTGGAGATCGACGCCGCCCAGGACGACGACGAGCCGCCCTCGGTGCAGTAAGGGATCAGGCCGCGGCGCCGGCTCCGGCGGCCTTGCGCTGGGGCGGCCCGAAGCGGTTGTCGCCGGCCGTACCGTCCTGCAGGACGAAGACGATCAGCACCGCGACCCCGCCCGGCACGAGGTTGAGCAGCAGCCACCAGCCGCTGCGGTCGATGTCGTGCAGGCGACGGATGGTCACCGACAACGCCGGGATCGCCAGGAACAGGCCGACATAGGGCAGAAGCGAGGCCGGCTTGTGGGGCGGCAGGCCCCGCAGGCCGTCGGCCAGTCCCCAGGCCATGCTCCAGACATAGCTGGGCAGAAGCGCCAGGGTCAGGGACAGCAGCAGGAATTGCAGGAACTCCGACCGGTCCGACCGCCCCTTGAAGTCGGCGAACCGGATCAGCGCCTTGAACATCGACATCGCGAGCCCTCCGCTTACCACTACCCATGGTAGCGAAACGAAGGGCGCTGAAAAGCCCCTGGGGGCGAAGGCCGTCGCCTAGGGCTTCACTGCATCCCAGGCGGCCACCTGGTAGCCGTTCTCGGACAGGCACTGCCCCATGGCGGCCTTGTGCCGCTCGTCCAGCGCCGCGCGCACGCCCTTGGAGCCCTTGGCCTTGTCGTACGGGACCTTGAGCACCAGACCCGTGGCGCCCGGCTGCAGGTCGCGGGCCGTGGCGCTGGCCGGATGCACCTTGAAGCCGCTGGTCTTGCCCGCGCGCACCTCGTCGCGGCACGAGACGAAGGTGCTGGCGAAGGCCTTCTCGTCGCTGGCCCCCGTGGACAGGCGCGGGCTGTAGGCGTTTTCGCCGCCGCCCAGGGAGCCGCAAGCGGCCAGGGTCAGGGTGCTGGTGGCCACGGCGGCGGCCAGGAAGGTCCGTTCGATTGCGGTCATGTCGCTGTCCGGGATCGTTGTTATCGCTTCTGCGACAACCACGAGCCCGCGCGAGAGGTTCCGGCGGCGGGGCTTTCCCAATCGGCCGGCCGGCTCTAGAACAGCGCCATGACCGCTGCTCCTCCGCCCCCGCCCGTCGACGTCGATCCGCGCCTGCTGGAGGTGCTGGTCTGCCCGGTGACCCGCGCGCCGCTGTTCTACGACCGCGCCCGCGGCGAGCTCGTCAGCCACACGGCCAAGCTGGCCTATCCGATCCGCGACGGCGTGCCGATCATGCTGCCGGAAGAGGCCCGCAGCCTGGCGGACGGGGAGTAAGAACGAAACCTCTCCTTATAGGAGAGGTGAGCCCCTAAGCAGCTTCGGCAGGTCGCCCACGCCGCCGCCGGCCTCGTGCATGAAGAACCGGCGCGCCGGGGCGATGCGGTTGACCGCCGCCATGCCGATCCCACGCGCGGCCCGCAGCAGCGGATTGTCGTTCGAGAACAGGCGCACGAAACCGTCGAAGGCCAGGGCGTTGGTGACGTTGTCGAACCGGCGCCAGCGGGCGTAGCGCTCCAGCGTCGCCTCCGCGCCGATGTCCTCGCCGTTGCGGATCGCCTCGACCACCACCTCGGCCAGGGCCGCGGCGTCCTTGAGGCCAAGGTTCAGGCCCTGGCCGGCGATCGGGTGCACGCCGTGGGCGGCGTCGCCGATCAAGGCCAGGCGCGGCGCGGTGAGCCGCTCGGCCAGCGACAGCGACAGCGGATAGACGAACACCGGCCCGGCCATCTCGACCTCGCCCAGGAAATCGCCGAACCGGCGCAGCAGGTGGGCGTGGAAGGCTTCGGGGCTGGCGTGGCGCAGGGCCTCGCCGCGCGCGGTGCTCTCGGTCCAGACCAGGCTCGCGCGGTTTTCGGTCAACGGCAGGATGGCGAACGGGCCGCTGGGCAGGAAATACTCGTGCGCCACCCCCTCGTGCGGGTGCTGCATCCTCACCGTGGCGACGACGCCGCTCTGGCCATAGCCCCAGCCGATGTCGCCGATGCCGGCGGCCTTGCGCAGGGCGGAGTTGCGGCCCTCGGCGCTGACCGCCAACGGCGCGCTCAGCACCCGGCCGTCGGTCAGGGTGACACGGGCGCCCGAGGCGTCGACCTCAAGCCCCGCCGCGCCGGCCGGGGCGATGACCTCCAGGCCCTTGTCGAGCGCCGTCTTCGACAGGGCCGCGCGGATCTGGCGGTTCTCGATCAGATAGCCCAGGGGCTCGCCTTCCGAACGGTCGGCGATCTCGCCGCTGTCGAAGCGCAGGAAGAAGGGCGACGGCTTGCCCGAGGCCGCGCCCGGCGCCTTGCCGTCGGTGACCAGGATCTGCTCGATGCGCTGGGCGTGCGGGGCCAGGGCCTCGCCCGCGCCGATCGCCCGCCACTGGCGGAACGACGAATAGGCGATCGCCGAGGAGCGGCCGTCGAAGGTCGGCGCCAGCTGGGCGTCGAAGGGCTGCGGATCGACCAGCAGCGGCTTGACGCCGCCGGAAGCGAGGGCGAGCGCCAGGGTGGTTCCGGCCATGCCGGCCCCGGCGATGATGACGTCGGCGTCGTGCTTGCGCATGGCGAGGGTATGCGCCCGGCGCGGGCTCGCTGTCCAGTTGGACGAAGCGTCCGGGGTCCCCATCTTCTCCCGTCATTCCCGCCCTTGTGGCGGGAACCTCTCTGTCGGCCGCAAGAGCGGGTGGGGCGGATCGCCGGCGATCCGCTGGCGCCTCACGCGTCAGCTGAACCAGGGGTTCCCGCCACAAGGGCGGGAATGACGGGAGTTAAAATGGACGCCGCGCCGTCCAGCCGCCACCTTTGCAAGATTTTCCCACGAAACGCGGCCATTCGCCGGCGACTTTGAAAAACCATGCCCTTGCCTACCCGCGTTACCAGGCGTAACGGGACGGCGCATTTCCCCTTGTCGGGGCTGAAAGATTGGAGACTGCGATGGGTTACCGGGTCGCCGTGGTCGGCGCCACGGGCAACGTGGGCCGCGAGATGTTCAACATCCTCGAGGAAGTGAAATTCCCCGTGGAGAAGATGCACGCCATCGCCTCGCGCAAATCCATCGGCACCGAGGTCTCGTTCGGCAGCCAGATCATCAAGTGCGAGGACCTGGAGCAGTTCGACTTCTCGAAGGTCGACATCGTGCTGATGAGCGCCGGCGGTTCGATCTCGGCCGCCTGGGGCGAGAAGATCGGCGCGGCCGGTCCGATCGTCATCGACAACTCCAGCCACTTCCGGATGGACCCGGACGTGCCGCTGGTGGTGCCGGAAGTGAACCCGGACGCCGTCAACTCCATCCCCAAGAACATCATCGCCAACCCCAACTGCTCGACCGCCCAGCTGGTGGTGGCGCTCAAGCCGCTGCACGACGAAGTGCCGATCAAGCGCGTGGTGGTGTCGACCTACCAGTCGGTTTCCGGCGCGGGCAAGGAAGGCATGGACGAGCTGTGGGACCAGACCAAGGGCGTCTTCGTCCTGGGCGCGCCCGAGCCGAAGAAGTTCACCAAGCAGATCGCCTTCAACGTCATCCCCCACATCGACGTCTTCATGGACGACGGCTTCACCAAGGAAGAGTGGAAGATGACCGTCGAGACCCAGAAGATCCTGGATCCGGCCATCCAGCTGGTCGCCACCTGCGTGCGCGTGCCGGTGATGGTGGGCCACTCGGAGTCGATCAACATCGAGTTCACCGGCCCGCTGGACGAGGACGACGCCCGCGAGATCCTGCGCGACGCCGAAGGGATCGTCGTGGTCGATAAGCGCGAGAACGGCGGCTACATCACGCCGAAGGAAGCCCAAGGCGAATTCCCGGTCTACGTGTCGCGCATCCGCAAGGACCCGACCGTCGAGCACGGCATCGCCCTCTGGTGCGTCGCCGACAACCTGCGAAAGGGCGCGGCCCTGAACGCCGTGCAGATCGCCCAGTTGCTGCACGACAAGGGCCTGATCAAGCAGAAGACCCTGGCCTAAGACGACTTCCCCCGTCGTCCTTCCGCCAGCGGAGGGACGACGGGAACCGCCTTTCGGCGACACTTCGCACCCTTCCGCAAAGCGCGGGCCCGCAAGATGTGGGCGGACGCCGGGATCCCCATCTGTCAGATCCCTCCGCGAAAGGTGCGGTCCATGACTTCCAGTACTGTTGGCAGCGCGAACGGCGACGCGCGTTCGGCCTATCTCGCCGGCGTCGGCTGCTATCTGCTCTGGGGCTTCCTGCCCCTCTATTTCCACACGCTGTCGATCATGGGCGTCACCTCGTTCGAGATGATCGCGCACCGGACGCTGTGGTCGGTGATCTGGGCCGGGGGCCTCGTTCTGCTGGCCAGGCAGGGCGGCCAGGTGGCGCAGGTGCTGCGCCAGCCCAGGACGCTGGGCATCCTGCTGCTCTCGACCCTGGCCATCTTCGGCAACTGGACGATCTACGTGGTGGCGGTGAACGCCGGCCGGGTGATCGAGGCCAGCCTCGGCTACTACATCAACCCGCTGATGAACATGGCGGCCGGCGCCCTGCTGTTCCGCGAGCGGATGAGCACCGAGGGCAAGGTCGCCATCGGCCTGGCCGCGATCGGCGTGGCCATCCAGACCATCGCCCTGGGCCACCTGCCGCTGGTGTCGCTGGGCCTGGCGCTCAGCTTCTGCATCTATGCGATCCTCAAGAAGCAGGTGAAGGCCGACGCCCAGACGGGCCTGTTCATCGAGTGCGCCTACCTGGCGATCCCGGGATTGCTCTATGTCTGGCACTTGCAGGCCTCGGGGGCCGGGCACTTCACCCAGGACGCCCGGACGGCGATCCTTCTGCTGGCCGCCGGCCCGGCCACGGTCGTGCCGCTGGCCCTGTTCGCCTGGTCGGCCCGCCGCCTGCCGCTCAGCGCCATGGGCTTCCTGCAGTTCATCGCCCCGACGTTGCAGTTCCTGCTGGGCGTGTTCCTGGGCGAGGCGTTCACGCCGCTGCGGGCGCTGTCGTTCGTGTTCATCTGGCTGGGCGTGGCCGCCTTCGCCTACGGCGCCTGGAAGCGCACGCGCACGGCGCCGGCCGCGGCCTGAACCGTCGCGGCCGACAGACGTTGGTCAATTTGTCGCACCGCCGCCGGCCCTTAAGCCGGCGGCAAGACGCGCTGCGTCAGGTATGGCGACAGACTTAATGCTGGGGGAACCATGTCCACGGAAACCATCACCACGCCCGATCTGGCCGCCGTGCTCGAGGCCCTGTCGGTCGAGATGTCATTGGCCGCCGAGGCCTGCGGCCACCTGGACAGCGCCCTGGGCAAGATCCTCGAGAACACCCCGCCGGAATCGCGCCTGGCCGTGATGCAGGAGCTGCACACGGTCGACCACCTGGCCCAGCACATCACCGCCATCACCGACTTCACCAGCAAGCTGGTGCAGGCCGCCCCGGACGGCGTGCCGCTGCCGGTGCAGGAGGCGCTGAGCACCATCACCCTGGGCGCGGTGGCCGAGCGGCTGCGGGGGCGGCTGGGGCTGTAAAGCCCTTCCCCATAAACTCCCTTCATTCCCGCCCTCGTGGCGGGAACCCCTGGGTCCGCTCGCACGTGAAGCAGCAGCGGCGTGCTGAGCACGCCGCCCCGTCTGCCCTTGCGGCTGACAGAGGGGTTCCCGCCACGAGGGCGGGAATGACGGGCGGATAAGGTGTGAACCTAAAGGCTCGCGTAAGCCGCCTTGATCAGGCTGACCGCACGCGGGTCGCCGATCAGCTCGTTGCCCTGGCGGTTCATCACGTACGAGCCCGAGACGCCGGTCTTCGGATCGGCGAAGGCGCAACTGCCGCCCCAGCCCGAGTGGCCGAAGGCGTCGGCCGTCGGACCGTAGAAGAAGTTGGGCGTATTGCGCATGAAGCCCGCGCCCCAGCTGATCTGGTAGGGCAGCACGAGGTCCTGGCCGGCGATGCGTTCGGCGCGGGCCTTCTCCATGGTCTGCGGCGACAGGATCTTCACGCCGTCCAGCGTGCCGCCGCTGGCCAGGGCGCCCATCAGGCGCGCCAGCGAGTGGGCGGTGGCGTGGCCGTTGGCCGAGGGGATCTCGGCCCGGCGCCATTCGCCGGTGCCGCGGCCGCCGGGCGCGGCCCACTTGGTCATGAAGGCGGCCTTCACCGCGTCGTTGATCTCGCCGAACTTTGGGAAGGCGGTCGGGCGCATCAGGTCGGCGCAGCGGTGATGTTCGCTGTCGGGCAGGCCGATCCAGATGTCGAGGCCCAGCGGCTGGGCCAGGTCTTCGCGCAGCGCCGTGCCCATGGTGCGGCCGTCGACACGGCGGAAGATCTCGCCGGCCGTGAAGCCGAAGGTCACCGGGTGATAGCCGCTGGCCGAACCGATCGGCCACAGCGGAGCCATCGCGGCCAGTTTGGCGGTCGTCGCCTGCCAGTCGAACCAGATGGCCGGATCGACCTCGTCGAGGAAGCCCGACAGTCCGTCCTGATGCGACATCACCTGGCCGATGGTGACGTCCTGCTTGCCGGCCTGCGCGAACTCCGGCCACACGGACGCGACGGTCTGGTCGTAGGAGAGCTTGCCCTGGTCGACGAGGCGCGCGACCAGCAGGGCGGCGATCGCCTTGGTGGTCGAGAACAGCGGCGTCAGGGTGTCGGGCCCGAAGGCGACCTGATGCTTGCGGTCCGCATAGCCGGCCATCAGGTCGACCACCACCTCGCCGTCGACGGCCAGGGTGAAACGCGCGCCAAGCTCCCCGCCGCCCGGCGAAGCCGGATCGAAATTGGCCTCGAAGGCGTCGTAGACCTGGGCGAACGGGGCGGGGCAGACGCCGGTGATGTCGAGGCTCATGAAGTTTCGTCTAGCCCGGCGGGCCGGGGTTTGTCATCCGAAGGACAGTGCAACGCGTAACCGGAGCCCGCCGATGAAGCCCGACGTCCTGCAACTGAAGGCCCTGTCCCCACAGCTCGAGGCCGGGCTGGAGGCCGCCTACACGGTCCACCGGCCCTATCGCGCCGCCGATCCGGACGCCCTGATCGGCGAGGTGGCGGGCAAGGCGCGGGCCGTGGTCACGGGCGGCGACCTGGGCGTGCCCGCCGAGCTGTGGGATCGCCTTTCGGCCCTGGAGATCGTCGCCGTGCACGGCGTGGGCCTCGACAAGGTCGACCTCGACATCGCCGCCGCGCGGGGCGTGAGCGTGACCACCACGCCCGGCGTGCTGACGCAGGACGTCGCCGAGCTGGCCATCGGGCTGTGGCTGTCGCTCTCCCGCCGGATGGTCAGCGCCGACCGCTACGTGCGCGAAGGCCGCTGGCCCAGGGGCGAACGCCTGCCCCTGGCGCGGCGGGCCACGGGGCGGACGGTGGGGATCCTGGGCCTTGGCCAGATCGGCCGGGCCATCGCCGAGATGGCGACGCCATTCGCGGGCCAGATCGCCTATCACAGCCGCCGGCCGGTCGAGGGCGTCCCGTACGCCTACCACGCCAGCCCGCTGGACCTGGCCAGGGCGGTCGACGTGCTGTTCCTGGTCACGCCCGGCGACGCCGGCCCGCTGGTCGACGCGGCGGTGCTGGAAGCGCTGGGTCCGGACGGCCTGCTGGTCAACGTCGCGCGCGGCTCGGTGGTCGACGAGGCGGCCCTGGTGGCCGCGCTGGCGGACGGGACGATCGCCGGCGCGGGCCTCGACGTGTTCGAGGACGAGCCGAACGCGCCGGCCGCCCTGCTGGCGATGGACAACGTGGTGCTGCAACCGCACCGCGGCAGCGCGACGGAGGAGGCCCGCTCGGCGATGGCGGCGCTGGTGCTGGAGAATTTGGAGCGGCATTTCGGGAGGTGAGCCGCGCCCTCTCAAAAACTTCCCGTCATTCCCGCCCTTGTGACGGGAAGCCCTGGGTCCGCTCGCACGTGAAGCGCCGGCGGCGCGCTAGACGCGCCGCCCCTCCCCGCCCTTGCGGCTGATAGAGGGGTTCCCGCCACAAGGGCGGGAATGACGGGAGGTAGGAAGAGGCGACGAAAGCCGTCCCCTAAGCCAGCCGCTCGATCCGCACGGTCGGCGAGGTCTGCTTGATGCGGGCGGCCATGGCCACGATCGGCAGTTCGGGCGCGTTCCAGATGTTGGCGGCGGTGACGGTCTCAGCCACGCCGCCAACGGCGCGGGCCAGGCCGTAGGACAGGGTCTGGCCTTCCAGGATCGAGGCGGCGAACAGGGCGGTCAGCAGGTCGCCGGTGCCGCTGGGCGAGCGCTCGGCCTTGGCGTGGGCGGCCAGCCAGGCCTCCTTGCGGTCGGCATAGACCACGCCGATCTCGTTTCCGCGCTGCACCGACGAGACGATCACCGGCTTGTTCAGCAGGCGGGCGGCGCGCACGGCCCCGACCGGATCGCGCACCTCGGCCCCGGTCAGGCGCTGCAGCTCCCAGGCGTTGGGGGCGACGATGTCGGCGCGCGGGATCAGGTCGGCGGCGATGGCGTCGGCCACCTCGGCCGGCACGTAGAGGCCCTTGCCGGCGTCGCCCATGGTCGGGTCGACGATGATGGTCGGCTTGCGGCCCGAGGACCCGTCGCGCGGCGCGGCCCGCACGGCGTCGATGGCCCGGGCCGCGGCGCGAACCTGGGCGGCGCTGGCGAAATAGCCGGTGATGACGATGTCGGTCAGGCCGAACAGGCCGTTGGCCTCCAGCCCGTCGAGCATGCCCTCGACCACCTCGATCGGCACCGGCGCGCCGCCGGGAACGCCCCAGCCGGGATGGCGGCCGAACAGCACGGTCGGCACGACCATGGTGTCGATGCGGAACTGGGTCAGGGCCGCGGCCTGGGCGGTGGCGCCCACCTGGCTGCCGGCGACATGGCTGGAAATGAGGAGCGCGAGCGGCATGGCCAAAGCGATTAGCCGAGCCGACAGAACTTGAACAGGGCGTCACGACGGCAAAACCGAGACCGCTCGTCCCCTGGTCGAAACCGGCACGAAAAAGCCCGCTCCGAAGAGCGGGCTTTCCTTGGATCGCCTGTCGGCCGACCGCCTAGTAGCGGTAGTGGTCCGGCTTGAACGGACCGGCTTCCGGCACGCCGATGTAGTCGGCCTGTTCCTTGTTCAGCTTCGACAGCTTCGCGCCGAGTTTTTCGAGGTGCAGGAAGGCGACCTTCTCGTCGAGGTGCTTGGGCAGGGTGTAGACCTCGTTCTTGTACGCGGCCTTGTTGGTCCACAGCTCGATCTGGGCCAGGGTCTGGTTGGTGAAGCTGGCCGACATCACGAACGAGGGGTGGCCCGTGGCGTTGCCCAGGTTCACCAGGCGGCCTTCCGACAGCAGGATGATCTTCTTGCCGTCCGGGAATTCCACGTGGTGGACCTGCGGCTTGATCTCGTCCCACTTGAAGTTCTTCAGGCCGGCGACCTGAATTTCCGAGT
>Ga0247823_10000293_pt1 | contig 43325 bp, 45 predicted proteins | sample 13C_PalmiticAcid_2_FD_192426 | JGI IMG/M metagenome (GOLD analysis project Ga0247823, IMG submission 192426) | Soil microbial communities from agricultural site in Penn Yan, New York, United States - 13C_PalmiticAcid_Day30 | ecosystem: Environmental > Terrestrial > Soil > Agricultural land... | reverse complement strand
GCGAGTTCGGACATGGCGAACACACCGTTCAGCGCGACCAGCGCCAGGATGATCGCGACGTCGATCCAGGGAAATGGGGGAAGCGGGTCCATTGGCCTGCGGCCTCATAGCCATATTCAGGTGGGTTTCACAATGGCGCGCTAGATCGCGGGTCGATGCGAAGGTGGAACAACGCCGCCGATCGTGCGATTCTGTGACCATAGTAAAGACTGGAGGACCCCATGCGTAACTGGCCCCTTATCCCCGCAATCGCCGCGCTGACGCTGACCGGCGCCTGCGTCACCGATCCGGTGACCGGCGAACAGCGCATGTCCAAGACCGGGATCGGCGCGATCGGCGGCGCGCTCGGCGGCTATCTGCTCGGCGATATCGTCGGCGGGCGGCACGACCGGACCGAGAAGATCCTCGGCGCCGGCATCGGCGCGATCGGCGGCGCCGCGATCGGCAGCTACATGGACCGGCAGGAGCGCGAGATTCGCGAGCGGACCGCGGGCACCGATGTCGAGGTGATGCGCCAGGGCGACGACCTCATCCTCTCGATGCCGTCGGGAATCACCTTCGCGACCGACAGCTCGACCGTCCAGCCTGAGTTCCGCCCGACGCTCGACAAGGTCGCCGACGTGCTCGACCGCTACAACCAGACCTATGTCGACGTGTACGGCCACACCGATTCGACCGGCTCGGACGCGTACAACCAGGCACTGTCCGAACGCCGCGCCGATGCGGTCGCCAGCTACCTCACGATGCGCGGCGTCGAATCGGCCCGGCTCGAGGCGCTCGGCTATGGCGAGACCCAGCCGATCGCCTCGAACGACACGGTCGAAGGCCGCGCCCAGAATCGCCGCGTCGAGATCAAGATCGTCCCCGTCCGCGACAGCGACCGGCGCTGACGCCGATATGCTGCGGCGGGCGGGACGCAGCACATGGCTGGCGGGGCTGCTGTTTCTGGCAGCGGCCCCGTTTGCGGCGGCGCAGACGGACGATGCCGGGGCACCGGGTGCCGATCTGGTCGAGAAAGCGCAGGCGCGTTTTGCGATCGGCGACATCTCGGGTCCGGACGGCGAGGGCCGCTATCATTTGCCCAAGGCATCGAGCGAAGATGTCCGCGCGGCCCGGCGCCTGCTCGAACAGGCTGCCCCGCGGGAAATAGCGAAGCGCATCGCCTGCTCGGCCAGATGGCCGAGGCAGGCGATGCGTTCCAGGTAAGAGCGTTCGAGTGCCACAACGGCAATTTCGGTATTCCGTCCGCGCTTTCGCGTCCGGACCTGTTCGATCGCGAAACCATCGTCGAGATCCAGAAGCGGCTGCGCGAATCGGGCTATGAGGGACCGGTCGACGGCAGCTTCAACACTGCCACCAGGGCAACACTGAAGGGCCTGATAAGGGCCTGATGCAGTTCGGGCCTATCGCCGCGCGGCGAAGAATTCCCTGAGCAGCGCTCCCGCCTCGCCCTCGCCGATCCCCGAATAGATTTCGGGGCGGTGATGGCAGGTCGGCTGGGCGAAGAAGCGCGGGCCATGCTCGATCGCGCCGCCCTTGGGATCCGCCGCACCATAATAGACGCGCGCGATCCGGGCATGGCTGATCGCGCCCGCGCACATCGCGCACGGCTCCAGCGTTACCCACAGGTCGCAATCCTCCAGCCGCTCGCGGCCGAGCCTCTCTGCCGCGGCGCGAATCGCCAGTATCTCGGCATGCGCGGTCGGGTCGTGCAGCGTGCGCGGGGCGTTGGCCGCGACCGCCACCACGGTATCGCCCCGCATCACCACCGCGCCCACCGGCACCTCGCCCGCCGCCGCGGCATCGCGGGCGGCATCGAGCGCGGCGCGCATCGGTTCGGGCAGCGGAAACATCGCCCCGCTATGCCCGTGTGCAACGGACTTGGCTATGTCGCGCGAATCGGGATTGTTTGAAGCGGCACCGGCCCGCTCCCCCACCCGGCCACCCAACGCCAGTATCCTATGGGTGGCCGGGTGGGGGAGCGGGCCGGTGCCGGAATGCGCCGCGCAGGCGCATTCCCAAAAGCGCTATTGCGCCTTCGTTGCGGGCTCCGCCGGTTTCGCCTTCTCGACCTCCACCGTCGGTACCTGGATCACCTTGTTTTCCATCACCACGGTCGGCACCTGGATCGTCTTGTTGGTATAGCCCATGCCGACTTCACCGACATCGGCCTTCACCGCAGGGGGCTGTCCGCCCTCCAGTTTCACCGTTGGCAAGCTGCCCGGCTGCATGTTGACGTTGAGCATGCCGAGCGAGATCATCGCCACGATCACCACCGCGGCAAGCACCAGTATCGCCAGAATTGCACGCATCGCTCCGGTCTCCTCAAATCGAATCGTTTGCGAAATAACGCCTCATCGATCATCGAAGTTGCATCCGCGGCCGGGAACGAGGTTGACGAAAAGCCTCTGTCCCGGTACTGCGCGCCACTTCCCGGGCCTCCCGGAACAGGCATAACCTAGGATCAAGCGATGTCGCGCATTTGCGAGCTGACCGGCAAGGGCCGGCAGGTGGGTCACAATGTTTCCCACGCCAACAACAAGACCAAGCGGACTTTTCTGCCCAACCTGCAGAACGTCACGCTGATGTCCGAAGCGCTGGAGCGCTCGATCCGTCTGCGCGTCTCGACGCACGGCCTGCGCTCGGTCGAGCATAATGGCGGCCTCGACAACTGGCTGCTCAAGACCAGCGACGACAAGCTTTCGCTCAAGGCGCGCCGCCTCAAGCGCGAAGTCGCCAAGAAGGCGGTCGCCGCCGCGGCCTGAACCCTTTCGGGTTTCACCGTTCTGACCGGCCCGCTCCCGCAAGGGATGCGGGCCGTTCGGCGTTGTGCAGGTTCGGCACCGGCCCGCTCCCCCGCCCGGCCACCCACTTCAAGGTATCTTCGATGGGTGGCCGGGCGGGGGAGCGGGCCGGTGCCGAAACCTTAAATATCCAGCCTGAACTTGAGCAGCAGCGAGCGCTGGAAGAAGAGCTGATTGTCGTCGGACGCGATCCACAGGATCGTCGAATCGCCCTCGCGCGTCGCTGCCAGCGCCTCGAAATTGTCGTGCACCACCGGCGCCGCGAATCGCGCCACCTCCCGGCCCGTCGCGATTCGTCCCGGCCGCACCGCGCTACGCTCGACGATGGTCAGCACCGCCGTGAACCCCTCGCGCAGCGAAGCCTTGCGATTGATCACCGCCAGCCGTCCATCGGGGAGCTCCGCCATGTCGGTGGGCTTGAACCCCTTGGGCGCGCGATAGCCGAACAGGAATCCCCGCCGGTCGCGCTGCGCGGGGTCGCCCGCGAACCACAGCCCCTGTTGCACGCCCTTGTGCCCGGCTGCCCGCACATCCTCCGCAAGGACGATGAAACTCCCGTCACGCAGGCGCACCAGCGATTCGGCGCCCCCATTCTCGGTCCATTTTGCCATCGCCCGCGGCGCGGACCGCGCCTCGGCGCGCGCAAAGTCCGGCGCATAGCGCCAGATTTCGTTCGCGCGTTCGAATCCGACCCAGAGCTGGCCCGTCGCCGGATCGCGGGTCAGCGATTCGCTGTCGCGATCCGACTTGTGCCAGCCGCGCGCCGGCCCGCCGGGCAGCTCGGCGAAGCGCGGCGCGCGCACCTGCCAGTCGGCGCCCATGTTGAAGCTGACGATATTCCCGCCGTCGCTCAGCAGGGTGAAGCGATCGCCCTCCACCACCATGGCGGAGAAGCCACCGAATGCCGGCGCTGGCCCGGTCAGATACACGCCGCCCAGAAAGGTCAGCCCCCCGAGCTTCACCCGTCCGGGGTCGCGCGGATCCAGGAGCGCGCGATGCGCCGCCATTTCGGCCTTGGCCGGGAGCAGCGCCAGTCGCGGCTCCCCCGACCAGCTCGGCACGAACAACAGGATCAGCAGGACCGAAAGCAGGATACGCATCGCGCCCTAATAGCGGCCCGAATCGTGCCGCAAAGCTGAACCTCAGATAACGGCCGCGTTCAGACAGCGCTCAAACCCGTTCATCTAGAGGCAATTCCAACGGGACGCGCCGAGTATGGCGTTCCCGCCGAACAGCCGGTGCGCGTTGATGGCACCCTGCCCGTGTTTCCCCGCGTTGCGTATCGGGGACGGGCGCTTCCCCCCAGGGCTCCTTCCCGCACCGGCCATTTCCTTCGACTCCATGCGCCTGCGGATGACTCGGCTTCGTTCGCTGAACGCCAGATAACCGGCACATTCAGACAAGGCTCAACGCGACTGTGCGAATCCCTTGTTCAACGATGACGGCACTGGGCCGCATCGCACGAAACGGCAGAACAAGGAGAACACCATGTTCAAGAAGCTTTCCCTGATCGGCGCCGCGCTGGCGATGACCGGTACCGCACTGATCCCCGCGACCCCTGCCGCTGCGCAGGGTCGCTACGAGTATCGCGACCGCGACTATCGCGGTTACGAGCGTGACCGCGGCTACCGTCGCGACCGCGACTATCGCGATTATCGCCGCTATGACCGGGGCGACCGCCGCTACAGCTACCGCGCACGCGAGAAGTGCAACGACGGTGACGGCGGCACGATCGTCGGCGCGATCGCCGGCGGCCTTGCCGGCAACGCGATCGCCGGCCGTGGCGACCGTACGCTCGGCACGATCCTGGGCGGCGCCGTCGGCGCGATCGCCGGCCGCGAGATCGACCGGTCGGACCGTCCGGGCTATTGCCGTCGCTAAGCCCTTAGTGGCTGAAACAAGCGAGGCCGGCCTCCGCAAGGGGGCCGGCCTTACTTGCATCCGACCGAGTCTTTTCGGCACCGGCCCGCTCCCCCACCCGGCCACCCACGCCAATGTATCTTGATGGGTGGCCGGGTGGGGGAGCGGGCCGGTGCCGTGCGCCGTCAGGCACATCCCCAAGCAAAGTGTATCACTTAGGCAACACTCTTGGGCCAATCCCGGAATTTGAACGGCTTGGCGCTTGTTTCCGCCACATTCGACACCCAGATGCGCCGTCCCCGAGGTGCGGACAACACGCGCCAGGGGCTGTAAAAAGGAATGTAGAATACCATGAAGAAGATTGCTCTGGCGCTTGCCGCCCTGACCGCCGCCGCGACCCCGGCTTTTGCGCAGGACGAAGCAGCCCCCTTCAACGGCGCGCACGCTTCGATCGTCGCCGGCTACGACATTCTCGACGTCAACACCGCGGGCGTCGATAACCCCGATGGCGTCGCCTATGGCCTGAACCTCGGCTACGATCTGCAGCGCGGCAACGTGCTGTTCGGCCTCGAGGGCGAAATCACCGAATCCTCGGTCGAGCTCAAGGCCGGCAATGCCATCGTCGCGCGCGCTGGCCGTGACCTCTATGCCGGCGGCCGCATCGGCTATGTGTTCGGCAAGACCGCCGTCTACGGCAAGGTCGGCTACACCAACGCCCGCGTCGAATCGAGCCTCGGCGACGAGAATGGCGACGGCATCCGCTTCGGCGGCGGCGTCGAGCACAAGTTCGCCGACAACCTCTTCCTCAAGGGCGAGTATCGCTACTCGAACTACGAGGGCGACGTCGAGCGTCACCAGGTCGTCGCCGGTCTCGGCGTGCGCTTCTGATCGGCTGATGCCGCGTTCGGACAGCACATCGCGGCATGAGACAGAAGAGGCCGGCTTCCGCGAGGAAGCCGGCCTTTTTCTATGTCAAAGGGGGATGACGGCGCGCCCTATGACGATCCCGACAGTCGTGCCCATGGCCGTCCGTCGATCGCCGCTAGGCCCAGCGCGATCAGTGCCATCCCAGCGACATGCTTGGTGAGCAAGGTCTCACCCAGCACCAGCACGCCCAGCAGGATCGCGACGATCGGGATGGTGAAGGTGACGAGCAGCGCGTTGCTCGCCCCGGCACGCTCAACCAGACGGAAATAGAGGACATAGGCGAACACCGTCGATACCAGCACCATGCCGGCGATCGACGCGATCACCACCCAGCCCGGCATCGGCAGCAGCCATGCCCGGTCAACGATCCCCGCGATCGGCAGCATGACGACCGTCGCCGCGACCAGCTGGCCGGTCGCCACCCCCATCGGCGTCACGCCTTGCCCCTTGAACCGCCGCGCCCACACCCCGGCAAGCGCATAGCTCAGCGTGGCGACGAGGCAGGCGCCCTGGGCGAAGACGTTGGCGCCCAGCCCCGCCAGCGCATCGCCGCCCACCATCGTCGCGACTCCCGCGAAGCCGAGCAGCACGCCCACGATCTTTCCGGCGGTGGCGCGCTCGTCCACCGTGAACAGATGCGCCACGATGACGCCCCATAAAGGGGTCGTGGCGTTGAGGATCGAGGTCAGCCCGCTCGAAATCTGCTGCTGCGCGAATCCGTAAAGCGCGAACGGAATGACATTGTTGAGCAGGGCCAGCACGACGAAGGCGCCCCATGCGCTTCGCGGCGGCAGGCGGATCCCCGCGATTGCAGCCCAGCCGAGCAGCAGCAGCGCCGAAAATGCGACGCGCGTCAGCACCAGCGTGAACGGCGGCAACTCGCGCAAGCCGATCGCCAGGAAAAAGAAGGAACAGCCCCACAGCACCGACAATGCCGCGAGGATCGCCCAGTCGCCGGCGTTCATGCGGGCGTGGATGGTCGTATCAGCCATTGGATCGACCTAATGCGGACAACAGCGCGAAACACTCCGCGCCTTGCGCTCTAAAAAGTAGCTGGCCAACCGCACGGGCAAAGCCCGCGCTGGCGTCGGACGGGTTCCGCTGAAGCGGACCCGCCGGCCGTGCCGGGTCGTGCGTGACTTTCGGTCACGCACCGCGGCCGTCCCCCGGCTTTAGCCAGGGCGACGCCGCTCGACCCGTCAGTACATATGCTGCCCGCCGTTGATCGACAGCGTCGATCCGGTGACGAACCCGCCCTCTTCCGAGCACAGGAACGCCACGCCACGCGCGATCTCATTGGCCTGGCCCAGTCGCCCGACCGGGATCTTGGCGACGATCTTCTCGAGCACCTCGGCCGGCACCGCAGCCACCATGTCGGTGTCGATATAGCCCGGCGCGATCGCGTTCACCGTCACCCCGGCGCGCGCGCCTTCCTGCGCCAGCGCCTTGGTGAAGCCATGGATGCCGCTCTTCGCCGCGGCATAATTAACCTGGCCATATTGCCCGGCCTGGCCGTTGATCGACCCGATATTGACGATCCGCCCCCATTTACGCTCGCGCATCCCGGGGAAGGTCGCCTTGGCCATGTTGAAGCAACCGCCCAAATTGGTGTCCATGACCTCCTTCCACATCTGGTAGGTCATCTTGAGGATGGTGCCGTCGCGGGTGATGCCGGCATTGTTGACGACAACATCCACCGGCCCCAGTGCCGCCTCGACATCGGCCACGCCTGCCTGGCACGCGTCATAGTCGGCGACGTCCCATCTGAACGCCTTGATGCCGGTCCGCTCGGTGAACTCGGCGGCGCGCTGGTCGTTGCCGGCATAGTTGGCCGCGACCTCCATTCCCAAGTCCTTGAGCGCTACGCTGATCGCTTCGCCGATGCCCCGCGTGCCGCCGGTTACGATCGCTACCCGTGCCATGAACCTCTCCCAAAAAATGGTGGGACAAGGCTAGGATAGGTCCGCCCAGCCCGCAAGTTGTGTTGCGACGATGTTGCGCAACATGAGTAGTCCGGCCTCGCTGTCGTTGAGGCAGTCGAGATAGGCGAAATGCGTTCCCCCCGCCGCCTCGAACGTCTCGCGCCCGCGGATCGCCAGCTCCTCCAGCGTCTCGAGGCAGTCGGCCGAAAAGCCGGGCGCGACCACCGCGACCTTCTTCACGCCCTTGCCCGGCATCGCGCCAAGCACGGCGTCGGTCGCCGGTTCCAGCCATTTCGCCCGTCCGAAGCGCGACTGGAAGGCGATGGTCACCTCGCGTCCCAATGCCGCGCCCAGCAGCCGCGCCGTCTCGATACATTGCATGGAATAGGGATCGCCCAGCTCCGCCGTCCGCTCGGGCATGCCGTGAAAGCTCGCAATGATCGCCTCGGGCTCGAAATCCAATCCGGCAAGCTCAGCCTGCACCGAGTCCCTGAGCGCGGCGATATAGGCCGGATCATCGTGATAGGGCGGCAGCGTCCGCACCGCCGGCTGCCAGCGCATCTTCGCCAGCGCTGCGAATGCCGCATCATTGGCCGTCGCCGTCGTCGCGGCGCAATATTGCGGATAGAGCGGCGCGATCAGGATGCGCTCGCACCCCGCCGCCTTCATCGCCGCCAGCCGGTCGCCGATCGCCGGATTGCCGTAGCGCATCGCCCAGTCCACCCGCACCTGCGGCCAAGCCGCCTGCAGCGCCTTCGCCTGTCGCGCAGTGATCGCGGCAAGCGGCGACCCCGCGTCGGTCCACACCAGCGAATAGGCGTGCGCCGATTTCTTCGGCCGGGTGCGCAGGATGACGCCGCGCAGGATCGGCTGCCAGATGATCTGCGGAATCTCGACCACCCGCCGGTCCGACAGGAATTCGGCGAGGTAGCGCCGTACCGCCGCAGGCGTCGGCGCGTCGGGCGTACCGAGATTGACCAGCAACACCCCGACCTGCGGGATCGCGCCTTGATCGCCCGCCATCATTCGCCGCCCGGAATCAGCGGAAGCTGGCGCAGCCGGATTCCGGTCGCGGCATAGAGCGCATTGGCGATAGCCGGCGCGACGGGCGGCACCGCCAGTTCGCTCACGCCGCCCGGATCGGCGTCGCTCGCGATCAGCTCGACCATGATCTGCGGGCAATCGGCAAGCCGCGGCAAATCCAGATCGCGCAAGCTGCGCGCATCCGGCCGGTTCGCTGTGATCCCCGTGGTCGCACCCAGCGCCGCGGCCAGGCCAAAGATCAGCCCGCCCTCGATCTGCTGCTCGACCACGCTCGGATTGACCACCCGGCCGCAATCGACCGCCGCGATCAGCCGGTCGACCTGCACGCGCTGATCGCCGCCGACCGACGCCTCGGCCATCACCGCGATATAGCTTCCGCCGAACGCATGGCACGCCAGCCCCTGCCCGCTCCCCGGCAACCCGCCCTGCCATCCGCCGAGCGAGGTGACGGTGGACAGACAGCGCGCCAGCCGCGGCTCGCCACCCAGCATCGCGATCCGGAACGAGAAGGCCTCGATATTCGCGACATGCGCCAGCTCGTCGATGAAGCTCTCGGTGAAGAAGGCGGTGTAGCTGTGCGCCCCCGACCGCCAGTAACCGGTCAGCACGCCGATCTCCGCTGGGTGATGGTCGATCGCCAGCGCCGGGATGCGATAGGGCGGCCGCGCGCCCGCCACCGCCGCGGCATCGCCAATGCCCTCCATCGCCAGCGCGGCACCGATCGCGCCGCCGCCGCCGGTGAGCCGCGCGGCCAGCTCATGCCCGGTCGCCGGCGCGGCGATCTTGGCGAGCCAGCCCGAAATGCTCCCGTTCACCCCCAACCGCGCGGTCATCCGTCCGGCTGCAGGCGGACGGAACCGGTCCTGAGCGCAGGTTTCTCCGCGCGACCACATGAGCTGGACCGGCTTCTTCACTTCGCGCGCGATCAGCGCAGCCTGCGCCGCGACCTGATGCTCCAGATTCTGCCCGAACGATCCGCCCGCGAAGACCGGATGAACCATGACATCGCCCGTACTGATCCCCAGCACGCGCGCCACCGCGTCGCGCGCCATTCCCGGCGCCTGGGTCGGCAGCCACAGCCGCACGCGGCCGTCCTCCCACACCGCCGTCGCGCATATCGGCTCGATCGCGGCATGCAGCGCCAGGCCGACCCGGTATTCCGCGGTCACGACGCGCGCGCCCTTGAACACGGCCGACAGATCTCCCGCCGCGGCCATGCGCTCGCCATCGCCTTCAAGTGCTGCGTCGAGCGCAGCCTGGATCGTCTCGCTCTCGACCCGCCCCGCGGCCTCGAAACGCGGGTTGATCGCGTCGAGCGCCCGGTTCGCGGCCCACCAGTTGTTGGCCACCGTCGCGACCCACATCTCGTTCTTCACGATGTGCAGCGTGCCCGGCACCTGTTCCGCCGCCGCCTCGTCGATCGCGGCGAGCTTCACCGTCCCGATCGGTCCCTGGCGCAGAGCCGCGAACACCATTCCCGGCAGGCGGATGTCGCCCGCGAAATTGGCGCTGCCATCGACCTTGCCCGGGCCGTCGAGCCTGGATGCGGGCGTGCCCGTCAATCGCCCGGTCTCGCCCTCGCGAAACGGCAGGTCGTCCGGCACCTTCTCGCCCGCCGCCGCGGCTGCCAGCTCGCCGAACCGCAGCCGCTGCTGGCCATGGACGACATGGCCATTGGCGGTGTCGCATTCCTGCCAGTCGATGCCCCAGCGCCGCGCTGCCGCCTTGCACAGCATCGCGCGCGCCGCTGCGCCCGCCACGCGCAGCGGCATCTCGAACCTGCGCATCGAGGTCGACCCGCCGGTCAGCATCAGCATGTTGCGCTCGGCCCAGATCCGCTCCAGCCGTTCGGGCAGCACGCCGGGGAACAGCGCATCCATCGCCGGCGCATTGGCATAGATCGGGTTGAGCGGTGCCTGCTCGACCCCCACCATCCGCCAGTCGGCGCCCAGCTCGTCCGCCAGCAACTGCGGCAGCGTGGTGAACACGCCCTGCCCATATTCGCATTGCGGGATCGCGACGGTGACCTGCCCGTTCTCGGCGATCTTGAGCCACGCGCCGAACGCGGTCTCCTTGTCGCGCACCGACAGGTTGGGAACATAGGCGCGCGGCCACACGGCCCAGGCAAGCACCAGCCCGATCCCTGCACCGCCGCCGATCAGCAGCGTGCGCCGATCGATGCCCTTGCCCGTTCGCTCCATCCCCGCCGCTCTACCCGCGGTTCATGGGATCGACAATCGGTCAGCACGATCGAACCAGCCTCCCTAACCGTCACCCCGGCCTTGTGCCGGGCTCCACCCTGCCGCGTCGGCGACCCTCCTGCCTCTTGCCCAGCCCCCGCTCGAGTGAGGATGGGTCTGGTTTCAGTCCAGGTGGAGCCGAAAAGCGGGATCTGAGAGCACAGGAGCGCAGCGCACTTAAGGTGCGTGAGCACCGGAGCGCAGCAAATCGCGCTTTGCAGGCCCGCATGGGCTGAAACTAGACCCATCCTCTTGGGTTTGCCGTGATATGCGGATAGGACAGCGCCGAACCCTTCGGGAGCCACGCACTTGATCCTGTCCACCGCCGCCGAGAATTATATCAGCTTCAAGAGCCTCGGCCTCGATCCGGTCCTGCTCAAGATCGGCTTCTTCGAGCTCAAATGGTATTCGATTGCCTATATCGCGGGCATCCTGATCGGCTGGTGGTATCTGCTCAAGCTGATCGCCCAGCCCGGGGCGCCGATGGCGCGGCGCCATGCCGACGACATGGTCTTCTATGCCACGCTCGGCATCATCCTCGGCGGCCGGCTCGGCTACGCGATGTTCTACCAGACCGAGCTGCTGCTCGATCCGGTGAAGCTGATCCGCCTGTGGGATGGCGGCATGTCCTTCCATGGCGGCGTGATCGGCGTGACGCTCGCGATCCTGTGGCTGTGCCGCAAGGAGAAGCTCAACTGGCTGCGGGTCCATGACTATGTCGCCTGCTGCGTGCCTTTCGGCCTGTTCTTCGGCCGCCTCGCCAATTTCGTGAACGGCGAATTGTGGGGCCATGCGACGACCGTCCCCTGGGCCGTGATCTTCGAACGCACCGGTGGCGACGTTCCGCGCCACCCGAGCCAGCTCTACGAAGCCGGTCTCGAAGGGCTGGTGCTCGGCGTCGTCCTCTGGTTCCTGTTCTGGAAGACCGATGCGCGCTACCAGCCGGGCAAGCTCGTCGGCACCTTCCTTCTCGGCTACGGCCTGTCGCGCTGGTTCGTCGAATTCTTCCGCGAGCATGACCGCCAGTTCGACGGCACGATCTTCGCGACGCCGGGTCTGCATATGGGCCAGCTGCTCACCGTGCCGATGATCGTCGGCGGCATCTATCTGATCGCCACCGCGAAGAAGCGTCGCGAGCGGGTCGAGCCCTTTGCGGGCTCGCAAACGATCGCGTGACCTGATGTCCGAAGACGGCCCGCTCCCCGAACGGATCGCCCGCGCCATCACCATGGCCGGGCCGATCCCGCTCTCCCAGTTCATGGGAGCCGCGAACACGCATTATTACGCGACCCGCGACCCGCTCGGCACGCGCGGCGACTTCACCACCGCGCCCGAGATCAGCCAGATGTTCGGCGAGCTGGTCGGTCTCGCCCTCGCCGACATATGGGACCGCGCCGGACGGCCTGACGCACATTATGTCGAGCTCGGCCCGGGGCGCGGCACGCTCGCCGCCGATGCCCTGCGCGCCATGGCCAGCGCGGGCCTCGAACCCGCGGTCCATTTCGTCGAGAACAGCCCCGCGCTGCGCGCCGAGCAGGCCAAGGCGGTGCCGGGCGCCGAATGGTCGATCGACATTGTCGGCCTGCCCGACGACGCCCCGCTGCTCATCGTCGCCAACGAATTCTTCGACGCCCTCCCGATCCGCCAGCTGGTCAAGACCGTGGACGGCTGGCGCGAGCGGCTGGTCGCGTGCCAGGACCTCTTGTTCCTTCCCGTGGTCGGCAACACCATCTTCGATCCGATCATCCCGCCCCAGTTCCGCGACGCGCCCGACGGCTCGATCCTCGAAACCTCGCCGCCCAGCGTCGCGATCCTGCGCGCCCTCGCCGCGCGGCTGCTCGCACAGGGCGGCGCCGCCCTGATCATCGACTATGGCTATGCCGGCCCTGCGATCGGCGACACGCTCCAGGCGGTGCGCGGCCATGCCTATGCCAATCCGTTCGAGGATCCGGGCGAGGCCGACCTCACCGCGCATGTCGATTTCGGCACTTTGATCGAGGCCGCGCAGGTCGAAGGCCTGGTCGCGCACGGTCCGGTGACTCAGGGCGCATTCCTCAACGCGCTCGGCATCGGCCCGCGCGCCGACGCACTCGCCAAGGCCTCGCCCGGTCGCGCCGAGGAAATCGCCGTCGCCCGCGACCGCCTCACCGGCGACGAGGCGATGGGCGATCTGTTCAAGGTCATTGCGCTCACCGCGCCTGGCTGGCCGGCTCCCGCGGGCTTCGAATGACGACGATCACCTACGACGCGCCCACCCTGCACGACGCCGACGCGCTCGACGCAATGGCGCAGGAAACCTGGCTCAAGACCTTCGGCGATGGCTACACGCCCGCCGACCTCGAAGCCTATCTGACCCAGGCCTATGGCCCCGCCGGCAGGCTGCGCGCGCATCTCGCCGATCCCGATGTGACCTGGCGGGTCGCCCGCGCCGAAGGGCAGATCGTCGGCTATGCCAAGCTCGTCCCGCCCTGGCTCGAAGAGGCGGGGCCGCAGGACGCACAGCTCGGCCAGCTCTATATTGCCTATGACTGGCACGGACGGGGCATCGCGCAGGCGCTGATGGACTGGAGCCTTGCCACCGCGCGCGCCCGCAACGCGCCCGCGCTGCTGCTCACGGTGTTCGAGGAGAATGCGCGCGCCATCGCCTTCTACGCCAAATATGGCTTCGTCCATATCGGGGACTATGCTTTCCCCGTAGGCAGCAAGATCGACCGCGACCTCATCATGAAGCTGGACCTGTGACCGAATCTGTCGAAGACGCCGTTGAAGTCGTCCGTGCCCGCGCCCTGGACGGCATCGCGCATGGGTTCCTCGGCCGACGCGGCGGGGTATCCACCGGAGAGACCGCCAGTCTCGACCTGGGCCGCCGCGGCCGTCCGCCGACGCCCGAACTGATCGAGAACCAGCGCCGCGCCATCGCCGCGGTCGCGCCGGGAACCCAGCTGGTCGGCCTCTATCAGGTCCATAGCGCCGATGCCGTCACCGTGCTCGAACCGTGGAGCGACGAACTCCGTCCCCACGCCGACGCGCTCGTTACCAACCGTCCCGGCCTCACCCTCGGCATCCTCACCGCCGATTGCGCGCCCGTCCTTTTCGCCGATCGCGGCGCAGGCGTGATCGGTGCCGCGCATGCCGGGTGGAAGGGCGCGATCGGCGGCGTCACCGATTCCACCATCGCCGCGATGGAAGCGCTCGGCGCCAAGCGCGAGAACATCGTCGCCGCAGTCGGCCCCTGCATCGCCCGCGCGAGCTATGAGGTGGACGAGGGCTTCCACACCCGCTTCGCCGAGTTCGATCCGGCGAACGATCGCTTCTTCACCCCGGGCCGCGAAGGTCACCACCAGTTCGACCTCGAAGCCTATGTCGTCCACCGTCTCGCCGCCGCCGGGTTGCGCACGGTCGAGGCGCTGGGCGAGGACACCTATTCGCAGCCCGAGCGCTTCTACAGCTTCCGCCGCGCTACCCATCGCGGCGAACCCGATTACGGCCGCCAGATTACATTGGTCTCATTGACCGGTTGAAGCGTTGGTGCGAGTGCGGTTGCAAAGACGTTTCAACTGATACGACCCGAGAGAGGCACCCGACATGACCGACAAGCCCGTCAAGCCCGACGAAGCCGCTCTCACCAGCACCACCCCGCGCAGCCGCCCCAGGCCGTCGGTCAAGACCGTCGGCGGCCGCGAGCTCAGCCCGGCGACGCTGATGATGGGCCATGGCTATGATCCGATGCTGTCGGAAGGCTCGCTCAAGCCGCCGATCTTCGCCACCTCGACCTTCGTCTTCCCCAACGCCGCCGCGGGCAAGCGCCATTTCGAGGGCGTGACCGGCAAGCGCCCCGGCGGCGCGGAAGGCCTCGTCTATTCGCGCTTCAACGGCCCCAACCAGGAGATCCTCGAGGATCGCCTCGGCATCTGGGAAGAGGCGGAGGATGCGCTCGCCTTCTCCTCGGGCATGTCCGCCATCGCCACCCTGTTCCTCGCGATGGTCAAGCCCGGCGACACCATCGTCCATTCCGGCCCGCTCTATGCCGCGACCGAGACGCTGATCGCGCGCATCCTCGGCAAGTTCGGTGTCCACTGGCTCGACTTCCCCGCCGGCGCCACGCGTGAGGAGATCGACGCGGTGCTTGGCAAGGCCGCCTCGGGCAATGTCGCGCTCATCTATCTCGAAAGCCCCGCCAACCCGACCAACGCGCTGGTCGATGTCGAGGCCGTCGCCGCCAGCCGCGACGCGATCTTCACCGGCGCCAACAAGCCGCCGATCGCGATCGACAACACCTTCCTCGGCCCGCTCTGGGCCAAGCCGCTCCAGCAGGGCGCCGACCTCGTCGTCTATTCGCTCACCAAATACGCCGGCGGCCATAGCGACCTCGTCGCGGGCGGCGTGCTGGGGTCGAAGGCGCACATCAACACCATCCGCATGATGCGCAACACCATCGGCACGATCTGCGACCCCAACACCGCGTGGATGCTGCTGCGTTCGCTGGAGACGCTGGAACTGCGCATGTCGCGCGCCGGCGAGAACGCGGTGAAGGTCTGCGAATATCTCCGCACGCATCCCAAGGTCGAGAAGGTCGGCTATCTCGGCTTCCTCGAGGAGGGCAGCCGTCAGGCCGATATCTACAAGCGCCACTGCACCGGCGCCGGCTCGACCTTCTCGCTCTACCTCAAGGGCGGTGAGAAGGAGGCATTCGCCTTCCTCGACAGCCTCAAGATCGCCAAGCTCGCGGTCAGCCTCGGCGGCACCGAGACGCTCGCCTCCGCCCCCGCGGCGATGACCCACCTCTCGGTGCCCGACGCGCGCAAGCAGGCGCTCGGCATCACCGACAATCTCGTGCGCATCTCGATCGGCGTCGAGGACGCGGATGATCTCATCGCCGACTTCGAGGAGGCGCTGAAGGCGGTGTGAGGGCGGCGGGCGGCGGGCTCCTAACCCGCCGCCGCCCGTGCGGCGCGGCGCCGCAGCAGCAACCCCAGTACGACCATCGTCGCCAGCCAGAGCCCGACCAGCACCACCAGCACCCGGCCCAGCGGTCCGGCAATCTCGCCGGTGTGCACCGGATAGGGCAACGCCATGAATTTGTACGCGGCGCTCGCCTGTTGCAGCGGCCATGCGCCGCGCACGCTGGCATCGTTACCGTTCACCACGACCAGGCTGCCGCCATAGCCGTCCGGCCGGAAATACTCGCCCGGCTGGTTGACCCAGAGGCGAAAGGACGCATCGGTGGCGGTCGGCATCGTCCCGCCGACAAAGCGGCTGCCCGGCACCGCCGCTTCCGCGGCCCGCGCCGCCGCGGCCAAACCGGCGCCTTCACCGGCAGGCGGAATCGCGGGCGTCGTGATCGGCGGCGCGCCGATCGGCCCTTCGATGCTATGCTCGAAATGGATGATCACCGCGGCCGCCACGACGACGAAAGCGGGCAGAACACCCACCAGTCCGATCCGGCGGGACCACATCCCCAGCCGTCCACTACCGTCCGGTTTCAGCGCGGACTGCCACCGCCCCGAACGCCGCCATAGCCCGATGCCACCAGTCACAAGGCTCGTCAGCAGCGCAATGCCGCTGATCGCCAGAATCCATTCTCCGGTCTTGCCCGCTGCCAGCGACAGATGGACCTCCCGAACCCATTCGAGCGCGGTCCGCTTCCCGTCGGCCATGTCGAGCAACACCGTGCCGTCGCCTGCGATGCGCGCATTGCGCAGAGCTCCGTCCGCGGCCGTGTAGTTGAGGAAGAAGCGATCCTTCATCCCCGCAGTCGTCCAGATCCAGTTGACCTTCGCCTGACCGCCCGCCCCTTCGATCGCATCGATCCGCCGCTCGATCCCGGCAAAATCCTTGCGCGTCTCGACGGGCGAGATGATCCGGTCGTTGATCTCGAAATGATAGGCCAGGATGATCCCGGTGACGGCGATCAACAGCCAGATCAGCGCTGCCCCCACGCCCAGCGCGTGCAGCACGCGCACCCCAACCGCTCCCTTGCGTCCCTCAGCCTGCATCGTTCCCTCCCCCTCAGTTCGCCGCTATCGTTCCGCGGCACGCCGCGCGCGCTGGCCCTCAAGCTCCGCGACCCATTGCGCCGCCGTGGTCGGCCCGCTCGCCTCGAAATGCACATGATCCGCCATCTCTTCGCGCACTGAGACGAAGTAGAGCGCGCCGGTCGGCAGCTTCAGCTCGGCGATCTTCGCGGCCATCGCCGCTTCCTGGGCCGGTGTCGGCTTGGGACGGGCCGGTTTGTAGAGCAGGACATCCCAGCCCTCGCCGCCCGCATGCAGGAACAATTGCGTCGGTGGCTGGCCCCCCGCGACATTGACCTTGTCCCACTCGGCCATGCTGCGGATGAACGCCTCGCTCTTGCCCGGCGCCAGCCGGAACATCTCGAACACCGGCTGGGTCAGCGCTTCAGGCGCTGTCGCGCGCGCCGGCGCCAGCATCGCTGCGGTGGTGATTGCGATCAGGATCGAAAGCCGTCGGTGCATCGTCGCCCCCGTTTGCTTGTGATCCGATGTTGCAGCCGCGACGAAGCCGCAGACAATCCGCCAAGACGGGTCAGGACGCACAGAACCGGGTAACCGCCCCGCTTCTTGAGAACGGGTCGCGTTGCCGCCACGGGCGCGCTCGCCTATCACCCCGCCGATGTCCGACGAGTTCGCCTTCCTCGCCGCCCTGCGTGCTATCGCAACGCATCCCGCCGCGGCGGGCCTCGCCGACGACACCGCGGTTCTCGACGTCGCCGCGGGACGCCTGATCCTCACCAGCGACACGATGGTTGCGGGCGTCCATTACCGCGCGCACGACCCGGCGGGCTCGATCGGGTGGAAGCTGGCGGCGGTGAACCTCTCGGACCTCGCCGCTAAGGGGGCGACGCCGGTCGGCTGCCTGCTCAACTATGCGCTATCGGGCGACGCAGACTGGGACCGCGCCTTTCTCGCTGGCCTGGACGAAGCCCTCACCCGCTTCGCCATGCCCCTGCTCGGCGGCGACACCGTGGCGATGCCCAAGGGCGCCCCGCGCAGCCTCACTCTCACCGCCATCGGCGCCGCACCCGACCACGTCCCCCTTCGCACCGGTGTCCGCCCCGGCGACACCCTCTGGGTCACCGGTGCCATCGGCGGCGCAGGCTTCGGTCCGGACGGAAACCCGCGCGATCTCGCCCGCTATCTCCGCCCGACACCGCGCCTCGCCGAGGGACAGACCATCGCCCGGCTCGCCACGGCGATGATGGACGTGTCCGACGGCCTGCTCATCGACGCGCGCCGCATGGCCGAGGCGAGCGGCGTGGCCATCGCCATCGATCTCGATGCCATCCCGCTCGCTCTCTCCGATCTCGATCCCGTAGAAGCCGCCACCGCGGGCGACGATTACGAGCTGCTCTTCACCCTTCCCGCCGATGCCGTCCCTCCGGTCGCCGCCGCGCGTATCGGCACCGCGAGCGCAGGCGCGGGCCTGACGCTTACCTCGAACGGCATGCCCGTCCCGCTTCCCGGCAAACTCGGCTACCAGCACGGCGGCTGACCCGACAGCGGGCCTGCTTGACAGCCCTCCCGCCCGCTCTACGCTCCGCCCCCGACCGCAGGCCGCACCGGACACAGAGCCGGGTGGCGGGTGGGATTCACAGGGGAAGGATACCAGATGACGATTGTCTATATCGCCATCGCGTGCGGCGTGCTCGCCGTGCTCTATGGTTTGGTGACTTCGCAGCAGGTGCTCCGCGCACCGGCTGGCGACCAGAAGATGCAGGATATCGCCGCCGCCATCCAGGAAGGCGCCAAAGCTTATCTCGTCCGTCAGTACACCGCCATCGCCGTAGTCGGCGTGGCCGTAGCCATTGTGTTGTTCTTCACCCTTGGCGGTCTCTCGACCGCGGCCTTCGTGCTCGGCGCGGTGCTTTCGGGCATTGCCGGATTTGCCGGCATGCACATCTCGGTCCGCGCCAATGTCCGCACGGCGGAAGCGGCACGCACCTCGCTTCAGGGCGGCCTCACCCTCGCGTTCCGCTCGGGTGCGATCACCGGCATGCTCGTCGCGGGCCTCGGCCTGCTCTCGATCTCGCTGCTCTTCTGGTATCTCGTCGGCCCCGGCGGGGAAGAACCCAATGGCGAGAAGATCATCCATGCGCTGACCGCGCTCGCCTTCGGCGCGTCGCTGATCTCGATCTTCGCGCGCCTCGGCGGCGGTATCTTCACCAAGGCCGCGGACGTCGGCGCCGATCTGGTCGGCAAGGTCGAGGCCGGCATCCCCGAGGATGACCCCCGCAACCCCGCCGTGATCGCCGATAACGTCGGCGACAATGTCGGCGACTGCGCCGGCATGGCCGCCGACCTGTTCGAAACCTATGTCGTGACGATCGGCCTCACCATGGTGTCGATCGCGCTGCTTGTCGCGGGCACCTCCGAACAGCTGCTCGCCCTCATGTCGCTGCCGCTGATCGTCGGCGGCGTGTGCATCATCACCTCGATCATCGGCACCTATATGGTCCGCCTCGGCAAGAGCCAGTCGATCATGGGCGCGCTCTACAAGGGGTTCTGGACCACCGCGATCCTCGCCGTCCCGGCGATCTGGTTCGCGACCCAGTATACGCTCGGCGATCTCCACGCCCCGATCGGCAATGCCAGCTACACCGGCATGGACCTGTTCTGGTGCATGATGATCGGCCTTGCCGTCACCGGGCTGCTGGTGTGGATCACCGAATATTACACCGGCACCAACTATCGTCCGGTCCGCTCGATCGCCAAGGCATCCGAGACCGGCCACGGCACCAACGTGATCCAGGGTCTGGCGATCAGCCTTGAATCGACCGCGCTGCCCACCATCGTGATCGTCGTCGCGGTGATCGCTTCGTTCCAGCTGGCCGGGATCATCGGCGTGGCCTTCGCCGCCACCTCGCTGCTCGCGCTCGCCGGCATGGTCGTCGCGCTCGACGCCTATGGCCCGGTTACCGACAATGCCGGCGGCATCGCCGAAATGGCGGGGCTGCCGGATGACGTCCGTCAACGCACCGACGCGCTCGATGCGGTCGGCAACACCACCAAGGCGGTGACCAAGGGCTATGCCATCGGTTCCGCCGCGCTCGCCGCGCTGGTGCTGTTCGGGGCGTATACGGAAGATCTCAAGCGCTACTTCGCCGACGTCGTCGTCGATTTCTCGCTCAGCAATCCGTTCGTCATCGTCGGTCTGCTGCTCGGTGCACTGCTGCCGTACCTCTTCGGCGCCTTCGGCATGACCGCGGTCGGCCGCGCCGCAGGCGCGGTGGTCGAGGACGTGCGCAAGCAGTTCCGCGAGAATCCGGGCATCATGGCGGGGACCAGCCGTCCCAACTATGGCCATACCGTGGACATCGTCACCCGCGCCGCGATCAAGGAGATGATCGTTCCGTCGCTGCTGCCGGTGCTCTCGCCGATCGTGCTCTACTTCGTGATCCTCGCCGTCGACAGCCAGGCCAATGCCTTCGCGGCGGTGGGTGCGATGCTGCTCGGCGTGATCGTGTCGGGGCTGTTCGTCGCCATCTCGATGACCTCGGGCGGTGGCGCATGGGACAACGCCAAGAAATATATCGAGGACGGCAATCACGGCGGCAAGGGCAGCGAAGCCCACAAGGCCGCGGTGACCGGCGACACCGTGGGCGATCCCTACAAGGACACTGCGGGTCCGGCCGTGAACCCGATGATCAAGATCACCAACATCGTCGCGCTGCTGCTGCTCGCGGCGCTGGCGGGCGGTCACTGATCGCTTCGTTGAACTGACCCTTCACGGCCCCGTCCGGCACGTCCGGGCGGGGCCTTTCCTTGTCAGGGCCAGCGATAGTCGACGACCACCGGGAAGTGGTCCGACGGGTACCGCCCGCCCCTCCCGAACGTCACCGTCTCCGCCTTCGCCGGGGCCAGCCCCTTGCTGAAGACCCAGTCGATCCGCCGGTCGGCCTTGCCGTTGAATCCATGGAACGTCTCCGCGGGTCCCTTCCTCGCCTTCGCCGTATCCCAGGCATCGGCCAGTCCCGCACTCAGCGCCCGGTGCGCCGCAGAGTCCGGCACCGTGTTGAAATCCCCTGTCAGCACCACCGGCAGGCCCCCGGGCCGCGCGGCGATCCACGCTGCGATCAGCTCCGCCGCCTTGGTCCGTGCGCTTTCGTCCTCGGGTCGATGCGCGAAGTGGGTGTTGACGAACCAGAAGCGCTTGCCGCCCGGAACCGTCTCGAACAGTCCCCAGGTCGCCATCCGCGGCAGCGACTCGCCCCAGCTGTTGCTGCCCGGCACCTCAGGGGTCTCGGACAACCAGAAATTGCCCATCTCAACAAGTTTCAGCCGATCGCGGCGGTAGAAGACCCCCATATGCTCGTCGCCATGTCCGCCACGCCGGTCGATCCCGAACCAGCTGAATTGAGGCAGCCGCGCGATCACATGGTCGCCCTGGATCTTCCACAGCTCCTGCGCCCCGATGATGTCGGGACGGGTGCGGCGGATCGTCTCGACGAAGAGCTCCTGCCGCGCTTCCCAGCGGTTCGGCCCGTCCGATTCGAGCGGCAGACGGACATTGAAGGCCATGACCCTCAGCCCGTCCCCCGCCTGTGCAGAGGCTGCCGCCGGAAGTGCGGCAAACGCCATCGCCATCAGCAGCGCGCGCCTTCGCATCATTGTCGTCTCCAATATTACTTGCCTGTTGCCAACGCTGTCACCTATGCCTTGAACCAATCAGGGGAGGCAAATGGCGCGTAGGCCGACGATCAAGGAAGTTTCGAAGCTCGCAGGCGTGTCGTTCAAGACCGTCTCGCGCGTGCTGAACAACGAGAAGAATGTCAGCGACGAAACCCGCCGCCGCGTCGAACAGGTGGTGTCGGAACTCAATTTCCGCCCCAGCCTCGCCGCCCGCACGCTTGCCGGGCGCAAGTCGTTCCAGGTCGCCCTGCTCTACGACAACCCCAGCCCCTATTATGTCTATCACCTCCAGGCCGGCGCGCAGGAGCGCTGCCATGAGCTGGGCTACCGGCTGCTGATCCAGCCGGTCGTCGCCGATTCCGCCGATCTCGTGCAGGAAGTCGCCGCGTTGATCGACGAGACCCATCTCGACGGCCTCATCCTCTCCCCGCCGGTGACCGAATCGGTCGCGCTGCTCGAGGAGCTCGATCGCCGCGGCCTGCCCTATGTCCGGATCGAACCCGGCTTCCGCCGCGATGAAGGCCGGTCGACCACGATCGACGACGTCGCCGCCGCACGCGATCTCACTGCGCATCTGATCGGCCTCGGTCACCGCGCCATCGCCTTCATCACCGGGCCGGAGAACCACATCTCCTCGGTCGAGCGGCTCAAGGGCTATCGCTCCGCGCTCGACGCGCACGGTATCGCCTTCGATTCCGCACTGGTCGTGGCAGGCGACTACAGCTTCCCTTCGGGGCGCGAGGCTGCACGGCGGCTGCTCGACGCGCCGTCGCGCCCGACCGCGATCTTCGCGGGCAACGACGATATGGCCGCCGGCGCACTCGCCGTCGCGCATGAGCGCGACATCGGCGTACCCGACCAGCTTTCGATCGCCGGCTTCGACGATTCGGACCTCGCCGCCGCGGTCTGGCCGCCGCTCACCACCGTGCGCCAGCCGGTGCGCGAGCTCGCCTGGGCGGCCGCCGACCTGCTGTTGTCGGAGGATCGCAAGCGCGACCGGCTCACGCTCGATTATGATCTGGTGCTCCGCGCCAGCACTGGAGCCGCGCGCTAACGCGCTGGAAAGACGCGATGCCGCTCCGCGAAGCCGGGCTTCGCGGGGATGTTGTAGGACATCTTGTTGACACGCCCATGGGTTTGTAGGACAACTCCGCATGACACCGGTTTCCAACACCGGGCAAGTGACTCGCCGGATCGCCCCGATTCGCGGTGGTTTGGCGACAGGGGAGGAAGAGCATGAACACCGACAGCCTGTTGAAATCGGGCATCGCCGCCGTTGCGCTCAGCGCGGCACTCGCCGTCTCGACGCCTGCGCTCGCGCAGCAGGGCACGCCTCCGGTCGAGGAAGAGACGCCGGAAGTCGTCGTCAGCGGCATCCGCAACTCGCTTCAGCAGGCGGCGCAGGTCAAGCGCGACGCGCCGCAGGTGATGGACGTCATCACTGCGGAGGATGTCGGCAAGCTCCCCGACGCCAACGTCGCCGAAGCGCTCCAGCGCGTCACCGGCGTCCAGATCACCCGCGTCTTCGGCGAGGGCCAGTCGGTGTCGGTCCGCGGCCTCCAGCAGGTCCGCGTCGAGGTCGATGGCCGCACCCTGCTCGGCTGGTCGGCGCGCCTGTCGCCGCCGGAAAATGATCAGCTCGGCCGCTCCTCGGGCCTCGACTCGGTTCCGTCGGGCCTGTTCGGCCGGCTTGAGGTCCGCAAGTCGCCGCTCGCCAGCCAGGCCGAAGGCGGCCTCGGCGGCACCGTCAACCTCGTCACCCCCAAGCCGCTGTCGTTCAAGGAAACGACGCTCTCGGTGCGCGCGCAGGGGACCTATTCGGAGAATAGCGAGAAATTCGAACCCGCGGTCACCGGCTTCTTCACCACCAAGTTCGCCGACAACCGCATCGGCATCATGATCGCGGGCGAATATCAGAAACGCACGTCGATGACCCAGACGTTCGAGCGCAACAACTTCCTCAACCGCACCTATACCGGCACCGGCGCCGGCGTGTATGCGACCCCGGTGCTGCTCCAGTACGAGCAGTTCACCGTGGACCGCTCGCGCCTCGGCCTCAACGGCGCGGTGCAGGTCGAGGTAACGCCCGAGCTGACCATCACCGCCGATGCGCTCTATTCGGAACTGACCACCGGCCGGCACCAGGACTTCTTCGCCTTCCGCCTGCCCACCGGCACCAACCCCGTGACCAACCGCGTGGTCGAGAATGGCGCGGTGGTCGCCGGCACCGCCAACGGCACCGTCACCACCGCGGGCCAGATCCGCAACGAACCGACCAAGAGCTATCTCTACGGCCTCAACGGCAAGTACGAGAAGGACGGGCTCAAGATCGAGGCCGACGGCTATTACAGCAAGGGCACGATCGACCAGACGATCCAGATCATCACGCTTCAGGCGACCGCGCTGGTCCCCGGCAATTTCGATTTCCGGAACAACACGGTCCCGTCGCTGACGCTCGGCACCTTCAACCCGGGCGTCTATTCCTCCTACAACCCCGCCACCAACGGCGTCCGCAGCAACCGGTTGATCGGCCTGCTCGAGGAATGGACCGGCAAGCTCGACTTCAGCTACGAATTCGACAGCGGCGTCACGCTGGCGATGGGCGTGCGCTACACCGATCTCCATGCCCGTTCCAACGCGTTCCGCAGCCAGGTCACCCCGACCCGCGCAGAGATCGAACCCTATCTCAAGCTGGTGGACGCCGGCTTCCTCGGCGACATTCCCGGCACCTTCCCGCGCAGCTTCCTCACCACCGCGCCGACCTTCGACTATGTGTTCAAGCGCGCGCAGGCGGCCGAGCCCAACCCCAACGCCAATGGCCTGTCGACCCTGCTGCCCAACCTGCAGCGCGACTATGATTTCAGCGAGAAGACCATCGCCGGCTATCTCATGATCTCGGGCACAGGCGAGCTGCTGGGCATGCCCTACAAGGCCAATGCCGGTGTCCGCATCGCCGGCACGCGCCTGTCGGTCGACTCCTATGTCAATGTCGGCACGGTCAGCAGCCTGGTCACCGACAGGAATCGCTACACCACCGTGCTGCCCAGCGCGAACATCGCGTTCAACGTCACCAACGACTTCCTGATCCGCATCTCGGGGTCGCAGACGATGCAGCGCGCATCGATCGCCGATCTCGCCCCGTCGACCTTCTTCAATGCCACCAACCTCTCGGTCACCGGCGGCAACTCGGCGCTCAAGCCGCCGATCTCGACACAGGCGGACATCAGCTTCGAATATTATACCGGCAAGAGCTCGCTGATCTCGGGCGCCTTCTTCTACAAGGACGTCCAGGACTTCATCGCCAGCTTCGTCACCTCGGGCGTCGATACCGATCTCGACCCCCAGGGCCGGGTGCTGACGTTCTCGCGGCCGGAGAACCTCGCCAGCGCGAAGATCAAGGGCTTCGAGATCGGCGTGCAGCAGTTCTTCGATTTCCTGCCCTCGCCGCTCGACGGCCTCGGCATCATCGCCAACTACACCTACTCGGACTCGAAGGATAATGCAGGCTTCCCGCTCGTGGCGGTGTCGAAGAACAGCTACAACCTTGTCGGTCTGTACGAGAAGGGGCCGATCTCGGCACGCGTCGCGTATAATTACCGCGACGAGGCGGTGTTCGAATTCTCCGAAGGCCGCCCGAGCTTCATCGGCCCCCGCTCGCAGCTCGATGCCCAGATCGGCATCGACCTGACCAAGCAGATCGCGCTGTCCTTCCAGGCGCAGAACCTGATCCCGGACGATTCGGCCACCACCGAATACAGCGCCGCGGGAATGGTCGCGCTCAACGGCTATGCGCTGTCGGAACGGCGCTATACGGTCGGCATCCGCGCCAAATTCTGAGGGGCCGGATTCCGAAGAAGAATGGCAGGCCGCCCGGGCTTGGGAACCGGGCGGCCACCCCACCGCTTTAGGGCCGCACCAGCCCGCTCCCCCACCCGGCCACCCATAGGATGCTGGCGCTGGGCGGCCGGGTGGGGGAGCGGGCTGGTGCGGCAATCACTCAAACATCCAGCGCCTTCATCGCCTGATTCCACCGCATCACATTCGCGCGCGCCTCCTGAACGAAGGCGGAACGGCGGACGATGCCGAGGAACGCGTCGGCGATCCATTTGCCTGGCTGGCGCAGCGGACGGCGCACCTGGATCAGCAGCACCACGCGGGTGGCGCCCGTGTCGTTCCACACCTCATGGTCATAGGTGTCGTCGAACATCAGCGTCTCGCCCTCGGCCCAGCGCACGATCCGGTTCTTGACGCGCATCCGTACATCGCCGTCGCGCGGAACGATCAGGCCGAGGTGGCAGGTCAGCAGCCCCTTGGTCACCCCGCGATGCGCCGGAATATGCGTGCCGGGCGCCAGGATCGAGAAGAAGGCGCTGTTCAGCTCGGGAATCTGCCCGACGACCCGGCGCGTCACCGGACAGCGGTCGAGATTCTCCTCGATCCGGTAGCCATAGCCCCACAGGAAGAAGGATCGCCATTTGTCGACCGGCGCGATCGCGCGGTGATCGGGCGAAATGCGCGCGAGCGACGGCGCCGCGTCCTCGCGCGCCAGCGCGGTTGCCAGCGCCTCGTCGCGGATCGCTTGCCAATTGTCGCGCAGCAGCTGCGTCCAGGCAAAATCGCGGACGTTCAGGACCGGCGCGTTCGAGACCAGCGACGACGCGCCGATGATCCGGTCGAAGAATCCGCGCATCCGCTTGCCCGCGCGGATCAGCAGCGGACGCTTGACGGGGGCAAGGCCAGGATCGGCCGGACGTCCCGCACCCGCGGCCCCGTCTCGTTCGATCGCCACACCCTCATGCACGCGTCACCTCGTCCCTTCGGCACTGGCCGCGCGACGGAGACTCGCCGGGCGGCGCCTGCGATCGGGCTAGGCAGCATCTGGGTCCAAATCGTGGCGAAACCCGCGCCAAAGCGGTGCGCCTTGTTGCGGAATGCGGCGAAACCGCTCCGGCTGGCGATCAACCGCGAAGCACGCTAAGTTGGCGGGCAATGGCATTGTTTCCGCGCGTCAAGCAGCTCGCCCTTCCCGTCCTCGTCGCCGCAGCCGCTATCCCGGCGATTGCGCAGGTCGCGGCGCCCGCGCCCGTCGCCGCGCCCGTCGCGGTCGACAAGGCGCCCTGGCTCTACAAGGGCAGCGATGTCCCGCAAGACCCCGAATGGCGGTTCGGCACGCTGCCCAACGGCCTGCGCTATGCGGTGCGCAAGAACGGGGTCCCGCCCGGTCAGGTCTCGATCCGCCTGCGCATGGACGTCGGCTCGCTGATGGAGCGCGAATCGGAGAAGGGCTTCGCGCACCTGCTCGAACACCTCTCCTTCCGCGGCTCGGCCAAGGTGCCCGACGGCGAATCGAAGCGCGAATGGCAGCGGCTGGGCGTCACCTTCGGCTCGGACAGCAACGCCAGCACCACGCCGGTCTCGACCACCTACAAGCTCGACCTGCCCGACGCGAACGAGGGCAGCCTCGACAAGTCGATGATGATCCTGGCCGACATGATGGCCGCGCCCAACATCACCGCGGCGATGCTCAATCTCGAACGGCCGGTGGTGCTCGCCGAGCAGCGTGAGCGGCTGCGCGCGCAGCAGCGGTTCGAGGATGCCCAGCGCGAGCTCTTCTATGCCGGCCAGCTCTTCTCCGAACGCCCGGTAATCGGCACGACCGAGACGCTGAACGGCGCGACCGCGGATATGGTGCGCACCTTCCACCAGCGCTGGTACCGGCCGGAGCGTGCCACGCTCGTCATCGTCGGTGACATGGACCCGGCGCTGTTCGAAACGCAGATCGCCAAGCATTTCGCCGCGTGGAAGGGCACCGGCCCCAACCCCGCGACGCCCGATTTCGGCAAGCCCGATCCCTCGAAGCCGACCAGCGCCGCGCTGGTCGAGCCGACGCTGCCGCCTTACGTGACGCTGGCGGTCCTGCGCCCCTGGACGGTGTTCCAGGATACGGTGAAGTTCAATCAGGAGCGGATGATCGACTTCATCGCGCTGCGCATCATCAACCGCCGCCTCGAAAGCCGCGCGCGGGCCGGCGCCGCCTTCGCCGGTGCGGGGGCGGACCTGTCCGACGATGTCCGCTCGGCCAATGTCACCGCGATCCAGGTGCTCCCGCTTGGCGAGGATTGGGAAAGCGCGGTCAAGGAAGTCCGCGCGGTGATCGCCGATGCGCTCGCCACCGCCCCCACCCAGGCCGAGATCGACCGCGAGGTGGCGGAAATCGACTCGAGCATGCGCAACTCGGTCAGCACCGCGCCGGTGATGGCCGGCTCGCGCCGCGCCGACAATCTGGTCGAGGCGGTCGACATCAACGAGGTGACGACGAGCGAGCAGGAGAGCTACAACATCTTCAAGGGCGCGGTGGACGGACGCATGTTCACCCCGGATCGCGTGCTCGCCTCGACCCGCCGTATCCTTCAGGGCGACGCGACCCGCGCGATCATCAACACCCGCACCCCCGATGCCGATGTCCAGGCCAAGCTCGCCGCGGCGCTCAAGGCCGACGTCTCGGGGCTGGCCGGCACGCGCAGCACCGCGCGCAACGTCACCTTCGCCTCGCTCCCGGCGCTCGGCGCACCCGGTAAGATCGCCGAGCGCGCGGTCGCGGTCGCCGATCCGAAGATCGAGCGGGTGCGTTTCGCCAATGGCGTCAACCTGATCCTGTTCCAGAATCCGGGCGAGGTCGGCCGCGTCTATGTCAATGTCCGCTTCGGGCGCGGCCTGCAGGGCATCCCGCCCAACCGGCTGACCCCGGCCTGGGCCGGCGGCATGGCGCTGGTCGCCAGCGGCATCGCCACCCCTGGCGGCCTGCTCGGGCAGGAGGAACTCGACAAGCTGACCGGCGATCGCCAGATCGGCCTCAGCTTCGGGATCGGCGACGACGCATTCGGATTTGCCGCCCAGACCCGCAAGGAGGATCTGGAGGATCAGCTCAAGCTGATCGCGGCCAAGCTCCAGTCGCCCGGCTGGGATCCGAAGCCCGTGGCCCGCGCTCGCGCGGTCAGCATCTCGGGCTATGCGTCCAGCACGGCATCGCCCGACGCGGTGATCGGCCGCGACCTCGAACGGCTGCTGCACGATAACGACCCGCGCTGGGGCATGCCCGACCTCAAGGGGATCGAGGCGCTCAACGCCAAGGATTTCCGGGCCTTCTGGGCCCCCTTGCTCGCCAGCGGCCCGATCGAGGTGCAGATTTTCGGCGATATCGATGTCGAGAAGGCGATCGAGGCCGCGCGCCTCACCTTCGGTGCGATGAAGCCACGCAAGGCGACTCCGCCGCTCGCTCCGGCGATCCGCTTCCCCGGGCATGTCGGCAAGCCGGTGGTGCTCACCCATAGCGGCCAGCCCGATCAGGCCGCGGCGGTGATCGCCTGGCAGGCCGGGGGCGGTTCGGACAATATCGCCGAGGGCCGCAAGCTCGAGATCCTCGCCGCCGTGATGCGCGACCGCATCCTCGACCGCATCCGCTCGGCCGAGGGCGCGAGCTACTCGCCCACGGTCATCAGCCAATGGCCGGTCGGCCAGCCGGGCGGCGGCCGCATCATGGCGATCACGCTGATCCCGCCCGAGCGGACCGATCTGTTCTTCCGCGTCTCGCGCGAGATCGCGGCGGACCTGATCGCCCGCCCGATCGACATCGACGAGCTGCGCCGCGCGCTGGTGCCCACCGCGCAGATGGTCGTCCGCCGGTCGAGCGGCAATCCGTTCTGGATGCAGCAGACCGAAGGCGGCACCCTCGATCCCCAGCGTTTCGCCGCGATCGGATCGATCGCGCGCGACTATGGCACGACCACCCCGCTCGAGCTTCAGGCGCTGGCGGTCAAATATCTCGCGCCGCAAAAGGACTGGTCGATGGTCGTGATGCCGGAAGCGAAACCGGCTGCGGCGGCGGTGGCGGGCGGGCGATAGCGCCGCCGCCCCGGGGCGCTAATGAAGCTTGAGCCGGGGACGGATGATCGCGTTCACCCGGCCGAGCAGGATCAGCGCCCAGCCCTTGATCCAGCCATGGATGGCGATCAGGTGCATCCGGTAGAGCGAGGTATAGACGAAGCGCGCCAGCCGCCCTTCGATCGCCATCCGTCCGCCGACCAGATTGCCCATCAGGCTGCCCACCGTCGAAAAGCGGCTGAGCGACACCAGCGAGCCGTGGTCGTGATAGACGAAGGAGTGGAGCGGCCGCCCCGCCTCGATCGCGACCAGGTTGCGATAGGCGGCTGAGGCCATCTGGTGCGCCGATTGCGCGCGCGGCGGCACGGGCCGTGTCTCCCCCGGCAGGACGCACCAGGCACAGTCGCCGATCGCGAAGATCCGGTCGTCGGTCTCGGTCTGCAATGTCGGGCGCACGATGAACTGTCCGCTCGGCGCACGCGCCAGCCCGTCCGCATCATTGGCGAGCGGGGCGGCCTTCACCCCCGCCGCCCAGACGCGCAGGTCCGCGGGGATGCGCTCGCCCGATTTGAGCAGCATCGCGTCCGCCGTCACCTCGGTGACGGGCATGTTCGTCAGCACGGTGACGCCCAGCGCCTCCAGCTCGCGCTGCGCCGCCTCGGCCAGCCGTTCGGGCAGCGCGGGCAGGATGCGCGGCCCCGCCTCGATCAACGTCACGCGCAGCCTTTGCTCGTCGAACACCTCCAGCCCGTAATGCCTGAGCGCTCCCGCCGCATTGAACAGCTCCGCCGCAAGCTCGACCCCCGTCGCCCCCCCCGCCAACGATCGCGATATCAACATGCGCATCACTCCCCGGATCGTCGACCATCGCCCGCGACACGCGCAGGCAATGGTTGAGCAGCTTGTTGCGGAAACGGTCAGCCTGCTGGCGCTCGTCAAGGAAGATGCAATGCTCGCGCGCACCGGGCGTGCCGAAGTCGTTACCCACCGACCCCATCGCCAGCACCAGATAGTCGAAGCGCAGCCGGTGCCGGGCGATCAGCTCGCTGCCGTCCTCGTCCAGCATCGGCGCGATCACGATCTCGCGCGCCGCAGGATCGATGCTCTCCAGCGTGCCGAGGAAGAAGCGATAGCCCCAGCGATGGCAATGGCTGCGATAGCCGACCTCATCCAGATTGGCGTCGAGCGAACCCGCTGCGACCTCGTGGAGCAGCGGCTTCCAGATATGCGTGCGGTTCCGGTCGACCAGGACGATGTCGTGGGCGCGGCGGCCGAACCGCGCACCCAGCCGCCGCGCAAGCTCAAGCCCGCCCGCGCCCCCGCCAACGATCACGATCTGGGTCTTGCGCGCCACCGTCATTGCCGGCCCCCTGTAGGCGGCCAGCAACCCGCGAGCCGCGCTCAGCTCTTGTACAGCGCGTCCAGCCGCTCGCCATAGACCTGTTTCAGCACATGCCGCCGGATCTTCAGGCTCGGCGTCAACTGCTCGTTCTCGATGCTGAACGGTTCGTCCGCCAGGATGAAGCGGCGGATGCGCTCGATCACCGACAGGTCCTTGTTCACTCGCTCGACCGCGGCGCCGACCGCGGTGCGATAGTCATGGTCCTGGAGCAATGCCTTGAGATCGCACTTGGCTGCGTTCTTCGCGCACCATTCCTGCGTCCATTCGGGATCGGGCACGATCACCGCGGTCATGTATGGCTTGCGGTCGCCCGCGATCATCGCCTGCATGATCTCGGGCTGGAGGGTCAGCATCCCCTCCACCTTCTGCGGCGCGACATTGTCGCCCTTGTCGTTGACGATGATGTCCTTCTTGCGGTCGGTGATCTTGATCCGGCCCTTCTCGTCGATCATGCCGATATCGCCGGTGTGCAGCCATCCGTCCTTGAGGACTCGCGCGGTCTCGGCCTCGTTGCGCCAGTATCCGTGCATCACCAGCTCGCCGCGCACCAGGATCTCGCCGTCCTCGGCAATCCTGACCTCGACGCCTTCCAGCGGCGGGCCGACCGTGTCGTGCTTCAGCCCCGCCTTGGGCCGGTTGCAGCTGATCACCGGCGCCGCCTCGGTCTGGCCATAGCCCTGCAGGAAGGTGATGCCGAGGCTCTCGAAGAAGACGCCGACCTCGGGGTTGAGCGGCGCCCCGCCCGAAACCATCGCCTTGATCCGCCCGCCGAAGCGCTTGGCGAGCTTGGGCTTCAAGGTCCGGCTGAGGAACAGGCTCATCGGCAGGTCGAGGATCGAGCTGCTGCCCGACGCCTTCTTGCCGCCGATCGAGACCGCGCGGTCGAGCAGGTAATTGGCGAACTTGCCCTGTTTCTCGACCTGTTTGCTGATCCGCGTGCGCAGCACCTCGAACAGGCGCGGCACCACCACCATCAGCGTCGGGCGCACCTCCTCGATGTTCGAGGCGAGCTTGTCGAGGCCTTCGGAATAATAGATCTGCGCGCCCAGCCCGATCGGAAAATGCTGGCCGCCAGTATGCTCATAGGCGTGGCTCAAGGGCAGGAACGACAGGAACACCTCGTCGTCCCAGCCGAAATCCTCGGAAATGACGATGCAGCAGCCCTCGACATTGGCCAGGATTGCGCCGTGATGCTGCATCACGCCACGCGGCGACCCGCCGGTGCCGCTGGTGTAGATGATGCACGCCAGATCCTCGCGCTTCGCCTTGTCCGCGTCCGCCGCCGCAGCTGCGACGTCCGCGGGGTTCTCCGCGATCAGCGTCTTCCAGTCGTGATATTCGATCGCACCGGGCTGGCCGATCCGCATCTCCTCGATCCCGATCACCACATGGCTGTGGCTGCCGGTGGTGTGCAGAACCGCGGGCAACAGCGTCTTGGCGAGCTTGCCGTTGGACACGATCGTCATCGTCGCGCCCGAATTCTCGATGATGTGCTGGTGATCGCGCTCGGTATTGGTGGTGTAGGTCGGCACGGTCACGCCGCCCGCCGCCATGATCGCAAGGTCGCTGATGCACCATTCGGGGCGGTTCTCGCTCACCAGCATGACGCGGTCGCCGGGCTTCAGCCCCAGCTTCTTGAGCGCCGCCGCCAGCCCCGCGACCTGCCGCGCTGCCTCGGCCCAGCTCGTCGGCACCCATTCGCCGCCGGTCTTGGCCCACAGGAACGGCGCATCCCCCTTCTCGCGCGCCCGCGCAAAGAACATCTGTACCAGATTATCGAATCGTTCGAGCTTGCGCATCCTGTCCCCATAACTCCCCAGGCGCAGGTTCGTGCCCGCGCATCTCCGGGAAGCGAGCCTAGCGGCCCCGCGGCCAAGCGCAATGCCGCTACGGCATCACAGGCGCTTGAGGATCCGCCGCACCAGTCCGGGGCCTTCATAGACCAAAGCCGAGTAGATCTGCACCAGCGCCGCGCCCGCCTCGAGCCGCGCCAGCGCCTCTTCGGGCGAGTCGATCCCGCCCGCCGCGATCACCGGCAGCTGTCCGCCGCCCGATGCCAGCGCCTCGACCAGTTTCACCCGCGCCAGCGTCCTGAGCGGCGCGCCCGAGAGCCCGCCCGTCTCCCCGGCCTGCGACGACCGCAGCGTATCGGGGCGCGAGATCGTCGTGTTGCCCACGATCAGTGCATCGATCCCGTTGTCGATCGCCGCACGCACCGCATCGTCCAGCCCCCTGGTGTCGAGGTCCGGCGCCACCTTCAGGAACAGCGGAACCCGCTTCCCATCGACCACCCGCGCGGCGCTTGAGGCCGCCAGCAGATCGTCCAGCGCCGGCCGCGACTGCAGGTCGCGCAATCCCGGCGTGTTGGGCGAGCTGACATTGATCGTCACATAGTCGCCGGCCCGTGCCGCCTTGCCCACGCCCAGCGCATAGTCCGCGACCCGGTCGTCGCTGTCCTTGTTCGCGCCGACATTGATCCCGAGCACGCCTGCATGCTTGCGTCCGGCCACCCGCGCCAGCGCCGCGTCGATCCCGCCATTGTTGAAACCCATGCGGTTCACCACGCCGCGGTCCTCCGCCAGCCGGAACAGCCGCGGCTTGGGGTTGCCTGCCTGGGGACGCGGGGTCAGCGATCCGATCTCGACCGCGCCGAAGCCCAGCCCGAACAGTCCGGCGACTGCCTCGCCATCCTTGTCCATCCCCGCCGCAAGGCCCACCGGATTGGGGAATTCCAGGCCCGCGATCGTCACCGGCCGCACCCGCGGCACACCGCCCGTCCCGCCGACGATCGACAATGCGCGGATCGTCAGCCGGTGCGCACGCTCGGCATCGAGTTTGAACAGCGCCGGACGCAGCAGGGCGTAGGCACTCATCGGGCTATTCTGCATTGCAATATTTGCATCCAAAACCTTGTGGCGATGTCGAATTCTTCCAAGACCGAATCGATTGGCCATGTCTAGAGGGTCATGGCGACCTGAGGAGCTTCAACAGGGGCTTCTGAAACTAAGCTCGGCGGGAGTCACCTTCCGTCGAGCCCTTTCCGCATCTTTTCAGCGCTTCCCCTCGCGCGCGAACGCGCCTAACCTGCCGTCTGCTGCGGTTGGGGACGTTCCATGACGGGCGTACAACTGGAATATGCGGTGCCGGAAGCGGGCACTGCCGATTGGGTCACGCTGTTCTACCATTTCCGGGCGGATGTCCCCTTTCTGGAGGACACCGAGCGTGCGGATCATGCGCAGCTCCGTTTTCGCATTTCCGAGGGCGCTGCCGAGTATCGCATGCCCGATGGCGGCATCCAGCCGGCTCCGCCGGTCCATGTGATCGGACCGACCAGCGGGGCGATGCAGGTCAAGGTCACCGGGCCCGTCCATGTCTTCGGCTGCGGGATCACGCCGGCCGGCTGGGCAGCACTGATCGGCAATGACGCATCGACGATGCTCAACTGCGTGCTGGACGCCCGCGACCTGTTCGGCGCCGCGATCGACGAGACGCTGGACCGGCTCGCGCACGCTCCCGATACCAAGGCGATGGTCGCAATCGCGGAAGCCTCGATCGCGGGCCTCGCCCACATGCGCGCGCCCGATGCCGCGTTCGTCCGGCTGGTCGACGAGTGGCTTGCCGCCTGCGCGTCCCCCGAAATCGGCGCCCTGACCGCCGCAACCGGCCTTTCGGACCGCCAGGTCGAACGCAAGTGCAAGGCACTCTACGGTGTCCCGCCCAAGCTGCTCGCGCGCAAATATCGCGCACTCAAGGCCGCGGTGGCCTTTGCCGAGCGCAAGGCGACGCTCGACGAGCTTCTCGATCGCGGCTTCTACGATCAGTCGCACCTGATCCGCGAGATGAAGCAATTCACCGGCTGGACGCCGCGCCAGCTGCTGGAAGAGCCCACATTGCTCGCCCAACTCACCATATCGCAGCGCAGCGCCTTGCAGGGGCAGGTGAATCCGCTGATCAGCGACACCTGAACTTGCCCGGCCCGCACCAATCGGCGGGTTGACGCGGGGCACCATCGCGCCCATCTGCCCAATCGGAACGAATCATTCCGATTTGAGAACCGTTCGCAACTGCGAAGGAAGAATGCGACTTTCGGCCCAGACAGATTACGCCGTCGTGATGCTCGCCGCCGCCGCGCGCCATTGCGGCGTCAGCGGCCGGCTGAACGCGACCCTGCTCGCCGACGAGACCGGCCTGCCCCTGCCCACGGTGCAGAAGCTGGTCAGCCGCCTCTCCTCCGCGGGTCTCATCGAATCCGCGCGCGGCACTGGTGGCGGCTTCCGGCTCGCCCGTCCGCCCGCGACGATCACATTGGCCGACATCGTCGAGGCGATCGAGGGTCCGATCACCCTCACCTCCTGCGTCGACAACGGCCGCCATGATTGCTGCATCGAGCAAAGCTGCCGCGTGAAGCCGCACTGGAACGCGGTCAACGGCGCGGTCCGCTCGACGCTCGCGAACGTCACCCTCGCCACCCTCTCGACTCACCCGGAACCCGCCTGATGGCCACCAAGAATGCCGAGGCGCTCGCCGCCGCCAACAAGAAGTACGAATGGGGCTTCAGCTCGGATATCGAGCAGGAGTTCGCCCCCAAGGGGCTGTCCGAGGACACCGTCCGCTTCATCTCGGCCAAGAAGGGTGAGCCCGAGTGGATGCTCGACTGGCGGCTCAAGGCCTATCGCCACTGGCTGACCATGACTCCGCCCGACTGGGCGAAGCTCAGCATCCCGCCGATCGACTATCAGGACGCCTATTATTACGCCGAGCCCAAGGCCAAGCCCAAGCTCGGCTCGCTCGACGAGGTCGATCCCGAAATCCTGCGCGTCTATGAGAAGCTCGGCATCCCGATCGAGGAGCAGAAGGTTCTCGCCGGGGTCGAAGGCAGCCGCAAGGTCGCGGTCGACGCGGTGTTCGACAGCGTCAGCGTCGCCACCACCTTCCGCGCCGAGCTCGAGGCCGCAGGCGTCATCTTCCGCTCGATCAGCGAAGCGATCCGCGAATATCCGGATCTGGTGAAGAAGTGGCTGGGGAAGGTCGTGCCGATGCACGACAACTATTTCGCCGCCCTCAACTGCGCGGTATTCTCCGACGGCACCTTCGTCTACATCCCTGAGGGCGTGCGCTGCCCGATGGAGCTGTCGACCTATTTCCGCATCAATGCCGAGAATACCGGCCAGTTCGAACGCACGCTGATCGTCGCCGACAAGGGCGCGTACGTCTCGTATCTCGAAGGCTGCACCGCCCCGATGCGCGACGAGAACCAGCTGCATGCAGCCGTGGTCGAGCTGGTCGCGCTCGACGATGCTGAGATCAAATATTCGACCGTCCAGAACTGGTATCCCGGCGACGAGAATGGCGTCGGCGGCATCTACAATTTCGTGACCAAGCGCGCGCTCTGCCAGGGCAAGAACAGCAAGGTCAGCTGGACCCAGGTCGAGACCGGCAGCGCGATCACCTGGAAATACCCGTCCTGCGTCCTCGCGGGCGAGAACAGCGTCGGCGAATTCTACTCGGTCGCGGTCACCAACAACCGCCAGCAGGCCGATACCGGCACCAAGATGATCCATCTCGGCAAGAACAGCCGCTCGACGATCATCTCCAAGGGCATCAGCGCCGGACGCAGCGACAACACCTATCGCGGCCTCGTCCGCGTCGGCCCGACGGCGGAGAATGTCCGCAACTTCACCCAGTGCGACAGCCTGCTGCTCGGCGACCAGTGCGGCGCCCACACCGTCCCCTATATCGAGGTGCGCAATCCCTCCGCCCAGATCGAGCATGAGGCGACCACGTCCAAGATCAGCGAGGACCAGCTCTTCTACGCGATGCAGCGCGGGCTCGATCAGGAGGCCGCCGTCGCCCTGATCGTCAACGGCTTCGCCAAGGAAGTACTCCAGCAGCTCCCGATGGAATTCGCGGTCGAGGCGCAGAAGCTGCTCGGCATCAGCCTCGAGGGGAGCGTGGGGTGATCGTCGCGCTGCTGGCCGGCCTGTTTCTCGGCACGATGGCCGAGGAGTGTCCGGCGACGCTCGAACTGAAGGGGCGCCATGTCAGGGTGACGGCGCAGCCCTATGCCGATTGCATGGCGCGCCCGCATTTGCCGACCGCAGCCGCTTTGGCCGAGCGCAAGGCGCAATGCGCCGCCCTGCTGCCGCAAGGCGCCACCGCCGACGACCGGACGATCGGCTGGATCGATCAGATCGCGGCGAACTTTCCGGGTTGCGAGACCCGGCTCAGGATGGTCCGCCGGTGAACACGGCGTTCCTCTTGTCCCTGCTGATTTTGGCGCCGCAGCAGGCCGCTGCCGCGCCCGAGCCGGAATATGAGGAAGTGGTCGTCACCGCGACCGCGGGCCGCGTCGCGCTCGTGTTCGACAAGGCCGCCGACGGCCGCCTCATCAATTGCCGCGTGTTCAAGTCGAGCGGTGTCGACACGGTCGATGCCCGCGCCTGCACCTCGCTCCCCGATTGCCTGACCTCGACCAAGGGCCAGCAATATTGCGGCGGCGAGGGCAAGGCCGCGCTGATGGCGGTGGAATCGAAACCGAAGCCCGAGGAACCCAAGCTCGGCCTCGGTGTGACGCTCAAGCCCGATCCGCCCAAGAACCCCGCTGTCGGTCCCGCCGTCGCGTCCACGGCGGAGGACGATCCCAACCGCCTCAGCAAGCTGCCGCCCCTGCCCAAGGACGAGAGTGGTACCCCCGCGATCACGTTCGGCACGATGAAGCAGGAGGAGCCGAAATGATCCTGTTCGCGCTTGCGCTCGTTCAGGCCGGACCGGCCATCCCCCCGCCCCCGGCGTCCAATCCGCGCGCGGACGAGGTGACCATCACCGCCCGCAAGCTGCGCCAGGTCGAGTTCGGCGTCACGCTCGACCGCAAGGGCCGGGTGAAAAATTGCCGCGTCACCAAGGGCGTCGGCGATCCGGTGTTCGACGGCTTCTGGTGCGAAGCTGCGCACGCCTGTTCCGACGAAGGCCACACCAGCACCGATGCGATGAAGGCCTGCCTCAAGACCCGCGAGGAGGAATTCCTCGCCGCGCTCAACGCCAAATATCCGGGTGGCCGCACGCCGCCCGCCACCGGAAAGTAACATGCTCAAGATTGAAAACCTCCACGCCGAAGTCGACGGCAAGCCGATTCTCAAGGGTCTCTCGCTCAGCGTGAATGCGGGCGAAGTCCATGCGATCATGGGCCCGAATGGCGCGGGCAAGTCGACGCTCGGCTACGTCCTCGGCGGCCGCCCCGGCTACGACGTGACCGAAGGCAGCGTCACCTTCGACGGTGTCGACCTGCTCGACCTCGATCCGCACGCGCGCGCCGCCGCGGGTCTGTTCCTCGGCTTCCAGTACCCGGTCGAGATCCCCGGCGTCTCCAACGTCCAGTTCCTGCGCGAAAGCCTCAACAGCCAGCGCCGCGCGCGCGGCGAAACCCCGTTGTCGGGCGCCGAGTTCCTCAAGCTCGCCCGCGCTCAGGCCGCGAGCCTCGAAATGGACGCGGAGATGCTCAAGCGCCCCGTCAATGTCGGCTTTTCGGGCGGCGAGAAGAAGCGCAACGAGATGGTCCAGATGGGGATTCTCAACCCGAAGTTCGCGGTGCTGGACGAAACCGATTCCGGCCTCGACATCGATGCGCTGCGCATCGTCGGCGAAGGCATCAACCGCATCATGCGCGCGCCCGACAAGGCGGTGCTGCTCATCACCCATTATCAGCGCCTGCTCGATTATGTGAAGCCCGACGCGGTTCACATCCTTGCCGATGGCCGTATCGTGAAGACCGGCGGCCCCGAACTCGCGCATGAGCTCGAGCGCGAAGGCTATGCGCAGGTGGCGGCCTGAACCGATGAGCGCGCTCACCCTTCCCTCCCCGCGTGAGGAAGCGTGGCGCTGGAGCGACCTCGACACGCTCCGCGCCGCCGCCGACACCACGCCCGCCGCGACCGGGATCGACCCCGCCGCTTTGTTCCTCGACATCCCCGGCGCGCGCCTGCTGTTCGTCGACGGCACGTTCGAGCCGGCACATTCGCGCCCCGGCCCGGTCCAGCTCACCGCGCTTGAGATGGCCGGCGATCACCCGCTCGGCCAGCGCGCGCAGGGCGAGGGCTGGGTGCTGCGCCTCGATGCCGCGGCAGCAAGCGACCCGATCCAGATCGTCCATCTCGGCACCGGCGGCGAGAGCCATGTTCCGGCGCGCATCGACTTGGCCGACGATGCCGTCGCCACCGTGATCGAAACCTATGCCGGGCGCGGCTGGAGCAATCGGCTCCTCCACGCCTCGCTGGGCAAGGGCGCCCGCCTCCAGCGCGCCGTCCGCCTGCTTCAGGACGAGGGCTTCGTTTCGATCCGTGACGAGGCGCAGATCGGCGAAGCGGCGAGCTACGTCTCCATCTTCCTCGGTGCCGGCGGCATGGGCAGCCGCATCGACGGCTTCCTCCGCCTCGACGGCATCGGCGCCTATGCCGAAATGGGTGGCGCGCTGCTCACCCGCGGCGAGCAGAAGCAGGAAGCCGCCGTCGCGGTCCACCACGCCGCGATCGAGGGCACCAGCCGCCAGATCTGGCGCGCGGTCGCCGCCGACGCCTCGACCGCCAGCCTCGCCGCCCGCGCCGAAGTCGCGCGCCACGCCCAGAAGACCGACGGCGAACAGTCGCTGCGCGGCCTGCTGCTCAAGCGCACCGCGACGGTGAACCTGAAGCCCGAGCTTGAGATCTTCGCCGACGACGTGAAGTGCGCGCATGGCGCCACGGTCGGCGAACTCGACGCCAAGGCCTTGTTCTACATGCAGTCGCGCGGCATCCCGGAGCCGCAGGCCAAGGCGCTGCTCACCCACGCCTTCGTTGCCGACGCGCTCGACCGCATCGGCGACGAGACCGTCCGCGAAGCCTTCGCCGCCGACGCGGAGAAGTGGCTGGAGGCCGCGCTATGAGCGTCATCACCGCCACTGCCCCGCTCGACCTGCTCGCCGACTTCCCCGCGATCCCGCAGGGCTGGGCCTATCTCGATACCGCCGCGACCTCGCAAAAGCCGCAGCCGGTCATCGACGCGATCACCCGCGCCTATGACCGCGATTACGCGACGGTGCATCGCGGCGTCTATCAGCGCTCGGCCGACATGACGCTGGCGTTCGAGGCCGCGCGCCGCCGCGTCGCGAAGTTCATCGGCGGGCAGGAGAATGAGGTCGTTTTCGTCCGCGGCGCGACCGAGGGCATCAACCTCGTCGCGCAATGCTGGGCGGGCACCGTCCTCAAGCCCGGCGACCGCATCCTGCTCAGCCAGCTGGAGCATCACTCGAACATCGTGCCGTGGCAGATGGTCGCCGAGCGCACCGGCGCGCAGATCGACGTCATCCCGCTGACAGAAGATCATCGCATCGATCTCGACGCGATGGAGCGGATGCTCACGCCCGCGCACAAGCTCGTCGCGCTCGCCCATGTCTCGAACGTGCTCGGCTCGGTGCTCGACGCGAAACGCGCCGCCGCGCTCGCGCATGCGGTCGGCGCGAAGCTGCTGATCGATGGCTGTCAGGCCGTGCCGCGCCTGCCCGTCGACGTCGCCGATCTCGATTGCGACTTCTATGTCTTTTCGGGCCACAAGCTCTACGGCCCGACCGGCATCGGCGTGCTGTGGGGCCGCTACGCGCTGCTCGACGCGATGCCGCCCTATCAGGGCGGCGGATCGATGATCGATCGCGTGACCTTCGCGAAGACGACCTATGCCCCGCCCCCGGGCCGGTTCGAGGCGGGCACGCCGCATATCACCGGCGTCGTCGGCCTTCACGCCGCGATCGACTATGTCGACGGTATCGGGCTCGACCGCATCCACACGCACGAAACCGCATTGGTGACGACGACGCGCGAGGCGCTGGCCGGACTCAACAGCGTCCGCGTCTTCGGCCCCGCCGACAGCGCCGGTATCGTCAGTTTCGAGGTCGAGGGGGTTCATCCCCACGACGTCGCCACCATATTGGACGAAGCCAGTGTCGCGATCCGCGCCGGCCATCATTGCGCGCAGCCGCTGATGGACTCGCTGGGGGTCGCAGCCACGGCCCGCGCCAGCTTCGGCGTCTACAATGGTGCGGCGGACATCGACGCGCTGGTCAAGGGTATCGAACGCGTAACAAGGATCTTCGGGTGAGCATCGAAGTGAACGAGGAACGGAAAATCGCAGTGGAAGAAGTAACCTCGGTCGAGGCGCCGCCCCGTGCGCGCGTCGAGCAGGAAGCGCACTTTAACGCGCCCGCCGAAGCATCGGCGGGCGTGCGCGAAACCTTCGAACGCAAGCGCGACTATCTCGATGGGTTCCTGTCCCAGAAACCCGCCGAACTCCCGGCAGGAGAGCCCGGCGGCGCGACGCATGACGCGATCATCGACGCGCTGAAGGAGATCTACGACCCCGAGATCCCGGTGAACATCTACGACCTCGGCCTGATCTACAATGTCGAGGTCACCGGCGACGGCCATGCCGTGGTGACGATGACGCTCACCACTCCGCATTGCCCCGTCGCAGAGTCGATGCCGGGCGAGGTCGAGATGCGCGTCGGTGCCGTGCCGGGCGTCGGCCATGCCGAGGTCAACCTCGTCTGGGATCCGCCCTGGGATCCGCAGAAGATGAGCGACGAGGCCCGGCTCGAACTGGGGATGCTGTGATGACCGACGTGAAGACCCGCGCCCGCCCTTCCGCGATTCTCCTGACCCCGGCGTCGGAGGCGCGCATCGCCGACCTCATGTCGCGCGCGCCCGCGGATGCGATCGGCGTCAAGCTCTCGACCCCGCGCCGCGGGTGCTCGGGCCTCGCCTATTCGGTCGACTATGTCACCGCCGCGAACCCGATGGACGAGCGCATCGACACTCCCGGCGGCACCTTGTTCGTCGACGGCGGCTCGGTGCTCTATCTGATCGGTTCGACGATGGACTGGGTCGAGGACGATTTCACCGCCGGCTTCGTCTTCAACAATCCCAACGCCAAGGGCGCGTGCGGCTGCGGTGAGAGCTTCACTGTCTGACGAAGCGCGCCCCAAGTCCAAGGCAGCCAAGAACGCGGCCATCGCCGCCGCGGTGCTGCTCGCGCCCGGCGGGTTCATCCTCGGCGGTCTGCTGATCGCGCGCGCCATGAAGAAACGGCGCGAGGCCAGGGACGAATCCGACAAGGGCGAGTCCGGCTTGTAATGTTGGAATTCGCCGGTCAGCCTCTTCCGGCTCTTTGACATCGTCTGCCATGTCCGGACTCGCGCACGCGTAGGACCGTGACTTTTTGGGACTTTTCGCCGCGGCCTTCAGGTCGCGAACAGCTGCCCGATATCCTTGAACGCCTTGAACTCCAGCGCATTGCCCGCGGGGTCGTGGAAGAACATCGTCGCCTGCTCCCCGGGCTTTCCGGCAAAGCGGATATGCGGTTCGATCACGAACGCCGTCCCCGCCCCGCGCAGCTTGTCGGCCAGCGCGTGCCATTCGTCCCAGCCCAGCACCAGCCCGAAATGCGGCACCGGCACCGCGTCGCCATCGACCGCATTGCGCGTCCGCACCCCGGCCCCCTCGCCCCAAGAATCGTCTTTGTGCAGCACGAGCTGGTGGCCGCGGAAATCGAAATCGATCCAGTGCCCCGGATCCTCGCGTCCCTGCGGACAGCCGAGCAGATCGCCGTAAAAGGCCCGCCCCGCCTCCAGATCGTCGACCGGAATCGCAAGATGGAACAGCGGTGCGGTCATTACATCCAGCCTTCCAGCACCTGATCGGGCGGCCGATGGCCATCGGCCCAGAAGCGGATATTGGCGATCACCTTCTCGCCCGTCGCATAGCGCCCCTCGAACGTCGCGCTGCCCATATGCGGGGTCATCACGACATTGGGCAGCGCCAGCAGCCGCGGGTCGATCTGCGGCTCGAACCGCCATACGTCGAGGCCTGCGCCCGCCAGCCGTCCGGCCTCCAGCGCGTCGACCATCGCCTCCTCGTCGACGATCCCGCCGCGCGAGGCGTTGATGAGATAGACCTGCGGCCCCAGCAGCCCGATCCGCCGCGCATCGATCAGGTCGCGGCTGTCGTCGTTCAATGGCGTGTGGATCGTCAGGATATCGATCTCGCGCAGCATCGCATCGAGATCGGCGTGCCAGGTCGCCCCGAACTCGGCCTCGACCATCTCGGGCAGGCGATGGCGGTTGTGATAATGGATCGTCAGCCCGAACGCCCGCGCGCGCCGCGCCACCGCCTGGCCGATCCGGCCCATGCCGACAATGCCCAGCTTCTTGCCGCCGATGCGGTGCCCCAGCATGCCCCCGGGGGACCAGCCCTTCCACTGGCCCGACCGCACCAGCTTCTCGCCCTCGGCCAGCCGCCGCGTGACCGAAACGATCAGCGCCATCACCATGTCGGCGGTATCTTCGGTCAGCACGCCGGGCGTGTTGGTGACGACGATCCCGCGCGCGCGCGCGGCCTTGAGGTCGATATGGTTCACGCCCGCGCCGAAATTGGCGATCAGCTTCAACCGCTCGCCCGCACCCGCGATCAGCTCGGCGTCGATGGCGTCGGTCACGGTCGGCACCAGCACGTCGCAATCCGCCATCGCCGCGGCCAGCGCCGCGCGGATGGGCGAGCTGTTCGATACGAGCTTCAACC
>Ga0247823_10000292_pt1 | contig 43367 bp, 32 predicted proteins | sample 13C_PalmiticAcid_2_FD_192426 | JGI IMG/M metagenome (GOLD analysis project Ga0247823, IMG submission 192426) | Soil microbial communities from agricultural site in Penn Yan, New York, United States - 13C_PalmiticAcid_Day30 | ecosystem: Environmental > Terrestrial > Soil > Agricultural land... | reverse complement strand
GGCCGGGTGGGAATGGACCCACGGCATCGGCCTGTTCGGCATGTGGCGCTATTACGAGCAGACCGGCGACGAGAAGGCGCTGGGCATCGTCAGGCAATGGTTCGCCGATCGCTTTGCCGAAGGGCAGACGACCAAGAACATCAACACCGTCGCGCCGTTCCTGACGCTCGCCTATCTGCACGAGCGCGAACCCGATCATGCCAACCTCGCCTATTTCGACGAGTGGGCGGAATGGCTGATGGCCGATGACGGTCTGCCCAAGACCGAGGAGGGTGGCTTCCAGCACATCGTCTACAATGACGAGAATCCCGGCGAGCTGTGGGACGACACGCTGATGATGAGCGTGCTGCCGCTGGCGAAGATCGGGCTGCTGCTCGACCGGCCGCATTATGTGGAGGAGGCGAAGCGCCAGTTCCTGGTCCACATCAAATATCTCTACGACAAGAAGACCGGGCTGTGGTTCCACGGCTGGGATTTCGGCGGGCGGCACAATTTCGCCGAGGCGCTGTGGGCGCGCGGCAATTGCTGGGTAACGATCGCGATCCCCGAGATCATCGAGATGCTCGATCTGCCCGAGGGGGATGCGCTGCGCACCTTCCTGATCGATACGCTGACTGCGCAGGTGAAGACGCTGGCAGAGACGCAGGACGCAAACACGGGGCTGTGGCACACGCTGATCGTCGATCCGACCAGCTATCTCGAGGCATCGGCCACCGCAGGCTTCGCCTATGGCATCCTCAAAGGCGTGCGGAAGGGCTATCTGCCGGCCGAGTACAAGGCCGTCGGCCTGAAGGCGATCGCCGGGGTGCTCGACAATATCGACGACCATGGCGAGCTGCAGCAGGTGAGCTTCGGCACCGCGATGGGTGACAGCCAACAATTCTACAAGGACATCGCGCTCACCTCGATGCCTTATGGCCAGAGCCTCGCGATCTGCGCGCTGGCGGAATATCTGCAGAGCTGAAACTGCGGGCGGATCACTCGATCCGCACCGCCTCCTGCCCGGCATGCGCCGCTTCGCCGGAGAAACGCTCGTGGATCAGGCCGGGCGCATCCTCGGCGTGGATGGCATGGCTGAAATAGGCCGGGCGGTCCTTGCCCCAGCGCACCGCGCAGTCGCGCAACACCACGCGCTCGGCACGGCGGATGCTGATCCCGGCGGTGGGATGAGGTTCGATCTCGGTCGCAACCTTGCTCGGGCGGTTGTCGAACACGCCGCCAGGGTATTTCGTCCAGCGTTCGAAGGTGACGTCGACCTTCTCCAGCACGATGTCGCTGACATGGCCGCGGGCGTGGCCGTCGATGCGGATGCTGTTCTCGGCGCGGCCGCGCACATTCTCGACCTTCACATTGTAGATGCGGCCGAGCTTCGTCTCCGCGGTGCGCGGGATCGCGGTGAAGGAGATCGCCTCCCCCCGTCCCCACCACGGTGCAGAAAAGTAACGCGCGGTGAAGCGGATGTCGCGAAACACGATGTTGAAGACATTGCCCTGATCGCGCAGCTGGATGGTGAGGCCGCGGCAGCCCTGCTTGATCTCGCAGCGTTCGAACAGGATGTCGTGGATGTCCTGAATGGTCTCGGTGCCGATCTTGAGCCCCGAATCCTGCGTCTCGAGCACGCAGTCATGCACCCAGATGTTCCGCGACGGGCCATATTGGGGATAGCGTTCGGTCGCCTTGATCACGATCGCGTCGTCGCCGCAGACGATGTGGCAGTCGCGGATCTCGACCTCCTGGCAATGGTCGGGATCGATGCCGTCGCAATTGGGTACGTCCATCTGGTTGAAGATCTTGACGTGATCGACCAGCACACGTCGGCAGCCGACGAGGTGGACGGTCCAGCTCGGCGCCTGGCGCAGCGTGATGTCGCGGATGCGCAGGTTCGCGCAGTTCTCCAGCACGACGAGGCGCGGGCGGAAGCTCTTGGGCACCCACCATTCGCCCACGGCGTCATAGCTTTCCATGAACTCGGGGCTACGGCCGTCGATCGTGCCGGTACCGCTGATCGTGAGATTGTCCGCACCATTGGCGTGGAGCACTCCAGCGAGCGGGTCGGGATAATCCTCGGCGCGGACGCTCACCAGCAGCACCGCATCGCCCTGAAGATGGAAGTCGATCCCGCCCTTCAAGGTCAGCGGGCCGGTGAGGTACTTCCTGCCTGCCCGTAGCAACACGCGCGCGCCCTTCCCCGCCGCAGCCGCCACGTCGATCGCCCGCTGGATCGCGGCGGTGTCGGGGGTGACGCCGTCACCCTTGGCACCATGATCGTGAACGTCGAACATCCGAACAGCCTCCGCGGCGCGAGTGGGCAGACCCAGCAACGGGCCAGTGGCGGCCGCCGCGATCAGCGTGCGGCGGGTAAACCTATTCGTCATTTCGGCGGATCCCCCGTGAACGAGACGTCCCAGACTTTCTGAAGTCTGGCCTTGCCCTTCGGCCCGGTGGCCTCGAGCGTCACAACAAACTTGCCGGGCGTGGCATAGCGGTGAACCGGGTGCTGCTCGGTCGAGCCAGCGCCATCGCCGAAATCCCATTTCCAGCCGGTCGCGCCCGCGCTTTCGTCGCGGAAGGCAACGGTGCGGCGATCACGGTCGAGAATGCGGAACGACCAGTTTGCGGCGAACGGTGCCGTATCGAGCGGCATCAGGCGGAACGGGCAGAGCTCGGCAGCCTTGCCGTACATGGTGTGGTGCGGCGAGAGGTTCCAGAAGCCGCGCTTGCCCGGCCCGTCATCATCGATCACCGCCCAGGCCATCGCGATCAGCCTGTCCTCGATCAGTTCCGTCTCGACCGATTTCGCCGGATCGTCGGGATCGGCATGATCGAACGGGGTGATCCAGAATTCCATGACGAGCTTGCCGCCCTCGCCATGCTTGAAACTGTGGCGATAGGCGATGTTCGACCAGGGCAGCCGCTTGATCCACTGCGCCTGCGGCCCCCACGCCATCGCCCAGTCCTTGTCCCCGGCGGGGGTGAAGATGTGATAGTTCTGGGCGTGGATATTCTGAAAACCGAACCACGCATCCCGCGCCGACAGCGTCTTGCCCAGTTCGGGATGGAAACGTGCGATCAGCGGCCCGCCCGAACGGTCGCCATCCACCACCAGCTCGAAGATATCGTTGGTGAGGCCGGGATTGGCGAAGTTCCAGAAATCGTCCTGCGCCTCGTACAGGAAATAGAGCCGGTTCAGCCCCTTCACCCAGCCCACGCGAATGTTGACCTGAAGGCTCTTCGGGTCCGGCCGCCGCCCCGATCCATCGTCCGCGGCGAGGGCGTCGGTACCGATCGCATAGCCGGGACCGACCATCGCCCAGTCGCCCGCGTCGCCGTCGATCCGCGGGATCGCGTCGGCGGGAAACTGGAAGACGCGGAAGGCGGGCACGTCCCCGCCCGGCGCTGGCGGCGGTGCGCCGGCGCAGGATGCGAGCGCCGCCAGGGCAGCGAGCACTGGCATCAGGCGCCAAGCTCCTGCCTTACGCCCTGCTCGTCGCCCCTGCCGAAGTGCCGGGATCCACGCCGCCGCCGGGGATGAGGGGGAGGTTGAGCGGCGGCGTTTCCGCGCCATTGCACCGTCAGCGGGTGCGGCGCGGCGGACCCCGGCACCACGGCAGGGGTGACGATTGGGGCCGAACACATCCTACTGCGCCTTCGCCAGCTCGACGGCGTAGACATGGTTCGCGCCCTCCATGTTCGAACGGAAGACGATCCACTTGCCGTCGGGGGTGAAGGTCATGTTGGGCTCAAGCCGGTAGTCGTGCCTGCGCATGTCGACCAGCTTCTCCGCGGTGAAGAAGCCGGGCGAGATCAGGCTCTCGCTGTCCGGCGCGTGCAGGCCCGCGACGTCGGGAATGTCATTGGGGGTGAACAGGTAAAGGTATTTCCCGTCAGGCGCGCGGGCGACCATCTCGCTGTCGCCGCCATCGCCCGAGAAGCGTTTGAGATCAGGCGACAGGTTGAAGTGCACCGACCATTCGTTGCGCTCGAGGTGAAACCATTTGCGCTTGCCGGTCGCCAGCTCATAGCCCGCCACCCAGAAATCCTGCCCGCGCGGCAGCTGGAGATCGTACCAGATCCACTTGCCGTCGGGAGAGAAGAACTCGTGCCCGGCGATCTCCATGTTCATGATGCGCTTGTGCACGAGGCGTTTGCCGGTGCCGTCGGTGCGCACGATCCAGATGCGGTCGATCTTGTGCCACGGCCCTTCGTGGCAATACATGATCTGGTTGGGGTCGGTGGGCGAGAACTGGACATGATTGAGCCAATCCTTGTCCGACGCGACCACCACCTTGCGCACGCCGGTCTTCACGTCGATCGTGAAGATCTCCATCGGGATGCCGGCCTCCAGCCGCTCGTTCATGCGCACTTCCTTCGCGTCGGCAAAGGTCAGCGGCTTCCCGTCGGGGCCAAGCGCCTGATAATTGGCCTGCCCGAATTGCTGGCGGTCCTGCGGCTTGCGTTCGGTGCCGGGTTGGAGCGGCTTGTCATTTGCCGCCCACTGGCCAAGCAGCAGGGTCTCGTCGGCGTTGATCGACCCGACCGAGCCGCGATCGAAGGTCGCGATCTTGCGTATCTTGCCGGTGTCGATGTCCGCGGCGAAGATCGTCGATGCGGCGGCGGTGCGCTTCTGGAAATAGGCCGAACGCGTCTTGCGCCCGGTGAACAACAGATGCGCTTCGGGGTCGCGAACGAGCGTGGTGATCTTCCAGTCCTTGAGATCGACCGCGGCGATCCCCTCGGGCACCGACATCACCATCTTGTCGCCCTGCGGCGTGTAGCTGTTCTGATGGAAGTAGAGGCTGGCGCTGCCGGGCACCTCGCTGATGCGCACCACGCGGTGCTTCGTCAGCGGATCCACCCAGCTCTTCGCGCCGACCTGCGCCGCTGCGGGCGCCGCGCCCTGCTGCGCAACCGCAAGACCGGGCGACACGGCCACCAGGCATACGGACGCCAGCATCGCCTTCAGCTTCATCGACCCGCTCCTTCGGCGCTTGCCGCCGTTCCACATATTGCTATAGTCGCCCATCATATGAACTAATCGAGAGCTGGCAAGCGATTCCGCGTTTGCGGCACAATCCGCTGCGGCAGAGAGGGAGAGAGATGGCAACCGCACGGCGCGTTCGGCTGATCAACTATATCGCCTATGGCTCGAACGACGTGCTCGGCGCGGGATCGATGGCCGTGATCTCGGGCTGGGTGCTGATCTTCTACACCCAGTTCTGCGGGCTCTCGGCAACGCAGGCCGCGCTGATCTTCGCGGTCGCGCGCATCCTCGACGCGATCGCCTCGCCGCTGATCGGCTATATCTCCGACAATTTCGGCGGCACCCGGCTCGGGCAGCGGTTCGGGCGGCGGCGCTTCTTCATCCTCGCCGCAATCCCGCTGCTGCCGAGCTTCGCGCTGATGTGGCTGCCGGGCCAGCAATTCTGGTACTATCTCGTCAGCTACGTGCTGTTCGAACTGGTCTATGCGACCGTCATCATCCCGTACGAGACGCTCGCGGCGGAGATGTCGACCGACTACAAGACCAAGGCCAAATTCGCCGGTGCGCGCATCCTGTGCGGGCAGATGTCGGCGATCCTGGCGGGTTTCCTGCCGCTATGGCTGATCACCTGGCTCGGCCGCGATAGCGCCGACACCTTCCTGTACATGGGCATGTTCTTCGCGGTGTTGTTCATGCTCACCGCGGGCTTCCTCTATCTGTTCAGCTGGGAACGCGAGCGACCGGAAGAGGCGGTGCGCGAGCCCAACGCGGGCGGTGCAGGCGACGCGCTCAAGGCGCTCTACCGCGACCTCTTCTCGACGATGAAGATCCGCGCCTTCCGCCTGCATCTCGGCATGTATCTGGGTGGCTATATCAGCCAGGACATCTTCAACGCCGCTTTCACCTTCTTCGTGATCTTCGCGCTGGCCGGGACAACCGCGATCGCCTCCGGGTTGCTCGGCACGATGTATATCGTCCAGCTGGTCGCGGTGGCGCTGGCGATCAACCTTGCGTTAAGGGCGTCCCCTGCCCTCGCCTATCGTCTGGCGGCGGTAAGCTTTGCGCTGGGCGTTGCAGCCCTGCTCCTCTTGTGGAGCAACGGGACCGGCGCGATGCACTGGCTGATCTGGGTGCCGATTGTGCTGGCGGGTCTTGGCCGCGGCGCGCTCAACTATATCCCCTGGGCAACCTACAACTACATGGCCGATGTCGACGAGATCGTCACCGGCCAGCGGCGCGAGGGCAGCTTTGCCGGGGTGATGACCTTCATCCGCAAGGCGACCCAGGCGCTGGCGGTGGCGGGTGTCGGTGTGGTGATGGAATGGGGCGGCTTCGTCTCGGGCGCCAGGGTGCAGACGGCGGAGGCGATCCACACGATCGCACTGCTGCTGGGCATCGGCACGATCGGGGTACTTGTATTCGGGGTGCTGGTCTCGCTGCGCTTCCGGCTCGACCCGCGTACCCATGGCGTGCTGATGCACGAGATCGAGCGCTTGCGCAGCGGCGCGACCGACGCGCCCGATCCGGCAGCACAGGCGGTGGTCGAGGACCTGTCCGGCTGGCGCTACGACCAGCTGTGGGGGAACAACGACGTGGCGGCGAAACGTGGCTAAGCGGCGCGGGGTTCTTGCGGCGCTGGCGGTAACGGCGGCGTTCGCCTCCGCCCATGTCGCGGCGGCCCCGCAGCGCACCATCTTCATCGCGGGGGATTCAACCGCGGCGGACTATGGCCCGGAACGGTATCCGCAGATGGGATGGGGGATGATGCTGAAGTGCACCGTGAAGCCAGGCGTGGTGGTGCGCAACCATGCGATGGGCGGACGCAGCACGCGCACCTTCCTGTCCGAAGGGCGGCTCGACGCGATCCTGGCCGCGATCCGCCCGGGCGACACGGTGCTGATCCAGTTCGGCCACAACGACGCCAACCGCGCCAAACCCGAACGCTTCGTCGAGGCGAAGACCGGCTATCGCGACAACCTGCTCCGTTTCATCGCATCGATCCGGGCGAAGCACGGGCAGCCGGTGCTGCTGACCCCGGTGGCGCAGCGCATCTTCAGGGACGGACAGGTGATCGCAGGCTTTGCGGAATACTCCGCGGTGGTTCGCGCGGTCGCCAAGGAGACGAAGACGCCGCTGATCGACCTTGAGGCATTGTCGCGCGAGTGGGTCGCGCAGGCGGGCGAGGACGGCGCCAAACGGTTCTACCTGCACTATGCGCCTGCCGAACAGCCGGCATTCCCCAAGGGGATCGACGACGACACGCATTTCAGCGAGCTGGGCGCACGCGGCGCTGCGAACCTTGTCGCGGGTGCGCTGAGGCGGCTGCGCCTCCCCGTCTCGCGCGCGGTGCTGGCCGACCGGCCGGACCTGCGCCGGACCACGCCCCTCGGCCGCGCGGATTGCCGGTGAGCGGCATCGACCGTCGAACGCTGATGAGTGCCGGCCTGGCGCTCGGGCTGGGAAGCGGCGCCGCCTTCGCGCAGCATGTGCCGGAAGGGTTCGTCCGCATGCCGGTATGGCCGGGCGAGCCGCCGGGAAGCGCAGGCGTCCATGTCGTCGAGCAGGAGAATCTGCGCACGCCCGGCTCGCCCAAAGACGATACCGCTTTCATCCATGTTCGCCGGCCGTCGCTGACGATGCTGCGACCCGCGCGGCGCAATGGCGGCGCGCTGCTGCTGATCCCAGGCGGCGGCTATCGCCGGGTCGCGATCGGACATGAGGGATATCAGATCGCCCGGCATTTCGCCGCTCAGGGCTATTGCTGCTACATCCTCGTCTACCGCCTGCCGGCCGATGGCTGGGCAGCCGGAGCCGACGCCCCGCTGCAGGACGCGCAACGCGCGCTGCGGCTGGTGCGCAGCCGGGCCACCATCGACGGATTCGATCCGGCGAAGATCGCAACGATCGGCTTTTCCGCCGGCGGGCATCTCGCGGCGCGGCTTGCCGCTCGCCGCAACGACCCCGCCTATACCGCGATCGACGCGCACGACAGCTTGCCGCTGACACTCGCGGTGGCGGGCCTGCTCTATCCGGTCGTGCTGCTCGACGGTCCCCACGCCCATCGCGGATCGCGCGCCGAGATGCTCGGCCCCGCGCCGACGCCGGCGCAGGCTGGGCGCCTGTCGGCCGACAGCGGCGTCGGGCGCGACATGCCACCGACCTTCCTGGCGCATGCACTCGACGATGCGAGCGTACCTCCGGAGAACAGCCTCGCCATGCTCGCGGCGCTACGCGCGGCCGGCGTTCCCGCCGAAGCGCATCTGTTCGAAACGGGCGGCCACGGTTTCGGACTCAAGCTGCCGGACGGCACCCCATCCCCCTGGCCCGACCTGTTCCTTGCCTGGGCACGACGGCACGGGATGCCCTGACCGGGTTCAGGCGGCGTTGCGCTCCTGATAGCCAAGCTCGGCGCTGATCGCCGCGGCGGTCGAGCGCACCGGCTCGATCAGTTCGTCAAGTACCTCGTCGGTCAGATAATGCGCGGCGCTGGCGATGCTCAGCGCGATCACGATGCGGCCCTTGGCGTCGCGCACCGGTGCCGCGACCGAACGCACGCCGTCCCCGGCCTCGCTGTCGTGCAGCACCACGCCGCGCTCGATCTGCGCCGCCATCGCGGACAGCCAGGCCGCCTGTTCGCGCGCACCGAAGCCGGGACGCGACTTGGTGAGCATGCGCGACAGCGATTCCATGCCCTCGTCGAGCAGCAGTGCCTTGCCGAGGCCGGTCTCGACAATGAAGCGCGTGTCACCGGGCGCGGTGGCGACACGCAGCCGCTGACGGCCGGTGACACGCTCGAGGTGGCGGGACCAGTCGCCCTCGCGCTTGCCGATGAACACGCAATAGCCGGTGCGCGCCGAGAGCTCCTCCATGAAGGGACGCGCGATCTTCACATAGTCCGTCTGCTCGTGCGCCATCGTGCCGAGTTGCAGCAGCTTGGGGCCGAGCGTGTAGCCGTCCACCGTGTTCGACAGATAGTCGCGGGCACGCAGCGCCTGAGCGAGCCGGTGCGCGGTCGATTTGCTGAGGCCCAGCGCCTGGGCGAGATCGGCCAGCTTGACCGGTCCGTCGATGACCTGATCGAGAATATCGAGGCCACGCATCAGCGTCTGCACACCGCGAAGGCCCGCAGGGGGCTCCTTTTCGAGCATCTCACTTTTCATGACCCCATCCTAAACTGTTCAATCCCCGCTGCGAAGAGGGTCATGCAATGCGCAATGTGGGAAGTGTCACGCGCGACTATGCCGCGTGGAGCAACGGCAAGAAGATGGTTGATCAAACCCTAACTCTTCTCAGGAACACTCTCGAACCAATTGAGCGCTAGACATTCTTTGTCGCGCCCGCAGGTCGCGGCGGAAATGGAGACAGGATGCGTTGGCGACGGCTGGCTGTCTGTGCTGCATTGCTGCCCGTCGCAGGTTGCCAACCGGGCGATCCCGAATATCCTTCTTTCCGGTATCGGCTGACCGTCGAGGTGCAAACGCCGGAAGGCACCCGCTCCGGCTCAAGCGTCATCGAAGTCAATACGTACCGGCAAGGCCCGCTTCCCAAAGGTGGTGCGATCCGGCGCGCGTCGGGCGCCGCCGTGGCAGTCGATCTGGGAAGCCGGGGGAAGCTGTTCGTCCTGCTGAGTTCGAGAAACGACTATGAATGGGCCGAGAGCATCATGGCCCGGGTCGCGGCGGAGCAGCTGCCGTACAGCTTCAAAGACCCGGACCATTGGATTCCGGCTCCGGCCAGGCCGGTCACGATACCGCGCACGCTGCCTGCAACACTGAAGAACAGCGAACCCATGTCCGGATACCCCTATATGGTCCGGTTCAAGGATGCCGGCGATTGGGGGTCGATGCAGTTCGTCGATCCCGACGATCTGGCGGCGTCCTTCGGAAAGGGCGTCCGCCTTCTCCGCATCACAGCGCAGCTGACCGGCGACCCCGTCACGCGTGATTCCGTTGCCGCCCTCCCGCGCCCTTACGACCTTCTGACGGACAAGGATCGCGCGGATCTTCGCGACGCCGCCCGGAACAGGCCGATCGCCCTGATCAGGCCAAATTATTTCTACCGCTGGTTGAAGGATGAAAGTCGATGACTAGTAAGATGAGCGCGGATCTCTTCTCAGCCATCCTGGCCATGGATGTATACAACCGTGGGTACGGAAAGAAGCTCGACCACGATCAGCAAACTTCACCCGTCAATCTGTGGATCGGAAATGCACAGATCAAGAGCGACTCTCGCGTCCTTGGCGTAAATTCGGCCAATGCCTCCCGCGATGAAGCCGCCGGCTTCTACGGCGTCTCCTATGACACCTCTCTGGTTCACGCCTTCAACAGCACCAAGAATGGCGTCACGACGAACATCGATACCGCCGTCTCGTACCGCGGCACGACGACGAATGCGTCCGGCCTTCCCGATTCCAACGACATCTATAATGGCTGGACGATCGCGCTGGGCTATGGCGACGCCGCGCAAGCCACGCTGGCCAAAGAATTCTTCGTTCACGCCACGTCCGCGACCAAACCCTATATGGCCGCTTCCAACACATTGCTGACCGGCCATTCGCTCGGCGGAGCGCTCGCCGGCTTCGTCGGAGCCATTTCCGGAACCTCGGCCCTGGTCTTCGACCATATGCCCTTCGGCACCGCCGCCGTTGCCGACGTGGCGAACGAAGCCAGAGTCCGGAATAGCGGAACATTGCCCGCATCGCTAAGCGATGTTTCGCTCAACGCGCCGAACATGAACGTCGTCAAAGGGATCTATGTCGAGGGCGAAGCCCTTGAGGGCCTTCGAAGCGGCGCATGGGGCAACAACATCGGAGACCTCGCCGGCACCTGGGGCGGCGCCGGTCAGTTCCTTGCGACATTCTTCCGATCGCTGGACGACACGGCAGTCGGGCTCGAGAGCGAAGTCGATAAGGTCGAGCTCGAGAATTACGGCGCCTTCGACGGGGTTAATCCGCTGAACGCGGTATCGCTGCACAGCCAGGCGCTTCTGGTCGCCTATCTCTACGGGCGCGATGTCGCCGCAGGCTCTCACTGGCAACTGGTCGCCCCGCTGTTCCTCGAGAAGATGTTCGATGAGGATATCGCGGAAAGCCTGGGGCTCGTTCAGGGCGTTACCGGAACCGACACGGCGGGTGCGCAGCTCAGTATCGCCATCGCCTATTCGGCGATCGACGAAGGCACGCGGATCTATGGCGATACGGGAATCGCCGCGCTGTTCGACGACGGCAACGACCTCGGCAAATTCACGGTGGAGATCGATGCCGACCCGTCGGGCGTCTCCGAAGTGGTGACGTCCGAAACGGTGGCGAACATCGCCACATTGATGGCGACCTATGCCGGCGGCCTCGCCCTCGCCAAGATCGAGGCGGATCTGCAACCGGAGCGGCTGAATGGCATCGTCCATTATGACGCAACCGGCGGCGCGCTCACCGTCGATCTGCGATTCGACACCTGGTACTCGGTGCTGCCGACTGGCTCAGGCGGCCAGCCGCAAAACAAAGAAGCGTTCATCCAGCAGCTCTTCGACGAAACCTCGGTCGACCCGTACAGCATCCAGGCCGCCTATGAATGGTATGGCGGGGAGGCCGAAGACGGCTACGAACTGATCGACAGCGTGACGTTCGACACGAATGGAACCACCAACGAAATTCCCGTGCCGTTCGAGCCCGACGAACTGGGGATCATCTTTACCCGGCAGGACGTTGGCGGCGCCCATGTCATTACGGCCGGAAACTATATGATCATCGGCGGGGATGCCGCCGATTTCATCATCGGCGGAACCGGCATGAGCATGCTGCTCGGCGGGGCCGGCGACGATATTCTGGTAGGCGGCGACTCGTCCGACTGGTTCGACGGCGGGAGCGGAACCAACGTCATCTGGGGCGGCGCCATCAATGACGAGGAGGACAATTCCGGCTCGCCGGTCGACACCGTCTACTATGGCAGCGTGACCGCCAGCCAGACCTTCTCGATCGTCAGCGACGGCACGGCCCTGCGGATTCTGACCGGAAGCGACACGCTCTATTCCATCGAAGAGATCGAGGCCGGCGGCGGAGCCGATCACCTGATCATCGACGGCAAATTGCCTGACGGATACCAGCTCCAAATCAAGACCAACGCATCGGGAGGAACGACGCAGACCGTCGACCTCAGCAACTCCACCGATACCGGCGGCATGCAGGTGACGATCTCTCCGGACCACAGCTATGTCGGGTCGAACACGGCCACCATCGGCCTGACCGGCTATCACGAACGGGTCAGCATCACCGGCTCCGATTATGACGACAGTATCGTCCATGTCGGCTCCGGATACCGCACGGTCATCGCGGGCGACGGCAATGACTCGATCCTCGCAGACGAGGAGATCGCAGGCGGGACCGTCGCATCCGGCTATTATTCCGGAGGGGACGGCGAAGACCGGATCGAAGCGGGCGCAGGGAACGATATCCTGATCGGCGGCGCGATGCAGGACGATATGTGGGGCGGCGCGGGATCGGACTTCATTCGCGCCGAAGCGGACGACGGCGTGCCGACAACGAGCGGCGGATGGGACTATGGCGTCATCTCCGGCGGCTCCGGCCACGATGCGATCGTCATTGGCGGCTCGGCCGTGGAGACGGCGGTACGCGTAGCGGGCGAGTCCGGGAACGATCACATCGTCCTGGGCGATAATCTCTTTCTCGACTTCATCTACCAGGCCGGCGACGGCTACGACACGATCGTCCAGGCGGGCGACGGAAGTCATATAAACTCGATGTCGATATTCGACATCAGCTCCGACCTTTGCTCGGTCATGTTCTCTCTCAAGGACTATGAGTTCGAAAATCTGTCAAATGACGATACATGGGAGAGCTACTCCGGATTGGGCGACCTTTCCTTCATCTTCGAAGACGACCCCAACACGGCAGAAATCAACGAAGCAGGATGCATCACAATTCGCGGTGCAAAAATAGAGTTCTCCGTCGACCGGAATTTTACCGGATTCAGCACGCTGCAATTCAGCGATCTCAACCAATATTCCATTTGGAAGACGCTGGATTTCTATAACAACGGCAGCATAACCTCGGTGAGTTCCAGCGGGGTCAAATCCGGCGGAATCTGGAACACCGATGGGCTCGATTTCGGTATCACGCTCGACGATCTGGACAGCAGCCTGACCAGAGCGTTCGACGACTTCCTCGACGGCCGCAGCGGCGAACCTCCGATCTCCCCGGCGCTCTGGATCGTCTGACCCTATGAACGGGGTGGCCGGCCGGCGACCGGCTGCCCCGCGCAACAATCGGGGTTTCGGCCAAAGCCGGCGCCGGAATGCGATTGCTTTGGCCGGGGCGGCGGGCAAGAAGCGTGCAGCGTTTAGGAGATCGATATGCGCCTTACCATTGCGCTGCTGCTTGCCCTGCCCCTCATTCAGGCCAACGCACCGGGGCCGGTGCCGGCGGCACAAGCCCAGACGCAGGATGCGGCGTTACTCCAGTTTCTCGACCAGGCATTCGACGAGCAGATCCGGCTGAGCCCGGAGGCGCAGACGCAACTGGGATTCAAGACCGACTATGACCGGCTCGACGACCGCACCGACGCCGCGGCGGCGCGCGCGCGCGATCTCGCCGAACGGCAGCTGCGCGACATGCGTGCGCGGTTCAAACCCGAACAGCTTGGCGAAAGCGCACGCGTCAGCTTTCGGCTCTTCGAGTATGAGGTCGAGCGCGGCCGCGAGGCCTTCCGCTTCCGCCAGCTGCGCTTTCCGGTGTCCACCACCGGCAGCCCGGCAGGCGCCATCCCGGTTCTGCTGATCAACAACCACAAGGTCGACAGCGTTCAGGATGCCGAGGCCTATGTCGCGCGCTTGCGCGACACCGAGCGTGTGATGCGCGAGGTTGCGGCGACGATGCGCCGGCAGGCGGCGGCCGGAATCGTGCCCAACAAGGTCAACTTCACGCCAGCCCGTGCCGATGCGCTGAAGGTGATCACGGGCGCGCCGTTCGACGGCGGCCCGGATTCGACGCTGATGGCCGACTTCAGCAAGAAGGTCGCGGCATTGGATGCGCCGGCCGAAACCAAGGAAGCGCTGCTGGGCAAGGCACGCGCGGCGCTGACCGGCCCCTTCCGGACCGGCTACCAGGTGCTGATCGCGGCGCTGGACGAGATCGAACCCAAGTCCAAGGGCAATTTCGGCGCCTGGAGCCTGCCCGACGGTGCGGCCTATTACGCCGACCGGCTCAAGGCATCGACAACGACCAACCTGACCGCGGACCAGATTCACGATCTGGGCCTCCAGCAGGTCGCGGCGATCCGGGGCGAAATGGAAGCGATCAAGCGCGAGGTCGGTTTCGAAGGCTCGCTCGCCGAGTTCTTCGATCACATCCGCACCGATCCGAAGTTCAAATATGCGAACACCGAGGCCGGGCGCGAGGCGTATCTTCAGGACGCCCGCGACGTCATCGCGTCGGTGATGGCGATCGCACCGCGCTATTTCCGCGTGCTGCCCAAGGCGCCGCTGGAAGTCCGCGCGGTCGAGAAATGGCGCGAGGGGACCGCGTCGACCGCCTTCTACAACCCGCCCTCCGCCGACGGCACGCGCCCGGGCATCTATTATGTGAACCTGGTCGACATGAACCAGACGCAAAAGGTTCAGGTCGCGGGGATCGCCGCGCACGAGGGCGCACCCGGCCACCACTTCCAGATCGCGCGCCAGCAGGAGCTGGCCGGCATCCCCAAATTCCGCAAGTTCGGCGGCTATGGCGCCTATATGGAAGGCTGGGGGCTCTACTCCGAGCGGCTGGCGAACGAGATGGGCGTCTACAAGGATCCCTATTCGCGGTTCGGCATGCTGTCGCTTCAGGTGTGGCGGGCAATCCGGCTTGTGCTTGACACCGGCATCCACTCCAAGCGCTGGACGCGCGAACAGGCGATTGCCTATTTCCGCGCGAACAGTTCGGTATCCGACACCGATATCGCACGCGAGGTCGACCGGTATTTCAACTGGCCGGGGCAAGCGACCAGCTACATGGTCGGCCAGCTCCGGATCGCCGAACTCCGTGCCCGGGCGGAGAAAGCACTCGGATCGCGTTTCGACATTCGCGATTTCCATGAGGCGGTTCTGAGTCAGGGCGCGCTGCCGCTCGACATCCTCGAGGAACAGGTCGACCGTTACATCGCCGCAAAGCGCAACTGAGGTTCACGACCGCGCCCGCTGGACGAAGTCAGTTCCCGACCTCGTCCAGCAGAACGTCGACCAGACGCAGGCGCACCGTGGCGCGCGACCAGACGATACCGATGCGGCGGCCGACCGGCGCGCCCGGCAACGGCAGGCGGCTGAGTTTCAGCCCCTCCGGCCAGGGAGCCATCCAGTCAGGCACGAGCGATACACCCAGACCTCGGTCGACCATGACTGCGATTGCATTCAGGGCGTTGAGTTCGAACCGCTCGCGCGGGACGATCCCGGACGCGCGCAGATATTCGTCGGCGCGGCGGCCGCCCCATTGGTTGCGGTCGTAGCGGATCAGCGGCTCCTCACGCAGCAGGGCGTGCGGATCGCGGTCGGCGAGCGCGTGCGGTGCGAGCACGACCAGCGGCTCCTCACGCAACACCTGCCACTCGCAGGTCTTGGGCAGCGCATGCGGCGCTTCGAGCACGAAGGCGGCGTCAAGGTTGCCGGCCTCCACTTCGGCATAGAGCTGCGCCGAATTGCTCGACTGGATGTACACGTTGATCTGGGGAAATTTGGCGCTGACCCGCGCCAAGATACCGGGCAGCATCCCGATCAAAGGCGTGGTGCACGCGCCCAGCCGCAGTTCGCCGCTGAGATCGCCGTCGCGCGCGAGGCTGCGCAGGTCTGCAGCGTCGCGCAACAACTGGCGGGCCTGCGCAAGGATACGATCCCCCTGCTCGGTCATCCGTACGGTCCGCCCCACCCGGACGATCAGCGGCGCACCCAGTTCGCGCTCCAGCGCATGCAATTGCTGCGCGACCGCGGACGGACTGAGCGTCAGCGCACGCGCCGCCGCCGCCATCGATCCGTGTTCGACCACCGCCACGAACGTCCGCAGGAAATTGATGTCGATGGTCTCTCTCCGGTCAGGCGGCTGCAGCCTTACTACGCCGCTTGTCGTAGATGGTCAGTCCCTCCAGCGAATGGCTCGGCGGCGGGAAGAACAGGCTGGCGAGATAGCCGATCACGATCGAGGCCATGATCGCCAGCGCCAGATACCAATAGGGGTGGATCAGCCCGAAGATCCAGACCACCAACGTCAGCAGCGAGGCAGCGACGATCCCGATCGCCACGCCCTGCCAGTTGGCGCGGCGGGTGAACATGCCCAGCGTATAGGCGCCCGCACAACTGCCACCGAGCAGACCGAACAGCTCGATGGTCAGGTCGAGCAACGAATGGATGTCCATCCGCGACAGGATGATCGCAATGCCGATGCCGATCAGACCGACGAGCACGCTCATCCATTCGGCGAAGCGCACCGTCTGTTCCTGCGTCGGGTTGCGGAATTTTCCATAGAAATCGACCGACAGCAGCGTCGCGACCGAATTGATGATACCCGACAGCGTGCCCATCGCCGCCGCGAACAGACCCGCGATGATGAGGCCGGTGATCCCGGCGGGCAGCTCTGTGCCGATAAAGGCCGGGAACACCGCGTCGATCGGCAGCATCGGGTTCAGCTGCGCCGGATTCTCCCGGTAATAGGCGAACAACACCGTGCCGATGATGTAGAACATGAAGGCGCTGGGCAGCAGCACGACAGCGAACACCCAGACCGACCGGCTTGCCTCCTTCTCCGACGGGGTCGCCAGCACGCGCTGCATCAGCACCTGATCCTTGGGGAAAGTGAGCACGACGTCGAACAGCACCAGGATGAGGAAGCCCCATAGGGTCGGCTGGGTGATGTCGAAGCTCAGATTGACCATGTCGGTCTTTTCGAACGCGCGCGCGGTTTCGACGATCGGCATCAGGCCGAGCTGGTAGACGATATAGCCGATCGCGAAGCAGGCGCCGCCGGTCAGCACCATCACCTGAAACACGTCGGTCCACACCACCGCCTTCATCCCGCCGAGCGCGGTGTAGATGATCGTGAAGACACCGACGATGACGATGCAGGCGACGATGTTGGTGTCGGTGATCGTACCGATCGCCATCGCGGGCAGGAACAGGACGATGCCCATGCGCCCGCCGATCTGCATCAGCATCCACAGCGCGCTCGACAACAGGCGGATCGACGGGTGGAAGCGGGTCTCGAGATAGTTGAACACCGACACCAGATTGAGCCGCCGGAACAGCGGAACGATCCAGATCGCGACGAAGACCAGGCCGACGATCGTCGACATCTTCGACATGATATATTGCCAGTTGGTCTCATATGCCTTGGCGGGAATCGCGAGGTAGCTGATCGAACTGATGCTGCCCGCGAACATGCTGATCCCCGCAGCCCATGCCGGGATCGAGCGGCTGCCGAGGAAGAATTCGCTCGAGGAACCGTTCTTGGCGCCGCGGTAGAAATAGAAACCGACGCCCAGCATCCCGAACATGTAGACGGCGATGATCAGCCAATCGAAGATGGCGAGCGACTGGCGCTCGCTGACCAGTTCGGTCGCCGCGAAATCGAGACCGTTTACTCCGGTCCGCGCCACCAGCAGGCCGTCGCCGTAGCGGACCGCGGCGCGCGCTTCCCCCGGCTGCGGCATGCCGAGCGCGGCCCAGGCGTCGGTGATCGCGCTGTAGCTGTAGAGCCGCGTCGTCCCGTCCGCACCGGCGCCAAGATAGAGGAGATAGGCCTGCCCGATGGCACGCGCGGAGCCCGGCACGATCGCTGCAGGTGCTTTCGCGCCCGCACGCCATCCCTTGTCCGGAAACCAGCGCCATTGCGCCCCGTCCGACAAGGTCACGAAGGCGCCCTTGTTCTGCGCGCCCAGAGCGATCGGCATGCCGCCGCCGGGCCAGACAGGCTGTTCGCTCCAGCGGCCGGGCACGGACAGCGAGAGCCGGAAGAGCCGGTTCGCGCCATCCGAAGCGACGCCCGTCACCCATAGATTGTCGCCCGCAATGGCCGCTTGCGCAGTACGCAACGGCACCGGCAAGGCGGTCAGATAATGGGTGGCGAGGCTCTCGTTCGCGATCGTGACCCGCGCGATCCGTTCCGCAAACCCGTCACGGCCGACCATCAGTACCGCCCGGCTTCCATCGCTGGCGGCACCGTTTATCGCGCCGAGATTGACGAGGGAGCCGGCGTGCAACGCCCTCCAGCCCCGCTTGTCGGCAGACAGCCGGAATGAGCGGCGCTCTCCGACGACAACCGGTCGGCTGTCGATGCCGATCAACCACATCTTTTCACCGGCGCCGGGCAAGGCCGGCAGCGCGGTCACCTTGCTCGACACAGGCGCTCCCGATTTCGCAAAGGCAGCAGTCGGGTGCAGCATCGCCGCGAGCAGGATAAACAGCCAGGACATCGCGAAACGCACGGTCATGCTGCGCCTCCCGCGCGTTCGAGCAAGGCTTCCGCCTCCACGATCATCGGCCGGTCGACCATCCGCCCTTCGAACAGGAACGCGCCGCGTCCGTCCGCCGCCGCCACCCGTGCCGCTGCGACCAGCCGCCGTGCGGTGGCAAGATCGCGTTCGGGTTCGAATATCCGATTGGCGGCAGCAATCTGCCCGGGGTGAATACAGGTCTTTCCGATATAGCCAAGCGCCCGCGCCATCTCCGCCTCAGCGCGAAACCCCGCCTCGTCCCGCAGGTCCGGCCAGGCGCCGTCACAGGCGAAGACACCCGTGCTGGCTGCACCAAGCCGCACCTGCCAAAGCGCGGCATGGACGTTGCGTGGATCGCGGCGTTGCGCGCCGAGGGTAGCGAACAGATCGTTGAGACCGACCTGCAGCCCCTTCACATCGGGATGGGCCCCGGCGATCCCGGCTGCGTGCGCCAATGCACGCGCGCTTTCGATATTCACCAGCAGATCGACCGGATCGCTGCGCACCGCCGCAATTGCGCGGGCGGCGGCGATCAGGCCGGCCGGGTCGTCGATCTTGGGAATGTTGAGCATGCCGAACCGGCATCCCCGGAGCACATCGAGGTCCGCTGCGAAATCCGGACCGCGCGGATCGTTCACGCGGACGATGAGCAGCTTGGCGGTCCGGTGTGCCGCATCGCTGCCGAGAAAGGCAGCGAGCCGCTCGCGCGCCGCCACCTTGCCGCCCGCCGGAACCGAATCCTCGAGATCGAAGGAAAGCGCGTCGGCCGCGCTCGCCAGTGCCTTGTCGAAGAATTCGGGACGCGAGCACGGCACGAACAGCTTGCTGCGCATCGAACAGATCCTCCCCGCCGGGTCGATCCCGGTCGGCATCGTCGATAGCTGGGCATCAAGAAAATTGATGCTGGTTTCACACCACAGAAATTGTGCGGTCTGCGCGTTTACCTGATTCCGGACCGCACAAAATATCCGGTATGAACACAGCACAGCCCCGGTTTTATCGTCCCACGCACGGCATAGGATGGGACAGATAAAGCAGATAGAAAGTTGGGAGGGGTTCATGAGGAAATTTGCGCGCGTCACGGTTGGAGCGTTGATGCTCGGCGGAATCGCAATGCCGGCCTGGGCGCAGTCCGATGCCGAGCCTGCGGCCGCGCAGGACAGCACCGACGAGAACGCCAAGGACGTGATCGTCACGGGCAGCCGCACCCCCAAGGCAGTCGACAAGATCCCCGGTGCGATCACCGTGATCTCGGCTGCCGAACTCTCGCGTTCGCTCACCCTGACCGAGGACAATACCGCGGTGCTGGCGAAGACCGTGCCGGGCTATTCCGAATCCAACCAGACGCTCAACACGCTGGGCGAGACGATGCGCGGCCGTACCGCGCTCTATCTGTTCGACGGCGTTCCGCAGTCGACCCCGCTGCGCGACGGCAGCCGTAACGCGACCTTCACCGATATGTCGACGGTCGAGAAGATCGAGGTGATCGGCGGCGCGTCCGCAGCCGAGGGCATCGGTGCTGCAGGCGGCGTCATCAACTATATCTCCCGGCGCGCGACCCGCGACGGGTTCCACGCCAATGTCGGCGGGCGGCTGGGCAGCCAGTTCCACGACGACAGCGAGACCTGGGGCATCAAGGGCGACATCGCCTACAAGTCCGGCGCGTTCGACGTGTTTGCCGCCGCCGCCTATGTCGATCGCGGCATGACCTATGACGCGAAGGGCCGCCGCATCGGCCTGTCCGCGTCGAGCTCGCTGGCGGATTCGACGCAGCGCAACTTCTTCCTGAAGGTCGGCACCGATTTCGGCACCGCCGGCGTGCAGCGGCTGGAGGCGACGGGCAGCTACTTCAAGCTCGCGAGCAAGGGCGGCTATCACTATGTCGCGGGCTTCCGTCCCCCGGCCGGCACCGACCAGACGACCGGCATTCCCGACACGGCCGAGCCGGGCCCGCTGCTGATTAACGGCCACGACATTCTGCGCGAGGAGTTCAACGAGTTCATTCAGGGGGCGCTGACCTATAGTCATAGCGACCTGTTCGGCGGCAATCTCATCATGACCGCCTATTATGCGAAGCAGGCGATGCGTTATGGTGGGGAAGACGGCGAAGATCGCCAGGATCCCCTGATCGCTCCCATCGGCACATTGGTCGACCAGTCCGAAATCCGGTCCACGAAATACGGCCTGCGCACGTCCTATTCCAAGCCCGACTTCCTCGTGAAGGGGCTTGAAGTCCGCGTCGGTATCGACGCGGTGTACGACCAGACCGAGCAGCGTCTGGCGCTGACCGACCGTGTCTGGGTGCCTCCGATGGACTATACGAGCTTCGGCCCGTTCGTTCAGCTGTCCTGGGATATCGGCCCGGTCACGCTTTCGGGCGGCCTGCGGCACGAGAACGGCAAGATCAGGGTCGACGACTACACCACCACCTGGTTCCGCGGCCGTCAGGCCGTGAAGGGCGGCGAAATCAAGTACGAGAACAACCTGTTCAACGGTGGCGTGATCGTGCGCCTCGGACACGGTTTTTCGGCGTTCGCATCCTACAGCGAAGGCTTCACCCTGCCGAACGTCGGCATTCCGCTGCGCAACATCAGCAAGCCGAACCAGTCGGTCGCGAGCACGTTCGCCGAGCTGCAGGCGGTGGTGTTCGAGAACAAGGAAGTCGGGGTGAACTGGCGTGGGAGCTGGGGCAGCTTCGGTATCTCGCGCTATAACTCGTACTCGAAGCTGGGCTCGACCTATGGCGTCGATCCGGTGACACTCGACTTCATCGTCAATCGCCGGCCGATCCGGATCAAGGGGTGGGATATGACCGCTGAGGTCCGGCCGATCTCTCAGCTTCGCTTCAACGCAATCTACAGCGCGCTCGAGGGCTATACGAGCCCGGCCAACTTCCAGGAGCGTCCGCTTAACGTCCAGTTGGGTATCGTGAACATCGCACCGGACAAGCTCAACCTCAGCACGACCTGGACGCCGACGGATGACATCTCGCTGTCGTTCGGGATGGACAAGACGTTTGATCGGACCGTTCGGACCGGGTCGACCGTAACCGAACGTACCACCGGTCGCACCTTGTTCGACCTGACCGCGAAATATCGGGTGGAAAAGGTCGGAACGGTTTCGCTGGGTGTCGAGAATCTGTTCAACAAATATTATTTCCTCGCCTTCTCCCAGTATGATTTCTTCCGGAACTATTTCGCGGGCCGCGGACGCACGGTGTCGCTTACGCTCAGGAGCGATTTCTGAGCGCGCGCCACGTTTGCTAGAGAGGACGATATGACCGGGACCACACCCGGCGGCCGGGTGCTGGTCGCCGGATCCGCAAACGTCGACTTCGTCGTCCGCGCGCCGCACATTCCGGCGCCGGGAGAGACGGTGCTGGGCGGCGACCTGTCGGTCGTGCCCGGCGGCAAGGGTGCCAATCAGGCGGTCGCCGCCGCGCGCGCCGGTGGTGCGGATACCGCAATGCTGGTTGCGCTGGGCAACGACCCTTCGGCGGGCGTGCTGGAGGAATCGCTGACGGCGGCCGGGATCGATCTCCATCTGGTGCGGGCCACCCGTCCGACCGGCGCGGCGCTGATCACCGTGTCGGATGGGGCCGAGAATGCGATCACCGTCGCGCAGGGCGCGAATGGCGAGCTGGCGCCGGAGCATCTGCCGCCGCTCGACGGCGTGTCCTGGCTGCTGCTTCAGCTCGAAACCCCGCTGGCGACCGTCATCGCCTATGCGCGAGCGGCACGGGTTGCGGGTGTCGGGGTGATGCTGAATGCGGCGCCGGCACAGCCGCTTCCCGCCGAGTTGCTGGCGTTGATCGATGTGCTGGTAGTCAATGAAGAGGAACTGGTTGCGATCGCCGGCAAGCAGGGCAGCATTGCCGAGCGGATCGCGCGGACCGGCGTCGCCACCACCGTCGTGACCTTGGGCGAGCGCGGCTGTTGCGCGGTCGATCACGGGACGTTGATTTCGCAGGCCGCCTTTTCTGTCGCCGCGACCGACACGACGGCGGCTGGCGACACGTTTTGCGGTGCGCTCGGTGCGGCGTTGGCGGGCGGCACCGACCTGCTCGGTGCGCTGCGCCGGGCTGCTGCTGCTGCGGCGCTGTCGGCCACGCGTGTCGGGGCGCAGACCAGCATTCCGACCGCGGACGAAGTGGCCGCCTTCCTTGCCGATGCGGCCGAAGCCGATGCGCGTACACTGGCCGCCTATTGCGGCATAAGCGAGTAGATCACGATTCCGATGACCGACCACCCGATCCGCACCACCAGCGACTATAAGTTCAGCCACGCGTTGACCGGCCCCTATCTGCCGACCCCGGGCAAGGCGCTGGGCTGGCCATTCCAGGAGATGGGCCGCTGGCGGATCGACGTCGATGGCGAGGCGGACGAATGGGTGCAGGGTCTCATCGAATGGCGGCGCGAGCACCTGCTCCGCATCGGCTTCGACGACAGCCTCTATCGCCACCCCGACCTGGTCTGGGCGCAGGGCAATTTCGTCCACGCGCTGCTGATGGTCGAGGACCGCTATTTCTACGATCGCGACACCGGCCGCTACACGGTCGACCGCTATCTCGACGATCTCGAGGCGCGCTTCGGCGGAATCGACAGCGTGCTGCCCTGGTACATCTATCCCAATATCGGCATCGATGATCGCAGCCAGTTCGATCTGGCCGATGCGCTGCCCGGCGGGGTCGAGGCGCTCAAACAGATCGTCGCCGATTTCCACCGCCGCGGGGTCAAGGTGTTCCTGCCGACGATGCCGTGGGACAATGGCACGCGCGAGGGCGACCGGCCCGACTGGGAACGGATGGCCGATCTGGTCGCCGCGACCGGCGCCGACGGCATCAACGGCGATACCTATTCGGGCGTGCCGCGCGCCTTCCATGTCGCGTGCGAGGCGCGCGGGCGGCCGGTGATCCTGCAGCCAGAATCCACCGCACAGGCGGGCGATCACCACCTGTCATGGAACCTGCAAAGCTGGACCAAGCGGGTACCGGACGAGAGCATCCCGACGGTCATCAAGCTCAAATGGCTTGAGCCGCGCCACATCATCAACATCGAGAATCGCTGGAGCCGCAACCGGACCAACGACCTGCAGCACGCCTTCTTCAATGGCATCGGCTATGTCGCGTGGGAGAATGTCTTCGGTTTCGTCAACCTGATCACCGACCGCGATGCGGAGACGCTGCGGCGGGTGGCAATGGTCCAGCGGCAATTCGCACCCTTGTTCGTCAGCAAGGACTGGCGGCCATATGAGCGCACGCTTCAGTTCGGCATCTTCGCCAGCCGCTTCCCGGACGAGGGACGGACACTGTGGACGCTCATCAACCGCAGCGAATTCGCGGTCGCCGGCGAGCAGCTCAATGTTCCGCATGTCGAAGGCGCGCGCTATTACGACGTCTGGAACGGCACCGAGTTGTCGCCGCGCATCGCAGGCGACCGCGCCATCATCGAGCTGCTGATCGACGGACGCGGCTTCGGCGCGGTGCTGGCGGCGACCGGGGACGAACCAGGGCTTGCCGAGTTCCTGAAGGCGATGGCCGCGCATGCGGCCACGCCGCTCTCTTCCTTCTCGGCCGCATGGTATGCCGCACCGCAAGAACTGGTCGAAATCGCCCCGACCGCGCCCTATGGCGCCACGCCGGCCGGGATGGTCGCGATCCCCGCCACCGATTTCGACTTCAAGGTCCGCGGCGTGGTGATCGAAGGCTATGCCACCTCCGGGGTGGATATCCAGTATCCGTGGGAGACCGATCCGCGGCGTACCCATCGCCACCGGGTGAACATCCCGGCCTTCGCGATCGACAAATTCCCCGTCACCAACATCATGTTCAAGCGCTTCCTCGACGCAAGCAGCTATGCGCCGCAGGACAGCCGGAATTTCCTCGCCCATTGGGTCGACGGTGCGCCGCCGGCAGGCTGGGAGAACAAGCCCGTCACCTGGGTCGGAATCGAGGATGCGCGCGCCTATGCCGATTGGGCGGGCAAACGCCTGTGTCGCGAATGGGAATGGCAATATGCCGCGCAGGGCGATGACGGCCGCCTCTATCCCTGGGGCAATGACTGGAACCCGGCTGCGGTGCCGGAACCGTGCCTTGGGCGCGCCATGCCCGCCCCCGCCGATGTCGACGCCCACCCGGCGGGCGCCAGCCCGTTCGGGGTGATGGATCTGGTCGGCAATGTCTGGGAATGGACCGACGAGTATCGCGACCGCCATGTCCGCGGCGCGGTGCTGCGCGGTGGCAGCAGCTATCAGCCACAGACCAGCCACTGGTATTTCCCGCAGGCCTATCGGCTCGACGAGCATGGCAAATATCTGCTGATGGCACCGGCCAAGGACCGTTCGGCCGGAATCGGGTTCCGTTGTGCCGTCGATCTCTGAACCCGCTCAAACCCTTGCGCCGCCGGGCGCGGTGACGCTGGGCGGCGTGCTGGGCGAGGCGCTGGCCGCTAACCAGCATGGCCGGCTGAGCCATTTCATCACGGATGAGACCAGCCCCGCCATCGCGATCTTCGCGCCCGAAGCGGTGGCGGCGAACGAGGGTGGCGACTGGTATGGCGAGCATGCCGGCAAGTGGCTGGCCGCTGGCGCGCGCGCGGCTGCGCGCAGCGGCGACACCGTGTTGCTCGGTCGCGTCCGCCAGGTCGCCGACTGGTTGGTCGCGCGGCAGGAGCCGGACGGTTATCTCGGCAACTATCCGGCGCCGCGCCGCTTCACGGCTCAGCACCCGCCCAAGCCGGTGAGCTGGAACGGTGAACCGAGTCTGCGGACCTGGGACATCTGGACTCATGCCTATCTGACACTGGGCCTCGTCGAATTGTGGCGCGTGACCGGCGAGGATGGCTACCTCACCGCTGCCCGGAAGATCGGCGATCTGGTGTGGCGAACGCTGACCGAGGATGGGCTGAACATTACCGACATGGGCAACCATTTCGGTCTGTCGGCGACGGTAATGCTCGATCCGGCGCTGGACCTGTATTTCGCGTGTCGTGAGCAGCGCTATCTCGACCTCGCGCTCAGGATCGTCGAACAATCGGAGGGCGAACCGCGCAACCGCCTGCTGAGCCAGGCGTTGGCCGGCACGGACCCCTCGGAAATCGCCACCGGCAAGGCTTATCAGCTGCTGTGGAATCTGGTCGGTATCGCCAAGCTCTACCGCGCGACCGGTGAGGAGAAGTATCTCACCGCCGTCCGCAATCTCTGGACGTCCGTGCGCGATCATCACCTGACGCTAGGCGGCGGGCCATGGGGCGGCGTCGCCCACCGCTCGCGCGAGGTGTTCAATCCGGCGGCGGTGTTCGATCCCGATGGCTATGTCGAAACCTGTTCGACCATGGCGTGGATCCAGCTCAACCGCGAGTTGCTGGCTATCCTGGGCGAAGCTCAGTTCGCGCAGGAGATCGAACGCAGCGCCTATAACGACCTGATCGGTGCGCAGGCTCCGGATGGCGAAGACTGGTGCTATTACAGCTTCCCCAACGGCCGCCGTGTCCACACCACCTATTGGCGCTGCTGCAAATCCAGCGGTGCAATGGCGATCGAGGAACTGCCCGCCATCGCCTATGCAACGACGGCGGACGGCGGCATCGCGATCAACCTGCTCGGGCCGGGCGAGGCACGGCTGAACCTGCCCGGCGGCGCGGTCCGGGTACGGCAGGAGACCGGCTACCCGTTCGACGGCAAGATCGAGATCGTTGTCGAAACGGACGGGCTTGCGGAGTTTCCGCTGTGCGTCCGCATTCCCGACTGGGCCGATGGCGCGCAAGTGACGGTCGCCGGCAAGACGACCCCGGCTCCGGCGGGCAGCTATGTCCGCCTCGCCCGCCGCTGGCAGTCCGGCGACCGGGTAGCGCTGACGCTTCCGATGCGCCCCGCCATACACCGCGCCGTACAACGCAACGTCCAGGAATCGCTCGCCCCCGACGGATCGCCGGTCGCGCAGCAGGTTATGCGCTACGACTATCTGGCGATCACGCGCGGGCCGCTGGTGCAGGCGACCGACCTGATCGACGGCTACAAGCTCGCCGAGACCTTGCGCTTCGCGGGCGCGCCGGAGGTGGAGGAGCGTGACGGCGCTCTGCTCCTCAAACCGCTTGGCCGCGCGCCGATCCCGTTCGAGCCCTGGTTCGGAGCGGGCGACCGCCGCGACGGCAGCTGGCGGCTGACCTGGATGCAACTCGCGCCCGAGGACGCCGCCTAATGTTCGCCCGCCGCACCTTCCTGGCCGGGCCTGCCGCCCTGCTCGGCGGGCGAGCCGTCGCGCGCGCATCCGGGGCGGCGGAAGTGACCTGCCCCGCCGGCCGCTTCCTCGGTGAGCGCGTCGACGGCGTCACGCGCTTCCGCGGCATCCGCTATGGCCGCGCCGAACGCTTCCGCCGCGCCGTCGCCATCCCGCCATCGCGCGATCCCGTTCGCGCCACCGCGTTCGGCCCCGCCTGCCCGCAGCGCGGGAAATACCGCCCGCAATCCGAGGACTGCCTGTTCCTCAACATCTGGACACCGCAGGCCAGCACGGGCGCCCGGCTACCGGTGATGGTCTATGTCCATGGCGGCGCCTATGCGAATGGCAGCGTCACCGATCCCGAGAATGACGGCGCGTCGCTGGCGGCGAAGGGTGTCGTGCTGGTGACGGTCAACCACCGGCTCAACGCGCTCGGCTACCTCTATCTCGCCCCGTTCGACCCGCGTTTTCCGGACAGCGGCAACAACGGGCAGCTCGACCTGGTGCTCGCGCTGCAGTGGGTGCGCGCGAACATCGCGGCGTTCGGCGGCGACCCTGGCCGCATCACGATGTTCGGCCAGTCAGGCGGCGGCGCGAAGATCGCGACGCTCACCGCGATGCCCGAGGCGCGCGGCCTGTTCCACCGCGCCGCGACGATGAGCGGGCAACAGGTTGCGGTGACCGGCGCCGGTCGTTCCGCCGAGCGTGCGCGGGTCTATCTCGCCGCGCTAAGGGTCTCGCCGCACGACCTGTCGCCGCTGCTCGCTCTTCCGGTCGAAAACCTGCTGGACGCGCTCGCCACCCGCGACCCGTTCGAGGATTCGCCCGTGTATATGGGCCCGGTACTCGACGGCCGGAACGTGACCCGCCACCCGTTCAGCCCGGATGCTGCCCCCGCCGCACGGGAAATCGCGTGGATGCTCGGCGGCACCCGTGACGAGACCCGCGCCTATTTCGATCCCGAAGGCGCCGGGATGCGTGCGCTCGGCTGGGACAAGGTCGGCGCGATGATCGCGGCCGAATTGCCGGTCAGGGCGCCGGTCGAGGCGATCGTCGCCGAATATCGCCGTCGCCTGCCGGCACTGTCGCCCGCGGACATCTTCTTCGCCGCGACCAGCGACGGACGCAGCTGGCGACCGCTGCTCGATGAGGCCGAGGCGCTCGCCAACGCCGGGCATCCGGCCTTCGTCTATCAGTTCGATTTCGCCTCGCCCGTCGAGCCTGCGCGCGGCGCGTTCCACGCACTCGACATCCCGTTCGTGTTCGGGACGCTGACGGGCTCCCCGGCCGGAAACGGTGCGGCGGCACGTGCGGTCAGCGCAGCGATGCAGGCCCGGTTCGTCGCCTTCGCCCGCACCGGCGTGCCCAACGCGCCCGGCCTGCCGGTCTGGCCCGCCTATCGGGTACGCGATCGTTCGACGATGATCTTCGATCGCCGCTCACGCGTGGTCCGCGACCCGCGCGGGTGGCAACGGCGGCTGTTCGCGCCCTATCCCTACACCCAGCCTGGAACCTGACCCGATGAGCGGCCCCTCCCCCTTTTCCACTCCCCGCCGCACCGGACCCGCCGGACCGCTCAGCGGCATCAAGGTGCTCGACCTGAGCGCCTATATCGCCGGGCCCTATGGCTGCAGCCTGCTCGCCGATCAGGGCGCCGACGTCGTCAAGATCGAGCCGCCCGGCGGCGACAATCTGCGTCAGTATCCCTCGACGCTCGCGGAGGAGAACCGCGCCTTTCTCGGCGTCAACCGCAGCAAACAGGGCGTGGTGCTCGACCTCAAACAGGATGGCGACCGCGCCGTGCTGCTCGAACTGGCCGATCAGGCCGATGTACTGGTCCATAATTTCCGCCCGGGCGTGCCCGAGCGGCTGGGCATCGGCCACGATGCGCTGGCCGCCCGCAATCCGCGCCTCATCTACTGCGCCGTGACCGGCTATGGCGAGGAAGGTCCGCTGCGCGCCAAGGCCGGCTACGATCAGGTGCTGCAGGCGATGACCGGCATGTGCGTGCTGCAGGGACCGCCGGGAACCCCGGAGATCACCTATGGTTCGCCGGTCGACTATTACGCAGCGGCGCTGGTCGCAGCCGGGGTCGCCTCGGCGCTCTACGAGCGCGAACGCAGCGGGACCGGCCAGTATGTCGGCGTTTCCCTGCTGCGCAGCGCGCTGACCATGCAGTCGGCACGGCTGATCCGTGCGGAGGGCGAAGATCCCGGCATCTCACGCGACATGCGCTCGGGCGGGATCACCGGGCTGCACCCAACCGCCGCCGGGCACCTCTATCTCTCGGCCAATACGCCGCGCTTCTGGCGCGCGCTGTGCGAACGGACCGGGCTTGCCGACCTGCTCGACGATTCACGCCTCGACACGGTCAAGGGCCGGGCCGCGCACGCCGACGAGATCATCCCGCGCCTGCGCGCGGCGCTCACCGCGAAGTCGGCGACGGAATGGGAAGCCCTGCTGAGCGATGCGGTTCCCTGCTCGGTGGCGCGATCGATCGACGATATGTTCGACGATCCCCAGGTCGCGGCCGAAGCGATGCTGAGCGACATTCCGCACCCGGTACTCGGCAGCTATCGCGGGGTCACGCGCGCCATCAAGTTCGGCCGCACGCCCGGCCCGGAGCCGTTCAGTGCGCCGCTGCTAGACGAAGACGGCGCCGCCCTGCGGCAGGGTAAGGACGATCGGGCCCGGTGACTGCCCGCTGACGGAATAGCGCCCGTCAGGCCCATCGGACAGACGCCATCCAAAACCAGCAGCTTGTCAGCGGTATTTCACATCGCTACATGCCGAACCCGTTCCAACGCGAAGAAAGGAGGGCAATGATGATCGATTCGACCGCATTTCGCCCTCTGGGTGCGTTTCGCACCATCGGGCGCTTCCGCCACTAGGTTCTGAAGCCCCCCTGATCCGGGTTCCTCACCCGCATCGCCCCTGACAGATATCGCATTGGAGACGGCGCCCCGGCGCCGGTTCACGACATGACACAAGACATTGACCGCACGGATTCGATCCGTCGCGTCCTGCGTTTCGCCTTCCGCCATTGGGCACGGCAACGCACGCGCGCGGCCTCTATCGCCTTCTTCATCACCGCCGCGACGGTGACCGAGATCTTCGTACCCCTGTTCGCGGGGCGGCTGATCGACGCGCTCGCGGGCGACCTGCGCGATCAGGCGCTGACGCTGTTCGCCGCGATGGCGGCCCTCGGCCTCATCATGGTGGTGCTTCGCCACATCGCCTGGGCGGGCGTCGTCCCGTTCACGCTGCGCATGATGCGCGACGTGACGCAGGACGGATTCCACCGCGTCCAGCGCTTCTCCACCGACTGGCACGCCAACAGCTTCGCCGGCTCCACCGTCCGCAAGATCACGCGAGGCATGTGGGCGTTCGACACGCTGAACGACGTGCTGCTGCTCCAGTTGCTGCCGTCGCTCGCCGTGCTGATCGGCACGATGCTGCTGCTCGGCTGGCACTGGCCGGTGCTGGGCATGGTGATGGCGGTCGGCGCCATCGCCTATGTGGCGATGACGGTGACGCTGGCGACACGCTGGGCATCGCCCGCGGCGACCCTGTCCAACGCCTGGGATACCAAGCTGGGCGGCCTGCTCTCCGACGCGATCGGTTCCAACGCCGTAGTCAAGGCGTTCGGCGCGGAAGAACGCGAGGAGGACCGCGTCGGAGCATTGCTCGCCAAATGGGCGAAGCGCACGCGGCGCACCTGGCTGCGCTACACCTGGTCGGGCAGCGCGCAGATCGCCGTGCTATGGGCGATCCGCAGCGCGATCACCGGTACGGCCCTGTGGCTGTGGTGGACGGGCGCGGCGACGCCGGGCGACGTCACCTTCGTGCTGGCAAGCTACTTCGTCGTCCATGGCTATCTCGTCGATGTCGGCTTCCACATCCATCACATGCAGCGCGCGGTGAACGAGATGGAGGAACTGGTCGATCTGCACGACCAGCCGCTGGGGATCGAGGACCGCACCGACGCGGCGGCGATCCGTATCGGCGCTGGCGAAGTGCGCTTCGACGATGTCACCTTCCGCTATGGCGGGCACGAGACGCCGCTCTACGAGCATCTCGACCTCACCATCCGTGGCGGCGAGCGCATCGGTCTGGTCGGTCATTCGGGATCGGGCAAGACGACCTTCGTCAAGCTGATCCAGCGTCTCTATGACGTGAATGAAGGCCGGGTGACGATCGACGGACAGGACGTGTCGCACGCGACCCAGCAGTCGCTGCGTGCACAGATCGCGATCGTCCAGCAGGAGCCGATCCTGTTCCACCGCAGCCTTGCCGACAACATCGCCTATGCCCGCCCCGGGGCGAGCCAGGCGGAGGTCGAGGCGGCGGCGCGGCTGGCCAATGCGCACGACTTCATCACCCGTCTGCCGCGTGGCTATGCGACGCCGGTCGGCGAGCGTGGGGTCAAGCTGTCGGGCGGTGAGCGCCAGCGGGTTGCACTCGCCCGCGCCTTCCTGGCCGACGCGCCGATCCTGATCCTGGACGAGGCCACCTCGAGCCTCGATTCGGAGAGTGAGGCGCTGATCCAGCAGGCGATGGACCGGCTGATGAAGGGCCGCACCGCGATCGTCATCGCACACCGGCTCTCGACCGTGCGCACGCTCGACCGCATTCTGGTGTTCGACCGGGGCCGCGTCATCGAGGACGGCGACCATGACGCCCTGCTCGCCAATCCCGACGGCCAGTATCGCCGGCTGTTCGACCGGCAATCGGGCAATATCGTCGACGACAAGCCCGTCCTTGCCGACGAGGCGGTCCTCGACTTCGAGGACTAAGGTACCGCTGCCCTCGCTCGATAAGCGAGGGCAGCGCTCCCGCCCGTCACCGGAAACGCGATCCTTGCTCCGCCGCGGCCTTGCGGTCGAGGCAGGCGCGATAGGCCGTCGCCACCGTCGACAATTGCTCCCGCCAGTCGAAGGACCGCGCGCGCCGCGCGGCCGCCGCTCCGAGCACGACCCTGTCGGAGCGGGACAGGATCAGCCGCCTCACCTCGGCGACATAGCCCGCCACTTCGTCGTCCTTGACCAACAGTCCCGAGACGCGATGCTCGATCAGCGCTTCAGCGCTTTCGACCCGTGCCGAGACCACCGGAAGCCCGGACGCCATCGCTTCCAGATTGACGTTGCCGAACGCCTCGGTGACCGACGGGTTGATCAGGATATCCGCGCTCGCGATCGCCATACCGAGGCGTTCGCCCGACAGATGACCCAGGAAGTTCGCATCCGGGAGCTGGCCGGCGAACCAGCTTCGTGCCGGCCCCTCACCGACGATCATCGGCCGTGCGCGATATCCCATATCGCGCAGCGCACGGATGACCTCGACGAACAGCCCGATGCCCTTTTCGCGCACCAGTCGCCCGAAGAAGAGCGGGACCACCTCGTCGGGTGTGTAGCCCAGTTCGCGCCGAAATACCGTGCTTCGGCGCCTCGGGTTGAACTGGTCCTGATCGACTCCCCGTCCCCAGACCGTTGCAGGCCCGTTCAGCTCCATTTCCCGAAGCGACCGAGCGATCGCTTCGGATGGCGCGAGGATATGGTCGCACCCCCGGTAGAAGCGCGTCAGATAGCGCTCCACCGGTTTTCTGAGGAAGCGCAGGCCGTAATAATCCAGATAGGTCTCGAACCGTGTGTGCAGGCTGCTCACGACCGGCACGCCCAACTCGCGCGCGAAGCGCTGTGCTTGCCAACCGAGCCAGTCGGGCGCCGACAGATGCACGATGTCGGGCGCAAACGCCCGGATGTCCTCGCGGACTTTCGACGGAAGGCCGAGTGCGACCCGGTATTCGTCGCGCCCCGGTATCGCGAGCGAGCGGACGGGCACGATATCGCCGACCGAATTGAATGCCGGTTCGGCGGCGACCGGCGAGTAGATGCGTACCGCGGCGCCCTCCTCGCGCAGGAGGTGATCGACAAGCCGGTTGAGTGCCTGATTGGCGCCGTCGCGGACACAATCGTAATTGCCTGAGAACAGCGCGACGCGAAGAGCGGGGCGCCGAACCGGGTGCGCTTCGCAGATCCGCTCCTCGATCATCGGATAAGCCGCCATATTTCCTCCGCGTTGCAGGCCTCGACCATGTCTCGGTCGGCTGAACCCGGTTGGTGCAGGCTCTATCCGCAAAGGATGGAGGTCTCGTGGATCGCAGGGGGAACATCGCCGGACCGCCGGCCGCGCGGACTCGACCCAGTATCGGCACGACCTCCACCAAAGCTCCATTGAGCGGCGTCAGATGCACCGTGCCGGTCGATCGGACCGCAGTGTTTTTTGGAGTATCCAATGAAGATCAAATCGCTCCTTTGCGGGATGGCGCTTGTCGCCGCCGGAACCGCGCATGCCCAGGACGGGTCGTACAAGGCGTTCGACGGGTTCAAGATCGGCGCCTCGGCCGGCATTGGCCGCACCAGCATCGAAAAGCCGGTCGCGGGCGAGAAGGCCGAACTGGATATCGCCAAGAAGAGCTTCGATTGGCGCGGCTATGTCGGCTACGACGTGCAGACCGACAGCAACATCGTGCTCGGCGTCGAGCTGGGCCTGGGCGGCGGCGGCAAGAGCTTCAGCCAGAAGGTCGGCGCGACCAATGTGAAGGTCGATCCCGGCCGCACCTTCGACGCCTCGGCCCGACTTGGCTACTCGGTCGCCAACACGGTGCTAATCTTCGGCAAAGCCGGCTGGGCCCGGCAGCATTTCGACCTGGCTGCCACCTCGCCGGCGATCGGCGCCAAGCCGATCACCACGAAGATCAAGGAAGACGGTCTGCTGTTCGGCGGCGGTGCCGAAGTCGCGCTCAGCCCTTCGTTTGCGATCCGCGGCGAATTCGATCACGTCAAGTTCAGCGACGACGTCAAGCGCAACCGGTTCCTGCTCGGCGGCGTAATGCGCTTCTGAGGTTTCGCCGTCCCGTAACCCTACTGCGGGACGGCGAAACACACCCCCTGCGGCGCGCGCCAAGCAGCCGCGGCCTGTCCGTTCGGCCGGATAGGAACACCGGCCGCATTCCGGACCACGAATGTTCGGAAACCAGGGAAACGGGCGACGCGCCTCCATCAAATCTCCACAATTCGTTCGCTTAATCTCGACCTTTGGGCCGTGGATGAGCCCGAAGGGAGTCGAACTTGGAAAGTGCATTGGTGCTGATCGTCGAGGACGAGCCGGAAATCGCCTCGATCCTGGACGCCTACTTTACGCGAGACGGCTTTCGCACGGTGACGGCGTCCAATGGCGAAATCGCATTGCAGCATCATGCGATGCTGGCGCCGGACCTCATGGTTCTCGACGTCAAGCTGCCCAAGACCGATGGTTTCGCCGTGCTTGCGGAGATCCGGCGCCGGGGCGGAACCCCGGTGATCATGGCGACCGCACTTGCCGAGGATCTCGACAAACTATCCGCACTCCGGCTGGGCGCCGACGACTATGTCGTAAAGCCCTTCAATCCACTCGAAGTGGTCGAGCGGGCAAAGGCGATCTTGCGGCGGGGCCGGATGAGCCAGGATGCGCTCGTGCGGCACGGACCGCTTGAGCTCGATAGCGCAGCGCACGCGGCATATGTACTGACAACGGACGGGCGGCAGCTGCTCAGTCTCACCACCACCGAATTCAAACTGCTCGCACACATGATGCGCACGCCGACCAAGGCCTTTTCACGCGGCGAACTGCTCGACGCGTGCATGCCCGAGAGCGATGCGCTCGAACGCACCGTGGACAGCCATGTCAGCAACCTGCGCCGCAAGCTGCTCCTTGCCGGCGCCGATGACCTGCTCGGTGGCGTGCGCGGCGTCGGCTATCGCCTGCTTCCTCCATGAACCCGCCGGCTGAAGCGATTTACCACCGTACACGAGCCCGGGAAGCCCGCGACGCTTCACGTTTCGCGCCGCACCGGAATGAAGTACAGCAGCCAGAGGAACCAGCCCAGCGAGAGAAACTCCCACGCGCTCTCGCGGTCATGCAAAGCGAGGATCATGTCCGGAACTTTGTAGAATCCGATCAGGCCGACAAAACCGAGCCACCATCGTTTCTGCATCCGCACAGCCAACTCCTCGCGATGCGCCTGCCGCTCCCGCGGCGCGACGCTGCGATCACGGCGATGCGTCCAGAATCGGTCGAGACTGGATGTGGAATCGGCGCATGAAACGGGGACGACCGACAGGTAGAGACCGTCTCCCACGAACCGAAGGCAACAGGATCCGATGACAACCGATATGCGCCAATCGGGCCGGCCCAGCCCGACCAGCCTGGCCGGCCTGGGCGGAGTGATCGGGCGCGCCCGGCATCGCAGGCGCCGGGCCCGGCTGGCGACGCAGCTGACCGCCGCGATGGCAGTCGTAGCGCTCCTCTCGGTGGTCGTGATGATCGGCGGGATGCTGACCTTCTACATCTGGTCGATCGACCTGTTCGTGAGCACGCTTTCGTCCGACGCGCGGCGCGCCCACGAGATGGTCGAGCTGAACCGGCTGCCGTCGCAGGCGGATCTGGCGTCACTGCTGGTTGCGTATCGGGGATGGGAAGCGGACTTTGAATTTCGTGAACTGATCGCAGTGATCGTGCTCGGCGTAGTCGCCTTGCTGGTCGGTATCATCGCCGGTCGCCGGTTCGCGGCGAGGATCAGCGATCCGGTGCACAAGGTCGCCGCCGCTGCACGCCGCGTGGCAGCAGGAGACCGGACCGTCAGGGTTGCCGTGACCGGACACGGAGCGGGCGAAACACATCAGCTGATTGCCGATTTCAACATGATGGCGCGGGAAATGGAGCGCTCCGAACGCGAGATGCGGGAAAGCATCGCCGCGATCGCGCATGAACTGCGCACGCCACTCACCGTATTGCGCGGCCGCCTGCAGGGCATGGTGGATGGAGTCTTCCCGCCGGACGAGAAGGGGATCGAAGGCCTGATCTTCCAGACCGAGGCTCTGGCCCAGATCATCGAGGATTTACGGACACTGAGCCTCGCCATGTCGGGGCAGTTGGCAATGCGCCCGACGGTGATCGATCTCGCCGCGGAGGTCGACCAGACCATCGATGCCTTCTCCCCCGAGCTCGCCAATGCAGGCATGTTTGTAGAGCGTAATCTGAGCCCGGTGCGTCTGGCCGCCGATGGCGCACGACTGCGCCAGGTCCTGCTGGCGCTCCTCGACAATGCCCGACGCTATGCCGCGCCGGGAGGCAGTGTCAGGGTTGAAACGGGGGCCGACAAGGACGGCGCATTTGTGCGTGTGCTCGACCGCGGCCCCGGCATCGCCGCTCACGACGCCGAACGCCTGTTCCAGCGTTTCTGGCGCGCCGACGATTCCAGGTCACGCGATTCCGGCGGGACCGGGTTGGGTCTGGCCGTGGTGAAGGCCATCGCCGAAGCGCATGGCGGACAGGCTTCAGCGGCACCGCGCGATGGCGGCGGCACCTGTTTCGAGGTTCGCCTGCCCCATTAGCGCAATCTCGACATCGCCTCCACATTGTGCGGGGCGTGGCTCCATGATCGGCCGCCATCAGCGCCGCCATGATATCGCTGGCCCGCAAATCCATCCTGCACGAATGGCGCCGCTTTGCACCCGCCATCTTCGCGATCGCCTTTTCGGGCATATTGCTGGTGGTTCAGGCGGCGCTTGCTGTCGGCATCTTCGCCACGGTCGCAGTCTACATCGAGAAATCGGACGCCGAACTGTGGGTCGGGTTCCCGGGCACGCCCAGCGTCGATCAGGGACGCTACATCTCGAACCGCACCGAATCCTTCGTCCGGATGCATCCCGATGTCGATCGCACCGAGCCCTTTTCCTGGGCAGGCGGGGTATGGCGATCCCGGCCCGGCGCGGGTGACGTCAGTGTCGTCCTTGCGGGCATAGACCCCCGCCCCGGCTCGCTCACCTTCGCGCATGCGGTTTCACCCGATCTGCGCGAGAAGCTCACGATACCGGGTGCGGTCCTCGTCGATATCGCCGATCGCGAGAAGCTGGGCGTCGCAATCGGCTCAAGCGCCGAGATCAACGGCAAGACGGTTCACATCGCAGGCTTTACCGAGGGATTGCGCGGCATCGGGAGCATCAACGTGATCTCCTCGCTCAGCACCGCGCGCCACCTGGATCCGAGCCTCCACTATTCCGACGACGTCGCCTATTATCTGGTCAAGCTGCGCGCCGGCGCCGACCCCGCCAGGGTCAAGGATGCGCTCTCTCCGAAAGGTGCAAACGCCCGGTATCAGGCTTGGACGGCGAAGGAGTTTGGCGACCGCTCGACCAACTACTGGCTGTTCGAGTCTGGCATGGGCACCGCCTTCGGCCTCTCCTCGCTCGTCGCGGTCATCGTCGCGATCGTCATCACCAGCCAGACGCTGATGGCCGCGGTCGCCGCATCGATCCGCGAATTCGCGACACTGCGCGCGCTCGGCGCGCCCGGCAGCCATTTGCGCAGTGTCGTACTCCAGCAGGCGCTGTGGGTCGGGGTCGTCGGCCTCGTCATCGCGGGCGCCGTTTCCACCCTGATCCTGTGGCTCGCTCAGCTCGCCTACATCCCGGTCGCGATCTCGGTACCGATCAACATCGCGTGCGGCGTGCTCGTACTCTGCGTCGCGATCCTGTCGGGCTTCGCCGCACTCAGCCAGCTCTCCAAGGCCGATCCGGCCGCCTTGCTCAGGTGAACGCCATGACTGCACATCACGTGGCGGCCGCGATCGACGCGCACGCCATCAGCAAATCCTACACAGTGGGTCAGGTCCGCACGCAGATCCTGTTCGGCGTCAGCGTTTCGATCATGCCCGGCGAACTGACGCTGGTCGTCGGCCCGTCGGGCTGCGGCAAGAGCACGCTGCTCGCGATCCTCTCGGGATTGACCCCGCCCGACCAAGGCGAAGTCCATACGCTGAACCAACCCCTCTCGCAGATGAAGGCCAGTGCCCGTGACGCCTTCCGGCTGGCGAATACCGGGTTCGTCTTTCAGGGCTTCAACCTGTTCAACGCGCTCACCGCCGAGGAGCAGGTCGCCTATGTGCTCCAGTGCATGAAGGTGAAGCCAGCCGCCGCGATGGAACGCGCGCGTGCCGCGCTCGAGGCTGTCGGGCTTGGCCCACGCATGAAGCTTCGGCCCTTCGAGCTGTCGGGCGGCGAGAAACAACGCGTCGCGATCGCGCGCGCGCTCGCCAAGCAACCGCGCATCCTGTTCGCCGACGAACCGACCAGCGCGCTCGATTCCCATAATGGGCATGCGGTGATCGCCCTGCTGCGCGACATCGCTCACAATCAAGGCGCCGCGGTCCTGTGTGTCACCCACGACCCCCGGCTGCTGAGCTTCGCCGACCGGATCATCCACATGGAGGATGGCCGGATCATCGGCGACGAGCGCCCCGATCCGCAATCCGGCGTTCAACGCGAGTCTCATTGATCATGGCTATCCGCTTCACCCTGCCCCTGGTTTTGGCCGCGTCCGCCTTGAGCGGCTGCGGAGACCCCGCCGAACTCCCTGCCGCGACCGCGACACCGCGCGACTTCGTGGCCGTCGCCAAGGGCAAGATCGATGTCGAGGGCGGCGTCATCCGCCTTGCCGCGCAGCGCGAAGGTCTGATCCAGGCGGTGTTCGTCGAGGAAGGCGATCGCGTGAAGGGAGGACAATTGCTCGCACAGCTCGATACACGTCAGGCGGAACTGGGCGTCGCTCAGGCGCGCGCCGACCTTGCCGAGGCGCAGGCGCGCCTGACCATCGCAAGGGCACGGTCGCACGCCGCCGATCGAGAGGCGAAGCGCCTCACCGGTCTCTCGGCAACGAACGCGATTCCGCAACAGGATGCCGACAAGGCGCACGATGAGGCGCGTGTGCAACGCGGCGAACTCACCACCGCCGCAGCTGCGATCGCGGTGGCCCGGGAAAAGCTCAGGCGCGAACTCTTCGAGATCGAGGCGCGGCGTATCCGTGCGCCACTCGACGGAAGGATTGTACGCCGCTCCGCCAAGCCAGGTGACGGCGCCTCCACATTCAATGTGACCGAACTCTTCCTGCTCGCCCCGGAAACCGACCGCATCGTTCGCGCCGAACTCGACGAGCAGTTCGTGCCCAGCGTTCGCTCGGGTCAACGGACACGGATCCTGCTGGACTATGACGGCAAGCACGCGTTCGAGGGCAAGGTGTCGCGGCTGGGCGAGGTGTTCGGCGCGCGCAAGCTTGCCAGCGACGACCCAAACGAACGCCAGGACACTCGCGTGATCGAAATGGTCGTCAGCGTCCGGCACGGTCAGGCGCTTCGTATTGGGCAGCGGGTTCAGGTTCAGGTGCTGAAGTGAACCGGGTAGCGAACCTCATGCTGGCCGGAGCGGCGCTGACGCTGCCGGGATGCGCCAGCTTCCCCGATGCGGCGGGCGGCGGGCGGATCGTTCGCGTCGCCGATCTCGAAGCCGGCACCCCGCGCGGCTGGTCCTATACGCTGGGCGACCCGGCATTCTCCGCCTTTCTCGATCGCGCAGATCTGGCTTCGCTCGACGTCAAAGCCGCACTCGCCCGCGCCGCGGCACGCGATGCTGCGTTCCGTATCGAGCGTGGCGCGACCTCACCCCAGATCGACGCCACTGCCGGATGGCAACGCTCGATCGCCGGCGGGGACCGCGATGCCCGTGGCGTCGATGCGGGCCTGAGCCTGACCTGGACCCCCGATCTTTCGGGCGCCGTGAGCGCAGCGGTCGATGCCGCACGCGCCGAAGCCCGCGCGGCCGGGTTCGACGTGGAAGCGGCCCGAGCCGTGCTGGCCGCCGACCTTGCCCGTGGCTGGCTGACCCTTGTCGCCACGGACGACCGGCTGACACGCATCGCGCAGCGCCAGGCGATGGAGAGCGAAGGCCTGGCGCTCGCGCGTCGGCGCGTGGCAGCCGGCTTCGCCGCGCGCGATGAGACACTGGCGCGCGAGACGGCGCTCGCCAGGCTCGCCGACGAGAAGCTGTCCGTTGCGAACGATCGCGAAGCAACCCGGCTGCGTCTTCTGGCGCTGGCAGGACTGGACTCGACCGCCAGCTTCGATACCCCGCTGACGCTCGACCGGCTTCGGCTCTACTCTCCCGCAACCGTCTCGCTCGACCAGCTCGATACCCGGCCCGACGTCGGCGCCGCTGCCCTGCGGCTGACCGCTGCGGACTCGCGGCGACTGGGAGAAATCCGCAATGCCCGGCCCAGGATCGTGCTGAGCCTTGGCGGACAGGGCGGCAACCTCTCGCTGGCGAGCTTTGTCGCAAATCCCGGTTTCAGCCTGATCCCCGGTATCCGGATCGAAGGAGCGATCCTCGACGGGGGCAGATCCCGAGCCCGCGCGGATCGCGCGGCGGCCGACGCCGCCGAAGCCGAGACCCTGTACCTCAGGGCTGTGGTCGCGGCACGGCGGGATCTTGCGACGGCGCTGGCCGCGTTCACATCCGCCCGGGATCGCCAATACCCGGCGACCGCAGCCGTCAGGCACGCTGGTGAGCGGCTAACGCTGGTCAGCGACCGCTTCGCACGCGGCGCGGCGAGCCGCATCGACCAGATCGACGCCGAACGCAGCCTTGTCGAGGCGAAGGAAGCCGAGGCGGAGGCGCGTCGCGCATGGATCGCTGCGGGAATCGAGGTTCACGCCGCACTGACCGGAGCCGGATGATCGAGGCTGTCCCTCCGGCATCCAGTGCCGTTTTAACGCTATCATCCCCCTCCCCGGCATTTTCACCTCGCCTTTCGTCCAAGCTGCGGTATGTGTCACTTAACTGACAACGTTATCAGGGAGAGGGGCGTTGGCCGCACCCGTCACACAACTGAATTCCACCGATCCGGTATCGGGTGACGCAACCGCACAGGGCGTCAATGCGCCCGACCTGCAGTTCTTCGTTTTCGCGCTGTTCTTCATCTTCGGCGGCATCACCTCGCTCAACGACGTGATTATCCCCAAGCTGAAAGAGCTGTTCACGCTGAGCTACACTGAGGCGATGCTGGTGCAGTTCTGCTTCTTCACCGCTTATCTGGTGATCGGCATTCCCGGCGCGAATCTGATCAAGAAGATCGGCTATATGCGCGGCGCGGTCGCCGGTCTGCTGACGATGATGGTCGGTTGCCTGCTGTTCATCCCGGCGTCGCAGAACGCGACCTATGGCATCTTCCTGTTCGCGCTATTCGTGCTGGCGAGCGGTGTGGTGATCGTCCAGGTCGTCGCCAACCCGCTGATCTCGCTGCTCGGCAAGCCACAGACCGCGCACAGCCGCCTCACCTTTGCCCAGGCATTCAATTCGCTGGGCACGACCATCTTCCCGATCGTCGGCTCCATCCTGATCCTTGGCAGCCTCGCGACCGTGACGGCCGACCAGCTTTCCGGCCCCGCACTCGAAGCCTATCGCGTGGCAGAGAGCAAGGCGATCATGCACGGCTATCTCGGCATCGCCGCCGCATTGGCCGTGGTCGCCGCGATCGTCTGGATGTTCCGCAAGAAATTGCCGCACGATGCAACGAGCATGGCGGGCAAGGAGCTGGTGCGGGTTCCGCGTTATGCTGTGGGATTGGTACTGATCGCCGCGGGCGCCGTTGTTGCGACGCAGGTTCATGCGGTGGTCGGCTTGCTGCTCATCCTGCTCGCACCAGCAATCTGGCTCTATGACAACGACCTGCTGACCCGCCCGCGTTTCAGCTTCGGCGCGCTGTGCATCTTCCTTTACGTCGGTGCCGAGGTCTCGATCGGCTCGCTGATCGTCAACTATCTGATGCAGCCCGGCGTGATGGGGCTTCAGGAACAGGCAGCGGGCAAGCTGATCGGCTTCTATTGGGGTGGCGCAATGATCGGCCGCTTCATCGGTTCGGGCCTGATGCGTATGATCAGCCCCGGCAAGCTGCTCGCATTCGTCGCAATCGGCGCGGTCGCACTGATCCTGATTTCGACCAACACCACCGGCAATGTCGCCGGCTACAGCCTGCTCGCAATCGGCCTGATGAACTCGATCATGTTCCCGACGATCTTCAGCCTCGCCTGCGAAAAGCTGGGCAGTCGCGCGGCGGACGGGTCGGGAATCATCAACATCGCGATCTTCGGCGGCGCCGTGGTACCGCTGGCGACCGGCGCGCTGGCGGACGCCACCGGCAGCCTCGGCCTTGCGCTGATCCTGCCCGCACTCTGTTACGCGGTCATCGCCGGGTTCGGCTATTATGCCCGACGCCCCTATGACGGCCCCGTCGCGGGCTGAAACGCAAAAGGGCCGGTGAGGTAACTCACCGGCCCTTTTTCATAGCGTGGTGCCCCTGGCCGGACTCGAACCAGCATGCCTTTCGGCGGTCGATTTTGAGTCGACTGCGTCTACCATTTCGCCACAGGGGCCCGTCGCGAGGGTGCGTCGCTAAACGATGCGGGCGCGGCGGGCAACAGCCTTTACCTGCGACGTAATCGAACACCCCCCGGCAAACATCTATCCAGTCTCCAGCAACCAAGGAGGCCCAGATGCATCGCCGCAATCTCTTGCTCGCTCTTGCCGCCGGAACGGCCGGCGCAACCCTTGCCGCCCCTGCCCTCGCGCACGCGACACAACGGCAAGCCCCCTCCCACGTCGCCACGGGTGACGGCACCCGGCTCTTCGTCCGGCGTTGGGGTCAGGGGCGGCCGATCGTCTTCACGCACAGTTGGGCGCTCGACAGCAGCATGTGGGGCCGAATGTTCCTGGACCTTGCCGAACGCGGGTTCGAGTGCATCGGCTTCGACCGGCGCGGCCATGGCCGTTCGGATGCTCCCGCATCGGGCTACGACATGGACACGCTGGCCGACGACCTCGCCACGGCGATCGGCGACCGGCGCGACGTCATTCTGGTGGGCCATTCGATGGGGGCGGCAGAGATCCTGCGCTACGCCCAGCGCCACGGCACCGCGCGGATCGCGAAGATCGTGCTGCTCGCCCCGGTCACGCCGTTCCTGCTCAAGACCGCCGACAATGCGTTCGGCGCACCCGAAGCCTTTTTCGAGAGCCTTCGTGCGGAGTGGCGCCGCGACTTTCCCAAATGGATCGAGGCCAACAAGGCACCCTTCTTCACGCCCGAGACATCGGTCGAGACGATGGACTGGATGGCGGCGATGATGCGCAACACCTGGCTGCCCGCGGCGATCATGTGCAACCGGTCGCTGATCGGCACCGATCTGCGGCCGGCGCTGGGCAGGATCGACAGACCGGTGCTGATCATCCACGGCACCAAAGATGCCTCCGCCCCGATCGAGATCACTGGCCGACCGACGGCGGCAGGAATCCGCGGTGCGCAGCTCAACGTCTATGAAGGGGCGCCGCACGGCCTGTTCGTCACGCATCACGACCGTGTTCGCGACGACATGCTCGCCTTCCTCGGCTGAATCCCGGGGGCGGCGTTTGACAGCGCGCGTCCCCCTTCCTATATCCCGCGTTCCCCCGATCGGTCGGGAAATGATGTGCCGTCGCGCAGCGCATCGAACGAATTGGCCGCCGGGGATCATAGACGCTTGAGAGGCTGAGTTATTCTTCTTTTCGAAGAGGAAGTTGCTCGGCCCTTTTGGCGTCTGTTTGCGTGCCTGCCCCGGCGGATACCGGGATGACATTCAGGCTGACGAGGCAAAACACACCCATGGCAACCAAAGCGATCGAAGGCGGCACCGCAAAGCGCCGCATCCGCAAGGTGTTCGGCGACATCCACGAAGTGGTCCAGATGCCGAACCTGATCGAGGTTCAGCGCGAATCCTACGAACAGTTCCTCCGCAGCGATC